>VFQU01000280.1_pt1 | contig 50258 bp, 38 predicted proteins | sample 3512311 | NCBI WGS metagenome assembly VFQU01 (sample SAMN10412377, study PRJNA504923) | tailings metagenome | isolation source: Relicate 3 Philex TSF3 active mining site | place: Philippines: Tuba, Benguet | collected 2017-08-29 | reverse complement strand
CACATCTAGAGCCCGCAGCGCTCATGCCGTTTGCGGGGACTTGATCAGCGAGTCCCTAGCGCTGACCGCCATGCCGCTGGCCAGCGAGCGCAAGGCCTTCAGCTACGAGTTGCCCGACGAACTGGTCGGCGGGCAGTTCTCGCGCGGCCTGATCGACGGCATGCTGCACATGCCCACGCAGGCCGGCGGAGCGAAGCGATGAGAGCCTGCTGCTGGGTCCTGGGCCTGTGGCTGGTCGCCGCCGTCCAGGCGCAGGAGCCGGCACCACCGGCCCCGGCGGCGTCGGCCGCCTCGGCGCCTGAGCCCGCGGCTTCGGCGGCGTCTGCGGTGCTGGTGCCGGTGCCGGCCACCCTGCCCGAGCTGCCGCTGAGCTGCGCCGACGCCACGCAGCGCGCCTCGCGCACCGATCTGCAGATCGCCCGCTCGGCGCGCGCCCCCCTGGCCGAACTGGTCAAGCTGCAGGACCAGGCGCTGGCGCAATGGCGCTTGGCGGTGGAGCGATGTGAAGAACGGGCCCGCGAGCGCGCCGAGCGCTTGCTGGCCGACGCCCAGCGGGCGCGCGACCGCCTGGCCGAGCGCGAGCAGGCCGGAGCCCAGTGCGAGCTGAGCTTCAGCGATGCCCTGGCCATGCAGGCCTTGGCCAAGACCGCCTCGGATGACCGTCGTTGGACGGAGGCGGCGGCGCTCTACCGACGCACCGAGACCTTCTGGGACCTGGCGGCCGAGCATTGCACCGGCGAGCAGCAGCAGCTGGCCGCGAAGAGCCGCGAGGCGGCCGAGATCGACGCCCACAACGCCGAGCAATGCGGGCCGGTGTTCGATCGCTCCTTGGACCTGTTTGCCCGCATGCGCACCCTGGGCGACGCCACCCCGCCGGCCGAGCGGGAGCGCGCATCGCAGATTGCCGAGACCAGCTGGCGCGAGGCCATCGCGCTGTGCCGAGGCGACGCCTCGGAGCGCGCCAAGGCCGCTGCCGCCAGCGTGGCCAGACAGCGCGGCACGCCCTGGGTGCCGACCTTGCCGCCCGGCGTGGGGGCGGCGACCGCGGCGCGGCCCTCGCGCGGCAGCGGCTTCGCCACCGCCGACGGCGCGCCCGCCGACAACCCCGGCTTGCTCGGTCGCGTCGCGCAGGCCGCCGGTCGTGCGGTGCAGGCGGTGCAAGGCGCGGTCGCACCCGCAGCGACCGCCGCCGCGGCCGCGCCGGTGAGCAGCGTGGCTGCGCCGGCCCTGGTGGCGGCGCAGGCGGCCAGTCCCTCGGCCGCCCGCAGCGAGGCAGCGCCCGCCGCGCCAAGGCCCGTCGCGGCCGCCACGGCGGTCGCTGTCACGAGCCCCGCGACGCCAGCGCCGGTCGCTGCGGCCCAGGCGCCGCCGGTCCAGCCGGCGCTGCCCGAGGGCAGCGTCGAGCTGCGCTCGACCAGCGCCCGCTATGTCGGCCGCTTTGCGCTCGACGACAGCCAGCGCGTCAGCGGCGAGGGCCTGGTCGAATGGGCCAATGGCGACCGTTTCGAGGGCCGGCTGGTCGGCGGCCAGCGCGACGGCCAGGGCCGCTTCACCTGGGCCAACGGCCAGCAGTTCGAGGGCGGCTGGGTCCAAGACCTGCCGCAGGGCCGCGGCCGGCTGAAGTACGCCAACGGCGACGTCTACGAGGGCCAGATCGAGGCCGGCAGTCCGCAGGGCGAAGGGGAGATGCGCTACCGCAGCGGCGACGTCTTCAAGGGCCTGTTCCGCCAAGGCTCGCCGCATGGCCGCGGCCTGTACCGCTGGGCCAGCGGGCAGAGTTTCGAAGGCGACTGGAACGGCCTGACGCCGCAGGGCCGTGGCGTGCTGAAGTTCGCCAATGGCAATGTCTACGAAGGCGAGGTCAAGAACGGCGTTCCCGAGGGCCAGGGCAAGCTGCGCTACGCCAACGGCGGGGTCTACGAGGGGCAGCTCAAGGGCGGCGTCTCCCACGGCCAGGGGCGTTATGTCTGGCCCGGCGGCGACCGCTACGAGGGCGCCTGGGTGAACGGCAAGAAGCATGGCCAGGGCACCTTCTTCTTCGCCAGCGGCGAGCGCTGGGTCGGCCGCTTCGAGGACGACGAGCGCAGCGACGAGGGCGTCTTCCATGGCAAGTAAAGCAAGGCCGCGCATCCTGATCAGCGGCGGCAGCTTCGATACCGCCTGGATCGCCGAGCTGGCGGCGCTGACCGGCAGGAAGCGCCCGCGCCTCGTCTACCTGCCGACCGCGGTCGGCGACGACGCCGCCGCCTGCCTGCGCTGGTTCGAGCGCTGCGCGCCCCTCCGGGTCGAACCCCTGGTGCAACGCGTCTTCATCGACAGCCTGACGCAGACCCGGGGCTTCGACGAGGTGCTGCTGGCTGCCGACGGCATCGTCGCCAGCGGCGGCAACACGCTGAACCAGCAGGCCATCTGGCGCGCCCAGGGCATCGACAAGGTGCTGCGCGAGGCATGGAAGCGCGGCATCGTGCTGGGCGGCGCCAGCGCCGGCGCCCTGTGCTGGTTCGCGTGCGGCAGCACCGATTCGCGACCCAAGGCCTTGTCGGTGGTGCAGGGCCTGGGCCTGCTGCCGGGCAGCCATTGCCCGCATTACGACAGCGAGCCCGGCCGGCGCCCGCAGTACCAGGCCCTGGTCGCCAGCGGCGAGCTGCCGGCCGGCTATGCCTGCGACGACGCCGCCGGCCTGCTCTTCGAAGGGCGGCGTCTGGCCCGCGTGCTGCAGATGGCGCCGGGCGCCCAGGCCTACCGGGTCAGCCGGCGCGGCGGGCGGGCGGTCGAGAGGGCGCTGCCGCCCAGCCGCTAGCATGCGGCCGCCTTACGGTGACCTGACGGTCCCCGACGGCGCCTCTTGCCCTCCATGCGCCTGATCCTGCCCGCCCTGCTGCTGGCACTGCTGCTGAGCAGTGCGGCGCTGGCACGCCCGGCGCACAGCCGCGAGCCGCATTTCGACGACCTCGGCGACCTCGGCGCGGTCAGCGACAGCGTGATCACCGCCTTGGCCCAGGACGTCCGCGGCTTCCTCTGGGTCGGCGGGCCGGGCGGCCTGCTGCGTTACGACGGCTACCAGATGCGCGAGTTCCCGCTCAGCGAGCAACGGCTGGGCGGCGCGGCCATCGTGCGCAGCATCCTGGCGGCGCGCGACGGTCATGTCTGGGTGGCGGGCGACGGCATCGACCTGGTCAGGCTGGACCCGACCAGCGGCGCGATCCGCCGCTTCCGTCCCGACGCCGCACGCGCCGATGCGCTCAGCCCGGGTTCGGTGCGCGCGCTGGCCGAGGACCGCGACGGCCGCATCTGGGTCGCCACCCTGGGCGGCGGCCTGCACCGTTACGACCCGGCGACCGAACGCTTCCGGCGCTTCCGCCAGCGCGACGGCGCATTGCCCGACGACCGTGTGCAGTCGCTGCAGCTGGACCGCCAGGGCATGCTCTGGGTCGGCACCTGGAACGGCCTGGCGCGCTGCGAGCCCCAGGCCGAGCGCTGCGCGGCGGTGTTCGCCGCTGCCGACAGCGGCCCCAGCGGCCAGACCGTCTCCATGCTCGGCGACGCCGGCGACGGTCGCATCTGGGCCGGCACGCTGGACGGCAGCCTGTTCGCCATCCAGCCCGAGACCCTGCAAGGCGATTGGCTGGAGCGCAAGGGCCTGGGCGCCGTGCATGCGCTGCAGAGCCTGGGCGACGGCACGGTCTGGGTCGCCAGGTCCAGCGGCATCGAGCAGCGCGACGCCGGCGACGGTCGCCTGCTGCGCCGGCTGCAGCACGATGCGCGCAAGCCCTGGAGCCTGCGCCACAACGATGTCGCCAGCCTTCTGCGCGACCGCAGCGGCTGGATCTGGGTGGGCAGCTATGGCGGCGGCCTGCAGCGCCACAACCCGCTCGAGTCCGGCATCTGGGTGCGCCGCGCCGAGGGCCAGGGCGTGCTCGCCGAGGCCGATGTGCGCAGCCTGCTGGCGCTGGACGGCGGCGCCGTCTGGCTGGGCACGGCCGAGGCCGGCGTCGCCCTGCTCGACGCCGAGCTGCGCCTGGTCGGCGGGATCCGGCCGGGGCCGTCGACGATGGCCGCCGGCACCATCGGCGCGCTGGCCCGCGATCGCAACGGCGACATCTGGCTGGCCTCCGACGGCCAGCTCAACCTCTTCGCGGCCCGATCGCTTCGCCGGCTCGGCCAGTGGCAGGTCAGCCAGGGCCGCATCCGCCGCCTGCTCACCGCCGGCGACGGCCGGCTGTGGATCGCCACCCAGGACGGCCTGTACCGGCTCGACGACCGCCGCGGCATGGTGCAGCGTGTGCCGCTGGCCGATGGGCAGGGCCTGTTCGGCAACATCAATGCGCTGGCCGAAGCCGCCGACGGCCGGCTCTGGGTCGGTGGCGACGCCGGCCTGTTCCAGGTCCCGCCCGGCGGCCGCCGCCTGCAGCCGTTGCCGCGCCATGCCAGCGAGGCGCTGCCCGAGCTGCCGGTCATCGGCCTGCTCGTCGACCGCCGCGGCAGGCTCTGGGTGGACAGCAACGGCGGCCTGTTCCGGCTGCGCGACGGCGATGCCGCCACGCCGGCCTTCGAGGCGATCGGCGCCACCCAGGGCCTCGGCCATCGCGAGTTCGGCGCCAATCTGCTGGAGGACGCGCAGGGCCGGTTGTGGACGCAGCGCGGCATGCTCGACCCGCAGGGCGGCCGGCGTTACGCGCTGACCGCCGCCGACGGCGCCGACATCGGCACCGGCTGGTTCCGCAGCTACACCGCGCTGCCCGATGGCCGCCTGCTGTTCGGCGGCAGCACCGGCCTGCTGGTCGTCGACCCGGCGCAGTTCAAGCCCTGGCGCGACCAGCCGCCGCTGGCCATCACCGAGCTGCGCGTGGCCGGCCGGCCGGCGCCGCAGCCGCGCGGCCGTCTCGTGCTGCAGCCCGACCAGCGCAGCTTCGCGCTGGAGTTCGCCGCGCTGGACTTCAGCAGCCCGATGCGCAACCGCTACCGCTACCGGCTGGAGGGCCTGGACGACGCGTGGACCGAGGTCGGCGCCAGCGCCCGCGTGCTCGGCTATGCCAATCTGTCGCCGGGCGACTACCTGTTGCGCGTGCAGGGCAGCAACCGCCTCGGCGACTGGAGTCCGCATGAGCTGCGCCTCGCGCTGGAGGTGCAGCCAGCCTGGTGGCAGAGCGTTTGGTCGCGTGCCGGCGCGGTGCTGCTGCTGCTCGCTGCCGTGCTGGCCCTGGTGCAGTGGCGCACGCGCGCCCTGCGCAGTCGCCAGGCGGAGCTGGAGGCCAAGGTCAGCGAGCGCACCCGCGAGCTCGAGGAAGCCAGCCTGACCGATCCGTTGACCGGGCTGCGCAACCGCCGCTACCTGAACCAGCACATCGGCGCCGACACCTTGCTCGCCATCCGTCGCCACGAGGAGGCGCTGCGCGGCGCGCCGAGCGCGGCCGGCGCCGACCTGCTCTTCTTCCTCGTCGACATGGATCACTTCAAGCGCATCAACGACGACCACGGCCATGCCGCCGGCGACGCGGTGATCCAGCAGATGCACCAGCGCCTGCGCAAGGTGTTCCGCGACAGCGACCACCTGGTGCGCTGGGGCGGCGAGGAGTTCCTCGTCGTCGCCCGCGACGCCGACCGCCGCCATGCCGCCGAGCTGGCCGAGCGGGTGCGTCGCGTCGTCGCCGAGCAGGCCTTCGAGATCGGCGACGGTCGGCGCATCTTCTGCAGCTGTTCGTTGGGCTTTGCCTGCTTCCCACCGCGACCCGCCGAGCCGCGCCGCTTCGACTGGCACCAGGCGGTGCGCCTGGCCGACGTCGCGCTCTACGACGCCAAGCAGCGCGGCCGCGACGCCTGGACCGGCGTGATGCAGGTCGAGCAGCTGCCGCCGCTACCGCCGGCGCAGTGGCTGCAGGGCAGCGGCATCACGCTGCGGCGCTCGGCCTGATCCGCGAGACGACGACGCCGGCCAGGGCCCCGGCCAGCGCACCGGTCGCGTGGGCCAGCGGCAGGGTCGCGCCGCCCCACCAGTCGCCGGGGCGCAGCAGCGGTCCCCAGGGCTGCTCCAGCAGCAGCTTGGCGACCAGGCCGACGGCGATGGCCAGGCCGATCCAGCGCTGCGCGCCGCCGCGGCGCAGCAGGCTCAGCGCCGCCACCGCCACGCCGCCGTGCAACCAGCCGCTCAGGCCGGCATAGGGCGGCAGCGCCGGCTGCAGCAGCAGCAGCGCATGGCCCAGCGGACCGGCGAGCAGCCAGGCCATCGCCTCGCCGGCGCCCAGGCCGGCCTGCCGGCCGAGCAGGCCGATCACCGCCAGCCCGGCGAGGTTGCCGATCCAGTGCAGCGCATTCCAGTGCACCAGCCCGGCGACGAGCAGGCGCTGCGGGTGCTCGCGGTCCAGCGCCCAGGCCGGCGCCTCGGCCAGCGCGAACAGCAGGCTGCTGCCCAGCAGCAGGCTGCTCGCCACCAGCAGCCAGGGCAGGCCGGGCCTGAGCCGGCGGGTCACCGGGCGAACACCGCCTGCCAGAGCCGCAGCACGGCGTCGCGGTGCGCGGCCAGTTCGCCCAGCCCCGCCTCGTCCAGCTGGGTGGCCTGCTCGTCCAGGCGCAGCCGGTGCTGCTCGCGGCGCAGCGCGCGGTAGGCGTCGGCGGCGGCGCTGCCCACGCCCGCGGCGAGCAGGCCGGCGTGCTCGGCGCGCTGCAGCAGCGCGATCACGCCGAGGTTGGGGATCAGCGCCGGGTGGGCGCCGCTCTGCGTCAGCTGCAGGGCCTGCAGCGCGAACTCGGCGTCCAGCATGCCGCCCGGGCTGTGCTTGAGGTCGAAGCGGCCGGCGCGAACCGGGTGCGCGGCGCGCAGCTTGTCGCGCATCGCCAGCACCTCGGTGCGCAGGCCGGCCGGGTCGCGCGGCGCCGTCATCACCGCCTCGCGCACCGCCTCGAAGCCGGCGGCCAGCCTGGGGTCGCCGGCGCACCAGCGCGCGCGCGTGATGGCCTGGTGCTCCCAGGTCCAGGCGGTGTTGCTGCCGCGCCCCTGCTGGTAGGCGGCGAAGCTCGCGAGGCTGCTCACCAGCAGGCCGGAATTGCCGTTCGGGCGCAGCGCGGTGTCGATGTCGAACAGGCCGCCGGCGCGCGTCTGCAGCGTCAGCCAGGGCACCAGCTTGCGCACGAAGGCGGCATAGGCCTCGGGCGCGGCGTCGTCGTCGTCGTCGTAGAGGAAGACGAGGTCGAGGTCGGAGCCGTAGCCCAGCTCCTTGCCGCCGAGCTTGCCGTAGGCGACGACGGCAAAGCGCGGCGCGTCGCGGTGCGCCTTGCCGAGCTGGCGCTGGCGCTGCCAGCACCAGGCGATGGCGGTCTCCAGGATGGCGTCGGCGAGCAGGCTGAGGTCGTCGGCGACCTGCTCGACGCTGATCGAGCCCTCGACGTCGCGCACCAGGGTGCGGAACACCTCGGCATGGTGGGCGCGGCGCAGCGCGTCGAGCAGGGCCTCCTCGTCATGGTCCTCGCCGGCGCGCTGCCAGGCGGCACGCCGTTCGGCCAGCTCGGCCTTGAAGGCGGCGGCGTCGAAGCGCTCGTGCAGCAGGCGTTCGTCGGCCAGTTCGTCGATCACCCCCGGGTGCTGCATCAGGTAGCGCATCGGCCAGCGCGCCAGGCCGAGCAGGCGCAGCAGGCGCTTGAGCACGGCCGGCCGCTCGACGAGCAGGGCCAGGTAGGCGTCGCGGCGCATCAGCGGTTCCAGCCAGTCGACGAAGCGGCCGCCGGCCACCGCCTCGCAGTCGCCGGCCTCGATGATCTGCGCGGCGCGCTGGAACAGCTTGGCCAGGCGCTGCTTGGCCTCCTCGCGCAAGGCCTGCACCCGCGGCCGCTGCACGAAGCCGGCGACCGCCTCGCGCAGGCCCGCGGGCAGGCGGGCGGCGAAGTCGGCGTGCTCCAGGCCCAGGGTCTCGCCGCCGCAGCCCTTGCAGCCGCCCGCGGCCGGCGCGCGGCCGTCGTGCAGCAGGGCGTCGAACTCGGCGGCGACGAGTTCCCTGGCCTCGCACAGCTTCTCGAGCAGCTCGCAGGCCTCGACCTTGCAGGTCAGGCCCATGGACTCGGCGATCCAGCGCAGGTCGGCGTCGCTGCCGGGCAGGCAGTGGGTCTGCTGGTCGTCGAGGTACTGGATGCGGTGCTCGATGCGGCGCAGCAAGGTGTAGGCGTCGCGCAGCTGCTCGGCGATGTCGGGCTTCATCAGGCCGGCGGCGGCCAGCTTGCCCAAGGCCTTCAGCGTCGAGCGGGTGCGGATCTCCGGGAACTGGCCGCCGCGCACCACCTGCAGCAGCTGCACGATGAACTCGATCTCGCGGATGCCGCCCCGGCTCAGCTTGACGTCGTTGGCGCGCTCGGGTCGGCCGGCGGCGCGGCGCAGCGCCTCCTCGCGGATCTTGCGGTGCACCACGCGCAGGCCCTCGAACACCGAGTAGTCGAGGTAGCGACGGTAGACGAAGGGGGTGACGAGGTCGCGCAGCTGCAGCGCGCGGGCCAGGCTCTGCGCGTCGCGCGGCGCCACCACGCGGCTCTTCAGCCAGGCCAGGCGCTCCCATTCGCGACCCTGGCTGACGAAATAGGCCTCCAGCGCACCGAGGCTGACGCAGGGCGCGCCGGAATTGCCGTTGGGGCGCAGCATGAGGTCGACGCGGAACACCTGGCCGTCGTCCGTCACCTCGCCGATCAGCGCGTAGAGCAGCTTGGCCAGCCGGCCGTAGTACTCGGCGGTGCTGATCGGGCGCGGCCCGTCGGTCTCGCCGTCCTCCTCGTAGACATAGACCAGGTCGATGTCGGAGGAGACGTTGAGCTCGCGGGCGCCCAGCTTGCCCATGCCCAGCACCCAGAAGCAGATCGCCTCGCCGGCCTCGTTGCGCGGCACGCCGTGCGATGCCTGCAGCTGGGCTTCGGCGGCGGCCAGGGCCTGCTGCAGCGTGAACTCGGCCAGCAGGGTCATGCCCTGGGTCACCATGGCCAGCGGCGCGCGGCCGTCGATGTCCAGCGAGGCCAGGCGCTCCAGCACCAGCTGGCGCAACACGCGCAGGCTGGCGGCCAGCGGACGACCCTGGGCGAGCAGGGCGGCGAGCAACTGCTGCAGGCCGGCCTCGCCGGGCGGGCCGGGGGGGAGCAGCGGCAGCTCGGCGGCGTAGCGGCGGCGCACGCGCTGCACGAAGCGGCTGTGCGCCGCCAGGTCGGTGGTCGGTAGGGCGGGCAGGGGCTCGGGGGCGTTCATCGTGAGCTGGCTGCTACGCTGCGGGCCGTGGCGTCAGCGCCGGATCGGTCGCTGCTGCGTTGCTTCACCATGTCATCCATTGTTCTGAGGGTCTTCGCTGCACTGCACCGACCGGCTCGCTGGTCAACCCGCGTGCTGCGCTGGACCGGCCTGCTGCTGGCGCTGCTTTGGCTGCTGCTGCTGGCGCTGTGGCTGGTCCTGCATGGGCTGATTCTGCCGAACCTCGACCGCTGGCGGCCCGAGCTGGAGGTGCAAGCCTCGCGGGCCTTGGGGCTTTCGGTGCAAATTGGCAACGTGCAGGTGCAAACCGGCGGCTGGATGCCGGTCATCGAGCTGAAGGACGTCAGGCTGCGCGACAGCCATGGCCGCGAGGGTCTGCGCCTGCCCCGCATCAGCGCGGCGCTGTCGGCGCGCTCGCTGCTGGCCTGGCCACCGCGCCTGGAACAGCTCTATGTGCACGAGCCCGATCTGGAACTGCGTCGCGACGCCGACGGCGTGATCTGGGTCGCCGGCCTGAAGCTCAAGGCCAGCGGCACCGACGGCCCCGACCCGTTTGCCGACTGGCTGCTGCGCCAGTACGAATTGGCGGTGCGCGGCGGTCGCATCCGCTGGGTCGACGAGCGCCGCCCGGCTGCCCAGGCGCTGCAGCTGCAACAGGTCGACCTGTTGCTGCGCAACGGCCTGCGCCGGCACGAGATGCGCATCGACGCCACGCCGCCCGAGACGCTGGGCCAGCGCTTCAGCCTGCGCGCCCGCGTCAGCCAGCCGCTGCTGGGTCGGCCCTCGGACTGGCGGCGCTGGAAGGGCAGCCTCTACGCCGAGCTGCCGCAGACGGCGATCGCCGCGCTGCGCGAGCATTTGCAGCTGCCGGTGTCGCTGGCGCGCGGCGACGGCAGCCTGCGCCTGTGGAGCGAGCTGGAGCAGGGCGCGCTGCAGGACCTCACCCTGGACCTCGGCCTGCGCGACGTGCGCCTGCGCATCACCCCCGAGGTCGACCCGCTGGAGCTCGCCTCGCTGAGCACGCGACTGCGCTGGCAGCGCCTGGCCGACGGCACGCGCTGGAGCCTGAGCGGCCTGCAATTCGAGCTGCCGCTGGATGTCGGCGGCGAACGCTGGCCGGCCGGACAGCTCAGCCTCAGCCTGCGCCACCGCGAGCCGCTGGCCCCCTGGGAGCTGCCCGGCAGCGCCCAGCTGCTCGGCGGCCAGCTGCAGGCCGATCGTGTCGACCTCGGCCTGCTCGCCCGCCTGGCCGGCAGCCTGCCGCTGGGCGAGGCGGTGCTGCGCCAGCTGCGCGATCGCGCGCCCCAGGGCCTGCTCCGCGGCCTGGAGGCGCGCTGGCAGGGCAGCCTGACCGATGTGCGCGACGAGCTGCCGGCCAGCTGGTCGCTGCGCGGCGAGGCCGAGGCGCTGCGCCTGCAGCCGCTGCCGGCGCCGGCGGCCAGCGCCGAGCTGCCGCACCCGCTGGGCCAGCCCGGTTTTGCCAACACGGCGCTGCGCTTTGCCGCCAGCGAGCGCGGCGGCGAGGCGCGACTCGTGGTGCGCGATGGCAATCTGCAATGGCCGGGTCTGCTCGAAGCCGAGGGCCTGACGCTGCGCGAGGCCGAGATGGAGCTGCGCTGGCAGCGCAGCGAGCAGGGCTGGCTGCTGCGCTGGCCGCGGCTGCAGATCGACACCCCGGACATCGAGCTGCGCGGCGACGGCCTGTGGCAATCCAATGGCCGGCCCGGCGGTCAGCTGGAGCTGCGCCTGCGCGCGCCGCAGGCCGAGGTCAGCGCGGTGCCCAAGCACCTGCCGCTCTGGCTGCCCGACACCCGGCAGTACCTGCGCGAGTCGCTGCTCGGCGGGCAGCTGCGCGAGCTGCGCCTGGATCTCAAGGGCGCGCTGGCCGACTTCCCCTTCCGCCAGCGCGGGCAGGGCGAGTTCAAGCTCAGCGCCAAGCTGCAGGACGGCCGCTACGCCTACCTGCCCAGCCACGCCGCCGACGCCACGCGGGCCGCCTACGACTCGCCCTGGCCGGTGCTGGAACAGCTGCGCGGCGAGCTGCGCTTCGACGGTCCGCAGCTGCGCATCCTGGCCAGAAGCGGGCGCAGCGCCGACATCGAGCTGCAGGAGGTCGACGCCACCATCGACGACCTCGACCGTCAGCCCCAGCTGCGCGTCAGCGGGCGCTGGCAGGGCGATGCCGCCCAGGCCCTGGCCTTCGTGCGCCGCACCCCGATCAACCGCTGGACCGGCGAGGCCCTGGCCCAGGCCCAGGGCAGCGGCCCGGTCAGCGGCAGCCTGGAGCTGGCCATTCCGCTGCTGCACCCGGAGCAGGCCAAGGTGCGCGGCCAGGTCCAGCTCGGCGGCAGCCCGGCCGGCGTGCCGGCCAATGTGCAGCTGCGCCTGCGCCCCGACCTGCCGCCCTTCGCCCAGCTGAACGGCCCGCTGCGCTACGACGAGCAGGGCGTGCAGCTGCAGCGCCTGCAGGCGCGCTTCCTCGGCGGCGAGCTGCGCCTGACGGGCGGCAGCCGGGCCGACGGCGGCCTGCTCTTCGAAGCCGAAGGGCAGGCCAGCAGCGACGGCCTGCGTGCCGCGGCGCGCGAATGGCCGGCGCTGGCCACCCTGGGCCCCTACCTCAGCGGCCAGACCGACTACCAGCTGCGCCTGGCCTTCAAGGGCGACCAGCCGGAGCTGGAGCTGCGCAGCCAGCTGCAGGGCCTGGCCGTGGCCTTGCCCGACCCCTTGAGGAAGAGCGCCGAGCAGACCATGCCCCTGCTGCTGCGCGTGCAGCCGCAGGCCGGTGGCCGCGAGGTCTGGGGCCTGAGCCTGGGCCAGGCGGCGCGGGCCTTGCTGGAGCGCGAGGGCCTGCGCACCACGCGGGGCGCGATCCGCATCGGCAGCGACGGCCCGCTGCCGCTGCCCGCCCAGGGTCTGCAGCTGCTGTGGGCGGCGCCGCGCATCGACCTGGACCCCTGGCGCCGCTTGGCCAGCACCCGGGGCGACAGCGTGGACAGCGATGCCTGGCTGCCCGACCGCGTGCAGTTGCAGACCCCGCAGCTGCGCCTGGCCGGTCGCTGGCTGCAGCAGGTCGAGCTGACGGCGCAGCGCGGCGGCGATCGGGCGGCGACGCGGCGCGACTGGAAGCTGGCGTTGCAAGCCGTGCAGGCGGCCGGCGAGGCCGAGTGGCGCGAGCCGCCGGGCCAGCCGCCGCAGCTGCTGCTTCGCCTGGCCCGCCTGCAACTGCCCGAGCGCGAGGCCGAGCAGGTCGAGGCCTGGCTGGACGAGACCAGTACGCAGACCGCGCTGCCGATGCTGGACCTGCAGGTCGACGCCTTCGAGCTGCGTGGCAAACCGCTGGGCAAGCTGGTCATCAAGGCCGACGGCGCCGCCGCCGGCCGCGACTGGACCTTGCAGCAGCTCAGCCTCACGCATGCCGACGCCCAGCTCAGCGGCCGCGGCCAGTGGCGCGCTGCCGAGGGCCGCACCCAGCTGGACTGGCAGCTGGACATTGCCAACAGCGGCCGCTGGCTGGAGTCGCTCGGCTTTGCCAACACGGTGCGCGGGGGCAGGGGCCAGCTCAAGGGTGCGCTGAGCTGGCGCGGCTCGCCGTTGTCGCCGTCCAGCCGGGGCCTCGATGGCCAGTTCAGCGTCGCCCTGGAGGAGGGGCAGTTCCTCAAGGCCGACCCGGGCGTCGCCCGCCTGCTCGGCATCCTCAGCCTGCAGTCGCTGCCGCGCCGCCTGCTGTTCGACTGGCGCGATGTGTTCAGCGGCGGCTTTGCCTTCGACGAGTTTGCCGGCGACGTGGCGATCCGCCAGGGCGTGGCCAGCACGCAGAACCTGCGCATGCGCGGCCTGCAGGCCAATGTCCTGATGGAGGGCAGCGCCGACCTGGGCGCCGAGACCACCGAGCTGAAGGTGCTGGTGGTGCCCAATCTGGATGCCGGCGGCGCCACCCTGGCCTACACGGCGGTCAACCCGGCCGTCGGCCTGACCACCTTTCTCGCGCAGTGGTTGCTGCGCAAGCCGATCGAGACGGCCAACACCACCCATCTGCGCGTCTCCGGGCCCTGGGCCGACCCCAAGGTGGAGAAGATCGAGCGCCCGGCCACCCCATCTCCCTCGCCAGCGAGCACACCATGAGCCAGCACGCCATTGCCGCCGTCCAACTCGTTTCCAGCGACCGCGTCGAGCACAACCTCGAACGCGCCGCCCACTGGGTGCGCGAGGCGGCGCGCCAGGGCTGCGGTTTTGTCGCCCTGCCCGAGTACTTCTGCCTGATGGGGCAGCAGGACGAGGACAAGCTGGGCATCGCCGAGGACTTCGGCGACGGCCCGTTGCAGCGCTTCCTGGCCGAACTGGCGCGCGAGCTTGGCATCACCCTGCTCGGCGGCACCATCCCGTTGCGCGCCGCGGTGGCCGGCAAGGTCAACAACAGCTCGCTGGTCTACGGGCCGGACGGCAGCCTGCTGGCGCGCTACGACAAGATCCATCTGTTCGGCTTCGACAACGGCCGCGAGCGCTACGACGAGGGCCGCGTGCAGCAGGCCGGCGACCTGCCCACGGTGTTCGACTGGCAGGGCCAGCGCGTGGCGCTGTCGATCTGCTACGACCTGCGCTTTCCCGAGCTCTACCGCGCGCTTTCGCCGACGCTGATCTGCGTGCCCGCGGCCTTCACCCACACCACCGGCCAGGCGCATTGGGAGTTGCTGCTGCGCGCCCGCGCGGTGGAGAACCTCGCCTACCTGATCGCGCCGGCCCAGGGCGGCCTGCACGCCAACGGCCGGCGCACCTGGGGGCACAGCATGATCGTCGACCCCTGGGGCCAGGTGCTGGCCTGCCTGCCCGAGGGCGAGGGCCTGGCGGTGGCGACCATCGACAGCGAGCGCCTGGCCGCCGTGCGTGGCCAGTTGCCCGCCCTGCAGCACCGAAGGCTCTGAGCCCGTCCGTGAACTTTGTCCGCCGGCTGCCGCGGCCCCTCAGGAAGCGCGCGGCGCCGTGCGGTTTGCACGCCGACCCCCTCGACCCAGGGGGAGACGGCCACCAGAATGCGCGCCGTTCGCGGCACCGCCGCCTCTCTCCCTGAAGGTTCAACCGATGTTCGTCCGCACCGCTGTCATCGTCTCCCTGCTCGCCATCGCCGGCCTGGTCCAGGCCTCGCCCAAGGTGCTGAAGAAGGTGCCGCCCGAGTACCCGGCCGAGGCGGTGCGCAAGAACGTCAACGCGGGCACGGTGCGCGCCAAGCTGTCGATCGGCGCCGACGGCAAGGTCGCCGAGGTCGAGGTGGTCGAGGCCGAGCCCAAGCGCGTCTTTGACCGCGCCGCCGTCGAGGCGCTGCGCGAATGGCGCTTCGAGGCCAGCGGCGCGGCGCAGACCCATGAGGTCAAGCTGGTGTTCCGAAACGACGAGTAAACCCCTGCCGCTCTGGCGCGAGCCCGCGATGCCTCCGGCAGCGCGGGCTTTGTGCTTTTTGGGCAACTCTCGGCGCGTAGGCTGTCGCCATGGAGCCGATCCCCAACGCTGACGAGCGGGCCCACGCGCAGTCCCGCGCCGGCCGCCTGGCCATCGCCCTCAACCTGGCGCTGACCCTGCTGCAGCTGGCGGTCGGCTGGTGGAGCGCGTCGCAGGCCTTGATCGCCGATGCGCTGCACACCCTGTCTGACCTGGTTGGCGACGGCCTGCTGCTCTGGGCCAATCGCCACAGCCGCCGCCCGGCCGATGCCGGCCACCCCTATGGTCACCAGCGCCTGGAGACCGCGGCCAGCCTGCTGCTCGGCCTGATCCTGCTCGGCGTCGCCGCCAGCCTGATCGCCTCCGCGGTGCAGCGCCTGGGCGCGATGGAGGCGGCTCCGCCGCTGCACCCGGCAGCGCTGGCCATGGCGGCGATCGCACTGCTCGCCAAGGAGGGCCTGTACCGCTACCTGATGGCGACCGCGCGCCGCGTGCGTTCCAGTCTGCTGGAGGCCAGCGCCTGGCATGCGCGCTCCGACGCCGCTTCCTCGCTGGTGGTGGCCGCCGGCCTGACCGGCAGCCTGGCCGGCTGGCCGCTGCTCGACCCGCTGGCCGCCGCGGCGGTCGGCCTGCTGATCCTGCGCATGGGCGCGCGCTTTGCGTGGAACGCGCTGCACGACCTGGTCGACCGTGCCGCCGATGAGGCCGAGGTCCAGGCCATCGCCGCGACCCTGCGCGAGACGCCTGGCGTGCAGGGCCTGCACGATCTGCGCACGCGGCGCAATGGCGATCTGATCGCCGTCGACGTGCACCTGGACATCGACGCCAGGCTGACGGTGGCCGAGGGGCATGAGATTGCCAAGACGGCGCGCGAGCGCGTACTGGCCGCCCACCCGGTGCTGCACCTGATGGTGCATGTCGACCCCTGGTGGCCACCGGCTTGACGCCGCCTTCAGCAGCCGGCTAGAGCCGCGCTGTTAGCGATCGAAGCGAACCTGGCGCAGGGGCAGCGCGGGCGCTGTCCAGGCATAGCCGGCGGAGAGCACATTGCGCTCTTCGGGCTGGTTCTGCCAGTCGATGCGCAGCAACTCGGCCAGCGCCCAGCCGCCCCAGTCCAGGCGGAACGGGCGTTCGGCGGCCCCGGCCGGGAACGGCGCCCCGCTGCGCCACAGCAGCGCCGGCACGCGGTAGCCGGCGGCGGAGTTCGGGCTGTGTCCGGCGTGGATCAGCTCATGGCCGACCTCCTGGCCGTGATCGGAGACGAACATCCAGGCCGCCTGCCCATTGGCCGGCACCTGGGCGCGCAGCTGGCGCAGTGTGGCCGCCACCACGCCATCGTGGTGCAGGATGGCGTCGTCGTAGGACTGGCGGCGCTCGCGCAGCCATAGCGGTTTGCCGGCCCGCTCCAGGCGGGCATCGACGGCATCGCCGCGGCTGGCGTCGAAGGGGCGCTCGTCCGCCGGCGTGCGGCTCTCGTAATGCGGGTGGGCGCCGAGCAGGTGCAGCACGATGAGCTTGCGCGGCCGCGGATCGGCCAGGGCTTCGGCCAGGCAGTCGAGCAGCTCGCGGTCCAGGCTGCTGGTCGTGCGGCCGGGTTGGCGGTTGATCATCTCCACCTCGTCGGCCAGGCGGGCGTGCTGCTGCTCGATCGCCACATCGTCGTGGTTGCTCATCCACCAGACGCGGTAGCCTGCGGCGCGCGCCAGCGCCAGCACATGCTGGCTGCGGCCGGCGGCCTGCGCCGGGCCGCGCTCGCCAAAGCTGAAGAAGCCGGCCAAGGAGCCCACGGTGTTGGCCTGGGTCGACCAGGCATGGCGCAGGGTCAGCCAGCGATCGCCCTCCTGCCGGGCCAGCGCGGCCAGCTGGGGCGTGGTCTCGCGCTCGTAGCCATAGAGGCTCATGTTGTCGCGGTTGACGCTGTCGCTGATCACCAGCACCACGGTCGACGGTGCTTCATCCAGTCGTCGCGGCGCCGCCTGGAGCGCATTGGCCATCAGCTGCGCGCGCTCGCGGTCCTGGTCCTGCCAGCTGCGCCGCAGCTCCGCCACCGACTCGACCCAGCCGGGCCAGTAGAGCAGCGGGTGGTGGCGACGCCAGGGCTTGCTGGCATGGGCCAGCACCGCGAACAGCAGCAGGGCGATCAGCAGCAGGCGCTCGCCGCGACCCAGGGGCAGCGCCGGCTCGCCGCTGCGGCGCACCAGCAGCAGGCACAAGCCGCCCAGGCCGAGCAGGGCCACGACACCCAGCGCCAGACCCAGACCCTGGTGGCGCAGGTACTCCAATGCCTCGCCCGGCGCGGTATTGGCCACGGCGGCCAGCACCAGGCTGCTGTGCGGGAACGCCTGGTACTGCGACCACAGGAAGGCGCGCACGGCGGCATCCAGCAGAAATGCGAGCAGCAAGGCGCTCACCAGCATCCGGCGCAGCCGCCGGCCCGCGGGCGACTGCAGCGGCCAGCGCAACCAGACGAGCAGGGGCAAGGCCAGCACCAGTAGCTGCACGCTGCGCCAGCCCTCGTGCGCGGCGGCGGCCACGCCGGTCAGCAGCAGGGCCAGCAGGGCCAGGGCCGCGTGCGGCGAGCGGATCAAGGTCATGGGATGGGCGACCGCCGTACGGCGGTCGTGGCGGGTCTTACCAGGAGCCGGTATTGGGCATGGAAGTCCAGGGCTCGGCCGGCGCCAGCGCGGCACCGCGCTGCAGCAGCTCGATGCTGATCTGGTCGGGCGAGCGCACGAAGGCCATGCGGCCGTCGCGCGGCGGGCGCAGGATGGTCACGCCATGCTGCTGCAGGCGGCTGCATGCGGCATAGATGTCGTCGACCGCGTAGGCGATATGGCCGAAGTTGCGCGCGCCGCCGTAGTCCTCGGTCTGGCCGTTGGCATCCGGCCAGTTGTAGGTCAGCTCGACCTGGGCGTCCTCGTCGCCCGGCGCGGCCAGGTAGACCAGGGTGAAGCGGCCGGCCTCGTGCTCGCTGCGGCGCACTTCGACGAGGCCCAGGGCGTCGCGGTAAAAGGCCATCGAGGCGTCGAGGTCGCGAACGCGGACCATCGTGTGCAGGTACTTCATCTTGGGATTCCGGAGTCGGTGAAACTGGGCGCCATTGTTTCTTGTCGGGGAATCCCATGCGGGTAGCGGTGGTGGGCGCCGGGGCGATCGGCGGTTGGCTGGCGGCGCGCCTGGCGCAGACCGGGGTCTCGGTCAGCCTGCTGGCGCGCGGCGCCACGCTGGCCGCGCTGCGTGAACGGGGCCTGGGCCTGCAGGAGGCGGGCCGCGACTGGCAGGGCCAGCTGCCGGCCAGCAGCGACCCGGCCGAACTCGGCCAGCACGAGCTGGTCGTCATCGCGCTCAAGGGCCAGCAGCTGCCGGCTGAGGGCGCGCGCGTGGCGGCCCAGGCCGCGGCCTTGCTCGCGCCCGGGGGCAAGGTGCTCAGCGCGATGAACGGCCTGCCCTGGTGGCTGTTCCCGGACCGCGCGCTGCAGGCCGTCGATCCGGGTGGCAGGGTCCGCGCGTTGCTGCCGGCGGAGCGGGTGATCGGCGCCGTCGTGCACGCCAGCTGCCAGAGCTTGGCGCCCGGCCTGGTGCGTCATGTGATGGGTCAGGGCTGGCTGATCGGCGATGCAAGCAGGCCCGGCTCGGCCTTCGAGCGCGAGCTGCTCGCGCTGCTGCGCCAGGCCGCTTTCGAGGTCCAGGCGGTGCCCGATATCCGCGCCGCGCTTTGGTACAAGCTCTGGGGCAATGCGACGACGAATCCGATCTCGGCGCTGACCGGCGCGACCACCGATCGCATCCTCGCCGACCCCTTGGTGCTGCAGACCAGCGACGCGGCGATGCACGAGCTGGCGGCGATCGCCGCGGCGCTCGGTCACCCGATCCCGCACACGCCGGCCGATCGCCACGCGATCACGCGCCGCCTGGGCGCCTTCAAGACCTCGATGCTGCAGGACCGCGAGGCCGGCCGGCCCTTGGAGCTGGACGCCTTGCTCGGCGCGCCGCGCGAGATCGCCGCGCAGCTGGGGCTGGCCACGCCGATGCTCGACGCCTTGCACGGGCTGGCGCGCCTGCTCTCAGAGCAGCAGGGCGGCCAGCGCCTGTAGCCAGACGGCGATCGCGAACAACAGGGTCAAGAGCACCGCGGCGCTGCCCAGGTCCTTGGCGCGGCCGAGCAGAGGCATCTGCTCCAGCGATTGCGCGTCGGCCAGGGCCTCGATCGCCGAGTTGATCAGCTCGACGACGATCACCGCCACCCAGACGCCGATCAGCAGCAGCGCATGCAGGCCACCCTGCGCCACCCAGGGGGCGATCAGCGCCAGCGGCAGCGCGATCGCCAGCTCCTGGCGGAACGCGGCCTCGTGGCGCAGCGCGGCGCGCAGGCCCTGGGCCGAGTAACGCAGGGCCTTGAGCAGGCGGCCCAGGCCGCCCTTGCTCTTCATCGGGTGTTCGGTGCTCATGGGGGTGACAGATGCAGGTCGATGGCAAAGCCGGCATCGACGGCCGGCAGCGTGATGCGGCCGCCATGGGCCTGGGCGACCAGCTGGGCCAGGCGCAGGCCCAGCCCGCCCTCGGCGCCGGACTCGCCCTGCAGGCGCTGGCGCAGCGCGGCCAGCTGCTCCGGCGCGAGGCCGCTGCCGTCGTCGCGCAGGCGCAGGCCGCCGCTCAAGGGCTCCAGCCAGAGCCGGCCGGCGCCATGGCGCTGCGCGTTGTCGACCAGGTTGAGCAGGGCGGCGGCGAGCAGCTCGGCGTCGGCCTCCAGCGGGCAGGGCGGGCCGTCTTGCAGCTGCAGGCCGCCCAGCGGCAGGCCGGCCAGCAGGGCTCTGGCGTCCAGCGGCGCGCGGCGCAGCTGCGGCTGGTCGCGGAACAGGCGCAGCAAGGCCAGCACCAGGTGCTGCAGGCGCTGGCCGGCCTCGCGCACGCGCTGCAGCCGGGGCTGGCCGGGCAGTTCCTTGAGCGCCACCGCCAGCTGCGCGTCCATGCCGGCCAGCGGCGTGCGCAGCAGATGCGCGGCCTGCGCGCTGAACTCGCGCTCGAAGGCCAGGCGCTGGCCCAGGCGATCGCCATAGCGCAGCAGGGCCGCGTGCAGCGGCTGCAGCTCCTCGCGCTCGGCGTCGCCAAGCTGCGCGGGCAGCTGGCGCGGGTCGGCCTGCTGCGCGTCGATGCCGGCCAGGCGGGCGCCGAGGCGCTCCAGCGGCGTCAGCTCGCGGCGCGCCCGCCAGGCCAGCAAGGGCAGGCCGAGCAGGGCCAGGCCCAGCGCCGCCAGCAGCGCGAACTGCACCACCTCCAGCCTGGCCTCGCCGCGTTCGGCGCGCGTCTGCGCGACCAGCAGCAGGCCGCGCTCGCCCATCGGGTGCAGGTAGAGGCGCCAAGCGCCGCGGTCGGCAAAGCCGTCGCGGGGCAGGCCCTGGGGCCAGCCCGGGTCGGCGGCGCGGCTGGCTTGCACGCGGCGGCCGGCGCTGTCGAACCAGGCCCAGGCAAAGCGCACCGCGCCCGCGTTGGCAGGTTCGGCCGGCGGCTGGGCGTCGGCGCGCAGCTGCGGCGCGAGCAGCTCGGCGCTGGCCTGCAGGCTGTCGTCAAGCAGCTCGGCAACTTCCTCGTCCACGGCGATCACCGCGGCCAGGGCCACGGCCAGGGCCATCAACAGGCTGCCGATCGCGGTGACGCCGATCAGCCGGCCGGCCATCGAGGGCAGGCGGCGCGCCTCAGTCATCGGTCTGCACCTGCACGCGATAGCCCATGCCGCGCAGGGTCTCGATGCTGTCGCGGCCGAGCTTGCGACGCAGCTTGGCGATATGCACCTCGAGCGCATTGCTGCTCGCCGGCTCGCCGTCGAAGCCGTGCACCAGGCGCTCCAAATCGTCCTTGCTGACCCAGCGGCCGGCGCGCAGGCAAAGCGCCTCGAGCAGGGTCCATTCGCGCGCCGTCAGGCTGGCCAGCTCGCCCTCGCTCCAGGCGCGGCGGCCGGCCAGGTCGACGACCAGCGAGGGCTGCAGCTTCAGGCCCTGCGGCCCGCCCTGCTGGCGGCGCAGCACGACGCGCAGCCGGGCCGCCAGCTCCTCAGGGGCGAAGGGTTTGACCAGGTAGTCGTCGGCGCCGCCGTCCAGGCCCTCGATGCGATCGGCCAGCTGGTCGCGCGCGGTGAGCATCAGCGCCGGCGTGGCCAGCCCGCTGCGCCGCAGCTCGCTGAGCCAGAGCCGCCCCGAGCCATCGGGCAGCTGCCAGTCGAGCAGCCAGGCGTCGAAGGGCTCGCCGCGCAGCGCGGCGCGGGCGCTGGCCAGGGTCTTGCACCAGTCGACCACATGGCCCTCGGCGGCGAGGAAGTCGCGCAGGCCTTCGCCGAGCAGGGGGTCGTCTTCGAGCAAGAGCAAACGCATGGCTTCACGCTAGCACGGGGGTGGTTCAGCTCGGCTTCAGCCAGCGGGCCTGCAATGCCAGACCATGATCACCCTCTCTCCTGGTCGGCCGTGGCGGGCGCTGCCCCGGCTGACGATGTCGGCCGACGGCCTGCTGGCGCTGCTTTGCATTTACTGGGCCCTGGTCGCGAACCGCCGCTTTCTCGGCGGCGCGCGGGCCGCGCTGGAGGCCGGGCCGGCGCAGCTGCTGCTGCTCGTGCTGCTCGTCGCGCTGCTGCATTTCGTGCTGCTCTGGCCGCTGACGCCAGGCCGGCTGGCCAAGCCGGTGCTGGCCGGCGTGGCCCTGGTGGCGGCGCTGGCCAGCCATTTCGTGCAGTCGCTGGGCACGGTGCTGGACCCGGCCATGCTGCGCAACGCGCTGCACACCGAATGGGCCGAGGCCCGCGAGCTGCTCGGCCTTTCGCTGTGGCTGCACATCGGCGTGCTGCTGCTGCCGGCCTGGCTGCTGATCGCCCAGGTGCAGCTGCCGCAGGCCGCGCCGCGCGCGCGCTGGCGGGCGCTGGGCCGCTGGCTGCTCGCCCTGGGCCTGCTGATCGGCCTGCTGCTGGCGAACTTCCAGCCCCTGGCCTCGCTGATGCGCAACCACAAGCCGCTGCGCTACCAGATCCTGCCGGCGGCGCCGCTGTGGTCGCTGCCGCGCAGCCTGCTGGCCGAGGGGCAGCAGGCGGCGCAGCAGCGCGAGCCGATCGGCCTGGACGCCCGCCCCGGACCGAGCTGGGCGCGCGCCGCCCGCCCCCGCCTGCTGGTGCTGGTGATCGGCGAGACGGCACGCGCCGCGAACTGGGGGCGGCGCCAGCTGCCCGATGGCAGCTGGCGCGACACCACGCCGCAGTTGCGCGAGCAGACCGATCTGCTGCAATGGCCGATGGCGAGCAGCTGCGGCACCGACACCGAGACCTCGGTGCCCTGTTTGTTCGCGCCGGTCGGTCGCCGCGACTACGACGAGGCGCGCATCCGCCGCCAGCAGTCGCTGCTGCATGTGCTGGACCATGCCGGGGTGCGTGTGCACTGGGTCGACAACCAGAGCGGCTGCAAAGGCGTCTGCGACGGCCTGCCGAGCACGCAGCTGCAGTGCGCCGGCGGCCGCTGTCTGGACGACGCGCTGCTGGCCAGCCTGCCCGCCGCGCTGCAGCAGGCGCGCAGCCAGGGCGGCACGCAGCTGCTGGTGCTGCACATGCTGGGCAACCACGGCCCGGCCTACCACCGCCGCGTGCCCGAGGGCTTCGCGCCCTACCAGCCGGTCTGCGCCAGCGACGACCTCGGCCGCTGCGAGCGCGAGGCCATCGTCAACGCGTATGACAACGCGATCCGCCACAGCGACGCGCTGCTCGCCAGGCTCTGGGGCGCGCTGCGCGGCGCCAGCGAGCAGGTCGACACCGCGCTGATCTATCTGTCCGACCATGGCGAGTCGCTCGGCGAGGCCGGGCTCTATCTGCATGGCCTGCCCTATGCGATCGCGCCGCGCGAGCAGACCGAGGTGCCGCTGCTGATGGGCATTGCCCCGGCCTGGGCGGCGGCGCGCGGCTGGCAGCCCGACTGCCTGCGCCGCCTGCCGCAGCAGCAAGCGGCGAGCCACGAGCATCTGTTCCACACCGTGCTCGGCCTGCTCGATGTGCGCAGCGCCGTCTACGCGCCGGACTGGGATCTGCTCGCCGGCTGCGCCGCGCCGCGATGAGCGACACGCGGCGCGCGCTGGCGACCCTGGCCGCCGGCCTGCTCCTCGTGCTGGCCTGGGAGCTCAGCGGCCTGGACCTGCCCTTGAGCCGGCTGTTCGGTAACGCCGGCGGCTTTGCCGCCCGCGACGCCTTCTGGGCGCGCGGCCTGCTGCACGAGGGCCTGCGCGGGCTCTGGGCCCTGCTCTGGGGCCTGCTGCTGGTCGACGCCTGGCGCCGCGCGCCGGTCGCCAGCGGGCCGGCGCGGCGCGAGCGCCGGCGGGCCTTGCTCGTCGGCCTGGGCCTGCTGCTGCTCGGCCCGCTGCTCAAGGCCCACAGCCAGAGCAGCTGTCCGTGGAGCCTGGCCGAGTTTGGCGGGTCGGCGTCCTGGGTCTCGCACTGGGACTGGGGGCGCAGCGACGGCGGACCCGGCCATTGCTTCCCCTCGGGCCATGGCCTGGGCGCGTTCGCGTTCTCGCCCCTGGTCTGGTTGTGGGGGCGCCGCCGCCTCTGGGTCTTGCTGCTACTGGGTGGCGCCCTGGCCGCGCTGGCGCAGCTGGCCCGTGGCGCGCATTTCCTCAGCCACAGCCTGTGGTCGGCCTGGCTGGGTCTGGCCCTGGGCTGGCTGGGCCTGCAGGCCTGGCCCTCCCTCGATCTCGGGGGCCGCTGGCTGTCCCGGCTTTGCGCCAGGCTGTCGAGGTGGAATCATGCGTCGCGAATCCCCCGTCTTCAAGGAGCTTGCGATGCACCGAGGTCTTTCCCTTTCCCTGCTGGCCGGCCTGCTGCTGCTGGGCGCGCCGGCCCAGGCGACGCCCAAGCTCAAGCCCGGCCTGTGGGAGCACAGCTTCCAGATGAAAAGCCAGAGCGGTCAGATCGAGGCGGCGATGAAGCAGGCGCAGGCGCAGATGGCCGCGATGCCGCCGGAGCAGCGCAAGATGATGGAACAGATGATGGCCAGGCAGGGCGTCAGCATGGACGTTGCCGGGCAGAAGGTCAGGGTCTGCATGACGCCCGAGGACGTCGCCCGCGACGCCATGCCGCCGACCCAGGAGGGCTGCACGCAGAACGCCCGCCGCAGCGGCAACACCTGGACGGTCAGCTTCGAGTGCCCGGCGCGCGACGGCAACCCGGCCTCCAGCGGCCAGGGCACGGCGACGATGGAGAGCGACAGCGCCTACAGCGGTCAGTTCCTGATCAAGACCCAGGTGCAGAACAAGCCCGAGCAGCTGCAGATGAGCACGCGCGGCCGCTGGCTGGCGGCCGACTGCGGCGCGGTGCGCCCGATCTCGCAGGCCCGGTGATCAGACGCTGAACGGCTTTTGCGCGAGGAAGCTGCTCAGGCCGCTGCCCAGCGTGAACAGATTCGGTGACTGATAGGGCGGCAGGCGGCTGCGCGTCCTCGCGTGCAGCTGCGTGTAATTGCCCTTGAACTTGCCGCCGGCCCAGACCGCCAGCAGCGCCTCGGTGAAGGCGCCGTTGTGCTCGCCGTCGTAGCTGCTCTGGTTGTCCTGGCAGCCGGAGATCAGCAGCACCTTGGACTTGATCTTCTTGTTGACGCTGCTGACCCGGCCGCTGACCGACACGTTGGCCAGCGCCTCGTCGGGGTCGATGGACCTGCCGCCGGCGGCCTTGCTGGTGTCGCGCTGCAGCTTGTCGTAGAAGGCCTGGTTCTGCGCGTAGACGCGGTCGGCGATCGGCCGCGGCATCAGCTTGGGCCGCGGGCCGCTGGACTCGGTGAACGCGCTCGGCGGGCCGGCCTTGGCCACCGTGCCGGAATGGCAGGAGTCGCTGAGCATGAGGATGCGCACGCCGTCGGCGAAGCGGCTGAACTCCAGGTAGAGCTCGTCGTCGAGCAGCTGGCCGTCGTACAGGCAGAGGGTCTCGTCGCGGCCATCGATCTCGTCGGCGGCGCCGTCGACATCGGGGACCTGGCCGCCATGGCCGGAGAAGCTCAGAAAGAAGAGGTCGCCCTTCTTCAGGCCCTTGGCCGCCGCGCGCAGGCCGGCCAGCACCTTGGCCCGCGTCGCCTGCTTGGTCAGCAGGGTCGTCGGCTTCATGCCCTGGCCCTTGGCGAGCAGGGCCATGTCCTTGGCGTCGAACTCGCAGGCCTTCAACGGGCCGTCCCAGCCGGCGTAATGCGCCGGGTTGACGACATTGACGCCGATGTGCAGCGACATCGCCTTGGGTTTGGCGGCAGGGGTCTTGGTCGCGGTGCTGGCCATGGGGGGCTCCGGGGTTGGCAGGGTGGCGGGATTCTGCGCAGCCCGGCGCGCCGGCGCTAGCGCAAAGCTGGGGATGTCGGCCAGCGCAGCGTGGCGCGCAGCCCGCCCTGCGCACGGCGGCGCAGCTCCAGCCGGCCGCCATGCGCCTCGGCGATCTCGCGGGCCAGGGCCAGGCCCAGGCCGGTGCCGCCGCGTTTGGTCGAGTAGAAGGGCAGCAGGGCCTGGGCGAGCACCGCGTCGCTGGCCCCCGGGCCGCGGTCGGCGACCGAGAGCAGCCATTCGTCGCCGTCGCGGCGCAGGCGCAGGCCGACGGCCTCGGGCGCGCTGCCGGACTCGTGCGCGTTCTTCAGCAGATTGAGCACCGCCTGCTCCAGCTGGCCGGGGTCGACCCAGCCCGGCTCCGAGGGCAGCGGGCCGTCGAGGACGAAGCCCTGCTCGGCGATGCGCAGGCGCTCGATCCAATCGGCCCAATCGACCGCCTGATGGCGCGGCGCCGGCAGCTTGGCAAAGGCCGCGTAGCCGGCCAGGAAGCCGTGCAGATGGCGGGCACGCTGCTCGATGCGCTCGAAGACCTGCACCAGCTGCGGCTGCTCGGCGCGGCGGCTGAGTTCGGCGCCCGAATGCGCCATCGACTGCATAGGCGCCAGCGAGTTGTTCAGCTCATGGCTGAGCACGCGCAGCACGCGTTTCCAGGCCGCGACCTCCTGGCGCGCCAGCTCGCGGGTCAGCGGCCGCAGCAGCAGCAGGCGCAGCTGCTGGCCCTGCAGGCTGAGCAGCTTCTGGCTGACCAGCCATTGCGCGTCGTCGTCCGTATCACCGAGGCTGATCACGCCCTCCTGGCGCTGCGCCAGCACCGTGGCCAGCTGCGCCGGCGCCTGACGCAGCAGTTCGGCCAGGCCAAGGCCCTGCAGCTTGCGACCGTCGCCGAGCAGGCCGCGGGCGGCCAGGTTGGCGACCAACACCTGGTCGTTCGCGTCGAGCAGCAGCAGCGCGATCGGCGTGTGCTGGACCACGGTGTCGAGCAGCCATTCGCGCTGCGCCAGCTGCTGACGCTCGGCGCGGATCGCCTGCGCGAGCTGGCTATGCGCCTGCGCCAGTTCCTTCAGCTCGGTCAGTTCGGCCTGGCTGCTCAGATGCGTCGCGTAATCGCCGTCGCGCCAGCACAGCAACAGGGTGTCGAGCGCGGTGGCGAGCTTCCTCAAGGGCTGGGCGAGCAGGCCGGCCAGCCAGAGCGAGAGCGGCAGCAGCAGCAGGGCCGTGGCGCCGGCTGCCTGCGGCTTGGACAGGCCGAGGTGCTGGGCCAGCTCGTAGCTGCCCACCCCGGCCGCCGCGGTCAGCAACAGCGCCGCGCTGCTGCGCGCCTTCAGCGACAGCAAGGCTCAGAGCCCATGGTGTTGCAGGCGCCGGTAGACCGCCTGACGCGACAGCCCGAAGGCCGAGGCGACGCGGCTGACATTGCCATGGTGCTGGCTCATCGCCGCGGCGAGCTGCTCGCGCGTCGGTTCGTCGAGATTGCGCGCCTCGATCGCGGCATGGCCGTTGGCCGGCAGGCCCAGGTGCGCGACCTCGATCAACTCGGCACCTTGTGCCAGCACGACGGCGCGTTCGATGCAATGGCGCAGCTCGCGGACCTCGCCCGGCCAGGGGTAGGCCTGCAGCCGCGCCAATGCCGCGTCCGACAGGCGCGCGCGGCCGGCCAGGAAACTCTCGGCCAGCGGCAGCAGGTCCTCGGGCCGCTCTTTCAGCGAAGGCAGGCGCAGCTCGACGCCGTTGAGCCGGTAATACAGGTCCTCGCGGAACTCGCCGCGCTTCATCAGCGCCGGCAGATCGGCATTCGTCGCCGAGACGATGCGCACATCGGCCTCGATTTCCTTCGGGCTGCCGAGGCGCTGGTAGCGGCCGGACTCCAGCACGCGCAGCAGCTTGGCCTGGCCGGCGGGCGGCAGATTGCCGATCTCGTCGAGGAACAGGGTGCCGCCGCGCGCCGCCTCGACATGGCCGACGCGGGCGCGCTGCGCGCCGGTATACGCACCGGCCTCGGCGCCGAACAGCTCGGCCTCGATCAGCTCGCTGGGCAGCGCACCGCAGTTCAGCGCGACAAAGGGCTCGCCGGCACGCGCCGAGTTGTCGTGCAGCAGGCGGGCGATGCGCTCCTTGCCGCTGCCGGCCGGCCCGGTGACGAGGACCGGCAGCTGCGAGCGCGCGACCGGCGCCGCGAGCTCCAGCAGGGCCAGCATGGCCGAGGACTCGGCGATCAGATCGCCGAGCATCAGGCGCTGGCGCAGCTGGTTCCAGCGCGTGCGCGTGTGCAGGCGCTGGCGCTGCAGCTGCTGCTGGGTGTCGGACAGCTCCAGCAGGTTGTGCACCGTGGCCAGCAGCTTGGCGTCGTCCCAGGGCTTGGCCAGGTAGTCGGCGGCGCCCTGTTTGACGAGCTGCACCGCGCGCTCCAGCCGGGTCCAGGCGGTCAGGAGGATCACCGGCAGATCGGGGCGCTGCGCGCGGATCTGCTGGAACAACGCCGCACCCTCGTCGCCGCTGGTGGTGTCGGCACTGAAGTTCATGTCCTGGATCACCAGGTCGGCCTCGGCCAGCTGGGCCAGGCCCTGCTCGGGCGTCAGCGCGAGCAGAGTCTCGATGCCGCTCAGCGAAAACAGCAGCTGCAGCGCGGCGCCGACATCGGGGTTGTCGTCGATGACAAGAACGGTGGGCATGCAGGCATTGTCAAGCGCGCATGGCAGTCGCTGCGGGCAGTTGTGCGGCCTTGCGCGCCGGCGCGAGCACCGAGAGCTGCCCCAGCCCCAGCAGCAGCACGGCGCCGATCGGCAGGTAATGCCAGGGCAGGGCCGGTGCGCCCTCGGCCTGCAGCACGCCCTGCGACAGCGCCATCGCGCCGAGCACGCCGAGCAACACGCCGGCGCCGCAGAGCAGGCCGTTCTCCAGCTGGAAGTACTGGCGGATCTGCGCCTGCGTGGCGCCGAGCGCGCGGCGGATGCCGATCATGCGGGTGCGCTGCGCGACCCAGAAGCTGGCCAGGCCGACGATGCCGAAGGCGGTCACCGCGAGCAGGGCGACCGACACGCCGCCGAGCAGCCAGGTCATCGCGCGGTCCTCGGCGTAATAGCGATCGCGCATCTCGATCAGGGTCTGGCCGCGACGCACGCTGCGGCGCGGGTCGACCTCGCGGATGATCTGCGTGGCCTCCTTGATCACCGCCTGCTGACGACCGGGCTCGACGCGCAGCACATAGGTGCCGCCGCGGAAGCTTTCCTGCAGCGGGGCGATCAGCGCGGCGCGGGTGTTGCCGTCGTCCTCCTTGGGACTGGTGTGGCTGAGCGACTCGACGACACCGACCACCAGGGCCTGCCGGTTGCCGAAGGCCCAGACCGGTTTGCCGATCGCGCTCTGACCCGGGAACAAGGCCTCGGCCATGGCGCGGTTGATGATCACCGAGGGCACGTTGGTGCCCACATTGCCGTCGACGGCGCTGCGCTTGATGACTTCCTCGGGCAGGAAGTTGCGACCCTCGATCAGCTTGAGGCCGAGCACCGGCACGAAATGCGTGTCGGCCGTGTAGTTGGAGGCCTCCACCTGCGTGCCGCCGTTCTCCGGCGCGTTGTTCACATAGGTGGTGTTGTTGTTGTCGCCGTAGACGATCTGGTTGGTGATGGCGACCCCTTTCACGCCCGGCAAAGCGCGCAGCCGGCGCAGGTCCTCGGCGCTCAGGGCGTCGGCCTCCTGGATCGGCGCGATGGCGCGCAGATCGATGTTGACCAGCTCGCTCTCGGCCAGACCGGACTGAGCGCTCAGGGTGTCGACGCGCAGCGAGATCATGTGCAGCGCGTTGCAGACGATGGCGAAGGACAGCGCCACCTCGACGACGATCAGCCCGGCGGCGATGCGGTGACGGGCCAGCGTGGAAAGAATCGGTCGGATCGCCATGGTCATTGCACTTTCAGTTGCAGAGCGGGGCTGACGAGGGTGGCGCGCCAGGCCGGCAGCAGGCCGGCGAGCAGCGCGGCGGTGATGCCCAGCCCCAGGGTCAGGCCGAGCTGGCTCCAGTCCATCTGCGCCAGTTGCGCGTAGCTGCTGGGCCCCTGGCGCACCAGCCAGAGCCCGCCCAACGACAGCAGCAGGCCCAGCAGCGCGCCCATCAGGCCGACCAGGCCGGACTCGACGAGGAATTGCGCGAACACCGTGCGCCGGCTGGCGCCGAGTGCGCGGCGGATGCCGATTTCGCCGGCGCGCCTGAGGGTCTTTGCGAGCAGCAGGCCGGCCATGTTGACCAGGCAGACGACCAGGAAGCCGAAGGCCAGCCCGGTCTGCAGGCGAACGTCGTCGGGCAGCACGCGGTAGAAGTCCAGCACCTCGGGCACATTGCGCAGGCGCACATTGACCGGTCGCTCGAAGCGGCCCGCCTTGCGCTGGGCCTCGCTGTAGCGCTCCAGGTAGCGCTTGTACTCGGCAGCGGCCTGCGGCGTCGGCAGTTCGACCCAGTACTGGATCCAGGTGCAAGGGGCGTTCAACGACAGCGGCCCATCGGCACCGGCATTGCCCCAGCAGCTCATGTTGCCGCTGCGGCCGAACCTCAGCGACATCGCCGTGGAGAAGGGCATCCACAACTGCTCGTAGCGGCCGTAGGCACCCATGCTGAGGTCGAAGAAATGCGGGTTGACGCGCCAGGGCTTCATCACGCCGATCACGCGCAGGCGCTGGGCGCGCACCTGCACCTCCTTGCCGACGGCGCCTTCCACCGTGCCGAACAGCTGCTGGGCCAGCTCGGCGCCGATGACGACGACGCGCGCCGCGTCGCGGTCGTCCTGGGCGGTCCAGCCGCTGCCGGTGGCCAGCGGCGCGTTGAACATCGCGAAGAAGTCGCTCGTTGCGTAGCGGCCGGGCACGAAGACCGGCTCGGCCCCCGGTGCGTCGCTGAGCACGCCGGCGTGGAAGCCGCTCATCAGGGTCTGGCGCGTGCCCTGGGCCTCGCGGTGCAGGCTTTCGGCGTCGAAGCGGGTGAGCTGGAAGCGCGGCTCCTGACCGGGCTCGTAGCGGTTCATCGAGCCCGAATCGAGCTGCACCTCGTAGAGCTGGCCGCTCTTGCCCGGGATGGGGTCGGTGGCGAGCACGCGGTAGACGGTCAGGGTGGTCATGCAGGCGCCGATGCCCAGACCCAGGGCCAGCACCATCAGCAGGGTCAGCACCGGGCTGTTGCGCAGCGCGCGCAAGGCGTTCTGCAAGTGATCGAGAAACATGCTCACTCCAAATGGTGGTTGAGGGCGCTCAGCGCGGCCTCGTCAAAACGGCCCTGGGCGACCAGGCCGTCGATCCAGGCCAGCCAGGCCTCGGCCTGCGCCAGCACGGCCAGCTGGCGCAACTGGCCCTGGGTCTGCAAGGCCAGCAGCACATCGGTGGTCGAGCGCGTGCCCTGCTCCTGGCCGATGCGCATCGCGGCGACGGTCTGCTCGGCGGCGGACAGGCCGCCCGTGGCCGTGGCGTGCTGCTCGCGGGCAGACAGCAGGCGCTCGGCCTGGGTCGCTTGCTCACGGGCCAGCTCGCGCTCCAGCTGCAGCAGCTCGGCCTCGGCGGCGAGCAGGCGCTGGCGGGCGGCGTCGCGACCGGCCGCCTGGCTGCCGCTGTCCCACAAGGGGATGCGCAGCTGGACCGACCAGTCGCTGCCGTTGCGGGGCCGCTGCTGCAGATCGCGCTGGGTCTGGGCCTGCAGGCTGAGCGTGGGCAGCGCCGCCTGGCGGGCAGCCTCCAGCTCGTCCTGGCGGGCGGCCGCCTCGGCGCGTTGCGCGTCGCGGCGCGGCGACTGGCTGTCAAGCGCTTCCAGCACCGGCGGCAGCGCGTCGGCGCGCAGGCCCTTGATGCTCGCGTCGAGCAGGCCCGGATCACCGACATGGGCGACCAGGGACTGGCGCAGCGCGCGCAGCTGCTGCGCACCGCCGCGGGCTCCGGCCTCGGCCAGCAGCTGGAAGCTCTGGCTCTGCCGCCAGTCGACCGCCGCCGCCAGGCCCTCGCGGTGGCGCACGCCCATGCGCTGCGCCTCGTCGGCATAGGCCTGCTGGAGCTGGCGCTGCACCTGCTGCAGCTGGGTCTGCGCATGCAGCTGCACGAAGAGCCGTGCGCTGGTCTGGCGCAGCTGCTGCTGGCTGGCCGCCAGCTCGGCCTCGCTGCCGGCCAGGCGCTGGCGGGCGGCGTCGCGAGCCTGCCAGCGCGGCAGATCGACCAGCGACTGGCTGAGCTGCAGACCGCCCTGGTGGCTGCTGCCGGCGAGGCCGTCGCGACCGGCGCCGCGTTGCCAGACGGCATCGAGCTGCGGACCCAGCCGAGATGTCGCGGCCTTCAGGCCGGCCTCGCGCTCGCCGCGCTGCGCCTCGGCGGCACGCAACTGCGGCGCGGTCTGCAGCGCGCGCTCGTGCAAGGCGAGCAGGTCCAGGGCCTGCGCCTGCGCGCCCTGGCAGAGCGCGACGCCGAGCATCAGGGCGCCGACGAACAGCGCGATGCCGGACCGGCTTGGGTTCACGCCAGCACCTCGCGTTGCAGGGTCGCGCCGTCAATGACCTGGCCGTCGATGACCTGCACATGGCGCTGGGCGCGCGCCGCCTGCTGCGGGTCATGGGTGACCATGATCAGCGTCGTGCCGTCGCGGTGCAGCTCTTCCAGGAGCTCCATCACCGCACGCGCCATGTGCGTGTCGAGATTGCCGGTCGGCTCGTCGGCGAGCAGGAAACGCGGCGAACCGGCGAGGGCGCGGGCGATCGCCACGCGCTGCTGCTGGCCGCCGCTGAGCTGGTTGGGCAGATGCTTGGCGCGGGCGGCGAGGCCGACGCGCTCCAGCGCCGCCATCGCGCGCTGCTTGCGCTCGGCCGCCTTCATGCCGCGGTAGCGCAGCGGCACCTCGATGTTGTCCAGCACCGAGAGATCGGGGATCAGGTTGAAGGCCTGGAAAATGAAGCCGATCTTCTCGTTGCGCAGGCGGCTGCGCGCGTTGTCGTCGAGGCGGCTGACGTCCTGGCCGTCGAGCTCGAAAACGCCGCCGCTCGGCGATTCCAGCAGGCCGGCGATGGTCAGGAAGGTCGTCTTGCCCGAGCCCGAGGGGCCGGTGACGGCGACGAACTCGCCGTCCTTGACCTCCAGGTGGAAGTCGCGCAGCGCGTGCGTCTCGATGAGTTCGGTGCGGTAGACCTTGCTCAGGTTCTGCATCTTCAGCATGGCTTGGCTTTCTTCAACGGTTGACGATCACGGTTTGAACGTCGGCGGGCTGCGACTCCAGCCCACCGACGACGACTTGCTCGCCGGCCTTCAGGCCGGACTTGACTTCGATGCGGTCGATGGATTGCGCGCCCAGCAGGACCTCGCGCTTGCTCGCCACGCCGTTCGCGTCCAGCACCCAGGCGGCGCGGCCGCCGTACTGCTCGACGAAGGGGCCGCGCTGCACGCCGAGCACCGCGTCGCGGCGCTCCAGCAGCACGCGGGCCGACAGGCGCTGGTTCTGGCGCAGCTCGGCCGGCTGCTCGCCCTCGAAGCGCAGGCGGGCAGCGACCTCGTTGTTGACCACCTCGGGCGAGATCGACACCAGCTTCACGGCGACCGGCTGGCCGCCGACCATGACCTCGCCCTGCTGGCCGATGACCAGCTCGCGCACCAGCGATTCCGGCACCTGCATCTGCACATCGAGCTGGCGCAGATCGACCAGGGTCAGCAAGGCGGTGTCGCGGTTGACCGCCGCGCCATCACCGACCAGGCGCTGACCGATGGCACCCGGCTGCTGCGCCTTCAGGACCAGCGATGCCTGCTGGCGACCGAGTTCCTCGGCCTGCGAGTTCGCGCGCTCGTAGGCGGCGCGGCGCGCATCGACCTCGTAGCGCAAGGCATCGAGGCGCAGCGCCAGCGCCGACTCCGCCTGCTCCAGCTGGATGCGGGCGCGCGACAGCGCGTCGCGCGCCGCCTCCCATTGCATGGCGCTGCTGGCGCCGGCCTCGTGCGCGGTGCGCTGGCGCTTCTCCAGCAGCTGGGCCGCCTGCAGCTCCAGCTTGGCGGTGGCGACCAGGGCCTGGGCGGCGCCGCGCTGCGTGGCCGCGTCGGCCTGGGCGCGCAGCCAGTCGGCCTTGGCGCTGGCGGCCGCGGAGCGCTCCTGCGCCACGCGGGCTTCGAGCTCGGGGCTGGAGACGCGGCCCAGCACCTGGCCGGCCTGCACGGTGTCACCGGCCTGCACCTGCCAAAGCACGGTGCCGGCGGCCGGCGCGACCAGGGTGAAGCTGGCGCCGGCGACGACCCGGCCCTCGGCGTTGACGTCGCGCACCAGCGGCGCGACGCCGACCGTGGCGATGGTCAGGCGCTCGGCCGAGACCCGCGGCGTGCTCCATTGGCCGGCGGCGGAGACCGCCCAGGCGACGGCGGCGATGGCGAGGCCGCCCAGGCCGGCGATCAGCAGCAGCTTGCGCCGGCGCGCACGGCCGTCGCTGGCGACGGGTCGGTCCTGGCCGGCGGTGGTGGGGAAGGGGCTGTTCATGCCCCTGTCAGCGCAAGCGCCGTGCCAGCCCCGCTTCCCAGGGAGAGGGCGCCGGAATCACTGTCCGCGGACAGTGTCCGGACGGTTCAGAACATGGATTGAGGCAGGCCCCAGGTCGCCGCCCAGAAGGCCGCCCAGCCGCCCACCGGCACCTCGCGGGTACGGCGGAAGCGGTAGGCCCGCTCGGCTTGCACCTCGCCGGCCTGCAGCGGCATGGCCAGGCCCCAGAAGCCGGTCAAGGTGCTGCCGGGGATGCCGAAGCGGGCGTCGGCAATGCGCAGCTCCTCGCTGCCGTCGGCCTGCCGTTCGATGAAGGCATAGCGCGCGCCATTGGCAAAGCGCGCGAAGGCGATGCCGGGTTCCGTGCGCTCGGCCTGCAGCGCCAGCGCGGCAGCGCGCGGGTCGCGCGACAGGCAATCCCAGCGGATGGCTTGCGGCTGCCAGGTGCTGACGAAGCCGACGCAGAGCTGCTGCGCATCCCAGGCCATCACGCGGCGCAGCCAGGGGCTGAACAAGGTGGTCGTCGCGCGCACTTCGGGCAAGGCGGTCTGCGCGCGCGCCAGCTGCCAGGCCTTGTCGTTCTGCAGCGCGCACAGGCCCAGATAACTCGAACTCAGCACGAAGGCCGCCCACAGTGCCGCGTAGCGGCCGCGCAGCGCGGCGACCAGGCCGCCGGCCAGGACCAGGGTGTAGACCGGGTCGATGATGGAGATCGCGGGAATGGCGAACGGCTCGCGGCTGAAGGGCGCGAGCAGCTGCGTGCCGTAATTGGTGAACAGATCGAGCAGCGGGTGCGTGACCAGCACCAGCATCCAGAAGCACCACCAGGGCGCGAAGGCGATCGCCGGTCGCCAGCGGCGGCTCAAGGCGGCCAGCGGCAGCGCCAGCAGCGGCCCGAAGAACAGCGAGTGCGAGACGCCGCGGTGGCTGACGTAGAAGTCCACGTCGGCGCCGTCGACGAAGAGCATGTCGAGGTCCGGGATGGTGCCGCCGAGGGCGCCGAGCAGGGCGGCCTTGGCGCCCAGCCGCCGCCCGAGCACCGCCTGACCGACCGCGGCGCCGAGCACCGCCTGGGTCACCGAATCCATCAGCGGCTGCCCTCCAGCGCCACCAGGTCCTGCCGCCATTGCTGCCACTTCGCGCGGGCGCGCGCCTGCTGGGCCGGCGGCGCGGCGGCCAGCAGGTCCAGCACCGTGCTCATCACCATGGCGCGGCGCGCCCGCTCGAACTCGCTGAGCCGCTCGGGCAGCGGCACGCTGGCCTGCACGAGCAGGCGTCGACCTTCCTCCAGCTCGCCGGCTGCCCAGGCGCGCAAGCCTTGCCGGGTCAGCTGCTGGCGCGCTGCCCAGGCCTTGACGCTGGCCTCGGTGTCGGCCGGCCAATCGCGCACCGCGTCGACGGCCTGGCGGCGCAGCGGGGTCTCCAGCCGCCCCAGCCAGCGCTCCAATTGCTTGGCGAAGCGCTTGCCGCGTTCCTCGGCCAAGTCGCCGTCACGAACCAGCTTGCGCTGCGCCTCCAGCCACTCGTTCATGCGCTCGGTCTGCCGGCGTTCGAGCCGCTGCCACTGCGCCGGCCGCAGGCTGGCCAGCAGCGGTGCGGCCAGCGGCGCCGCCTGGGCCAGCGTGCGCTCCATCGACGCATAGGCCGCGCGCTCCAGTCGCAGCAGGGCGGCTTCGTCGGGCGGCCCTTTGTGCCACAGGGCATCGGCCTCGCCCAGCAAGGCTTGCCAACGCGGCAGCTCTTCGCGGCGGTGCCAGGTCATCATCTGGGCCAGGCCGGCGTCGAGCTGGCGGCGCTGCTCGCGGTCGAGGTCCAGGTAGCCGTCGATCCACCAGCCGGCCAGACGCGGCAGCTGGTGGTAGCCCAGGCTGAGACTGGAGCATGCGCCGAGCAGGAGCAGGGCGAGCAAGGAAAGCAGCCATCGCATGGGCTGCATGCTGCCGCAAAGCGCCGCGTTGCAGCGGTGCGCACAAAAAAAGCCCGGAGCGGCGAACCGGTTCCGGGCTGCGAAGACGGGCGCCAGGGGGATAGCACCCGTGAGGACGATCGAGCTTCAGTCGCTGCTGGCGACGCCGTTGCTGCGCTTGGCAGTCACCACGACGGTGGGCAGGCGGTAGGCTTGGGTGGGCGCCTTGCCGGTGACCACCACCAGCGGCAGCTGCGGCAGGCTGGGCGATGGCGAGCCGCTGGCCAGCGCGGTGGCCCCGGCCAGGCTCAGGCCGCCCATGGTGATCAGGGTCAGCGCGCCGATCAGGCGGTTGATGGGGCTGTTGGCGGTGTAGGCGATGCGGTTCATGTCGGTTTCTCTGGGCTGGGCTCTGCGTTGCTGCGCACTGTGCCCAGGCCCGCCGCCCGCCACCAGCGCGCTGCGACGACTCGCGCCCTGCGGCGACGAGCTGCAGGAAAGCCTGCATGAGCCGGGAGCGCCGCCGCCAAGGCCTTGGCATCGAGCCGCGTTGCACGGCCAGGTGAGGCCCCGCTGCCATGGAATACTGAGCGCGCATGGCGGGTGTTGAGGCGGCTGAACCGTTTGCCCGCCAGGGAGAGAACATTGAACAAGAAATGGACGGCAGCCTGGATGCTGCCGCTGCTGGCTTGCTGCGCGTTCGCCGGGCCGGTGCCGGTCGAGCACTTCTTCAAGAAGGAGGCGGTGCAGGAAGTCCTGCTATCGCCCAGCGGCAAGCGCTTGGCCTTGAGCATGCCCGCGGCCAACGGCCGGGTCGGTGTGTTCACGATCGACCTGCAGGGCAGCGAGTTCCATGCCTCCAGGGCCGTGCTCTTTCGTGATGGAGACGTGCCCGGTTTCAAGTGGGTGGACGACGAGCGCATCGTCTTCAGCGTCACCGACCTGCAGGCCGGACTGGGCCAGGCGTATGAGCAGGCGCCTGGCCTGTACGCGGTGCGCTACGACGGCCAGGACTTGCGCTACCTGGTGGAGATCCAGGGGCGGCCTTTCGTTGCCGGCCCGGATCGCGTCAAGAGCCTGCCCTGGAACCACCTGCTGCTGCATGTGCCGGTGCCCAGCGAGGACAAGAGCGGCGCCAGGGCCGAGGAAGTCATCATTGGCGAGATGTCCTTTGCCCATGGGGAGTTGAGCCACATTGCCCCGATGTGGCTCAACACCCGCACCGCGCGCACGCGCACGCTGAACCTCGGGCGAGCGCCCTGCGGCGTGCAGCGCTGGTGGTTCAGTGCCCAGGGTGAGCCCCGCGCCGCCTTGTGCGTGAACAAGGGCCGCGAGTCATTGCACTGGTATCGCCCGGCCCAGGATGGCAAGGAGGCTCACTGGACGCAGCTGGCCGAGGGACCGCTCTACCAGATGGGCCTGCGCCCGCAGTGGGTGGGCCAGGGCGACACCCTTTACGTCGAACACCACGGCGGCCAGGCCGGCGAAGCCGTCGTGGCACCCTTCGACTTCGCCAGGAACGCGCCCGGTGCCACCCTGGTCGACGCGCCCGGCTACGACTTCGAAGGCAGCCTGCTCGGCGACCGCGAGGGCCGAGCGCTGCTGGGGGTGCGCATCTCGACCGACGCCGAGCAGACCATCTGGTTCGATGCCGCCCGCAAGGCGGCGCAGCAGAAGGTGGACGAGATGCTGCCCGGCCGCGTCAACCGCATCCAATGCCGCCGCTGCGGCAGCGACGACGCCGTCATGCTCGTGCGCTCCTTCAGCGACCGCGACCCCGGTCAGTTGCTGCTCTGGCGCCAGGCCGATGACGGCGGCAAGGGCCGCTGGCACCACGTGGGCGCGGTGCGCCCCGACATCCAGCCCAAACAGATGGCCGGCACCGACCTGCACCGCATCCAGGCCCGTGACGGCCGTGACCTGCCGGTGTGGGTGACGCGCCCGGCCAAGGCCGACAAGGCCTTGCCGGCCGTCGTGCTGGTGCACGGCGGTCCCTGGGTGCGCGGGCGCCGCTGGGACTGGCAGGCCATGCCGCAGTTCCTGGCATCGCGCGGCTATGTCGTCATCGAGCCCGAGTTCCGCGGCAGCGACGGCTATGGCCAGGCGCATCTGCGCGCCGGCTTCAAGCAATGGGGCCAGGCCATGCAGGACGACGTGGCCGACGCATTGCTCTGGGCGCAGCGGCAGAAGCTGGCCAGCAACGCGGCCTGCATCGTCGGCGCCAGCTACGGCGGCTACAGCACGCTGATGGGCCTGATCCGCCATCCCGAGCTTTACCGCTGCGGATCGGCCTGGGTGGCCGTCACCGACCCCTTTCTCTTTCTCGAAGGCTCCTGGTGGGTGCGCGACGACATCAGCCGCAGCGGCCGCCGCTACGGGCTGCCGCAGATGGTGGGCGATGTGGACAAGGACCGCGACATGCTGCTGGCCCACTCGCCGCTGGCCCAGGCCGCACGCATCCGCAAGCCGCTGCAACTCATCTGGGGCAGCGACGACCGGCGTGTGCCCATCGAGCACGGCGAGCGCCTGCGCAATGCCATGCAGAAGGCTGGCCAGGAGCCCGAATGGATCGTCTTCAAGGGCGAGGCCCATGGCTGGCGCAAGACCGAAAACCAGCTTGAGCTGGCCAGGCGCCTGGAGGCCTTCCTGGCCACGCACCTGGGCGACAGCCCGCGCTCGGAGCCCTGATCCGCGGCGACGCTCGAGCGCCGCCGCCTTTCGCCCGGCTCAGCCCGCGCAGCGCGCCCGCAAATGCGCCAACGCCTCCTCGACCTGGTCGACCAGCACCAGGCAGAGGTCGCCCTCGGCCAGCGCGGCCAGCGCATGGTCGATGGCCGCGAACTCGCCGCGGATCTCGTCGACCTGGGCGGTGCGGCTGGCGCCCTGCAGGCCGCGGCGCAGCAGGGCGACGACCTCGCCGTCCTCGCGGCCGCGTTGGCAGGCGTCCTGGTAGAGCACGACGTGGTCGAAGGCGGCGCCGAGGATCTGCGTCTGCTCGACGATGTCCTGGTCGCGGCGGTCGCCGGCACCGCTGATGACGACGACGCGGCGGCGACCCGGCATGGCGTCGACGGCGGCGACCAGGGCGCGCATCGCGTCAGGGTTGTGGCCGTAGTCGGCGATCAAGGTCGCGCCGCGGTAGTCCATGACGTTGAAGCGACCGGGGGCGTTGTCGGCGTCGGCGCTGAAGCTGGCCAGTCCGCGGCGGATCACGTCGACCGGCAGACCGACGCCCCAGGCGGCGCCGACGGCGGCCATGACGTTCTCGACCTGGAAGCCGAGCTGGCCGTTGCGGGTGATCGGCACGTCGCGCAGCGCGATGGTCTCGCGGGCGCTGCCCTCGGTGGCGACGATGTGCTCGTCGTCCACGAAGACGCAGCGCTTGCCCTGCGCCCGATGGGTGGCCATCAGCGGCAGGTTGCGGTCGCTGCAGAAATAGATCACCCCGCCCGGGCATTGCTCGGCCATGCTGGCCACCAGGGGGTCGGCGGCGTTGAGCACCGCGTAGCCGCTGGGTGCGACGTTCTGCACGATCACGCTCTTCACGCGCTTGATGTCGTCGACCGTCTCCAGGTAGTTCAGCCCGAGGTGGTCGCCGCTGCCGATGTTGGTGACCACGGCCACCTGGCAGCGGTCGAAGCCCAGGCCCTCGCGCAGGATGCCGCCGCGCGCGCATTCCAGCACCGCGGCTTCGACGTCGGGGTGCATCAGCACGTTGCGCGCGCTCTTCGGCCCGGAGCAGTCGCCGCTGTCGATCTGCCGGCCGTCGACGTAGACGCCGTCGGTGTTCGTCATGCCGGTGGCCAGGCCGGCGGTGGTGAACAGATGGGTGATCAGCCGCGTCACCGTGGTCTTGCCGTTGACGCCGGTGACGGCCACCAGCGGGATGCGGCCGTCGGCGTGCTTGTCGCTGCCGTAAAGGCTTTTGATGACCGCCTTGCCGACGTTACGGCCCTTGCCGTAGGAGGGACTCAGGTGCATGCGCAGCCCCGGGGCGGCGTTGACCTCGACGATGCCGCCGCCCTGTTCCTCCAGCGGCCGCAACACCGACTCGGCGATGACGTCGACGCCGCAGACATGCAGGCCGACGATCTGCGCCGCGGCGATGGCGCGCTGTGCGACCTCGGGGTGGACGTCGTCGGTGACGTCGGTGGCCGAGCCGCCGGTGGACAGGTTGGCGTTGTTGCGCAGGATCACGCGCTGGCCCTTGGCCGGCACGCTGTCCACCGTCAGGCCCTGCTGGCGCAGGCGCTCGATGGCGATGTCGTCCAGGCGCATCTTGGTCAGCGAGGTGGCATGGCCGTCGCCGCGCCGCGGGTCCTTGTTGACCTCGTCGACCAGTTCGCGCACCGTGTGTTCGCCGTCGCCGCTGACCTGGGGCGGGTCGCGCCGCGCCGCGGCCACCAGCTGGTTGCCGACGACGAGCAGGCGGTAGTCGGCGCCGGGCAGGTATTTCTCGACCATCGGCGTGCCGATCGCCTCGGCCGCCTGGTAGGCCAGCTCGAACTGCTCCCGCGTCGTCACGTTGACGGTGACGCCCTTGCCCTGGTTGCCGTCGAGCGGCTTGACGACCACCGGCAGGCCGATCTCCTCGGCGGCGGCGCGCCAGCCGTCTTCGACGTCGTCGACCGGTCGGCCGAAGGGCACCGGCACACCGGCACTCTGCAGCAGGCGCTTGGAGAGGTCCTTGTCCTGCGCGATGGACTCGCTGACCGCGCTGGTCGCGTCGACCTCGGCGGCCCAGATGCGGCGCTGCTTGACGCCCCAGCCGAACTGCACTAGCGAGCCCTGGGTGAGGCGGCGGTAGGGCACGCCGCGGGCGATGGCAGCGTCGACGATGCTGCCGGTCGACGGCCCGAGGCGCACGTCCTCGTCGATCTCGCGCAGCTGCTTGATGACCTCGGCATGGTGGAAGTCATGGCGCCCTTCGAGCGCGGCGCGCACCAGCTCGATGGCGCGCTCGAAGGCCAGGCGGCCGACGTCCTCCTCGCTGTACTCGACGACGACCTGGTAATGCCCCGGCGTGCCGGTGCGGTGGGTGTGGCTGAAGGTCACCGGGCAGCCGGCCTCGGCTTGCAGGGCCAGCGCGGCGGTCTCCAGCACATGGGCCAGGCTGACCGCCGTCTGCTGGCTGTTCGCCGGGTGCAGTGCGCCGATGCCGGGAAACAGCGCGCGCAGGCGGTCCTCGAAACCGGGCAGGTCCTTGATGTCGTGCTCGGCCGCGTCGCAGACGACGACGGTCTCGATCGCGGTGTGACGGCTCCAGATGTTGGGGCCGCGAAGGGCGCGCAGGCGTTGAACGTCCATGGTTGTTGTTCTCAGAGCGTTGGGACGAAGGTGTCGAGACCGGCAGCAATCAACTCGGGTGAAATGTTCATCGCCCAGGCGGCGCCGACGGCCGCCAGCACCGCCGGCGCGGCACAGGGCAGATCGGCGGCGGCGCAGCGTTGCAGCAGCGAGTCCACATGGGCCGCCATCGCCTCGCCCTGCTCGGAGACCAGCCAGGCGCGGCCTTCGCGCAGCAGCACCGCGCGCCCGCCGCCATGGCGGTGGGCCAGCAGGGCCGGTGCGTCGGCGTTGACGGCGTAGAAGATCACCTCGCCGTCGCACAGCTCGGCCATCTCGGCCACCTGCGCGTCGTCGGCATTGAGCACGGCCGCCCCGTCGGGCAGCACGACGTCGACCTGCGTGCGCAGCACCTTGAACAGCTGGGCCGCCTCGCGCACATCGTGGTCCAGCAGGCTGTCGTCGAGCAGCAGGTCGGTGACGATGCCGACCTGGCAGCGGTCATAGGCCAGGCCATCGGAGAGGATGGCGCGGGCGTCGTTCTCGGCGACCACGGCATCGATGCGGCGGTTCATCAGCAGTCGGTGGGCGGCGTCGAAGGGCTTCCTCACGCGACTCTCGACGCGGCGCGGGCCGAGGAACAGGCCGGCGCTGCAGGCCAGGCCGACCTGGCGGCCGTGCAGATGCAGCAGCCAGGCCACCAGCCGGGCGATCGCCGTGGTGTGGGTGCTGCCGGTCACGCCGACGATGGGGATGCGACCGCTCTCGTCCTCGGCGAACAAGTGGTCGACGATGGCCTGGCCGACCGGCTGGGGGGTGCCTTCGGCCGGCTTCAGGTGCATCAGCAGGCCGGGGCCGGCGTTGACCTCGACGATGGCGCCGCCCTGCTCCTGCAGCGGGCGGCTGATGTCCTCGGCGACCAGGTCGATGCCGGCGATGTCCAGGCCCACGGTGCGCGCCGCCAGGCCGACCGCGAAGGCCACCTCGGGGTGGACCTGGTCGGTGCAGTCGATGGCGACATTGCCATTGCGCTGGATCAGCACGCGACGGCCGTGCTCGGGCACGCTGTCGACGTCCAGGCCCTGGCGCTGCAGCTCGCGCATCACCACCGCGTCCTCGGCGGGGATCACGCGGTTCAGCGGGAAGTCCTCGGTCAGGCCGCGGCGCGGATCGGTGTTGATCTGCAGGTCGATCAGCTGCTGCACCGAGTGCCGACCGTCGCCGTGGATCCAGGCGGCCTCGCCGCGGGCCGCGGCGACGACCTTGCCGCCGACCACCAGCATGCGGTGCTCGTTGCCGGGGATGCAGCGCTCGACCAGCACCTCGGAGCCTTCGGGCTCGGCCAGCGCGAAGGCGGCGCGCACATCGTGCTCGGTCATCAGGTCCAGCGACACGCCGCGGCCATGGTTGCCGTCGCTGGGCTTGACGACGACCGGCAGGCCGAGATCCTGCGCCGCCTCCCAGGCCTCGTCGGCGTCCTTCACCGGCCGGCCGCGCGGCACCGGCACGCCGACGGCGGCGAGCAGCTCCTTGGTCAGGTCCTTGTCGCGGGCGATGCCCTCGGCGATCGCGCTGGTGCGGTCGGTCTCCGCGGTCCAGATGCGGCGCTGGCGCGCGCCATGGCCGAGCTGCACCAGGTTGCCGTCGTTCAGGCGGATATGCGGGATGCGGCGGTCGGTCGCCGCGCCGACGATGGCCGCCGTCGACGGGCCCAGGTAGTTGTCGTCGATGGTGTCGCGCAGCCGCGCGACCGCGGCGGGCACGTCGAACCTGCCGTCGTTGATCGCCGCCATCAGGAGCGCATGGCCCTCGTGCAGCGCCGCGCGGGCGACCGCCTCGTCGCGGGCGCGGAACACCATGCGGTAGACGCCCCGCTGGCTGGTGCTGCGCGTCTGACCGAATCCTGTCGGCATGCCGGCCAGGTTCAGGAGCTCGATGACCACATGCTCCAGCACATGGCCGCACCAGGTGCCTTCCTGCAGGCGCTGCAGGAAGCCGCCGCGCTCGCCGACGCCGCAATGGTGCTCGACCAGGTTCGGCAGCCAGGCGGTCAGGCGCTCGTTGAGACCGGGCAGCTGGTGGCTGGGGTGGTCCTCCAACTCGCCGAGGTCCAGCCAGACCTCCAGGCAGGGACGGTAGGTCCAGATGTTCGGACCACGCAGGTAGTTGACGCGCAGCAGTTGGATGTCGTTCTTGGGGGTCATGGTGGGCGTCTGGGCATCCGGGTGAGCGGATTCTGCGCTGGGACGGCGCCGGACTCGGGCGGGCGGGTATGAATGCGCGGCGGGCCGGCCCGGTTGACCGGGCAACGCGACAATGCGCGCCAAACGGAAGAGCGCCACCCGCCTATGCCCATCGCCTGGATCCCCGACGCCGCCCGCCAGCACCCGCAGTGGTCCGCGCTGCAAGCCCAGCTGGAGGCCGGTGAACAGATCCTCGCCGCCGCCACCCTGGACCTCAGCCCCCAGCGCCGGTTTGCCGCTGGCCTGCTGGCGCTCAGCCAGCGTCGCCTGTTCGCCTGGGACGGCGATCAGTCGCGCTGGCAGGCATGGCCGCTGGCTCCCGGCATGCGCCTGAGGAGCCTGGATGCCGGCGGCCTGGCGCAGCTGGAACTGGTCGACGAGCGCCGCCGCATCGCCAGCTTTCCGCACACCCTGGCCGAGCAGGCCGGCGTGTTGCGCCTGGTCGAGGCGTTCGAGCAGCTGCTCAAGGGTGGCCGGCTGGAGGACGTCGAGGAGGACGAGTCCGACGCCTTCGACCGCGAGCTGCTGACCCCGCCGTCGACCTGGGTGCTGCTGCGCCTGGGGCGCTTCGCCAAGCCCTACCAGGGCCAGCTCATCCTCGGCTTCCTGCTGATGATGGGCGCGACCGGCGCGACCCTGGTGCCGCCCTATCTCACCATGCCCTTGATGGACCGGGTGCTGATCCCCTTCCAGAACGGCCAGCCCATCGACACCGGCCTGGTCGGCCTGCTGCTCGCCGGTCTGTTCGGCGCCGCCCTGGTCAGCTGGCTGCTCGGCTGGGCCAAGACCTACATCCTGGCCCTGGTGTCGGAGCGCATCGCCGCCGACCTGCGCACGGCTACCTTTGAACACCTGCTCGGCCTGTCGCTGGAGTACTTCGGCAACAAGCGCACCGGTGACCTGATGGCGCGCATCGGCTCGGAGACGGATCGCATCAGCGTCTTCCTGAGCCTGCACGCGCTGGACTTCATCACCGACGTGCTGATGCTGGCGATGACCGCCATCATCCTGTTCAGCATCCACCCGGGCCTGGCGCTGGCGACCCTGGTGCCGCTGCCCTTCATCGCCTGGCTGATCCATCTGGTGCGCGACCGCCTGCGCACCGGCTTCGAGAAGATCGACCGCGTCTGGGGCGAGGTCACCTCGGTGCTGGCCGACACCATCCCCGGCATCCGCGTCGTCAAGGCCTTCGCGCAGGAAAAGCGCGAGGCGCAGCGCTTCCGCGAGGCCAATGCCAACAACCTGGCGGTCAACGACAAGCTGAACCGCACCTGGAGCCTGTTCGGTCCGACCGTCGCCCTGCTCACCGAGTTCGGCCTGCTCGTCGTCTGGGCGACCGGCATCTGGCTGGTCAGCCAGGGTTCGGTGACGGTCGGTGTGCTGACGGCCTTCCTGGCCTACATCGGTCGCTTCTACGGGCGGCTGGATTCGATGAGCCGCATCGTCTCGGTCACGCAGAAGGCGGCGGCCGGCGCCAAGCGCATCTTCGACATCCTCGACCATGTGTCCAATGTGCCGGACCCGGTGGAGCCGGTGCGCTTCGAGAAGGCCAGCGGCGCGATCAGCCTGGCCGGCGTGAACTTCCGCTACGGCAGCCGCGCGGTGATCAAGCGCCTGGACCTGGACATCAGGCCCGGCGAGATGGTCGGCCTGGTCGGCCACAGCGGCTCCGGCAAGAGCACCCTGGTCAACCTGATCTGCCGCTTCTACGACGTCTCCGAGGGTTCGATCAAGGTCGACGGCGTCGACCTGCGGCGCATCGCGGTCAGCGACTACCGCCGCCACATCGGCCTGGTGCTGCAGGAGCCCTTCCTGTTCTTCGGCACCATCGCCGAGAACATCGCCTACGGCAAGCCGGGGGCGACGCGCGAGGAGATCGTCGCCGCGGCGCGCGCCGCGCACGCCCACGAGTTCATCCTGCGCCTGCCGCAGGGCTATGACTCGCTGGTCGGCGAGCGCGGCCAGGGCCTCAGCGGCGGCGAGCGCCAGCGCATCAGCATCGCCCGCGCGCTGCTCATCGACCCGGCCATCCTGATCCTCGACGAGGCGACCAGTGCGGTCGACACCGAGACCGAAAAGGAGATCCAGAAGGCGCTGGACAACCTGGTCAAGGGCCGCACGACGATCGCCATCGCCCACCGCCTGTCGACCCTGCGCAAGGCCGACCGCCTGGTGGTGATGGACCGCGGCGAGATCGTCGAGCTGGGGCCGCACGACGAGCTGATCGAGAAGCAGGGCCATTACTGGCGGCTCTGGGAGGCGCAGGTGCGGCGGGTGGAGGAGAGCGACGACAGCGGGTTGATGGTGGTCGCCCCCAACCCGCACCAGCATGGGAGCAACGCATGACGCTCAGCCGCGACGACTTCGGCCGCCTGCTGCTCGACGGCGAACCGGTGACCCCGGTGCGCGCGCACCCGATCAGCGCCCCCGACGAGGGCATCAGCCTGCTCGGCGGCGATGGCCATGAGCGCCTGTGGATACCCCGCCTCGCCGAGCTGGCGGCCGCCGAGCGCGCGCTGGTCGAGGGCGAGCTGCAGGCCCGTGAGTTCCACCCGGTGCTGCAGCGCCTGGTGGCGGTCAGCACCTTCAGCACGCCCAGCCAATGGACGGTGGAAACCGATCGCGGCCTGCTGCAGTTCTTCCTGAAGAGCGAGGAAGACATCCGCCGCATCGGCGACCAGGGGCGGCTGCTGATCAGCAGCAGCCACGGGCTGCAGCTCCAGGTTCCCGACCGCTGGGCCTTGGATCGGGCATCGCGCCGGCTGCTCGAACGATTCCTTTGACGGACCCGACCACCCCTGCCATCGGTCAGGTCTGACGAGCCGGGAGCCCTGTGACCTTGGTGAAAACCCGTTGATCGCTCCGAGCATGGGGCCACGCCGACCGCTGGGGTCGGTTGGGCAACCGCAAAGGAGTCACTCATGGAATTCACCCGCAAGCTGGCACAGGCCCTGGGCCTGCTGACGATCTCGGCCTTGGGCGCGACCGCATCGGCAAGCGATGCGCGTTACCTGGATCCGGTCGAGGTGCGCACGGCCGGCGCGCTGCGCCACGACGTGCAGCGCAGCTGCCCGGCGGTCAAGGCCGAGCTGCAGCAGGCCTTGAGCCAGCGCATCACCCGCCACCAGATCGAGGGCAGCTTCCCGGTCCTGTTCGAGATGAAGGACAGCCAGGTGGTCGCCGTGCGCACGCCGCGGGCGCCGGTGGAGGTCGGCTTTGCGCTGCGCCGCGCGATCAAGGGCCTGGACTGCCAGGACAGCGCCTCGCACCAGCAGCCGCAGCGCTTCGGCTTCATGCTGGACATCAAGCTGGACGATGGCGACGGGCGCCGGACGGCCGGCAGTTCCGAGGGGCAGATGCTGGCCTTGCGCCCGCTGTAAGCCGCTGCAGGCGGGCTCTTAGACTGGCGGGCCACGGCCCCTCACGGGCCGCCGGTTCCGCCTGCCATGCTCCGCCTCCTGCCTGCCCCCGTCCTTGGCGTCATCAGCTCGCTGCTGCTGGCGCTCAACACCCTGTTCTGGGCGACGCCCCTGCTGGTGCTGTCGCTGTTCAAGCTGCTGCTGCCGCTGGTGGCGGTGCGGCGCCTGGTCGACCGCGCGCTGAACGCGCTGGCGAGCAACTGGATCGCCTGCAACAGTCGCTGGATCGCCTGGATCTCCGCGGCGCCTTGGGATGTCGACGGCGTCGACGCGCTGCGCCCCGGCGGCTGGTACCTGCTCAACTGCAACCACCAGAGCTGGGTCGACATCTTCGTGCTGCAGAAGGTCTTCAACCGTCGCATCCCGATGCTGAAGTTCTTCCTCAAGCAGCAGCTGATCTGGGTGCCGGTGATCGGCCTGGTCTGGTGGGCGCTGGACTTTCCTTTCATGCGCCGGCACAGCCAGGCGGCCATCCGTCGCAAGCCGGCACTGCGGCTGCAGGACCTGGAGACGACCCGGCGCAGCTGCGCGCGCTTCGCGCTGCTGCCGACCAGCGTGATGAACTTCGCCGAGGGCACGCGATTCCGCGCCGCCAAGCACGCGGCCCAGCAGTCGCCCTACCGCCACCTGCTGCGGCCCAAGGCCGGCGCGCTGGCGCTGGCGCTGAACGTGATGGGCGAGCAGTTCAGCGCGCTGCTGGACATCAGCATCGTCTACCCCGACCGGACGCCGAGCTACTGGGACCTGGCCTGCGGCCGCGTCGGTCGCGTCATCGTGCGCGTGCGCGAACGCGAGATCCCGGCCGATCTGGTTGGCGGCGACTACAGCGGCGACCCCGATTACCGCCGGCGTTTCCAGGCCTGGCTGGGGGCGCAGTGGAGCGAGAAGGACGCGCTGATCGACACCCTGATCGCCGACCACCGCCGCAACTCCCCAGGCTGACGGAGGCGAGCACCGGCGGGGTCCTCAATCCGAGCTAGGTGAATGTCGGTGCAGCGACGAGATTGAACCTCAGGCCACGCGATGGCATGGCCGGCACCGGGAGCCTTGTCCCGGAAGGAGTTCAAGATGTTCCGACTGCACAGTTCCCATGTTCCCTGGCTGGCCGGTCTGGCCGGCGCCACCCTGACCCTGGCGCCGCTGCTGGCCCTGGCCGACACCCTGCCGCCGGTCGAGGTGCAGGCCCAGCGCCTGCGCACCGAGGTCAGCCAGGTTTGCCCGGCGATTGCCCAGCAGCTCAGCGATGGACTGGCCGGCGCGATCTACCAGCACGGCATGGTGGGTGATTACCGCGTGAGCTTCACGCTGCACAACGACAAGGTGGTTCAGGTCAGCGCGCGTGGCGGTCATCAGCTCGGCGAGCGCGCCTCGATCCGCCGTGCGATGCGCGATATCGGCTGTCAGGACGGCGCGAGCCGCCAGCAGCCGCAGCAGTTCGCCTTCATCCTCAGCGTGCGCGAGGACGATGGCAGCGGCGGCCAGCTGGCGCGCATCGGCATCGGCGACGAGCTGAAGCTGGCACAGCGTTGAGCCCAACAAAAAGCCGGCCCTCGGGCCGGCTTCTTCATGAGGGCGGGGCGGCTTACTCGCCGACCAGCTTGCCCTTCTTGTAGGAGAAGCTGTGCTCCTCGACGGCCGGCTTGCCGGCGGCGGTGGGGTTCATGGCCATCACGCGGGCCGGGTCCAGGCTGGCCACGTAGGCGCTGTACTGGCCCTCGGTGCAGGCCAGGGCCTTGCCGGGCTGGGCCTCGCCGCGCAGCTTGCCCTGGTGGTAGGCGAAGGTGAACTCGTTCGGCTTGGCGGCCACCTTGTGCTTGCTGGCACATTCGGCGCGCAACTGGGTGTCGCCACTGCCGGCCAGGGCGATGGCGGGGGCGGCGAGCAGGGCGATGAACAACGTTTTCATGGTGAACCTCGGGGCGGACTGGCAGGGAGAACGGCCTGGAGCTTACGCCGACACGGCCATTTCGCCACCCGGGCCGCCCCGGGGAACCCCCGCGAACGCGCGGCCCGCCCAGCGTGATCAATTACCGCTGAACCTCGCCGGCCTGCACCCAGCGCCACTGTCCCGGGGGCAGCTCAGCCGGCAGCTGCAGCGCGCCGAACTGAGGCCGGTGCAGCGACTCGACGCGGTTGCCGACCGCCGCGACCATGCGCTTGACCTGGTGGTAGCGGCCGCTGGTCAGTGACAGGCGCAGCAGGGTCGGCTCCAGGAGCTCGGCGACTTCGGCCTTTACCGGCGCCGGGTCGTCGTCGAGCACCACGCCGGCCAGCAGCCTGGCGACGGCGGCCTCGTCCATCGGGTGCTTGAGCCTGGCCTCGTAGACCTTGGGCAGCTTGCGCTTGGGGTGGGTCCAGCGATGGATCAGCGCGCCGTCGTCGGTCAGCAGCAGCAGGCCGGTGGTGTCTTCGTCGAGCCGGCCGACCGGTTGCAGGCCGCGCACGCGCAAGGGGCCGGGCAACAGGCTGAGCACCGAGGGGTGGTGCTTGGGCTTGAGGCTGCACTCGTAACCGGCCGGCTTGTGCAGCATCACCAGGGCCTTCTCGGCATAGGGCCAGTCGACGCCGTCCACCATGTAGCTCAGGCCCTCGGGGTCGACCTCGGCATAGGGGTCGGTCGGCGTGTCGGCGCCGATGCGCAGGCGGCCAGCGACGATCAGGCCGGCACATTCGTGCCGGGTGCCGAAGCCCTGGCTGAACAGGAGTTGCTGGAGTTGCATGGGCGCCATTGTCGGTAGAGACGGCTCCCTAGAATCCCGCCAGCCTCCTCACGAGGGAGCCCCACCCACCCGCGGACCTACCCGGCGTCCGCCAGCCCAGGACCCCGACCATGAACCTCCCCGGCCTGAACTTCCAACTCGGCGAAGACATCGACGCGCTGCGCGACACGGTGCGCGCCTTCGCCGACGCCGAGATCGCGCCCCGCGCGGCCGAGATCGACCGCAGTGACCAGTTCCCGATGGACCTGTGGCGCAAGATGGGCGAGCTCGGCGTGCTCGGCATCACCGTGCCCGAGGAGTACGGCGGCGCCAACATGGGCTACCTGGCCCACATGGTGGCGATGGAGGAGATCAGCCGCGGTTCGGCCTCGGTCGGCCTGTCCTACGGCGCGCACAGCAATCTCTGCGTCAACCAGATCAAGCGCAACGGCAACGAGGCGCAAAAGCAGCGCTACCTGCCCAGGCTGATCAGCGGCGAGCATGTCGGCGCGCTGGCGATGAGCGAGCCGGGCGCCGGCTCCGACGTCATCAGCATGAAGCTGAAGGCCGAGGACAAGGGTGGCTACTACCTGCTCAACGGCACCAAGATGTGGATCACCAACGGGCCCGACGCCGACACCATGGTGGTCTACGCGAAGACCGAGCCCGAGCTCGGCGCCCGCGGCGTCACCGCCTTCATCGTCGAGAAGGGCATGCCGGGTTTCTCGACCGCGCAGAAGCTCGACAAGCTGGGCATGCGCGGCTCGCACACCGGCGAGATGGTGTTCAACAACGTCGAGGTGCCGGCCGAGAACATCCTGGGCGCGCTGAACGGCGGCGCCAAGGTCCTGATGTCGGGCCTGGACTACGAGCGCGCGGTGCTGGCCGGCGGTCCGATCGGCATCATGCAGGCGGTGATGGACCAGGTCGTGCCCTATGTGCATGACCGCAAGCAGTTCGGCCAGAGCATCGGCGAGTTCCAACTGGTGCAGGGCAAGCTGGCCGACATGTACACGGTGCTGCAGGCCGGCCGCGCCTTCCTCTACACCGTGGGCAAGAACCTCGACGCCCTCGGCGCCGAGCATGTGCGCCAGGTGCGCAAGGACTGCGCCTCGGTGATCCTGTGGACCGCGGAGAAGGCGACCTGGATGGCCGGCGAGGGCATCCAGATCTTCGGCGGCAACGGCTACATCAACGAGTACCCGCTGGGCCGGCTGTGGCGCGACGCCAAGCTCTACGAGATCGGCGCCGGCACCAGCGAGATCCGCCGCATG
>VFQU01000278.1_pt1 | contig 50593 bp, 43 predicted proteins | sample 3512311 | NCBI WGS metagenome assembly VFQU01 (sample SAMN10412377, study PRJNA504923) | tailings metagenome | isolation source: Relicate 3 Philex TSF3 active mining site | place: Philippines: Tuba, Benguet | collected 2017-08-29 | reverse complement strand
GACTGCAGGCGCTTGCCTTCGAAGCCTTGACGGGGCGCGCACCTTCGCCCGCGCAACCGGAACTCCCCGACTATCTGACGCACTGGCAGCCACTGTTCGCGCTGGAGCCGGCGGCCGGCCCGGCGGGTCTGTTGGCGCTGCTTGATCAGCTGGAAGGCAGGACAAGGCCGGCCATCGCGGAGACTGGCGCGTCCGTGCAGCGCCCAGCCCCCGCCCCATCGTCGCAGGACCTCGGACGCAGACCGGTGGCCTCGTCGCAGAGCGTGAACGAGCCGCCGCGAGCGAACCCCGAAAGCCCGCGAAATGCTGCGCGCGTGGGCGCCGCCTCAAGCGCAGGGCCGTCGCCCCCGCCGTCCTCGCCAGGGCAGTCTGGGTCGCTGCGATCCGAGACTTCTAGACTTGCTTCCCAGGCTTCCGCGGAGGCGCTTGACGAACGGCTGACCGGACCCAGCCGGAGGCTTGAGTTGCCCTCGAAACCTGCGTCGCCGGCGCGCCCGGTTCTCCCGGATGCCGCACCACCCGGACCCTCGCGGATGCCGCTGCTGGTCGCGGCTGCGCTTGCGCTGCCCCTGCTCGCGGGTCTGCTGTGGTGGGCCTTGATGCCGGCGGCAACATCCTCGCGGCCCCCGGAAATCGCACGCGCAGAGATCGGCCCGACGCCAGATGCGTCGCACGTCGCGCCGAACCCGCAGGCGTCCACGATCGTCGCCGCGGGCGCGGGCCAGGGCTATCAGCCGCCCGACCCGAGCACGGACTGGACGCCGAGTTCTCCGGTCGCGCTGGATCTGGCGACGCTGCCGACGGTTGAAGACCCGCTCGAACGTTTGCTGGTCCTCGCCCGCACCAACCTTGAGGCGGGGCGTCTGGTGGCGCCGCCGGGACGAAACGCCCTCGATCGCTACCTCCAGGCACTGCGAATCGAACCGGACCATCGTCCGACCCTGATGGGCATTGCCGAGCTCGCGGCACTGTGTCTGCGGCAGGCCATGGATGCCGATGCCTTCGAGTCGCGGCTTTCCGCTTTGGATTGCACGGATCGAGTGGCTGCGGCCCACCCGGCAGCCGGCGGCGTGCGACAGGAAGCGCAGCGCTACCGCGAGGGGGAGCATGATCGCCTGCTGCGAGAGGCGGGTCAGGCGCTTGCCGACTGGCGCGGTGAGGACGCGAGCCGTCTCTACGCGCAGGCCCAGCAACTTCAGCCGGAGTCGAGTTCCGCACGCGAGGGTTTGGAGCGAGCAGCCGCGCTCGGACGCCCCGGCTACCGATTTCGCGATGCCCTTCAGGACGGGACCGAGGGGCCGGAACTGGTGGTTCTGAATGGACTCGCCTGGGGCTTCAGCGAGACCCGCGTTCGCGAGTTCGAGGTTTACTGGGCCGCCGCGGGTCGAGCGCGTTTTGGCAGCGAACTTCCCGCCTGCCGCGACCGCGAGTCGCTCTTCCGCAGTTCGCGAAAGCGTGACTGGCAAACCCCCGACTTCGAGCAGGGCCCGGAACATCCGGTGGCCTGTGTCAGCTTCGCGATGGCCCAGCACTACGCGGAATGGCTCAGCGCGGTCAGCGGTCAGCGCTACCGTCTGCCCACGCTCGCTGAGTGGCGTGCCGCCGCAGGAAGGCCCCCCGCCGGCTGCGCGGCCAACCTGCGCGACCAGACTGCGGCCCGCGTCTGGAACGCGCGGGACGTCGTGGCGTGCAGCGACGGCTACGCCTACACGGCCCCGGCAAATGCCGCCGGTGAGCACTCGGGCCTGTTGGGGCTGTGGGGAAATCTCTCCGAATGGCTCGTCGACTGCGAGGCCACGAACTGCAGGCAGCGCCTCGCGGCCGGCGGCAGCTGGTTCAGCACCGCTAGCGAAGTTGGAGCGCGTGGCTTTGCAGCGGAACCGGCCTTCACTACCATCGGAGTCCGCGTGGTGCGGGAGATCCCCCTGCGCGATTGAATCTGGCCGCCGCCGCGGCCAGCCCGAATCCCTGCACGCCGGCTCAGCCGTCGGGCCTCGCGAGAACCACGATGAAGCTGATCTTTCCGAAGGGTGAACACGGCGCAGTGCTGCTGAGCCCCGGCAGCAACTCGGTGGGCTCCGCACCGGACGCCTTTCTGCGCCTGACGGTGGATGGAATCCCCGGCGAGCTCTGCACGCTCGAGCTTGAGGGCGAGCGCCTGCAGATGGTGGCTGCGCCAGGCGTCGAAGGGCTGACGGTCAACGGCCAGCCGGCCGAAGCGAGGCAGGTCCTGCGCCCCGGTGATCTCGTGGGGCTCGGGGCTGTACAGGCCCGTCTGGTGGCGGTGGAGCGCGTTGCGAGCGCTCCGGCGGTGCGGCCCGCGCAAGTGGACGATGCTGGCGCCACCCGCGTGCGCGCGGCGCTGCCGAAGTTCCTGCTGCGCGGGGTTTCCGGGGCGGCCTTCGGAAAGACCTATGCGGTGGCGGCTCCGCAGGTGATCGGTCGTCATCACGAATGCGACATCGCCATTCCGAGCGAGGAGATCTCGCGTCGTCACGCACAGGTCAAGCCCACCGCGGATGGCGTCCTCGTCGAGGATCTTGGCTCATCGAACGGAACATTCATCAACGGTCAGCGTGTCCAGAGCGGGCTGCTGAAGAATGGTGATGAACTGCGTTTGGATGCGATCCGATTCATGTTGGTGGTACCGGGGCAGGAGATTCCCAAGGCCGCCGCAGCCACCCCCGTGGAGGCCAAGGGCGGCAGCCGCGCCGGACTGATCTTCATCGCAGTGACGGCGGTGGTCGCGGCGGCGGTGGCGGCGGCTTTCCTGCTGCGCTGAGGCCGCCCGCGTTTCGCCCGATGTGATCAGCGCGCGCGCCGCTCGCGGCCGCGCCTTGACGGTTCGCTCCCCTGCAATGGCTCGGCCCATCACTGGAGGCCGCCATGCAGAGTCCGAGTTCGCACCCCTTCCCACGCATCCTCCTGCTATTCGGCGCCGGCCTGCTGCTCACAAGCGGCTTGGCCCGGGGCGAGGGTCTTTCCCTGCGCGGGCAGGGCGCCGAAGACTGGCAGTCCGCGTTTGCCCTGGAGACCCACGTCGACCTGCGCGTGCGCGGTCTGATGGCCGAAGTGCGCGTGCGCCAGCGCTTCAGCAACGCCAGCGGCGAGTGGATGGAGGGCCGCTACCGCCTGCCGCTGCCGGACGACGCCGCAGTCGGCCGCCTGCGCATGCAGGTTGGCGAGCGCCTCATCGAAGGCGAGGTGCAGGAGAAGCAGCAGGCGGCCGCGACCTATGCTGCGGCCGCCAGCGAAGGCCGCACCGCCAGCCTGGTCGAACGCGAACGGCCGAACCTGTTCCAGACCCGGGTGGCCAACATCGGCCCCGGCGAGACCGTCGAGATCGAGATCGGCTACTGGCAGACGGTGCGCTGGCAGGATGGCCGCTTCCGCCTGGGCCTGCCGCTGACCTTCGTTCCGCCCCACCACGGCGGCCGCGGGGAGTTGGACGCCGCGCTGGATCGCGCGCAGCCCGCCGAAGTGCCCGCGCAGGGCATCGCCCTGGGCTCGGCCGCGGCACCGAAGTTCAGCCTCGGCGTTGATCTCGACGCCGGCCTGCCGCTGGCCAGCATCGACAGCCCCAGCCATGCCATCGCTGTGCGTCGCGAGGGCGAGCGTCACCGCATCGAACTTGGCGATACCCAGGTCGACAGCGACCGCGACTTCGAGCTGCGCTGGACGCCGCAGCCCAGCGCGCGGCCGCAGCAGGCGCTGTTCGTCGAGGACCGCCCCGACGCGCGCTATGCCTTCCTCACCCTGATCCCGCCGACCCGGCCGGTGGCACCGGTGCCGCGCGAGCTGATCCTGGTCGTCGACAACTCGGGCTCCATGCACGGCGTCTCGATGCAGCAGGCCAAGGCGGCGGTGGACCGCGCGCTGACCGGCCTGCGTGCCTCGGATCGCTTCAACGTGATCCGCTTCGATCACGGCTTCGACCGCGTCTTTCCACAGCCGGTCGAGGCCAGTGCCGCCCACATCGCCCGCGCCCGCCGCTTCGTTGAGGGACTGGACGCCGAGGGCGGCACCGAGATGCTGGCGCCGCTGATCGAGGCCTTCGCTATGCCGGCCACGCCCAGCCATCTGCGCCAGGTGGTGCTGATCACCGACGGCGCGATCAGCAACGAAGCGCAGCTGCTCAACCACATCGAGCACGGGCGCGGCGAGGCCCGGCTGTTCGCGGTCGGTATCGGCAGCGCGCCGAACGCGCACATCCTGCGACGCATGGCGGAAGTCGGCCGCGGCGCGCAGGTGACGATCCGCCGCATCGAGGACGTCGCCGAGGTGACCGACCAGCTGCTGGCCAAGCTCGGCCAGCCCGCCCTGCGCGATCTGAGTGCGGCGTGGCCCGCTGGCGCCGAGGCCTATCCGGCGCAGCTGCCCGACCTCTATCTGGGCGAGCCGCTGCAGGTGCTGCTGCGGCTGCCGCAGGGCGGCCAGCAGGGCTCGCTCGAAGGCGTCGCGCCCGATCTCGCATGGCGTGCGCAGGTCAAGCTCGGTGAGCCCCGCCTCGCCTCGACCGAGGGCGTGGCCAGGCTGTGGGCGGCGGCACGCATCGCCGCGCTGGAGGACAGCCTGCGCCAGGGCGCGAAGGCTGACGAGGTGCGCGCGGGCGTGCTGACTCTCGCGCTGGAACACGGCTTGGCCAGCGCCTACACCAGCTTCGTCGCCGTCGACCGTACGCCGCGCCGGCCGCAGGCTGCGGATCTGGCCTCGCTGCAGTTCGCCAATGCTGCGCCGGCGGGTTCGGTCGATTTCGCGGCCGGCGCTACCGGCTTCGAACGCAGCCTGCGGCTCGCCCTGCTGCTGGGCGCGATCGCCCTGGCGCTGCTGGTCTGGCAGCGCGAGGGCGGGCCCGGCCAGCGCCGGCTGCTGGCGCAGGGCTGAGCCATGCCCAGCCCAGCGTCGATTGCTGCACCCGGGGCCGAGCGTCGGCCTCGGCGCCGGGGGCACCGCTGGTTCGCGCTGGCCCTGCTGCTGGCCAGCGGTCTGCTGCTGGCGCAGGCGCTGTGGATACCGGCCAAGGCCGAATTGGCGCAATGGCTGCTGGCGCGCAGCTGGGACGCGGCGCGGGTGGACGGCGAGGCGCAGCCGCCCTGGCCCTGGGCCGACACCCGCGCAGTCGCGCGGCTGCATCGCGCCGATGTCGATGGCGGGCAGATCGTGCTGGCCGGCGACAGCGGCCGCGTGCTGGCCTTCGGGCCGGGCTGGAACCCGGCTTCCGCCGCGCCGGGCGGGCAGGGCACGGTGGTGATCAGCGCCCACCGCGACACCCATTTCGCCTGGCTACGCGAGCTGGCCGAGGGCGCGATCGTTGAACTGGAAGGGCTGCACGGCGCGCGCCGCTATCGTCTGCAGGAGCGCCTCATCGTCGACGTGCGCGAACACGCGCTGGCGCCGGAGCGCGGCGGGGACCAGCTGCTGCTGGTCACCTGCTGGCCCTTCGATGCGGTGGAGGCCGGCGGACCGCTGCGGCTGGTGCTGCGCTTCCTGCCGAAGGGAGAAGAGGGCACGGCCCTCAACCCGGCGGCAGCGTCCCCCAGCCCGGCGCGTACTCCGGCGCGCCCTCGTAGTGCAGGTGCAGGAACAGGTTCCAGCCATCGCGGCTGAGCGCGCGCTGCGCCTTCATGCTGGCCGCACCGCCGACCAGCAGGCTGCGGTTGCCGTGGTCCCAGAGCCCGGGCTGGGCGAACCAGCGCGCGGTGTCCGGCGTCCACGACAGCAGATCCACCGGCAGCGGAAACACCCGCTCGCCGTCGGGGCTGTCGTAGGCGAGCAGTGCACCGACGCCGACCAGCTGTCCGCCGACGGCGCGATCGCCAAGATGCGCGTGGATCATCGCCAGCGCATTGACCATGAAGCGCGCCTCGACCTCGTTCTGCGCCATCAGCGCGATCTCCAGCAGGGCGTCGACGCCGGACTTCGGCTGCAGGCGCTCCAGCCATTCGACCAGCGCGGTCTGCAGCGTCGGCGAGTAGCGTCCGAACTGCAGGAAGGTGTAGCGCAGCGCCTCGTCGGCGCCGAGGCCCATCAGACGCTCGTCATTGCGGCGTCGCAGGTCTTCCGGCGGCAGCTCCAGCACCAGCCGGTTGACTTCGCTGCTCGTGCCGAGCACCTCGCTGGTCACCGGATCGAGCAGGCCCATGGCCTGGCCCACACCGAGCTTGCCGGCGGTGGCCGCCCAGGCGAGTGTGTCCAAGCGCTCGCGGATCAGCGGATTGCCGGTGAAGGGGTCGATGCCGAGCCGCGCCGCCAGTTCGCGGCGCGCGCGGCCGTAGCCGGCCTCGCTCTTGGCGAGGCGCACCACTTCGTCGCCGACGTCGCCGAACCAGCTGTCTTGGTCCTTCTCGCGTTCGCGCCGGCTGGCGGCCATGGGCGCGTCGGTCGCGTCGAAGGGCGAGCCGTCATGGCTGATCCGCTGGTCGGCGCGTGCGCCGAGGCGCTTGGCGCGCTGGCCGATGCGCGTCACCCGCTCGCTGAAGTAGCGCCAGACGCCCCGCGGCAGGCCGGTGATGGCTTCGCCGGGACGCTGCACCACGTTGGCCACCGCGCGCAGCGGCGCCATCACCGCTTCTGCGCCGGACTTCGCCAGCGCGGCGGTGACCGACTCGGCGTGCAGCACCTTGAGCGCTTCCATCTCCTGCACGCGCAGGGCGAGGATCTCGACGCTTTCGGCGCTGAGCTCGCCGTAGTCGGTGTGCAGCACGAAGTGCGCCTGGAATCCGTGCAGCTGTGCGCGCGCTTCGACCCGGTAGTCCGGGCCGGTCAGCAGCGCAGGCGGCAGCAGCTCGGCGCTGGCCAGCTCGGGCTCGGTTTCGGTGTCTTCCTCGACGATCGCCGTCACCGGCGCCGGCGGTGCCTCAAGCTCGATGTCGGCGTCGGCGCCGAGGAAGGGATCGACGAAGTCATCGGCGCGGGCGACCGCGACGGTCGCCAGCGCCAAGGATGCGATGAGACAGGCGCGCCGCGCGCCGCGGATCAGCTCCAACTGCAGACCACCTTGCCGCAGGTGCCGGCTTCCATCAGTTCGAAGCCGCGCTGGAAGTCGTCGATGTGGATCTGGTGGGTCAGCACCTTCTGCAGCGGGAAGCCGGTCAGCACCATCTGCGTCATCTTGTACCAGGTCTCGTACATCTTGCGGCCGTAGATGCCCTGCACGGTCAGGCCCTTGAAGATGATGCGGTCCCAGTCGATGCCGGCGCCCTTGGGCAGGATGCCGAGCAGGGCGATCTTGCCGCCGTGGTACATGCAGTCGAGCATGTCGTTGAAGGCGTGCGCGTTGCCGCTCATTTCCAAGCCGACGTCGAAGCCTTCCATGTGCAGGTCGGACATCACGTCCTTGAGCGAAGTCTTGGCGACGTTGACCACGCGGGTCGCGCCCATGTCGGCGGCCAGCTTCAGGCGGTAGTCGTTGACGTCGGTCACCACCACGTTGCGCGCGCCGATGTGCTTGCAGATGCCGGCGGCGATGATGCCGATCGGGCCGGCGCCGGTGATCAGCACGTCCTCGCCGATCACGTCGAACTCCAGCGCGCAGTGCGCGGCGTTGCCGTAGGGGTCGAAGAAGGCGGCGAGTTCGCTGGGGATCTGGTCGTGGATCGGCCACAGGTTGCTGGCCGGCACCGCGATGTACTCGGCGAAGGCGCCGTGGCGGTTCACGCCGATGCCGACGGTGTGCGGGCACAGGTGCTGGCGGCCGGCGCGGCAGTTGCGGCAGACGCCGCAGACGATATGGCCCTCGGCCGAGACGCGCTGGCCGACCGTGTAGCCGGTGACCGCGCTGCCCAGCTCGGCGATGCGGCCGACGAACTCATGCCCGATGACGAGGCCGGGCTTGATCGTGCGCTGGCTCCACTCGTCCCACTTGTAGATGTGCAGGTCGGTGCCGCAGATGGCGGTCTTCTCGAGCTTGATCAGCACCTCGTTGGGGCCGATCTGCGGCATCGGCACCTCCTCCATCCAGATGCCCTTGCCGGCTTCGCGCTTGACCAGGGCCTTCATCATCATCGACATCGGGGCATCCTCGGGTGGGGGCAGCGGCGCGCTGCGCAGGCCGCGGATTATAGAAGCGCGGCGTGTCGGCGCCGTCGGCGGCTATGCTGCGCGTTCAGCCAATCCTTCCCACACGCTGCCGCATGGACGTCGCCGCCTGGCTGGACCACCAGCTGCGCCTGCACCCGAAGAACATCGAGATGGGCCTGGAGCGCGTGCGCCCGGTCGCCGAACGCCTGGGCGTGCTCCGCCCGGCCGCGCGCGTGCTGACCGTCGCCGGCACCAATGGCAAGGGCTCGACCGTGGCCATGCTGGAGGCCGCCTGCCTGGCCGCCGGCCTGCGCTGCGGCGCCTACACCTCGCCGCACATCGAGCGCTACCACGAGCGCATTCGCATCGACGGCCGCGAGGTCGAGGACGCCGACCTGATCGCCGCCTTCGAGGCGATCGAGAAGGCCCGCGCCGACATTCCGCTGACCTTCTTCGAGTTCGGCACGCTGGCGGCGCTGTGGCTGTTCGCCCGCGCCGGGCTCGATGTCGCGGTGCTGGAAGTCGGCCTCGGCGGGCGGCTCGATGCGGTCAACCTCGTCGATGCCGACATCGCGCTGCTGACCACGGTTGATCTCGACCACATGGACTGGCTGGGCCCGACCCGCGAGCACATCGGCCGCGAGAAGGCCGGGGTGTTCCGCAGCGGTCGACCCGCACTGGTCGGCGAGCGCGAGCCCCCGGCCAGCGTGCTTGAACACGCGGCGACGATTGGGGCGAGGCTGGAGCGCCGCGGCCTCGATTTCGATGTCGAAGCCGATGCAGGGGGCTTGAGCTACCGCGATGCGCAGGGCCGGCTGCGCCTGCCGCACCCGCAGCTCGCCGCGCCGGCGCAGCTCGACAACGCCGCGCTGGCGACGCGCGCGCTGCGCCTGCTCGGCCTGCCCGAGGCCGCGATCGCGGCGGGCATTGCGAACGCTGCCCCGCGCGCGCGCCTGCAGCGCATCGCCGGCGTGCCCGAGATCGTGCTCGACGTGGGCCACAACCCGCAGGCTGCGCGGCAGCTGGCCGAGTGGCTCGACGCGCATCCGAAGCCGACCGTCGCGGTGTTCGCAGCACTCGCCGACAAGGACATCGAAGGCGTGGTGGCGCCGCTGCGGCACGCGATCGCGCGCTGGCATCTCGCCGGGCTCGATGTCGCCGGCCGCAGCCAGAGCGCCGAGGCCGTGGCCAGTCGCGTTTGGGCTGCCGTACCCGATGCACACCTGCACCCGCACGCCGATGTCGAGGCCGCGCTACGCGCTGCCCTCGCCGAGGCCGGCGCTGAATCGCGCGTGCTGGTGTTCGGCTCCTTCCACACCGTCGGCGAAGCCTTCGCCTGCCTGCGCCAACTCGGACGCCTGCCCGCATGATCGTGCACTGCACCCACTACCTGCCCGACGGCCGCCGAGAGGCCATCGACTTCGAGCGCGTGTCGGACGTGCTGGGCACCCACGATGGCTTCATCTGGATGGGGTTGGTCGAGCCCGATGCGGCCCTGCTGGAAAAACTGCAGGAGGAGTTCGACCTGCATGAGCTGGCCATCGAGGACGCCCACAAGGCGCATCAGCGCCCCAAGGTCGAGCAGTACGGCAACAGCCTGTTCATCGCGGTGCACACCGCGCAGATGCCGGGCGACGAGGTCGAGTTCGGCGAGACCCATCTGTTCCTCGGCGAGCGCTTCCTCATCACCGTCCGCCACGGGCCTTCGCTGTCCTATGCGCCGGCGCGCGCCCGCTGCGAGCGCGACCCCGAATACCTCGCGGCCGGGCCGAGCTTTGGCCTGTATGCCGTGCTCGACCAGATCGTCGACCACTACTTCCCGATCGTCGACGACTTCCGCGCCGGCCTGGACACGCTGGAGCACGACATCTTCGAGGAGGATTTCAAGCGCGACACGGTCAAGCGCCTGTACCAGCTGAAGCGGGAGCTCACCCGCCTGCGGCTGGCGGTGGCGCCGCTGCAGGACGTGCTGGCGCCGCTGGTGCGGCTGTATCCGAACCTGATCCACGCCGACACGCGGGTCTACTTTCGCGACGTGCTCGACCACGCCAGGCGCATCAACGATGCCACCGACACCCTGCGCGAGATGCTGACCGCCGCCATGAGCGTGAATCTGGCGCTCGTCACCGTGGCCCAGGGCGAAGTGGTGAAGCGGCTGGCCGGCTGGGCGGCGCTGCTGGCCGTGCCGACCCTGGTGACCGGATGGTACGGCATGAACTTCGAGGCCATGCCTGAACTCGCGAGCCGCTTCGGCTACCTCGGGGTGATGGCCCTGACGCTGAGCATCTGCCTCCTGCTGTACCGCAAACTGAAGAAGGTGCGCTGGCTGTAGTCGACGGAGCGCCTCGCGGCAGCGCCTGAAGGCTTGACAACGCGCGTCATGCAATCCCGCGGGGTGGCGTGTATCATGCGCGCCCGCTTCACCCATCCATCCATCCGTATACAAGGATAGAGCGCCGATGAGCAGCTACCTCTTCACCTCCGAGTCGGTGTCCGAAGGCCATCCGGACAAGGTCGCCGACCAGATCTCCGACGCCGTGCTGGACGCGATCCTGGCCAAGGACAAGCGCGCCCGCGTGGCCTGCGAGACCATGGTCAAGACGGGCGTCGCCATCGTCGCCGGTGAGATCACCACCGAAGCCTGGATCGACCTCGAAGCGCTCACCCGTAAGGTCATCCTCGACATCGGCTACAACAGCAGCGACGTCGGCTTCGACGGCGCCACCTGCGGCGTGCTCAACCTGATCGGCAAGCAGTCGCCCGACATCAACCAGGGCGTCGACCGCAAGAAGCCGGAAGAGCAGGGCGCGGGCGACCAGGGCCTGATGTTCGGCTACGCCACCAACGAGACCAAGGACTTCATGCCCGCGGCCATCCACTACTCGCACCGTCTGGTCGAGCAGCAGGCCAAGGTGCGCAAGAAGGGCAAGCTCGGCTGGCTGCGTCCGGACGCCAAGAGCCAGGTCACCCTGCGTTATGAAGGCAACAAGGCGGTCGCCATCGACGCCGTGGTGCTGTCGACCCAGCACGATCCGAGCATCAAGCAGAAGGATCTGGTCGAAGCCGTGCGCGAGCACATCATCAAGCCGGTGCTGCCGGAGAAGCTGCTGCACCGCGGCACCAAGTTCCACATCAACCCGACCGGCAAGTTCGTGATCGGTGGTCCGGTGGGCGACTGCGGTCTGACCGGCCGCAAGATCATCGTCGACACCTACGGCGGCTGGGCGCGTCACGGTGGCGGCGCGTTCTCGGGCAAGGATCCGTCCAAGGTCGACCGCTCGGCCGCCTACGCCGCGCGCTACGTCGCCAAGAACGTCGTCGCCGCGGGCCTGGCCGACCGCTGCGAGGTGCAGGTGAGCTACGCCATCGGTGTGGCCGAGCCGACCTCGATCTCGGTCACTACGTTCGGCACCGGCAAGATCGCCGACGACAAGATCGAGAAGCTGATCCGCAAGCACTTCGACCTGCGCCCCTACGGCATCATCCAGATGCTCGACCTGGTGCATCCGATCTACCAGCAGACCGCGTCCTACGGCCACTTCGGCCGCAAGCCGCATGAGGTCAGCTACGTCGATGCGGCCGGCAAGACGGTCAAGGCCACGGCCTTCTCGTGGGAGAAGACCGATCGTGCCGAGGCGCTGCGTGCGGATTCCGGCCTGAAGTAACTGCGGCGGATTGAGTGGCACGGCAAAGAGGCGCCCAAGGGCGCCTCTTTGCGTAGTTGGGGAGACGCATATCGCGCCGCTCAACACGAACGACGCGCCATGCGGAGCGATTTGCCATCGGGTGGGCCCCGGCCCAGCGTGGGCTCTGCGCTCGCCCCCGGGAGCGCGACGGAGCGGGACGCCAAGATGCGCGGCGTTGTGAGCTCTACCGTGCGAGCGTCGGCGTGCGAGTCACCGACAGCCGCAGGCCGGAATCCGACCTAAGCGCCGCGCCGCTCTGCCTTCAGCTGCGGCAGAAGTCGCAGCTCGTCCTTCTCCTCGCGACTCAGGTTGGCCAGCCCCACTTCCCGCGCTCGCGTCTGCAGCTCGCGCTCGCGCTGCTCCAGCGCCATCAGCTCGAGCCCGCGCACCGCGCCGTCAAAATCCGCCGCCCAGCCTTCCGGGGGGGCGATCATCTCGGCCACTGCCAGCCGGGTCAGTGAGGCCAGGTCCTCGCTCTGGCTGTAGCTCTCCAGCAGCGATCCCGTGGTGATGTCCGGGCGCGCACGGCAGCGTTCCAGCAGGTCCAGAAGCAGCGGCACGCCCGGCTGGTCCAGATACGCGAACACATACGGTGGCTCGATCCGCTGCGCCAGCGCCGGCTGCTGCAGCAGCAGCTCGATCGCGATGCGTACCAGCGAGCGGCGCGCATTGCGCGGGCGCGGCGTCGCTGCGGTTGGCTTCGGCCGCGCCACTTCGACGCGGGCGGCCAGCCCGGTCAGCTCGGCCAGCTTCTGCCGCATCAGGTCGCGGAAGGCGCCGTCGGGCATCTGCTCGATCATCGGTCGCGCGCGCTCGACCAAGCGCGCACGGCCGTCGAGGCTGTCCATCTGGATATCGCGACCAAGTTCGTTGAAGAAGAACTCCGACAGCGGCATCGCCTGCTGCAGGCGGCGGTCGAAGCCTTCGGCGCCCTCGCTGCGGACCACGGTGTCCGGGTCCTCGCCCTCGGGCAGGAACAGGAACCAGGCCTGGCGTCCGTCCTTCAGGCGCGGCAGGGTCGACTCCAGCGCCTTCCACGCCGCCGCGCGGCCGGCGCGGTCGCCGTCGAAGCAGAAGTAGACGTCGCCCGAATTGCGGAACAGCAGCTCGGCGTGGTCCGGCGTGGTCGCGGTGCCGAGCGTGGCGACGGCCTGCGTCACCCCGAACTGGAACAGGCTGACCACGTCCATATAGCCCTCGACCACGATCAGCCGCGGGATACGCGAGTGCGTCTGCCGCACCTGCCACAGGCCGTACAGCTCGCGGCCCTTGCGGAACAGCGGGGTCTCGGGCGAGTTCAGGTACTTCGGGCTGTCGTCCGCCGACAGCACGCGGCCGCCGAAGGCGATGACGCGGCCGCGGCGGTCGTGGATCGGGAAGATCAGCCGGTCACGGAACTTGTCGTAGGTGCGGCCGGCGTCGTTCTTCGACAGCAGGCCGACCTTGTCGAGCTGGGCGCGCTGCGCCTCGTCGCGGCCCAGCGCCGACAGCAGGGCATCCCAGCCGGCCGGCGCATAGCCGAGCTCGAAGCGTGCCTGGGTGGCGGCGTCGACGCCGCGCTTCTGCAGATAGGCGCGGGCGTGCGCCGCGGACTTCAGCTGCGTCTGGAAAAAGGTGCTGGCCGCAGCGGTGCTCGCGTACAGCGGGCCGAAATCGTCCTCGCGACCGCGCGCCGGCTTGTTCTCGCGCGGCACCTCCATGCCGGCGCGCTTGGCCAGGTCCTCGACCGCGTCGAGGAACTCCAGGCGGTCGTACTCCATCAGGAACTTGATGGCGGTGCCGTGCGCCCCACAGCCGAAGCAGTGATAGAACTGCTTGGTCGGGCTGACGTAGAACGAGGGCGAGCGCTCGTCGTGGAAAGGGCAGCAGGCGGTGTATTCGCGACCGGCGCGCTTTAGCTTCACGCGCGCATCGATCAGCTCGACGATGTCAGTGCGCGCCAGCAGGCTGTCGATGAAGCTGTCGGGAATGCGGGCCATGGGCGCGCAAGTGTAGGGCAGGGCAGGCTCTATACTCGCGCCCGATCTTCACCCCCTTGCAGCGGATGCGACGAAACCCATGGATGCAGCCCTGAAGCAGCGCCTGATTGGCGCCACCGTGCTGGTGGCCCTGGCCGTGATCTTCCTGCCGATGCTTGTCGACGGCCCCGAGGCCGAGCGCGAGACCGCGGGCGAGCAGCTGAGCCTCGACCTGCCGACGCCGCCGGATCGGCCGATGGAAACCCGCGAGATTCCCCTGCTGCCGACGCCAGCGCCGAGCCCGGCTGCCGCGCCGGCAGCCAGCGCCGACGGCGCCGAGGTGCTGCCGGTGGTCGATACCGGCGCCGAGCGGCGCGTCGATGCGCTGAGCGGCCAGCCGGTCGACGCGGGCTCCGATCCGGCTGCACACGCTGCGACCGCAGCCAACGCACCGGCGCCTGCCGAGCCCACGCCCGCCGCTGCGACGCCGGCGGCGGCCACCGCGGCACCGCCCACCGCGGCGGCATCGGGCACGCCGCCCTCCGCATCCAGTACCCCGCCGCCGGCTTCTTCGGCCGCTGCGCCCGCCGCGGATCCGGCGCAGAGCACCGCCGCCCCGGCAGCGCCGCCGCCCGTGGCAGCCCCTGCGCGTCCAGCCCCGACGCCCTTGCCGGCGGCTACTGCGGGCGGCAGCTATGCCGTCAACGTGGGCAGCTATGCCAATGTCGCCAACGCCGAGAATCTGGTGAACCGTCTGCGCAACGCCGGTCTTGCGGTGTACGCCGAGAGCGTCACGCTCGACGGCCGCCCGGTGCGGCGCGTGCGCCTCGGTCCCTTCGCCCAGCGCGGTGAGGCCGAGCGCGCCCGCCAAGCCGCGCTCGCCGTCCAGCGCGATCTGCCGACCAGCGTTATCAACCTCGACGCGGTGGGCAACGCACCGGCGCCCGCGCGTGCGCCTGCGACCGCCGGTTTCGCAGTGCAGCTCGGCGCCTTGCGCAGCGAGGCCGATGCCAATGCGCTGCGTGATCGTGCCCGCGGCGCCGGCTTCGTTGCCTTCGTCGAGCGCGTCAATGCCGACGCCGGCACCCTCTGGCGTGTGCGCGTCGGGCCTGAGCTGGACCGCGCTTCGGCCGAGCGTCGCCGCAGCGAGCTGAAAGCCCGGCTCAGTGTCGACGGCCTCGTCGTCAGCCATCCCTGATCCGCGGGCTTCCGCGTGGACACATTGACCTGGGCCGACATCGTCCTGCTGTCCATCCTCGGCCTCTCGACCTTGGTCGGCCTGTGGCGGGGCTTCATCATCGAGGTCATGTCGGTCGCAGTGTGGGTGGGGGCCTTCTGGCTGGCGTTCACCTACGGCGACAGCGCTGCCCTGCTGTACGAGGGCGTGGTGGATGCGCCCTCGGCCCGCCTGCTGCTGGGCTACGCCACCCTGTTCGCACTGGCGCTTGCGGTGGGCGGCCTGGCCACCTGGCTGATGGGCAAGCTGGTGAAGACCACCGGGTTGTCAGGCACCGATCGCCTGCTGGGCCTGCTGTTCGGGCTGGTGCGCGGCTATGCGCTGGGGGCCGTGGCGGTCCTGCTTGCGGGATTCACGGCCCTGCCGGGCGATGCCTGGTGGGAACAGTCGCGGGTGGTGCCCGCCTTCCAGCGCGGTGCCGAATGGCTGCGCACCCACTTGCCCGAATCGGTCGCCCAGGAAGTGAACTTCGTGCCGGTGATCCGGCTCGATCTCTCTTCACCCGCTTCCCGGCCTGCCCAGCCGGAGCCGGACGGGGGATAATGCGCGCCTTGCCGCGGCGTGCTCGCGGATCCTCGCCCCCAAGGACCTCCCCATGTGCGGAATCATCGGCATCGTCGGCACCAGCCCGGTGGCCCCGGCCCTGTATGACGGCTTGACGGTGCTGCAGCACCGCGGCCAGGACGCGGCCGGCATCGCCACGGCGGACGGCCTTCGCCTGCGCGTCCACAAGGGCAATGGCCTGGTCAAGGACGTGTTCGATGAGCCACAGATGCGGCTGTTGAGCGGCCGCATGGGCATCGGCCACTGCCGCTATCCGACCGCCGGTTCGGAAGGCTCGGACGAGGCCCAGCCCTTCTACGTCAATTCGCCATTCGGCATCGCGCTCGCCCACAACGGCAATCTGATCAACACCGATGCGCTGCGCGCGCAGGTGTTCGAGAGCGATCGCCGACATGTCAACACCGAGTCCGACTCCGAGGTGCTGCTCAACGTTTTCGCCCACGAACTGGCCGAGCGCGGCACGCTGTCGCCCGAAGCGGCGATCCAGGCGGTGGCCGGCGTGCATGCCCGCTGCCGCGGCGGCTATGCCGTGGTCAGCCTGGTGCTGGGCCTGGGCCTCGTCGCCTTTCGTGATCCGCATGGGATCCGCCCGCTGGTGCTGGGACGTCGCGACACGGCGGATGGCATCGAGTATGCGCTCGCCTCCGAAAGCGTGGCGCTGGACATTCTCGGCTTCACCCGCGTGCGCGACATCAAACCCGGCGAATGCGTGGTGGTGACCCCGCGCGGCGAACTGCATGCCGAGGTCTGTGCGCCTGTGGGCGAGCATTCGCCCTGCATCTTCGAGTTCGTCTACTTCGCGCGTCCCGACTCGATGATGGACGACGTCTCGGTGCACAAGGCGCGCATGCGCATGGGCGTGAAGCTGGGCGAGAAGATCCTGCGCCTGCGCCCCGACCACGATATCGATACGGTCATTCCGATCCCGGACACCTCGCGGACCTCCGCGCTGGAGCTGGCCAATGTGCTGGGTGTGAAGTACCGCGAGGGCTTCATCAAGAACCGCTACATCGGCCGCACCTTCATCATGCCGGGTCAGGGCCAGCGGGTGAAATCCGTGCGCCGCAAGCTGAACCCCATTCCGCTGGAGTTCCGCGACCGCGTCGTGCTGCTGGTCGACGACTCCATCGTTCGCGGCACCACCAGCCGGCAGATCATCCAGATGGCCCGCGAGGCGGGCGCGCGCAAGGTCTACCTCGCCTCGGCCGCGCCGCCCGTCCGCTATCCCAACATCTACGGCATCGACATGCCGGCGGCGGAAGAGCTGGTGGCCCATGGCCGCAGCGAGGACGAGATCCAGGCCCAGCTCGGTTGCGACTGGCTGATCTACCAGGACCTCGAAGATCTGAAGGAAGCCGTCGGCGGGCCGAAGAAGCGGCTCACCACCTTCGATGCCAGCTGCTTCACCGGCGAGTACGTCACCGGCATCGATGCCGACTACTTCGAGCGCATCCGCACGCAGCGGTCTGATGACGCCAAGCGATTGCGCCGGCAGGCCTGAACCGATGGCACAGATGGGCCAGGGCGCCGCCGACCTGCACGCCGCTGCGCTGCGGGTGCTGCAGTTGGCCGATCCTGCCAAGAAATGCGACGCAGCCACTGCTCTCGCCCGCGCGCTCGAGGCGGGTGAGCTGGCGCCCACGGGGTCGCCGGCAGCGATCGATCTCCCCGTGCCCGGCCGGCCAGAGCGCCCGCGGCTGGTGCCTCCCCGTGACCTGCCGCAACGCGGGCTGGGCAGCGCCGGGGGGCGTGCGGCCTTTCTGCATGCCATCGCCCACATCGAGTTCAATGCCATCAATCTGGCGACGGATGCGGTCTATCGCTTCCGCGGGATGCCTCTCGACTTTTACCGAGACTGGGCCCGCATCGCCGCCGATGAGGCGCGCCACTTCTGCTTGCTGGAGGCGCGGATGGCTGAGTTGGGGGCGGCCTACGGCGACTTCGACGCCCATAACGGCCTGTGGGACATGGCATGCAAGACGGCGCATGACTGCCTGACCCGCATGGCCTTGGTCCCGCGGGTGCTGGAAGCCCGCGGGCTGGATGTCACCCCGGCGATGATCGAACGGCTCCGCGCGGTCGGCGATGTCGCGTCCGTCAGCGTGCTGGAGGTGATCCTGCGTGAAGAGGTCGAACATGTCGCGGCCGGTTCCCGCTGGTTCGAGTGGTGCTGCGCTCGCGAGCGCTGCGAGCCTGCGTCGACCTTCCAGAGGCTGCTGGATGTTCACGCCCCCGATGCTGTGCGGCCGCCCTTCAATGACCAGGCGCGATTGGCGGCCGGTTTCACGGCAGCTGAACTGAAGCAGCTGGCCGCTCGTGCTGGGCGGCCTCGCTCTGCCTGAAGCGCTGGACCCTGCGGTGGCCGGGTTCGCGGGCGCACAAAACGGAAAAAGTTCCGCCAAGCGTGGCCTGAACCGTCGCTCGGCTGCGTATAAGCCCTCTGAGATCCCCCTGATCGGGGGCTCAAGTCTTCGACCGGACCCCGTGCACACAGGTGTTTCCTGTTGTGAACTTCCTGTGCTAGCCTTTGGCGAGCATGGGGGCGTCCGGGCGAAATCCGTCCAGATCAGTGGCTTGCAGCACATACTGCACAAGAGGGTGGAAATGAAAGCATTGACTCAGAGTGTCTTGGCCGCAGCGATGCTGATGGCCCTGCCCTTCGCTTCGGCGGAGGCGTGCAACAAGAACGCGTGGCTGGGCAACCAGGCCGCTGCTGCCGGAGCACTCGCCAGTGGGCCCGAGTTGCCGGCGGGTAACGTCAACAAGATGCCCCGCTACAGCGGCAAGTGTGCTGTGCGGACGGCTCCCGGCCAGTTCGTGACGGATAACACGCCGAACGCCGAGGGCACCTACCGCGCTCGCTTCTACGTTTACACCAGCGCGAACGGCAAGTTCTTCACCGCCACCGCAAGCGACGACTCGGCGGGCGCCGAGATTGTTGGTGCCAGCTTCAATGGCACGGCAATCTCGTTCTCTGGTCCCACCGGTGTCGCCACGGTGCCGGCGGTACCGAACCGCTGGTACTCGATCGAGGTGCTTCATCAGACGGGTGGGGCCTTCTCGGCGACCGTTCAGGGCGCTGGGGCTGCTACCGGTACGACCGTAACCGGAACGTCGGTAACTGGGAGCGTGGGCTCTGCGGCAATCGGCTTCATCGGCTCGGGTACCGGCACGATCGTCTTGGACGAGTTCGAGTCGACCCGCTCTGCGACTACTGCGATCGGCCGCAAGTGCCGCGGAAATGCAGTCGCTACGGACACCGTGATCAGCGTGGCTGATCGCGTGGCGATCAACAATGAGATCCTGGGACTGTCCGCAGGCATCGGTGTCGCAGCCGGTCAGCCGGACACCAACGAAGACGGAATCATCTCCGTTGCTGACCGCGTTCTGGTGAATAACGTGATCCTGGCATCGCAGGGTCCGTCCTTCTGCGGTGGCGCAAATTAAGGGCTCAGGAGAAACTCAAATGAAAAAGTCAGTTTTCGCCGTCGCGTTCGCTTTGATGGCAAGCTTTGCCGGTTCAGCCAGCGCGGAGCAAGTGCTGTTCACCAAAGCTGCAAGCAAGTCTGGAGCTTCCGTAGCCATTGACTATGTGAGCGACGGCAGGGCCGTTGGTCTTCAGCTGGAGATCGGAATTCCCGGCAAGGCACAAGTTGACCTGAGTAAGTTCGCCAGGGATCTCCCCAAAGGATTCACCGCGGAGCACAACATTGTGGGGAACAAGCTCATTGCCCTCATCGTCAACGACCGCAGCCAGCCTTTGCCCGAAGGTATCGTGTCTCTCGGATCGATCCGATCTGTTGGAGGCTCCGGTGAATTCACACTTGAGCGTATCGAGTCGGTCGATGCGAGCGCTCAGGTGTTGAGTGTCGAAACGATCCAGTGATTCCCAAGTTTTCAAGAACTACGCCCTGCTTTAAGGAAACGACCATGATTTTGAACAAGAAGCTGCTTGTTGCGGCCAGCTTGTCGGCGATGTGCGGAAGCGCATTCGCCGGCACGCTCTCCGTCACCCCGTCCACGGCGACAGCGCTGCAGGCTGGCGGCGCCACCAGCCCGACGCCACACTCGGTGGTTTACACCCAGGCTGCCTCCGGTGAGACCACTAACAACCTGCAAGCCCGTCTGGTTTACGATGCGACGCGCCTGACTGGCACCGTTGCGACCGGCACGGACGCGTGCCAGATCAACACACAGGGCACCGTCGTAATCCTGTCGGTGAACAACACGTCCGGTCTGTTGCCATCTGGAACCCTCTGCACGATCGCATTCTCGTCGGTAGCCGGCGCGACCCTCGGTTCTACTGCTTTGGATATTCAAGCTGATCCTGCTCTTGCCGAGGGCTGTATCGACAACGCCGCGAATCCGGTAGCGTGTACCTTCGTCGACGCCGCTGTTGAAATCATCACTGCGCCGCCGAACGTCACCCTGTCCTACGCCCCCGCGGCTGGCAGCACGATCACCTTCCCGTCGGGTACAGCGCTGACCACGCAGAATGCCTCGATCACCGTGACCGGCGGCGGCACTGTGGGTTCGGGCACCGTGACCAACTGCGGCATCACGGGCGCGGGCGCAGGCTCCTTCGGCGCCGCTCCGGCGAACATCACTGTCGCCGCGGGTGCCACGGGCACGTTGCCGCTCAGCTGCACGCTCCCGAATTCGGGCGGTGCCGCTACGGCGACTCTGACCTGCACCGAGACTGACTCCGACAGCACGGGCGGTGTTTCGCGCAGCTGGCCGCTGAGCTGTCCGCAGGGCACCCCGGTTCCGGGCCCCGGCTTCGGCGCCTCGCCGGCTCCGAACACGCCCGCTACCGCGATCAGCTGCAGCGGCCAGGCCGGCACCACGGTCCAGCGTCAGATCACGATCACGAACAACGGCAATGCCGGTGCGGGTTCGGCTCTTGACTTCACCTGCACGGGCTCGGGCATCATCACCGGGCTGACGGGCGCTACGGCGACCGGTCTTGCGGTCGGCGCGTCGCAGACGGTGACGGCGACCTGCACGGTGCCGGCGGACGGCGTGACCTCGACGGGTACTGTCAGCTGCACCAGTAATGCTCCGGGTGCGCCCTTCGTGTTCAACTACACCTCGACGGGCAGCACCTTCCCGCCGCCGGTGCCGCGTCCGGCTGTCGTGCCGGCTAGCTCGACCTGGTCGCAGATTGCCCTGATTGCGCTTCTGGCGGGTCTGGGTCTGGCCTTCGTCGGCTTCCGCCGCGGCCAGTAAGCCAAGGTCCAATCTGTTGAAAAGCGAAGGGCGCCCTCGGGCGCCCTTCGCTGTTTTCGGTTCCCCTGTCGCTGCCTGGCTTCTTGACGCAACACCTGGAAACGGATCTCAAGCGTCTCCCAAAACTCGATGGACACGCGTAGATGGATGGCAGACCGTGTTGGCCTGCGCCCACATGTTGGCCTCCGTCTTTGGCAGGCTGCCGAGATACGTCGCGCGCTTCGCGCTGGCCGACGGACCTAAAGATCGTCGTCCAGCGAAAGGATGATTCCCCCGTCCTCTGCGCGCTGGATGCGGGTGATGCCAGGAAACTCCGACTCGAGCCTGTCCAATTCGCTGGCCACGGCCATTCTCCCCGTCGCTGCGGTTTTCTTTCCGCTGGCTGCCTGCGTCAGAGCCTCGCGGATGATGCGCGACTGCACGAGCGTACTTGCGACAAGATTGCGAAGTTCACCGTCATCCCACGGTTTGCACAGAAAGCGCGACACCTGCGTCTCATTGATGGACGCCAGGATCGCGTCCCGATCCGCATAGCCTGAGAGGATCATGCGGGCGACGTGCGGCTGCAGTTCGATCGCTCTGCTGAGGAACTCAACTCCGTTCATTTCGGGCATCCGATAGTCGCTGATGACCAGATCGAAATCTTCGGACTCCATGCGCTCGAGCGCCTGCTCGGTGGAGGTGTAGGTTTCCACTTGGATCCCCTGTCCGCCCAACATGTCGATGTTGATGAACGACAGGCACCGCCGGAGCGCGTTGAGTACATTGGCCTCGTCGTCGACTAGAAGAACGCGGTATACGCCGGTTTCGCCGGTCATGGCACGTCACCCTCGACTTTGGGTTGGCTGATGGGGAGGCGGATCAGGAACAACGTGCCCTCGCCGGGTGTGCTGGTCACGTCGATGCTGCCGTGGTGCTTCTTGATCAGGCCATAGGAGATGGCGAGCCCCAGGCCCGTCCCGGTGCCCACTGGCTTGGTAGTGAAAAAGGGATCGAAGATTTTCGGCAGCACATCCTCCGGGATGCCAACGCCGTCGTCGCCGATGGCCACCACCACGTGATCGCCATCAACGCTCGTGCTGACCGTGACGATACCTCGCTCGGCGATCGCCTGGCCCGCATTGAGCAGGATGTTCATGAACACCTGGTTCAACTCAGAGGGGATGCACTCGATCTGCGGTATGTCGCCGAATGTCTTCACCACCTGCGCCTTGTACTTCAGGTCGTTCCAGATGATATTCAGGGTGCTGTCGAGGCCGCGATGGATGTCTGCGAGAACGAACTTGTCCTTCGCATCGCTGCGCGAGAAATCCTTGAGATCCTGCACGATCTTGCGGACTCGCTCGATCCCTTCCCGGGATTCCTCAATCAACTGGGGCAGGTCGCCCTGCAGGAACTCGATGTCCAAGCGCTGCCGCAGATCCCGCACCTCTCCGCGTGCTCGCTCTGCGTCATTCGAGCCGAGGGCGCGGTCGTAGGCGTCGATCAGGGTGAGCAGGTGCTTGCTGTACTCCTGCAGAGTCGCCAGATTCGAATGGACGTAGCCGATAGGGTTGTTGATTTCGTGCGCAACGCCTGCGGCAAGTTGACCGATTGATGCGAGCTTTTCGGACTGCAGCAATTGCTCCTGGGCGCCCTTGAGCTTGCGATAGGCGACTTCCAGTTCCGCGTTGCGCGCCTGCAATTCCGTCTTCCTGGCGTACTCGAAGCTGATGTCCCGAGCCGAGACTCCGTAGCACTGCAGGGAGCGGTCAGGGCCACGGACAGCACTGATCTGCAGCATGAGCACCAAGGGGCGACGCTGGCCCAGAGGCAAAGCCACTTCGCCGTTCCACTCGCCGGCGTTGGCTGCCATTTCGAGCGCGAAGGCCGGGAGCAGATCGGGGTGGAGATCAGTGATGCGGCGAGTGCCCGGTTGGCGTCCAGAGCCGACGGCAATCTGCACCGTGATGGCGTGCGCTGCGCGGTTTGCATACAGGATTTCGAGCTCAGGATCGATCAGGAAGATCGGGTTCTGGCTGTTGTCCGCCACGACCTTGATGAGAGGCACCAGGTCGGCGTGGGGATCGTGTGCAGCGGTCATGGGCGCCTCCTGCGCCGGAGCAACCGCACCACTGTCGGCTCCGGGCGCAGACGGCGCAAGCGCGCCGAGCGGCGGCTTTGGGCACATTTCGGGCACAACCCGAGGCGGCTGCGTATTCAAGCGTGTGCGACCTTGCTGGGAGAACCGGGGTCGCGCAACGCGCTGGAGCGCGGGCGCGAATCACCCGCGCAAGGCTGCAAGCCTCATGCCTCAGCGATATGACGGGTAATCGCGGAGTCGCGGCGGTCGCCGCTGGCATCGTAGGCGGCGGCGGCGTCCACCGCACCTAGCATCTTGAGCAGCCAAGAGGTTTCCTGCCGACGGCGCAGCAGCAGATCCGCGTTGGCCTGATGAAGTTCATAGGCCTTGCGCAGGGCCGTCTCCGCCTCCACCGTGCGGGGCGATTCCTGCAAGCAGGCGTTCACGCGATCCAGAGCCGCCAATTTGGCTTCGCCGGCCTGCACAAGTGCGACACCGTCGAGTGCCACGAGTGCTGCGCGCTCGCCCTCGATCGCTTGCACCAGGCTCTGAAGCGCGTCGGCGAAGCTGCTCACTTCAGGCTGCCTTCGATTTCCATGAGCCGGGCCGCGAGGGCGCGAGCGTCCACGGTGTAGCGCCCCGCCTCAATGTCCGCGCGCAGCTGCTGCACCTTGGCGGCGTCGAAACCACCCGAAGTGGCAGCCGTTGCCGACGCGCTGATCTGCACGGAATCCTCGCCCAGCCGCAGCGCGTTCGTGCTGCTGACTGCGCCGACCGAGTCCTGGCCAGGACTGCCCACGCGGCGCGCTTGGGGCTCCAATCGTGGTCCGCCGAGTCCGTCAATCTTGGTGTTCATGCTGTACTCCCTGTGCCGCCGCTTGCAGGAGTTATCGGCTGCCGGCGGCGGGACTTTAGGGCAATTGGAAAGAGATTCAACGTCGCCAGCGGGCTGCCCGTCGCAGGAAGAGCGGCCTGCCCCTCAGCGCGCATCTTCATAGCAGCACCTCGACCTCGCCGCGAGCGTTGACCACACCCCGCACCTGCCGGCGCGAGCTCAGATTCTCGACGTTCACCTGCTCGGATTCGCCCGCCTCACCGAGCGCACGCCCTTGACTGCGCACCTCCAGCCCGCCGCGGCGGGCGATCAAGGTGACCTGGTCGCCGCGACGCACCAGCCGCTGGGAGCGTAGATCGGCGGCAGACAGCGCGCTGCCCGCAGCGAGCGGCCGGGCGGCGATGCGGCCGATGGCCTGCTCCGGGCGCTCCAAGGCGCCCGCAGCGAGTGCAGCCTGATCGCGGGTTTCCACGCGCAGCGCATCGGCGGTGACCGTCTGACCGGCGGCCAGCGGGCGAGCGAGCACCAGCGTGTCGCCAAGGCGCGACACCTTGACGGGCACGAAGAGCTTCCACGCCATCGGCCCGTTGCAGCTGACTTCGGCGACGCCTCGGTTGCCCACATGGGCGCTCAGGCCGGCACTGCACTCGGGCATGCGCAGGCCGGAGTCGATGGCCGCCTCGGCGCGCACGCGAGGATCGACGCCTGCGTCCGGCGCGACCGCGGCGACGGCCGCCGCAGCGATGCGTTCGACCGGTTCGTAGCTGCCTTCGCTCCAAGCTGCCAAGGCCGGCAGCGTCAGCAGCAAAAGCAGAAGCATCAGGCGCTTGGCAAACATGGGGCACCAGTACGGCGAGGTCGACGGTGCTACTGGTGCAAACGGTATGCCGACCAAAGCTCGGCCGCTGGCGCGGCGTCGGCGCAAACCTTGCACGCTTGAAGAGGTTCGCCTGCGCCGTGCGCCCGCTCATGGCTGTGCTCACCTCTGATGGGAGCAGCAAGTGCCACGGCTAGCGTTGGCGACTCATTGATTCCAAAGCCTTTTCTGCTGAGCAGTGAGTGCGTTGCAGGGTTTCCCAGGGCGGCTATCGACCCCACACAGGATTGCGTATGAGCACCGATCTGCTGGACCGCATCGAGCAACGGACCCGTCTGGCGGGCCACAACCGTCTCGCCCTGCTGCTGTTCCGGTTGGGAGGGCGCCAGCTTTTTGGCGTCAATGTTTTCAAGGTGCAGGAGGTGCTGAAGCGTCCGCCGCTGCAGCCGCTGCCGCAGTCGCGGCCGCCGCTGTTGGGTCTCGCCGACATCCGTAAGCGCTCGATTCCCGTGCTCGATTTGGGTGCTGCGATCCGGCACCCGGAGTCCAGCCTGGACCGCTCGGACTACCTCGTCGTCACCGAATTCAACCGCTCGGTGCAAGGCTTTCTGGTCAGTGCGGTCGAGCGGATCGTCAACATCGCAGTCGAGAATGTGAAGCCGCCGCCGGACAGCAGCGGCGGCTCCTATCTCACGGCGGTGACCCGCTACAACGAGGACCTTATCCAGATCATCGACGTCGAGAAGGTGCTGGCGGAGGTGATCGGCGGAGCGCCGCAGCTGTCCGAGGAGATGCGACTGCAGGCGGTGGCGGGTGCCAGCGTGCGCGTGCTGATCGTCGATGACTCCCGCGTGGCCCAGCACCAGATCCAGGGCGTGGTCGAAACCCTGGGGGCGAGCTGCGTCCTGCTGCCGGACGGCCGCAGGGCACTGAATCACCTGAAGGATCTGGCCAAGCGCGGCATCAAGCCCTCGGAGCACTACGCCATGGTCATTTCCGACATCGAGATGCCCGACATGGACGGCTACACCCTGACCACCGAGATCCGTCGGGATCCGGAGCTGTCGGACCTGTGGGTGATGCTGCACACCTCCCTTTCCGGCATCTTCAACACCGCGATGGTCGAGCACGTCGGCGCCAATGCCTTCGTTGCCAAGTTCAGCCCGGACGATCTCGCCGAAGGCGTGCTGGACCGCTTTGAGATGCTGGGCCTCACCGAAGAGGTGTAGTTCCGTCACTCGCGCTCGTCGAACGAGGCGCCACAAAAATGACGTCGGAACTCTGACGAAAGCTCTGGCACAGCTCTTGCCGCTATCCCGGCGAGCCTGGCAACAGGCGTTCCGGAGAGCCGGACATGAGCGAGTCCAACCCCATCGGCGGCAACCTGTTCGGCGTGCATGGCGCGGCCTTGAGCCTGCGCCAGCAGCGGCTGCAGGTGCTGGCCTCCAACATCGCCAACGCCGATACCCCGCACTACAAGGCGCGTGACGTCGACTTCCACGCCGCCCTGCAGCGTGCGATGGGCGAAACCCCGCCCGGCACGCCGGCCCAGACCCAGGCCGGACACCAGGGCGGCCTCACCGAGGTCGGCCCCGACGGTCTGGTTTACCGGCTGCCGCTGCAGCCCAGCCTGGACGGCAACACCGTCGATGCCGAGTACGAGAAGGCCGCCTTCGCGCGCGCCGCGCTCGAGTACCGCGCCAGCCTGAGCTTCGTCGACGGTCGCGTCCGCAAGCTCATGACCGCGATCACCGGGAGCTGACCGCCATGCCTTCGATGAAGCTCTTCGACATCGCCGGCCAGGCCATGGCCGCGCAGTCCGTGCGTCTCAGCACGGTGGCCAGCAACCTCGCCAACGCCGGCAACGTCACCGGCGATCCGCAGGCCGTCTACAAGCCGGTCGAGCCGGTGTTCGCCAGCCAGGTGCTCGATCCGGCCCAGCCGGGGCTCGCCGGCGTGCGCGTCAGCCGCATCGAGCAGAGCGAGGCCGAACCGCTGAAGCGCTACGAGCCCGGCAATCCGCTGGCGGATGCGCAGGGCTATGTCTATGCGCCGGACATCGATCCGGTGGCGCAGATGGTCAACATGATCTCCGCGGCCCGTGCCTACCAGGCCGACGTGGAGATGCTGAACACGGGCAAGGAACTCGCGCTCGCCACCCTCAACCTGGGCCGCTGATCGCGCGCCTGCAAGCATCGGAGCATCGCCATGAGCGTCAACAGTGCCGACATGTACGCCCAGCTGGGCGTCAGGCAGCAGGGGTCGATCGGGCCGCAGCGGCGGACCGAGATGGGGCAGGAGGATTTCCTCCGCCTGATGACCGAACAGCTGAAGAACCAGGACCCGCTGAAGCCCATGGAGCAGGGCGAGTTCATCGGCCAGATGGCCCAGTTCTCGACCGTCAAGGGCATCGAGCAGGTCAACAGCGGTCTGCAGAACCTCGGCCTGATGTTCGGGGAGTCGCAGGCCCTGCAGGCGGCCTCCATGGTCGGCCGCAGTGCCTATATCGGCACCGACATCGCCACGCTTGAGGGCGAATCCGGGGTGCAGGGTTCGCTCACCGCGCCAGGCCCCGGCCCGGTGACGGTGGAGGTGCGCACGCCCGGCGGCCAGCTGGTCCGCAGCTTCGTGGTCGAGGCCCGCGCCGGCGGTGCCGCCGACTTCCACTGGGACGGCCTGAACGCCAACGGACAGCCGGCTGCCAACGGCGAATACCGCATCACCGCCAAGCAGAACGCCACCGCCGCCCAGGTCCAGGTGGCGACCCGTATCGACAGCGTTTCCTACACCTCGCAAGGGGTGGTTCTGAACCTGGTTGGGGTTGGCCCGACCACTTTTGACCGCATCACCCGCATCGGACAGGCCTGAGAGGCCGGAAGAGGACAACCGCCATGAGCTTTCGCATCGCATTGAGCGGCCTGAACGCCGCTTCCGCCGGCCTCAACACCACGGCCAACAACATCGCCAACGTCAACACCGTCGGCTTCAAGCGCTCGCGCACCGAGTTCGGCGACCTCTTCGCCAACTCCGGCTACGGCCTGCAGCGCAACGCCATCGGCGCCGGCGTGCGGGTTACCAACGTCGCCCAGCAGTTCTCCCAGGGCACGATCAACTTCACCGACAACGCCCTCGACATGGCGATCTCGGGCAATGGTTTCTTCACCCTGAGTCGCGACGGCGAGACCGTCTACTCGCGCGCCGGCAACTTCGGTGTCGACCGCGCCGGCTACGTGGTGAACCCGGTGGGTGACCGCCTGCAGGTGTTCCCGCCGACGGTGTCGGCAACCGGCCAGATCACCGGCTTCAACAACGGCCAGCTGACCGATCTGCGCTTGGCCCTGGGTGAGGCGCCGCCGCTGGCCAGCTCGCTGGTCGAGATCGGCACCAACCTGCCGGCCGATGCGGTGCCCCCGACCTTGACGCCCTTCAACGCCGCCGACGCGCAGACCTACAACTTCGCCACCACGGTGACGGTGTACGACTCGCTGGGCGTCTCCCACAACGCGACCTTCTACTACGTCAAGACCGCCAACCCGGGCGAATGGGAGCTCTACACCCAGATCGACGGCGCGGCGGTCGGTGGCGCGCAGACGCTGCAGTACGGCCCTGCCGGTGAACTGATCACGCCAGCGACCGGCGAGATCACCCTGCCGGCCTACACGCCGACCACGGGCGCCAATGACATCACCCTGACCCTGCAGCTCGGCGAGTCGACCCAGTACGGCAGCACCTTCTCGGTGAACCGTCTGGTGCAGGACGGCTACCCGACCGGTCGCCTATCGAACCTCGACATCTCCGAGGACGGCATCGTCTCGGCCCGCTACACCAACGGCCAGGCCATCCCGCTCGGACAGATCGCGATGACCGGCTTCTCCAACGTGCAGGGCCTGCAGAAGCTGGGTGACACCAGCTGGGGCGAGACTAGCGAGTCCGGTCAGCCGCAGCGCGGCGCACCGGGCAGCGCCAACCTGGGCCTGCTGCAGGCGGGCGCGCTGGAGGCCTCGAACGTCGACATCACCGAGCAGCTGGTCGAGATGATCAACGCGCAGCGCAACTTCCAGGCCAACGCGCAGATGATCTCGACCGCCGACCAGATCACCCAGACCGTGATCAACATCCGCTGATCGCTGAAGCCACGGAGCGAGCGCCATGGACAAGTCCCTCTACGTCGCGATGACCGGTGCCGCCAGCACCCTGCGTGCGCAGGGGGCGGTGTCGCAGAACCTCGCGAATGTCAGTACGCCCGGTTTCCGGGCGCTGCTGTCGCACACCGAGACCTTCAAGATCGAAGGCCATGGGCTCAAGTCGCGCTACGACGCCACCGGCGTCGACGGCGGCTTCGACAACCGCATGGGCCCGCTGCTGTCGACCGGCAAGGACACCGACGTCGCCCTGCGCGAAGGCCTGTGGCTGGCGGTGGCCGATGGCGAGGGCAACGAAGCCTACACCCGCGGCGGCGAGCTGCAGGTCAACCAGAACGGCCTGCTGACCACCGCAGGCGGGCGGCCGGTGCTGGGCGAGAACGGCCCGATCGCGATCCCGCCGCACGCCAAGCTCGAGATCGCCGGCGACGGCAGCATTTCGATCGTGCCGCTGGGGCAGGGCCCCGAAACCCAGGCCATCGTCGCCCGCATCAAGGTCGTCGAAGCGCCGGCCGCCGACATCACTCGCGGCCCGGACGGCCTGTTCCGCCGCAGCGACGGTGAGCCGGCGGCGCCGGTGGGTGGCGCGGTGCTGATGACCGGCGTCATCGAAGGCAGCAACGTGAACGCCAGCGATGCGCTGGTGAAGATGATCGAACTCTCGCGCAGCTTCGAGATGCAAATCCGCTCGATCAAGACCGCGGACGAGAACGCCCGCGCCAGCAACAGCCTGCTGCGGATGGGCGGCTGAGCCCGCTCTCCCCCGGCATCGGAGTACCGCCATGTTCCAGTCCCTGTGGGTTGCCAAGACCGGCCTCGATGCGCAGCAGACGCGCATGACGGTCACCTCGAACAACCTGGCCAACGTCAACACGACGGGCTTCAAGCGCGGCCGCGCCAGCTTCGAGGATCTGCTGTACCAGAACATCCGCCAGCCGGGTGGCGCCTCCTCGCAGCAGACCGAGCTGCCCTCGGGCCTGACCACCGGCACCGGCGTGCGCGTGGTCTCGACCCAGAAGAACTTCATCCAGGGCAACCTGCTGCAGACGGGCAATGCGCTGGACCTCGCCATCAACGGCCGCGGCTTCTTCGAGGTGCTGCTGCCCGACGGCAGCACCGCCTATACCCGCGACGGCAGTTTCCAGATCAACAACCAGGGACAGATGGTGACGGCCTCGGGCTACACCCTGCAGCCGGGCATCCAGATTCCCGAGGGCGCGCAGAGTGTGACCATCGGCAACGACGGCACGGTGTCGGTGCAGCTGGCCGGCCAGGCCCAGCCGATCCAGATCGGCAACGTCAGCCTGACCGACTTCATCAACCCCGCCGGCCTGCAGGCCAAGGGCGAGAACCTGTTCGTCGAGACCGGCGCCAGCGGCCCGGCCCAGCAGTCGACGCCGGGCCTGAACGGCCTCGGCCTGCTGCAGCAGGGCGCGCTGGAGAGCTCCAACGTCAACGTGGTCGAGGAGCTGGTCAGCATGATCGAGACCCAGCGCGCCTACGAGATGAATGCCAAGGCCATCTCGACCACCGACGGCATGCTGGCCTATCTGAACAACAACCTGTGAGCCTGGCCATGATCGCGCGCACCGCCACTGTCGCCTGCTTCCTGCTGCTGACCGCCTGCGCCGCCAGCGGCCCCAGCCTGCCGCCGGCCGGCTTCGAGCCCAGCTACCCCACGAACGCGCAGGCGCCGACGCCCGCGCCCGGCGCGATCTACCGCGGCGGCGGCACGGGTGGGCTCTCGCTTTTCGCCGACCAGAAGGCGCGCAACGTCGGTGACATCCTCACCGTGCAGCTGGTCGAGCGCACCCAGGCCAGCGCGACCTCCAGCACCAACACGTCGAAGGGCTCAAATGTCGCGGTGCCGGCGCCGACCCTGTTCGGCGCGCCGGCCACCATCGGTGGCCGCACGCTCGACTCCGAGCTCGGCGCCGAAAGCGAGTTCGAGGGCAGCGGCAACTCCAGCCAGAGCAATCGCCTCGACGGCAATGTCACCGTCACCGTCGCCGAGCGCCTGCCCAACGGCTACCTGGTGGTGCGCGGGCAGAAGTGGATCCGCATCAACCAAGGCAACGAACACATCCAGATCCAGGGCATCGTGCGTCCGGCCGACATCGGCCCCGACAACACCATCCTGTCCTCGCGCGTGGCCGACGCGCAGATCGCCTACCGCGGTCGCGGCAGCCTCGCCCAGGCCAATGCCCAGGGCTGGCTGACGCGCTTCTTCCAGTCCGCCGCCTTCCCGATGTGAGGTGCCCCATGCGCCGCCTGATCTCCGCTGTCTTCATCGGCCTGCTGCTGGCGACGACGCCGGCCGCCGCCGAGCGCGTGAAGGACATCGCCCGCGTCAACGGCGTGCGCAGCAACCCGCTGATCGGCTACGGCCTGGTGGTGGGCCTGAACGGTACCGGCGACCAGACCTCGCAGGCGCCGTTCACCGTGCAGAGCCTGAAGACCATGCTCAACGAGCTGGGCGTGACCATCCCGCCCGGCGTCAACCCGCAGCTCAAGAACGTCGCGGCGGTGGCGATCCACGCCGAGCTGCCGCCCTTCGCCAAGCCCGGCCAGACCATCGACATCACCGTGTCCTCGATCGGCAACGCCGGCAGCCTGCGCGGCGGCTCGCTGCTGATGACGCCGCTGAAGGGGGCGGATGGCGAGGTCTACGCGATCGCCCAGGGCAATCTCGTTGTGGGCGGCTTCGGAGCCCAGGGTGCCGATGGCTCGCGGATCTCGGTGAACGTGCCCAGCGCCGGCCGCATCCCCAACGGCGCGATCGTCGAGCGCGCCGTGCCCGATGGCATGAGCGTCAATGGCGAGGAGCTCGTGCTCGACCTGCACCGCGCCGACTTCACCACTGTGCAGCGCCTGGTCGAAGCGGTGAACCGCAGCTACGGGCCGGAAACGGCGCGCGCCGTCGACGGCGGCAGCGTGGCGGTGCGCGCGCCCTTCGACGTCTCGGCACGGGTGGGCTTCATGGCGCAGCTCGAGAACCTGGAACTCACCCCCGGCGATGCGCCGGCCAAGGTGGTGGTCAATGCGCGCACCGGCACCATCGTGATCGGCGCCGGCGTGCGAGTGATGCCGGCCGCGGTGGCGCACGGCTCGCTGACCGTGAGCATCGCCGAGCGCGTCGAGGTCAGCCAGCCGAATCCGCTGGCGGACGGCGAGACCGTGGCCGCGCCGGCCAGCAATGTGCAGGTCGAGCAGAAGGAGAGCCGCATGGTGCTGATGGAGGGCGGCACCTCGCTGGAGGAGATCGTGCGCGCGGTCAACGAGGTCGGCGCCGCACCGGGCGACCTGATCGCCATTCTTGAAGCGCTGAAGCAGGCCGGCGCGCTGCGCGCCGAGCTGGAAATCATCTGAGGCACGACCGCCATGGAATCGCGCATCCCTGACCTGGCGCTGATGAACCGGCTGGCGACGAGCGCGCCGGCCGCGCCCAAGGCGGGCGACAAGCTCGCCGACACCGCGCGGCAGTTCGAGGCCCTGTTCGTCGAGCAGATGCTGAAGACCATGCGCGAATCCTCGCTGGGTGAGGGCGATGCGCTGTTTCCCGGCCAGTCCGGCCTGTTCCGTGAGATGCACGATCGCGAGGTGGTGAAAAGCGCGAGCCAGGGCGCGGGCTTCGGCCTCGCACCGCTGATCGAACGCTCGCTGCGCCAGCAGCAGGCTGCGCTGGAGGGCCGCAGCGCCGACGATGCCCCGGCGCTGCATGTGGCCCAGCCGGGCCGCGCCTATTCGCTGGACGGCTACGCGCGCCTGCTGCCGGCGCAGCGGATCGATCGCGAGGCGAACCTGCGCCACGTCGGAGGCCGCGTCGAGGGCGCCGCCATGCCTGCGCCGCGGATCGAGGCCGGGCAGGTGGCGCCCGCCCGCGAACCGCGCACGCCGGAGCGGCCGACAGTCGCCAAACCGCCGGATGTGGCGGCCGTCGGCAGCGGCAAATCGACGCCGGAGCAGTTCGTCGAGCGCATCTGGCCCTACGCGCAGCGCGCGGCTGAGGCGCTGGGCGTGGACCCGCGCATGCTGGTCGCCCAGGCCGCGCTCGAAACCGGCTGGGGTCGCCATGTGCCGGCCGCCAGCGATGGAGAGGCCGGGCACAACCTGTTCGGCATCAAGGCGGGCCGCGGCTGGAGCGGCGAGCGCGCCGCGCACCTGACCCAGGAATTCCGCGACGGCCGCATGCAGACCGAGCGCGCCGAGTTCCGCACCTACGACAGCATCGAACAGAGCTTCAGCGACTACGTGGCCCTGCTGCGCGGCAGCCCGCGCTATGCGCCGGCGCTGGCCGCGGCGGCCGACAGCCGCGCCTATGCCTCCGCCCTGCAGCGGGCGGGCTACGCCACCGACCCGCAGTACGCCCAGAAGCTGACCGCCATCGCCCACGGTCCGCGCCTGAATCGGGCCTTGGAAGCCCTGGCCATGAACGGGCCCGCCCCCGGCGCGCCGGTGCTGGCGCAGAACCTGCAGGGTGGGCCCGAGCCGGCGCTCGGCCTGCGCGGCTGAGCCTGATCTCGCGGACGCCCTCAAGTCCGGCGCGTTCTGGCCGCTAAGCCGGAAGAGGTGATCCCATGTCCGATCCGTTTTCGATAGGCACGTCCGCCCTGCTGGCCTTCCAGCGGGCCATGGCCACGGCCAGCAACAACGTCGCCAATGCGTCGACGCCGGGCTATACCCGCCAGCGCGTCGAGTTCTCTTCCAGGGTCGGCCAGGGCCAGGGCTTCGGCTTCCTCGGCGCCGGCGTGCAGATCAGCGGCGTCAACCGCATGCTGAACAGCTTCCTGATCTCGCGCATGGACGCCAGCGCCTCCGAGCTTGGCCGCCTGCAGGTGCTGTCCGGGCTTGCGACCCGCGTCGATCGCGTGGTCAGCGAATCCGGCACGTCGCTGTCGCGGCCGATCTCCGATTTCTTCGATTCCGCGCAAGGGGTGGCCACCGAGCCGACCTCGGCGGCGGCGCGGCAGTCCATGCTCGACGGCGGCGAGAACGCGGCCGCACGTTTCCGCGCCCAGGCCAACCAGCTGAACCAGCTCGATCTCGAGACCGGCCAGCGGATCGGCAACACGGTCACCGAGGTCAACAACTTGAGCGCCCAGATCGCGCGGCTGAACCGCGAGATCGTCCGCGCGCGGGGCGAGTTCAACCAGCCGCCGAACGACCTGCTCGACCAGCGCGACCAGGCCGTGCGCGAGCTCTCGGCCAAGATCGGCGTGATCACCTTCGAGCAGGACGACGGCGCGATGAACGTGCAGACGGCCTCGGGCGCGAGCCTGGTGCTGGGCAACAACGCCCAGACCATCTCGGTGACCCGCGATCCGTTCCGCCTCGACCGCCAGCAGCTCAGCATTACCAGCTCGCTGGGCGTGACCAGCCTGCCGACCGCGGGCCTCGGCGGTGAGCTCGCCGGCCTGTTCAACTTCCGCAACCAGGTCATCGACCCCGCCATGGCCCAGCTCGGGCGCATGGCGATCGGCCTGACCGAGTCGTTCAACGCCCAGCAGCGCGCGGGCGTCGACTTCAACGGCAATCTCGGCACCGATTTCTTCCGTCCGATCGCGCCGACCGTGCTGCCTTCGACCAACAACGCCGGCACCGCCAACTTCACGGCGGACATCAGCGATGTCGGCGCGATGACCGGTCGCGACATCGTGCTGCGCTGGGATGGGGCGAACTGGCAGGCGCGGCTGGCCTCGACCGGCGCCTCGCTGCCGATGACCGGGACCGGCACCGCCGCCGATCCCTTCATCGTCGAAGGCATCAGCCTCGAAGTCACCGGCACGCCCGCCGTGGGTGACGACATCCAGGTGCGCACGGCCTCGGATGCCGCGCGCCAGATGGCCATGGCCATGACCGACCCCAACCGCATCGCGGCCGCCCTGCCGGTGCGCGCCAGCGCCGGGCTCGACAACACCGGCAACGGCATCCTCGGGCCGCTGCGCATCACCGATGCGAGCAACCCCAATCTGCAGTCGCCGGTGGTCATCGAGTTCACTGCGCCGGGCGTGTATTCGATCAACGGTGCCGGTGCCTTCGCCTATACCCCGGGCGACACCATCGCGGTCAACGGCTGGGAGGTCACCCTTGACGGAACGCCGGCGCCGGGCGACCAGTTCAACTTCACCGCCATGGGCGCGCGCTCCGGCGACAACGGCAATGCCCGCCTGCTGGCGAACGTCGGCAACGTCGGCCTGTTCAACGGCGGCAACCAGAACCTGACCGCCGCGCTCAGCGAGATGACCTCGCAGTTCGGCGGCGCCGCGCGCCAGGCCGAGTACACCCTCAGTGCGCAGCAGGCCATCGACAACCAACTGCAGACCGAGCGTGATGCAGTGTCCGGCGTCAACCTCGACGAGGAGGCCGCCAATCTCCTCAAGTTCCAGCAGTCCTACCAGGCGGCGGCGCAGATCATCAGCATCGCCAACGCGGCGTTCGATTCGCTGCTCGCGGCCGTGAGGCGATAGCCATGCGCATCTCCACCAACCTGCAGTTCACCCAGAGCCTGAACGCCCTGCTGGCGCGCCAGGCCGAATCGTTCAAGACCCAGCTGCAGCTGTCGACCGGACAGAAGATCAACACCGCCGCGCAGGACCCCGTCGGTGCCGGCTCGATCGTCCAGCTCGACCGCGCCCGCGCCGAGCTGGAGCGCTTCGGCGCCAATTCCAACGTGTTGGCCAATCGCCTGAACCTGGCCGAGGTCGCGCTGACCTCCACCGGCGACCGCCTGCTGCGCGTGCGCGAGCTGGCGGTGCAGGGTTTCAACGGCAGCCAGAACGCCGAGTCACGTGCCGCCATCGCCGATGAGCTGGAGCAGCAGCTGGAGGCCCTGTTCGCGCTGGCCAACAGCGACGACGGCAGCGGCCGCTACCTGTTCGCCGGCAGCCAGGGCTCGGCGGTGCCCTTCACGCCGGGGCCCGGCGGCGTGATCTACGCCGGCGACCAGGTGCAGCGGCGGGTCGATGTGTCGCCCTCTCTGTCGGTCGCGGACGTGGCGCCCGGCAGCGAGATCTTCCTGCGCGTGCCCACCGGCAACGGCACCTTCGCCGCGAGACCGGATGCGGCCAATGCCGGCACCCTGGTGCTGGATTCGGCCGGCCTGTCGGGCAGCACGCCCTGGGCGCCCGACAACTACCGCATCGTCTTCGATGGCGCGGGCGGCTACAGCGTCGAGGACGGCGCTGCCACCGTGATCGCCACCGGCACCTACACGCCGGGCGAGGCCATCCAGTTCGGTGGAGCGCAGCTGCGCTTCAGCGGCGTGCCGGCGGCCGGCGACAGCTTCACGGTGCAGCCTTCGCCGCGGCAGGACATGTTCGCCACCGTGCAGGGCGTGATCGATGCGCTGCGCCTGCCCTCGTCCACGCCGACGGAGCGCGCAGCCCAGCAGAACGCCTTCTTCGCCAGCCTCGAAGACCTGGCTGTGGCCCAGGACCAGGTGATCGATGCGCGCAGCAAGATCGGCGCTGGCCTGAACACCCTCGACCGCACCACCGAGGAGCGCGCCTCGCAGGTGCTGAGCCTGTCGACCACGCTGTCCGAGATCCGCGACGTGAACTATGCCGAGGCCGCGAGCCGGCTCAGCCAGCAGCTGCTCATGCTGGAGGCGGCGCAGGCCACCTTCGCCAAGGTGCAGGGCAATTCGCTGTTCAACTACATCCGCTGAAGCGGGGTGCGCGCCTCAGGCGCGCCTTGCCGGGGCAGATGGCCGCGGAGAGCTTCGGTGTTCGCCGCCCGCCGCAGGGCGGAACCCTCAGCCCGCCGATTCGCGCGCGGCGCGCTCGTCGTACTGGCGATAGGCATCGCGCACCTGCTCGCGCAGGTCCTCGTCGTCCCAGGGCTTGGTCAGGAACTTGTAGATCGCACCGCGGTTGATCGCATCGGTCAAGGTGGCGAGGTCGGTGTAGCCCGACAGCACGATGCGCATGGTGTCCGGGTACATCTCCTTGACCCGGGACAGGAACTGGGTGCCGCTGATGCCGGGCATGCGCTGGTCGGAGACGATCACCTGCACCCGGTTCTTGGCCAAGAGTTCGAAGCCTTCGGTGGCATTGGTGGCGGTGTGGATCACATAGCCATCGCGACGCAGCACGCGCACCAGCGCGCGCAGCACGTTCTCCTCGTCGTCGACCAGCAGCAGGCCGCGCTCGGGGCGGGCCAGGCTCATCACCATCGGCGCGACGTAGCGCTTGGCCAGCAGTGCCGTGGCCTCATCGGCAGGCAGCGGCGCGCTGAACAGGAAGCCCTGGAATTCGTCGCAGTGGTTGCGCAGCAGGTAGCCGAACTGGGCTTCGGTCTCGACGCCTTCGGCGATCACCTTCAGATGCAGCTCGTGTCCCATGGCGGTGATGGCGCGAGCGATCGCCGCCTCGCTGCCGGCGAGCGCCACATCGCGCACGAAGCTCTGGTCGATCTTCAGGCGATCGACCGGGAAACGCTTGAGCTGGCTCAGGCAGCTGTAACCCAGGCCGAAGTCGTCCAGCGCCAGCTGCACGCCGAGGGACTTCAGGCGCGACAGCACGTCGAGCGAGCGCGCCAGGTTCTCGACGATCGCCGACTCGGTGGTCTCGAGCTCGAGCATGTGCGCCGGCAGGCCCGAGCGCTCCAGCGCCTCGCGCACCTCTTCGACGAAGCTCATGCGGTGCAGCTGCAGGGCGCTCACGTTGACCCCGATGCGCAGCTCGGTGTGGCCCATGTCCAGCCAGCGCTTGCCCTGCTTGCAGGCCTCGTGCAGCACCCAGCGCCCGAGGTCGACGATGCTGCCCAGCTCTTCCGCCACCTGGATGAAGCGCAGCGGTTCGATCAGCCCGCGGTCCTCGGTGCGCCAGCGCACCAGGGCCTCCATGCCGGTGATACGGCCGTCGCTGCCATTGACCTGGGGTTGGAAATAGAGGACGAACTCGTTGCCCTCGATCGCGCTCTTCAGGCGGCTGCCAAGCGCGAGGCGCTCGCGCAGCTCCTCGGCATGCGAGGCCGAGGACGCCAGCACCGAGTTCCGGCCGCTGCGCTTGGAGCGGTACATGGCCGACTCCGAGCACTGGAACAGCTCGACCGGATCGCGGGCGTTGTCGGGGTGCACCGCCACGCCGATGGTGCCGGACAGGAACAGCTGCGAGCCCGCCACCGGCACCGGCACCTCCAGGGTCTCGCGGATCTGCTCGGCGATGGCCAGAGGCTCGCAGCCGCCGCGCGGGTAGCGCAGGGCCAGCACGAACTCGTCCGAGGTCAGTCGCCACAGTTTGCCGGCCGCGCCGGTGACGTAGCGGATCCGCGAGGACAGCAGGCGCAGCACTTCGTCGCCACCGCGATAGCCGACGCTCTCGTTGACGGACTGGAAGCGGTCGATGTCGATGCACCACAGAGCCACCTGTTCGCCCGCGGCCGCCGCCTCTTCGAACAGCGGACGCAGCGCGTCCTCGGGGTCGATGAAGCGCGGAAGGCCGGTGACCTGGTCGTGGCGGGCCAGGTAGGCGAGTTCTGCCTCATGCCGGCGGCGATCGGTCAGATCGGTCGACACCCCGATGTAGTGGGTTACCTGGCCGTCGCCGTCACGCACCGGCGCCAGGGTCAGCTGGTTCCAGAACAGGCTGCCGTCCCGGCGGTAGTTGCGCAGCACGACCTCGCATTCGCCCTGTCTGGCGATGGTGTCGCGCACGGTGCGCAGGGCTTCCTGGTCGCGGTCGTCGCCCTGCATGAAGCGGCAGTTGCGGCCGAGGATGTCGGCCGCCTCGTAGCCGCTCATGCGGACGAAGGCGGGATTCACGTAGACGGTCGGCAGATCCGTGGCGCGCGCATCGGCGATCAGCATGCCGCTCTTGCTGGATTCGAAGGCTCGCGCCAGCAGTCGCGCCTCGGCCTCGGCTGCGCGCTTGGCGGTGACGTCATTGATCAGCACCAGCCGCGCCGGGCGGTCTTCGAAGCGGATGTCGTGGGCGGTGATCTCGACCCAGATCACGCTGCCGTCCCGCCGGATGTGGCGGACCGGTCCGCGGCGGTAGGGACCCGCCACGGTGGCACGGACACCCGCAAGAAAGGCCGGAACGTCCTCGGCGGGCCGCAGATGGGTCGAGTCCATTCGCGCGAACTCCTCGCGCGAGTACCCGTAGTGGTCGATGGTCGCCTGGTTCACCGCGAGGAAGCCGAGGGTTTCGTTGTCGCAGACCCACATCGGCATCGGGTTGGATTCGAACAGCAACCGGTAGCGCGATTCGCTGGCCTCGATCAGCCGCACGTCCTCGGCGCGATCGAGCGCATAGCGCACCGCACGGCCCAGCCGTTCCGCGTCGAGCCCGCCCTTGATCAGGTAGTCCGCGGCGCCGGCCTCCATGGCGCGCAGGTCGACCTCGCGGCTGCCCTGGCCGGTCAGAAGGATCACCGGCACCCGCGAGCCCGACTTCACCACCCGGTCGATGAAGGCGATGCCGCTGTCGGGGCCGATCCGGTAGTCGACCAGACAGACGTCGAAGTCGGACGCCTCGAGCAGACGGAATCCCTGCTCCAGGCTGCCGGCCGCCACCACCTCGGCGCGGAAGTCCACGACCTCGTCGAACAGCGCGCGCGTCAGGTAGACGTCGTCCGCGTCGTCGTCGACCAGCAGCACCTTGATGCGGGGCAGTTCGCGGGCCATCACGTTGGCGTTCCGATGGGCGCAACCGGCTGCAGCCAGCGACGGGCGATCAGGCCGACCATGTCGAGCAGCGCGCCGTACTCGGAGGGTTTGACGAAATAGGCATCGCAGCCGGCCCGGCGCGAACGGCTGCTGTCGTCCTCGGCGGCCGACGTCGACATCACCACGATGGGCACGTGGGCGAGGGCGGGATCCGCGCGCAGCCTGTCCAGGGTTTCGCGGCCATCCATCCGCGGCATGTTGAGGTCGAGCAGGATCAGCCGGGGCGGCGCGCCCGGCGCGATGGCAGTCAGGGTGCGCAGCAGGCTTTCGCCATCACCGTGGAACTCGAGCCGGCAGTCGATCCCGCAGTGCTCGAAGGCGTCCGCCAAGAGACGCTGGTCGTCGCCGTCATCTTCGGCGACGAGGATCCAACAGGGCGGGGCGGAGGATTCTGGCATCAGGCGGAATCCTCGCAGACCCCGCGGGCGCTGGAAAGAGCACGGGAGGCCGGCAGGTCGAGCTCGAAGCGCGCGCCTTCGCCCGGCCGACCCGTCGCGTGGATCTGGCCGCCGTGACGCTCGACGATCTTGCGCACGATGGCGAGACCGATGCCCGAGCCTTCGAACTCGCTGCGTCCGTGAAGCCGTTGGAAGGGCGCGAAGATGCGCTCCTGGTACTTGTTGTCGAAACCGATGCCGTTGTCTTCGACAGCGAGGCGTATCCGGCCTCCCCGCGGGTGGGCCGAGACCCGCACCCGCGGCGCGCGCCCCGGGGCGGCAAATTTCAGCGCATTGCCCAGCAGGTTCTGCAGCAGCTGGCGCATTTGCGTCGGGTCCGCCTCGACCTCGGGCAACAGCCCGGCTTCGATCACCGCGCCGCTTGCTTCGATGCGGCTTTCCAGATCGGCCAACACCTCGGCCAGCACCCGTGACAGCGAAACCCGCTGGGGCTGGTGGGCATTGCGCGAAACCCGCGAGTAGGCGAGCAGATCGTTGATGAGGGTCTGCATCCGCGCAGCCGCCGAGCGCATGCGCTGGATGTAGTCCGCCGAACGCTCGTCGAGGCGGTCGGCGAGATGCAGGCGCAGCCGGTCGCCGAAGGCCTGCACCTTGCGCAGCGGCTCCTGCAGGTCGTGCGAGGCGACGAAGGCGAAGTCCTGCAGCTCCTGGTTGCGCGCCTCGAGGTCAGCCAGGGCCGCCTGCAGGGCGGCCTGCGCGCGCCGCGCTTCGCTCACATCGGTGCGGATCAGGAAAACGCCGACGGTGCCGCCATCGACTTCGATCGGCAGGGTAGTGTTGACGGTGTCCACCGTCTGGCCCGCGGCGTCCGAGGACTGCACCTCGAAGCGCTGGATGCCGCCCAGTGCCGCCAGCCGGATGCGCTCCTCGAAGAGGCTCCGCGCCTCGTGGCTGACGATGTCCGTCAGTGGCTGGCCGAGCAGGCTGTCGCGCCCGCGGCCCGTGTTGGTTTCCGCGGCGGCGTTGCAGTCCTCGATGCGGCCCGTCGGATCGAGCGCGAAGACGGCGTCGGGCACCAGCGTGAACAGCGACCGCAGCCGCTGGCGGCTGTCCTCGAGGCGGCGTCGTGCGGCGGCGGTCTTGAGTGCGATCGCGGCCACCGACACCGCCGAGTCGATCGCCTGCAGCAGTTCGGCCGGTGGCTCGCCCGCCAGTGGCAGATAGCAGGTCAGAACGCCGGCGACCCGGGTCTCGCTGCTGAGGATCGGCGTCGCGACGATTCCGCGGATGCCCTCCTCGCTGCAGACCGCATGCACTTCGGCGAACGCCGATTCGGCCAGCACATCGGCGGCGATCACCCGCTCCGCGCGTTCGGCGGCGACTCGGCTTGGGGCCACACCGGGGACGTTGCTCAGCCGGCGCATGAGCTGCTGGAACCGAGGCCCCAGCGAGGGCGCCTCGAGCTCGCTCGCGCCGCGCTTGAGCTCGAGGCCGTAGGCCACGGCGGCACGCACCTGGTAAGCCCCCTCCAGATGGGCGACCAGCCCGCGCAGGCTCTGCTCCAGCGGCGTGCCGGCCGCGATGCCGCGCAGCAGCTCGATTTTCTCCTGCTCGCGGCGCTGCGCCTCGCGCTGGCGGGTGACGTCCTGCATCGTGCCCAGCAGGTAGACCGGCCGCCCCTCGGCGTCCCGCGCAATCTCGGCCTGGGTGTGGACCCACAGCTGGCGACCGTCGGCATGTCGCACCCGGTAGTCGATCTCTAACACCCGCGATCCCTGCATCGCGTCGATGAATACCTCGCGCAGCCGCGGCCGGTCCTCGGGGTGCAGGCGTTCCTTCGCCGTCTCGACATCCAGGGGGCCCTCGCCAAGGCCGAGGATGCGCCGACCGACCTCCGAGGCCTCGAAATCGACGATCTCACCGCCGCGGAAATGGAGCTCCCAGGTGCCGAGTCCGGCCACTCGCTCGGCGCCGGCCAGCAGCGCGCGATTGCGCGACAGCGCGTCCAGCTGCTGCTGCAGATCGGCGCGGGTCGTCTGCAGGGCGTCGATCAGGTCCGCCCAGTCCCGCGCCAGGGCGAGGATCTGGCCGAACTGGTCCAGCACTTCGAGTTCGTCCTGCCCGAACTCGCCCTCGCTGGGGCAGGACAGCAGCAGGTGGCCGCCCGCGTGCCCGGCGGGCGAGCGCAGCGGCACGCTGAGCAGGCCCGACAGCGGCAAGTCGAGCGCGGCCAGGCTGAGTTCGCCGTAGGCCGAATGGGCCAGCAATTCGACCTTGCTGAGGCGACGCGCTCCGCTGCCGACCAGCTGTCGCAGCAGGCGCAGGCTCCCCGCATCGATGGCCCGTGGCCAGGCGAAGCCTGGGCGCAACTCGACGAGCAGTTCGCGCCCACCCTCAAGGCCGCTGTGCGTGGGCTCGAGCAGAAGTGCGATGCCGGCATCGAAGGCGCGTCGCACTTCCGTGAGCAGCACCGGGACCAGATCCGGGTCGCCGAGCTTCTGGCTGGCCAGCAGCGAGACTTGATGCAGGGCCTGCAGCTGCCGCGCCTGGCGTTCGGAGCGCGCCAGCGCGGCCTGCAGCTCCTGCGCCTGGCGCTTCTGGGCGCTGATGTCCTGCAGCGTGCCCGAGATCGCGCGGATCCGGCCGCCGGCGTCGCGCTCGGCCCGCGCGAGGCTCAGCGCATCCACCCAGCGGCCGTCGCTGTGCTGGATCCGATGCTCCAGCAGCAGCTCGCGTCCCTCGCTGAGCAGGGCGTCCAGTGCGGTGGAAAGGGCGGCGCGCTGCACCGAGGGGATGTTTTGCAGCAGCAGATCGCGCGAGGGCGGCAGCTGGCCGGGCGCCAGGCCGAGGATGCGGTAGAGCTCGTCGCTCCACAGCCAGCTGTCGCGGAACAGGTCGTAGCGCCAGCTGCCGACCCGGGCGAGACGCTGGGCGCCGCGCAGCGCGGCTTCGCTGGTGGCCAGTTCCTCGGCGCGCTGGCGCTGGTCGCCGATGTCGCGTAGCAGGACGGCCAGCCCATTCGGGTGTGCGAAGGCACGCACCTCCAGCCAGGTGCGCGCCTGAGGGTTGTAGGCCTCGAAGCGGGTTTCGCTGGTTTGCCCGAGCGCCCGCGACAGCTCCACCAGCCGGCCTTCGGGCGCGAGTTCGGGCCACAGCCCCGGCAGGCCCGCGTTGGTGGGCAGTTCGCCTTCGCCCGACAGCATGCGCGCCGCCTGCAGGTTGGCGAAGGAGATCCGCAGCTCGCGATCGAGGAACAGGAAGCCGTCGCTGATGCTGGAGAGGATCAGCCCGATCTCGTCGAGCGAGCGATCCAGCGCGGTCTCCGTCGCCTGGCGCGCCGCGACCTCGCGTTCCAGGCCGCGGGCGATGGATTCGGCGTTGCGGGCGCGCTGCTGGGCCACGAGCGCGAGCCGCAGAGCCGCCGCGAGACTTCCGCCCAGCAGGATGCCCATGACCAGCACGAGCGTGGGCAGGCGTGAGCCCATCAGCTGCATCAGCGCCGGCTGTGGCGCCACCTGCAGCACCCAGGTCCGCCCGAGGCCCTCGATCTCGCGTCGCACCGCTTCGCCGGCGCCGGCGCTGGCGGGGGCGGTGTTGCCGAGGACGCGCTGCTCATCCTGCAGCAGGGTCAAGGCAAACTGCCCCGGATCGATCTCCAGCGAGGGTTCGGCCAATCGGCCGACATCGACCAGCAGCCGCAGCCGCTCGCCGGGCCGTCGACCCGCGACCGAGACGATCATCCAGGGCGGACGGCCGGGACCCAGCAGCGGCGAGGCTTCTACCGGGCGCTCCTCCAGCAGCTGCATGAACAGGCTGCGCAGGCGGCTTTCCTGTCGCTCCAGCTGTGAGGCCAGCCCGGGATCGCGCAGCCGCCATCCGCTGCCCCGCATGTCGGCGACCGCGATGACCGCGGTGTCCGCCTCGGCCAGCAGGCGTAGCGCATCCTCGCCCAGCGCCGGGGCGAGCTGCAGGCTTCGCGTGAACTGGTCGAGCCGCTGCCGCAGCCGGCCTTCCACGAGATCGGCGACGGTGCTGGTCGCACGCTCGATGCGCAGGGTGTTGTCCGGCAGCACGGCACGCCAGCCGATCACGCCCAGCAGGACGGTCATCGCGCCCAGCGTGGCCGGCAGCCAGGCAGCCAGAGGCCGCTGCGCATCCCGACCGATGTCGGACAGCAGCACCAGCGCAAGGCCGAGGCCGAACTGGCCCAGCGAGGCCAGGGGACCCAGCGCCTGCGCTTCCCCCCAAGGATTGAGGCGGTCGGTCTCCAGCAGAAAGCCCAGCAGCCCAAGTGCCGCGACCAGCATGAGCAGCAGGCCGCTGGCCCAGGCCGCCGTTCGCCAGCCCAGCCGGCGCTGGCGTCGCTGAAGGCAGAACAGGCCAAAGCACGCTAGCCCAAGCGACAGGCCTGCACTCAGCGGGAGGGGCGGGACGAAACTGCCCGGCCCCAGCGCGGGTGAGAGCCAGCCCACCGCGCTGCCCAGGGCCAAACCGCCCAACAAAAGGAGCAGCGCGCCGGCGAGACGGTTGCGCCGTCCTGCCACCGCCACCAGGCAGGACGCCGCGGCGCCGGCGGCGAGCGGAGGCAGCAGCGTGCCGTCGAATTGGGGCAAGCGGCTGCAGGCGTCCACGAACGCAGCCGCCAGCGCGAAGGCCGTCGCGAGACGAGCGCCTTCGCGCAGCCCCGGGGCGTGCGGCAGACCGCGACGCAGCAGGGCGGAGCCGAGGCCGATCGCGGCGCAGGCCAGCAGCAAGGGGAAAGCGCCGAGCGATCCACCACCGCTGCGGCCACCCAGCACGCCCAGCGCCTCCAGCCCGCCGAGCACCAGGACGGCGCCGCCGCTGAGGTTGAGCAGACTCTGGCGGGCCGGGTTGGAAGACCGCTGCAGGCCCGTTGCCGCGGCCAATGACGCCGCGCTGAGCAGGGCGAGAGTCGGAGACCACCCGGCGCCGTCCCAGTGCCTCCAGACCAGCGCGAACAACGCCGCGCCGCCCAGCCCCCAGGCTTGCGCGGACAGCAGAGCGCGCAACGCGGGCAGCGGCCATAGCAGGGCGAGGCTGGCCAGCATGGCCCACACGGCCGTGGCCGCCGCACTCCACAGTCCCGGACCGCCTGCGCCCAGCACGGTCGGGATGGCGAGCGCGCCACTGGCGGCAGCGAGAGCCGCGTGCAGGCGAGTAGAGGGGCGGACCGTGTCCAGAAGGGGCTCCGAGTGGAAGGCCACAAGCTTACTGAACCCCGCCGGTCGCGCGCGCACCGCGCGGCACGCGACATGCACGCGGGTGGGAAACCCGCGTGCCGCCGGATCCGGCCGCGGCCCAGCCCGCTCCCTGCAGGTGCCCAGCAAGCGTGAACATTCGAGGCGGACAGGCATGACGGCCACGACGCGCGAGCGGCGATCGCCTTCGCCTGCGCGGATCGGCTCCGCCGGTTTTCCGGCGCGGCTGGGCGGACGCGGAGCCCAGCCCGAACCGGCGATTTCCAACGAGTGCGTGTTCAGCGCGCTCGGCGACCCCGCACAAGCCGTCGAGGTGCTGGCGCGGGAGCTGCAGCACCGTCGGCCCGGCCAAACGCCCGCCGCCGTCGTCTTCTTCTGCGACGGGCTCTATCCCCTCCAGGCGCTGGCTGATGCCCTGTCGCAGCGGTTCGCCTGCCCGCTGCTGGGCTGCACGAGCGGTGGCCAGATCGGGCCGGGCGGATTCCGGCGCGGTGGCCTGTCGCTGCTGGCCTGCTATGGCTCGGGACTGCGGCTCGGCACGCATCTCATCGAACCCTTGAGCCAGGCCGAGTCCGCGGTGGAGCGGATCGCTCGCGACCTCGCGGATCGCCCGCTGACGCCCGGCTGGCGCCGCTTCGGTCTGCTGCTGGTGGATGGCCTGCATCAAGGTGAGGAGCGCCTCGCCCACGCGCTGTACCACGGTCTCGGTGACGTGCCTTTCATCGGTGGCTCGGCTTCGGACGAGATGCGCTTCGAGCACACGCCGGTCTACTTCGATGGCCGCTTCCGCAGCAATGCGGCGGTGTTCGGCGTGTTCGAAACCTCGCAGGCCTTCGAGGCGTTCCGCGTCCAGCACTTCGTGCCGCGCCGGGAGCGTCTGGTCATCACCGAGGCCGACCCCGAGCGCCGCCTGGTCATCCAGATCAACGGTTTGCCCGCCGCGGAGGTCTACGCGCACGCGCTCGGCGTGCCGGAAGCTGCGCTCAGTCCGGAGCTGCTGGAAGCCCATCCCCTCTTGCTGCGCATGGGGGAAGAGCTGGTAGTGCGCGCGATCAGTCGGGTGACCCGGGCCCGCGCCCTGCTGTGCCTGTCGGCGGTCGAAACCGGCGTGCTGGTCGACATCGGCGATGCCGGAGCGGCGCTTGAAGCCCTCAAGCAGGGGTTCGACGCCGTCGAATCGCGTATCGGCGAGCCGGCGCTGGTGCTCGGCTGCGACTGCACCTTGCGCCGTCGCCAGGCCGAACGCGACAACCAGCTCGGTGCGATCGGCGACTTTCTCGCCCAGCACCGGGTCTTCGGATTCTCAACGCACGGCGAACAGTTCAATGGGCTTCACATCAACCAGACCTTCACCGCGATCGCCGTGGCGGCGCATCCATGAGTGCGACTGATTCCCCCCGTACCCTCGGTGCGGACGCCGAGCCCCTGCAGACCGATGATCCGGTCGAGCTGAAGCGTATGCTTGCGGCCCGCGACCGTACCATCGAGGTGCTGATCCAGCGCCTCGAATCGCGCAGCGCCGACCCCTCGGCCTTCGCCCTGCTGGAGCAGAACATCGCGCTGGAAGCCGTGGTCTCGCGCAAGACCCGCGAGCTGGAGCGCGAGCGTCAGCAGCTGCAGCAGGCGCTGTCCGAGCTGCGCAGCACGCAGGCGCGCCTGCTGCAGTCGCAGAAGATGGAGGCGATCGGCCAGCTCGCTGCCGGCGTGGCGCACGAGATCAACACGCCGGTGCAGTACGTCAGCGACAACGTCAGCTTCCTGCGCTCGGGCTTCGAGACCCTGCTGCGGGTGGTCGACCAGTACCTCGCCCTGCTGGCCGAGGCGCGCGAGGCGCCGCTCGCCGCCGAGCGCCTGGACGCCGCCGAAGCGGCCCTCAAGTCGGCGCGCATCGACTACCTGCGCCGCAACGTGCCCGATGCCTTCGACGAGTCGCAGGAGGGCCTGCACCGGGTGTCGCACATCGTGATGGCGATGAAGCGCTTCTCGCATCCCTCGGGCGAGGACCAGGAGCCGGTCGAGCTCAGCGAGTTGATCGACACCACGGTGATGGTCGCGCGCAACGAGTGGAAGTACGTCGCCGATCTCGATACCGATTTCGATCCCGAGCTGCCGCCCGTGCCCTGCTTCCGCGACGAACTGAGCCAGGTGGTGCTGAACCTCATCGTCAATGCCTCGCATGCGATTGGCGACATCGTGCTGAAGGAGCCCGGCAGCAAGGGGCGCATCCATGTCAGCACCCGTCTTGCGGGGGACATGGCCGAGATCCGCGTGGCCGACACCGGCGGCGGCATCCCGGAGGCGATCCAGCGCTCGGTGTTCGACCCCTTCTTCACCACCAAGCCGGTCGGCAAGGGCACCGGCCAGGGCCTGTCCATGGCCTATGCCACCATCGTCGACAAGCACAAGGGCCGCATCCACTTCGAGACCGAGCCCGGGGTCGGCACCACCTTCATCATCGGCCTGCCTCTGCGGCCGCAGTTGAGCGGAGAGTCCGAATGAAAGTGCTGTTCGTGGACGATGAGCGGCGTGTGCTGGTGGGTCTGGAGCGCATGCTGTTCGGCCTGAACCGCGACTGGGAGATCCTGCTCGCCGACAGCGGCGAGGCCGCACTGGCCGAGTTCGACCGCGGGCCGATCGACGTGGTGGTGACCGACATGCGCATGCCCGGCATGGACGGCGCCGAGCTGCTGAAGCGGGTGCAGCAGAAGTCGCCTTCGACGCTGCGCATGCTGCTGTCCGGCCATACCGAGACCCAGGCTGCGATGCGCGCGCTCAACGTCGCCCAGCAGTTCCTGTCCAAGCCCTGCGAGCCGCAGCTGCTGGTCGACACCATCGAGGGCGCGGTCGCCCTGCGCAACCTGCTGGCCGATCCTGCGATCGGCGAGGTGGTGGGGCGCATGAAGCGCCTTCCGGCGGCGCCGCATGTCTTCGCCAAGCTCAATCTCGCCCTGCAGGATCCGAACTGCGATGCGCGGCAGATCGGCGCGATCCTCGCCGAGGACCCGGCCATGACCGCCAAGGTCCTGCATATGGCCAACTCGGCCTTTTTTCCCTCGACCGGGCGCGCGGTCACCGACCTCAAGACGGCGGTGTCGCGGATCGGCTCGACCATGATCCGCAACCTGGTGCTGGCGGCCGAGGTGTTCGGCCAGGAGGCTGGTGGCGTCGACGTCGAGGTGCTGCAGCGCCAGGCGCTGTTGACCTCGCTGATCGCCGCGCGGGTCGCCGCCGGGCGGCCCGATGCCGACCAGGCGGGTATCGCCGGCCTGCTGGCCAACGTGGGTCGTCTGCTGCCCCAGCCCGAGGGCGATGCGGCGCAGCGCTTCGGGCATGCCGAGCTCGGTGCCTATCTGCTTGGCGTCTGGGGCCTGCCGATGGCCATCGTCGAGGCCGTGGCCCACCACCGGCAGCCGCAGCGCGCCAGCCAGCGCGAGTTCGGCTTGGCCGGCGTCGTCCACGTGGCGGCCGCCCTGGCCACCGGCGATGAGGTTGATGAGGCCTATCTGCAGCGGGTGCGCATGGCCGATCGCCTGGACGACTGGCGCGACAAGGCTGAACGCATCCGGGAGAGCAGCAATGACTGAGGCCCTGCCGCGGGTGCTGGCCGTCGACGACGAGCCGAACATCCTGCGTGCGCTCAATCGCAGTCTGTACGGCGCCGTGGAACTGGTGACCGCGGTCGGGCCGGAGGAGGGCCTCCGCACGCTCGAATCCGATGCGGCCTTCGACGTGGTGCTCTCCGACATGCGCATGCCGGGCATGGATGGCGTCGCCTTCCTTCAGCGCGTTGCCGAGCGCTGGCCCGCTACGGTGCGCATCCTGCTCACCGGCATGGGCGATACCGGCAGCAGTGACGCCGCGCGCGCCAGCGGCGCGATCCACCGCGTGCTGGCGAAACCCTGCCCGGCGGAGGAGCTGAAGCTGGTCATCGCCGAGGCGACCGGGCGAACGCAAGGCTGACGAATTCAGCTCGGCTGTGCGCCCGCGAGGGCGGGCCCGCGGATCGCGCGGGCAGGGGCTTGCGGCAGCATAGGGGAGTCTGCACTTGGCCCGCAGTTCCGATCGCACACCCAGCCCGGGAGCCACTGGGGCCTCTCTGCCCCGCGGAGAGTAAGGCCGAGGTCAGGCGGGTGGGCCCCGAACTGAGCCAGCTTGGTCCCGAATCCCGAATCCCGGCTGTTCAGGCATCCAGATCGGGGATCAGCTCGCTTTCCAGACGTGCGATCACGTCCTTGATCCGCAGCTTGCGCTTCTTGAGGCGGCGCAGCTGCAGTTCGTCGGTGCCGGGCGTTTGCCCCAGGCGCTCGATAGCGATGTCGAGATCGCGGTGTTCGAGCCTCAGCTCGGCCAACTGCCTCACCACCTCGGCGGTATCGCTCGACAGCATCGGGAACCCGGGAATCGCGTGCGAAGGAGCGGTGAGCTTACCCACCCCCCGCAGCCGCGCAAGGGTCTGCGCGCCGACAGGATCCCGGTATGCGCCCGCGGTCGAGGCGATCCGGTGGCGCTGCTAAACTGCGCGGCCGCGCGCGTTTCCCACCGCCAGCGGCCACGCCCCAGCCACGTCCCCTCCGCCCATGTCCAGCGCCCGCAAGCACGAGTACGAGCACAACAAGCTGGCCAAGCGCCTGCGCCACCAGGTCGGCCAGGCCATCGCCGACTTCGGCATGATCGAAGAGGGCGACAAAGTCATGGTCTGCCTGTCCGGCGGCAAGGACAGCTACACGATGCTGGACGTGCTGCTGCAGCTGCAGGCCAAGGCGCCGGTGCGCTTCGAGCTGGTGGCGGTCAACCTCGACCAGAAGCAGCCGGACTTCCCAGAGCGCATCCTGCCCGCCTACCTCGAAAGCATCGGCGTGCCCTTCAAGATCCTCGAGCAGGACACCTATTCGGTGGTCAAGCGCGTGGTGCCCGAGGGCAAGACGATGTGCTCGCTGTGCTCGCGTCTGCGCCGAGGCGCGCTCTATACCTATGCCGCCGAGCAGGGCTTCACCAAGATCGCGCTGGGTCATCACCGCGACGACCTGCTGGCGACCTTTTTCATGAACCTGTTCTTCCACGCCAAGCTTTCGGGCATGCCGCCCAAGCTGCGCTCGGATGACGGTCGCCACATCGTGATCCGCCCGCTGGCCTATGTGGCCGAGGCCGACATTGCCCGCTACGCCGAGGCCAAGGGCTTCCCGATCATCCCCTGCAACCTCTGCGGCTCGCAGGAGAACCTGCAGCGCAAGCAGGTGCGGCGGATGATGGACGAATGGGAGCGCACGGCCCCGGGTCGCTTGGAAACGATGGCGCGGGCGCTCGGCGATGTCCGGCCTTCGCAGCTGTCGGATCGCAACCTTTTTGATTTCCTCGCGCTGGGTCGTGCGTCCGATGCGCCGCTGCCGGATGCGCATGCGTGGCTCGCGGGCGAGCCCGCGGACGCTTCGGGCGAAGCGCGCGCGGTGGCCCCTGCCGAAGCGGTCGATGCGCCGGCGCGCGCGCTGGAGATTCCGGTGCGGCTGCAGGCGTGAGTGAAGTTGAGGTGTGCTCCCCAGCGTTCGACGCGTGGACGCCGGAGCGTACTCCCCTCTCCCCGTGGGAGAGGGGCACAAGATCCACCGCTCGCGCAGCTAGCAATGACCGCCCACGCGGTCAGGCGCGCAAGCCCCAACAGGACACCCCATGTTCTTCCGCAACCTGACCCTGTTCCGTTATCCCACCTCGATCAACGACAGCTTCGAGGAGCTCGACGACAAGCTCGCCGAGCACGTGCTGA
>VFQU01000277.1_pt1 | contig 50768 bp, 44 predicted proteins | sample 3512311 | NCBI WGS metagenome assembly VFQU01 (sample SAMN10412377, study PRJNA504923) | tailings metagenome | isolation source: Relicate 3 Philex TSF3 active mining site | place: Philippines: Tuba, Benguet | collected 2017-08-29 | reverse complement strand
GCCGCCTACGCCGGCCGCTACGTGGCCAAGAACATCGTCGCCGCCGGCCTGGCCGATCGCTGCGAGATCCAGGTGTCCTACGCCATCGGCGTGGCCCAGCCGACCTCTATCTCGATCAACACCTTCGGCACCCACAAGATCGCCGAAGACAAGATCATCAAACTGGTGCGTGACGTGTTCGACCTGCGCCCCTACGCCATCACCAAGATGCTCGACCTGCTGCACCCGATGTACCAGGACACCGCTGCCTACGGCCACTTCGGCCGCACGCCGCAGTCCAAGACCGTCGGCGACGACAGTTTCACCACCTTCACCTGGGAACGCACCGACAAGGCCGACGACCTGCGCGCCGCTGCCGGCCTGTAAGCCCGTCGCCCTACGCGAAAACAAAAACCGATGCCGGCAACGGCATCGGTTTTTTCATGCCCGCAGATCGCTATGGCTTACCAGCTCACCTCGATACTGCTGGCCTGCGTGGTGCCCTGGGCGTTGCTCATGCGCAAGGGCAGACCAGCGAACTTGCCCGAAGCGATGATCCATTGTTGCCAGGTGGTTTTCGGCACCATGGCGCCCTCGGTCGAGAATTCGATCTTGCAGGTATCGAAGGCACCGAACTCCGTCTCGATGCGCTCACGCCCTCGGTACGTCACCGTGTTGGTCAGCTTCATGACGAAAGGCTCCGCCCCCGGCTGCACTGTGATCGAGTCGAAACTGACCGAGTGGGTCTGATCCTGAGGTAAATCTACAGGCACGGAAAAGCTCGGCTGATTGTAGCTTTCGTTGACTGCCGGCTGGGTCATCACACTTCCATACCAATGGACGAGGCCATCCACGACGTTGCCGTAGGCGTCCGCCACCGTTCCCACGCTATTCTCGGTATGAGTGCGATAAGCACTCTGTCCACGATAGTCGGCCAGCTCTGCAACCGTATTGACGTCGCGCTGGCCGTCGGTGGTGATCGTCCAGGTATTGCCGATCGTACGTAGAGTGGGCGCATCGAGACAGGCCGCACTGCCACCACTGGCTGCTGCCTCAACCTGGGTTACCTGGGCAGGCGCGGCAACCGCTTCCTCACTGACAGCGCCGGTCTTGGCGACTTGCTTGTCAGCGTTTTCACCACAACCGACCAGCATGGCAATGGTCAGCAGCGGAGTGATTCGCTTGGTAAAACGCATGTCCTGCATATGAAAATCCCTCTGAATGAACGAGTTCCTTACCAACCCTGACCGGGCCGCCGCCGAACAGGGTAGTAGACATGGCCCGCACCTTACCGTGCCCTGATCATGTTTCCGCATCTACACCAGCCTGGTGGGCAGCCCACACTGGTCTAGACTACCCAGTACCGCGACTTGTTATTGCAATCACAGGCCACTCGACCAATCGGAGCAAGGATGCTCAATATGAAGCGCTGGATCGCTCTGCTGCTTTTCCCCCTCACCGCCCAGGCCGGCCCCTGCCCCGACTGGCCCGCCAGTCGCGCCAAGTCCGAGCTCGCCGCGCTCAATCAGCAGATCGCCGAGTGGGACGACGCCTATCACAATCAGGGCCGCTCGCTGGTGGCTGATGAAATCTATGACCAGGCCCGCGAGCGCCTGCAATCCTGGCATCGGTGCTTTCCGACCGCCCGCACGGCATTGGCAGACCCTCTGGCTGGCAGCAGCGGAACGATCGCGCACCCGGTGCCGCAGACCGGGCTGCGCAAACTGAACGATGCAGCAGTCGCCGAATGGATCAACACCCGCGACGACCTGTGGATTCAGCCCAAGGTCGACGGTGTCGCGGTCACCCTGGTCTACCGAGACGGCGCGCTGCGACAAGCCATCAGCCGTGGCGATGGACGTCTGGGCCAGGACTGGACAGCCCGCACACGGCAGCTGCCAGCCATTCCCGCACACCTGCAGGAACCACTCGATGCCGTGTTGCAGGGCGAGCTCTACTGGCGCCTGGACGGTCACGTGCAAGGCCGCGACGGTGGGGTTGGCGCCCGTGGCAAGGTGGCAGGCCTGATGGCGCGACAAACGCTCGACCAGCAACAGGTCGATGCCATCGGCTTGTTCGTCTGGGATTGGCCGGATGGCCCGGCGAACATGCCAGAGCGCCTGCAAGCCCTGCAGAGACTGGGCTTCGGCGACAGCCTGCACTATACCCAGCCCCTGCGGGACGCAAAGGAAGCCCGCAGTTGGCGCCAACGCTGGTTCGATCAGCCGCAACCGTTTGCCAGCGATGGTGTGGTCCTGCGTCAAGGCACGCGGCCATCCGGAGCGCGCTGGCAGGCAGAAGCACCGCACTGGGCGATTGCCTGGAAATACCCGGCCAGCCAGGCGCTGGCCGTGGTGCAGGCGGTGGATTTCAGCATCGGCCGTACTGGACGCATCACGCCGATCCTGCGTTTGCAGCCGGTCGACCTCGACGAGCGGCGCATCAGTCGGGTCGCTCTCGGCTCGCTGCAAACCTGGGAGAAGCTGGACATACGCCCCGGCGATCAGGTGGCGATACGCCTGGCCGGCCTGACCATTCCACGCCTCGACCAGGTGATCTGGCGCAGCCCGGAGCGCGCAATAGTGCACGCTCCCGATCCCAATCGATACCACGCCATGAGTTGCTGGCGGCTCAGTGGCGAGTGCCAGCAACAGTTCCAGGCACGCCTGAACTGGCTCGCCGGCAAACAGGGGCTGAACCTGCCCGGCGTGGGACCAGGCACCTGGAGCACGCTATTGGCGGGGCAGAAACTGGAGGGTCTGCTCGATTGGCTGGCGCTCGATAGCGAACACCTGCAGCAGCTGCCCGGTATCGGCCCACGGCGCGCCTCGCAGCTGCAGCAGGCCTTCGCCCAGGCCCAGCAGCGCTCACTGCAGCAATGGCTGACAGCTCTCGGTGCACCAGCCGGTTTCCAGCTCGGCGCGGAGGATGACTGGGCCACGCTAGTGGCTCGCAGCCACGCCGAGTGGATGCAGCAACCCGGCATGAGCCAGAACAGCGCCGAGCGCCTGCTGGCGTTCTTCAGCCACCCGGAGGTTCAGCGCCTGGCCGCGCAACTGCAGGAGGCCGGCACCGTCGGCTTCCTGCCGCAGGAAAATTCACCGCGCGGTTGACCCAGGTCAGCAGATGGCTCAATCGGGTCGAACCTCGCGCAGCAACCAGGGTCACTTCGAAGTAGACCTTCACGAGGACAGACCATGATCCGTCAAACCGCTTTGCTCGGCCTGCTGCTGGCCGCCAACCTGAACGCCACACCGATTCTGGCCGCCGAGGGCGATAGCGGCTGCGCCGTCAAACGCCAGGTGCTCCAGGAGAAGATCGACGCAGCGCACAAGAGCGGCAACTCGCGAGAGCTGGATGGACTGCAACGAGCACTGGGCAATGTCGATGCCCATTGTGATGACGCTTCGCTGCACAAGGAGCGCCTGGCCAGCGTCAAGGAAGCCCGCGAGGAAGTGCAGGAGCGCGAGATGGATCTGCGTGAAGCCATGGGCAAGGGCGATCAGGAGAAGATCGCCAAGCGTCAGGCCAAACTGGCCGAGGCACGCGCCGAACTGGAGCAGGCCGAGGCCGAAGCACGCGCCGATCAGTAAGCGCGAAACGCCTTGTGGCACGCCTCGCAACTGTCCTCGACGGCCTGCACCGCCGGCTCCAGCTCGGAGCGACGTAGCGGCGGTGCGGTTGTGGCCTGTACCAGTGCGGCAGTGGCCTGCTCCAGATCACGCGCCATCTTCTGGAACTGCTCCTGGCGCTGCCAGACCTCGGCATTGGCCTTGCTGCGCTCGTCATCACGGACCTGTGGAAAGTGCTGCCAGGGCTCGTGCGACAGGCGCTCCAGCTCGCCAGCACCGGTGATGAAAGCAGACTCATCGTAGGGAATACGATTGCGCAGCATCCCACCGAGGTCTTCGCTGACCTTGAGCATCTCCTTGAACGCTGCCTGACGCTTGCCCAACGGCGAGTTGGGGTCGACCCCACCACAGGCGGCCAGGGTTAGGCAGACGCAGGTGAGCAGCAGGAGTTTCTTCAGGGTCATCGACACGACTTCCGGGCGACAAGGGGCCGCCAGTATCGCGGCTCGCCCCGGTCGGGCCAAGCGACCTCTTGTCACAACAGCTGTCGTTTGTATGCGTTGGTCAGCCAGGGTTCAGGTACGGAAGCGCCCCAGTTGGCTGTTGAGTTGCTGCACCTCGCCCTGAATCTGCGCACTGACCTGCACCACGCTCTCGGTCTCGCCCTGGCTGCGCTCGGCCAGGCTGGAGATGTGCGTTACCCGCTGGTCGATCTCCTGCGCCACCTGGCTCTGCTGTTCTGCGGCCGTGGCGATCTGCGCGTTCAGGGCATTGATGCCATCCACCGCCCCGACGATGGTCTCCAGCGCCTCACTGGCCTGACGAATGTGCTGGAGGTTGCCGTCGGCCAGGGCCGCGCTGCGCTGCATCGCCAGCACCGCATCACGCGCACCGCCCTGTAAACGCTGGATGATCGCCTGGATTTCGCCAGTCGATTGCTGGGTGCGACTGGCCAGGGTGCGCACCTCGTCGGCGACCACGGCGAAGCCACGCCCTGCCTCGCCGGCGCGTGCGGCCTCGATGGCCGCGTTGAGCGCCAGCAGATTGGTCTGTTCGGCGATACCGGTGATCACTTCGAGCACCTTGCCGACACCACCGGTTTCGGCCTCCAGACGCTGTACCTGCTCACCACTGCGCTGCAGCTGTTCCACCAGTTCGGCGATCTGCGCGGCACTACGCTGCACCACCTGCTTGCCGCTCTGCGCACAATCATCGGCACTGCGTGCCGACTCGGCTGCATGGGCAGCGTGACGCGCTACCTCAGCCACGGTGGCGCTCATCTCGTTCATCGCGGTGGCGACCTGATCGAGATCCTCGTACTGGCGCCGCACACCATCGCCCGCCGACTGAGCGGCGCCGACCACATTGCCGACATGCTCTCCGGTACGCTCGCCGCTGCGCTTGACCTCCGCCAGCAAGCCACGCACCTGCTCCTGCATGCGGTTGTAACCCGCGAAGATGCGGCCGATCTCGTTGTCACCCTGACGACCGTCCAGGCTACGCGTGAAGTCGCCAGAGCCAACCCGGGTCAGCGCCCCCTCCACCGCATTGAGGTTGTGCATCAGCGGGCGCAGGCCGAACTGACGGCCCAGCACCACCAGCGCCAGAATGCCCAGCACGCAACCGAACGCCAGCCACATCTGGCGGCGCTGACTGCCTTCAGCGTGGGCAGCCATCAAACCGACGGCCTGGTTCATCTCGCGCAGCAGCTCGACCGACTGCTGCTCCAGGGCCTTGAGGTCGACTGCCGCATCGCCCGCAACAACGCGCTGCAGCTGCGTACGAAAGCCCTGCCAGAGACCACCGACCTTGTTCATCTGCGCCTGGACGCTGGGCTCGGCGATGGCACTGATATTGCGCGCCGCGTTGCCACTCAGCAGGTCGCGATGGGCAGCGTCGAACTGCGCCATGGTGGCTTCCAGCGTCGCAGCGGGCAGGACGCCTTCACGCAGCAACAGCGCCTCCTTGGTCATCTTCTGGCTGAGCATGCGCTGCGCGCCGGCGACATTGATGGTCTCCGGCGATACCGACATGCTCAGATACAGCGCCACCGAGGCGACCACCGCGAGCAGAAACATCAGCGCATAGGAAAACAGAAATTGCTGATTCAGCGTGCGCAGGCCGATGGCACAGAGCAAGCGGTCGAAAAAGGCAGTGGCGGACATGAACGGCTCCCTGGCAGACGGCGGGAACCCCCGCCAAATAACCGAAAGCAAGCAAGAACGTGGCCAGCGGCCAGCCGCCCTACAGGCTGATTGACCTCATAAAACGCACCAGAACGGCGCAATGACCGATCAGTCACGCGCTTTTCTAGCTCATCATCAGAGTCAGCTGCAGATATCGACTAGGCGGACACCACGAACAGCGCCGCGATCAGCCCCATCCCGGCGAACCACACCAGCGAGCGCACAGGCCCCCAGCCAGCCAGATAGCAGATGAAATACAGCACGCGGCTGACGATGAATGCCACGGCCAGTTGGTCGAGCAACCCCTGCTCGGCACCGCCGGCCTGGTGGGCGATGATCACCGCGGCAGCGAACGCCGGGGTTACCTCGAAGCCGTTGAGCTGGGCGTTGTTGGCGCGCTTGCGCCAGCCCTCCAGGGTACTCAGGAACGCGCGCGGATCCTGATTGGCGCGCGGTCCGTAGCCGGGGCCAAGGAACTTGGCTGTGGCAGTACCCAGGTAGGGCAGAAAGATGGCGATCAGCACGCACCAGTAGGCGAGGGTCATGGAAGCTCCGCAGCTTGGTAATGGAATGCGCAGCCTGAGCCAGGTCCCGACCAGCGTCCATGACCCTAGCAGGAGTATGTGAGTGGCGATCCGGCCAATCCCTCGGTGGCAAATGCCAGCAGCGCAGCGCATGGAGCGACGGAAAGCCTTGGGCTGCAAGCCGCACGCAGCTATAATCCGCCAGCTTCAAACGACCGGCACAGCTCCGGTCGCTCCCGCCACCTGTCCGAGGGGCGCTGCAGCAGGGCAACCTGTCAGGCTCGGATGGGGCGTTAACCATACGCATCAACGGCGCCCATTCGCAGACAACGAATGGAGAGCTTTCATGAGCGCTTTCAACGACTACAAGGTCGCCGACATTTCCCTGGCCGATTGGGGCCGCAAAGAGCTGATCATCGCCGAATCCGAGATGCCGGCACTGATGGGCCTGCGCCGCAAGTACGCCACCAGCCAGCCGCTCAAGGGCGCGAAAATCCTCGGCTGCATCCACATGACCATCCAGACCGGCGTACTGATCGAGACGCTCACCGCCCTGGGCGCCGAAGTCCGCTGGTCCTCCTGCAACATCTTCTCCACCCAGGATCAGGCCGCTGCCGCCATCGCCGCTGCCGGTATCCCGGTGTTCGCCTGGAAAGGTGAAACTGAAGAAGAGTACGAGTGGTGCATCGAGCAGACCATTCTCAAGGACGGCAAGCCGTGGGACGCCAACATGGTGCTCGACGACGGCGGTGACCTGACCGAGATCCTGCACAAGAAATACCCGCAGATGCTCGAGCGCATCCACGGCGTCACCGAAGAGACCACCACCGGCGTGCACCGTCTGCTCGACATGCTCAAGGCCGGCACCCTGAAAGTCCCGGCGATCAACGTCAACGACGCGGTCACCAAGAGCAAGAACGACAACAAGTACGGATGCCGCCACAGCCTCAACGACGCGATCAAGCGCGGCACCGACCACCTGCTGTCGGGCAAGCAGGCGCTGGTCATCGGCTACGGTGACGTCGGCAAGGGCTCGGCGCAGTCGCTGCGTCAGGAAGGCATGATCGTCAAGGTTTCCGAGATCGACCCGATCTGCGCGATGCAGGCCTGCATGGACGGCTTCGAGCTGGTTTCGCCATACAAGAACGGCATCAACGACGGCACCGAGGCCAGCGTCGACGCTGCTCTGCTGGGCAAGATCGACCTGATCGTCACCACCACCGGCAACGTCAACGTGTGCGACGCCGGCATGCTCAAGGCCCTGAAGAAGCGCGCCGTAGTATGCAACATCGGCCACTTCGACAACGAGATCGACACCGCCTTCATGCGCAAGAACTGGGCGTGGGAAGAGGTCAAGCCGCAGGTGCACAAGATCCACCGCACCGGTGCCGGCACCTTCGATCCGACCAACGACGACTACCTGATCCTGCTGGCCGAAGGCCGTCTGGTGAACCTGGGCAACGCCACTGGCCACCCGAGCCGGATCATGGACGGCTCGTTCGCCAACCAGGTGCTGGCCCAGATCTTCCTGTTCGAGCAGAAGTTCGCCGATCTCTCGGCCGAGAAGAAGGCCGAGCGCCTGACCGTGGAAGTGCTGCCGAAGAAGCTCGACGAAGAAGTGGCGCTGGAAATGGTCAAGGGCTTCGGCGGCGTGGTCACCCAGCTGACCAAGCAGCAGGCCGAGTACATCGGCGTGACCGTGGAAGGCCCGTTCAAGCCGGACGCTTACCGCTACTAATGCGTAGGGTGGGTAAGCCCCTGGCTTATCCACCGCCGACTTCCCGCAAGGTGGATGGAAAAACGCCATCCACCCTACGTCTCCAAGGCTAGAAACCCTATGAGCCAAGAACGCCGCTACAGCTTCGAGTTCTTCCCCACCAAGACCGAAGCCGGGCATGAAAAACTGATGGACGTGGCGCGCCAGCTGGCGACCTACAACCCCGATTTCTTCTCCTGCACTTACGGCGCCGGCGGTTCGACCCGCGACCGCACCCTCAACACCGTGCTGCAGCTCGATGGCGAGATCAAGGTGCCCACCGCCCCGCACCTGTCCTGCGTGGGTGACAGCAAGGCCGAACTGCGCGAGCTGCTGAACCTGTACAAGAATGCCGGCATCAAGCGCATCGTTGCCCTGCGCGGCGACCTGCCATCCGGCATGGGCATGGCCAGCGGCGAGCTGCGCTACGCCAATGAACTGGTCGAGTTCATTCGCACTGAAACCGGTGATCACTTCCATATCGAAATCGCCGCCTACCCGGAGATGCATCCGCAGGCGCGCAACTTCGAGGACGACATCGCCAACTTCGTACGCAAGGCCAAGGCCGGTGCCGACAGCGCCATCACCCAGTACTTCTTCAACGCCGACAGCTATTTCTACTTCGTCGAGCGCGTGCAGAAACTGGGCGTGGACATTCCGGTGGTGCCGGGCATCATGCCGATCACCAACTACAGCAAGCTGGCGCGCTTCTCCGACGCCTGCGGCGCTGAAATCCCACGCTGGGTACGCAAGCAGCTGGAAGCCTACGGCGACGACGCCGACAGCATTCGCGTCTTCGGCGAACAGGTCATCACCGAGATGTGCGAACGCCTGCTGCAAGGCGGCGCGCCCGGTCTGCACTTCTACAGCATGAACCTGGCTGGCCCCAGCCTGGCCATCTGGAACAATCTCAAGCTGCCGCGTTAGCAGGCCGCTTACTCACAGGCTGCCCACCCTGGGCAGCCTGCTCGCTTCGCCCTCCCGCCTTGCCGCCGAAGGATCGCCCCTCATGCTCAAACGCACCAAGATCAACGCCTCAGTCAGCCCCAAGGGCAGCCTGGAAACCCTCTCGCAGCGCGAAGTTCAGCAACTGCGCGAAACCGGCTCCGGTAGCGTTTATCGCCTGTTTCGCCAGTGCGCACTGGCGATCCTCAACACCGGCTCGCACAGCGACAACGCCAAGACCATCCTCGAGGCCTACCCGGACTTCGAAGTGAAGATTCACCAGCAGGATCGCGGCATCCGCCTGGAGCTGATCAACGCGCCGGCCGACGCCTTCGTCGATGGCGAGATGATCGCCAGCACCCGCGAGATGCTGTTCAGCGCCCTGCGCGACATCGTCTACACGCAGAGCGAGCTGGAGAACAAGCGCATCGACCTGGACAGCTCCGAAGGCATCACCGATTACGTCTTCCACCTGCTGCGCAACGCCCAGACCCTGCGCAGCGGCGTCGAGCCGAAGATGGTGGTGTGCTGGGGCGGCCACTCGATCAGCACCGAGGAATACAAGTACACCAAGAAGGTCGGCCACGAGCTCGGTCTGCGCGGCCTGGACATCTGCACCGGCTGCGGCCCGGGCGTGATGAAGGGGCCAATGAAGGGTGCCACCATCAGCCATGCCAAGCAGCGCAACCTCAAGGGCCGCTACCTGGGCCTGACCGAGCCGGGCATCATTGCCGCCGAAGCGCCGAATCCGATCGTCAACGAGCTGGTGATCCTGCCGGACATCGAGAAGCGCCTGGAAGCCTTCGTCCGCGTCGGCCACGGCATCATCATCTTCCCCGGCGGCGCCGGCACTGCCGAAGAGTTCCTCTACCTGCTGGGTATCCTCACCCACCCGGACAACCAGGACCTGCCCTTCCCGGTCTGCCGGCACTGCCGAAGAATTCCTCTACCTGCTGGGTATCCTCCCCCACCCGGACAACCAGGACCTTCCCTTCCCGGTCATCCTTACCGGCCCGAAGAGCGCCGGGCCGTATCTGCAGCAGTTGCATGATTTCATCGGCGCCACCCTCGGCGAGGCCGCCCAGCAGCGCTATCGCATGATCGTCAACGACCCGGCCGAAGTCGCCCGCGAGATGGCCGTCGGCATCAAGGCCGTGCGCCAGTTCCGCCGCGAGCGCAACGACGCCTTCCACTTCAACTGGCTGCTGAAGATCGACGAAAGCTTCCAGCACCCGTTCGAGCCGACCCACGAAGCCATGGCCAGCCTCAACCTCACCCGCGAGCAGCCGCTGCATCACCTGGCCGCCAACCTGCGCCGTGCGTTCTCCGGCATCGTCGCGGGCAACGTCAAGGAGAACGGCATCCGCCTGATCGAGGAGCACGGCCCCTACGAGATTCGCGGTGAAACCACCATCATGCGCCCGCTGGATCGTCTGCTGCAGGCCTTCGTCGAGCAGCACCGCATGAAGCTACCGGGCGGCAGTGCCTATGAGCCCTGCTATCGAGTAGTCGACTGAGGCTGCGCAAGACGCACTTTCACGGCACCCGCAAAATCGCTAATCTGGCGCGATGCCATTATTCCAGCGCCAGATTATCGCCACTCTTTTACTATGCTGTTGCGCCTTCGCCGCCCGCGGCGAAACGCTGCGCCTGGTCACGGATGCCTGGGCGCCCTACGTCTACGAAGAAGACGGCCAGGCCGCTGGCCTCGACTACGAGATCACCCGCGAGGTGCTGCAGCGCCTGGGGGTAAAGCTGGACCTGCAATTCCTGCCCTGGAAGCGCTGCCTGCTGGAGCTGGAGCAGGGTCATGCAGACGGCATTCTGGATATTTTCCATCTGCCCGAGCGCGAAACGAGCATGCTCTTCGTCGAAGAGCCGCTGAGTGACGTCGAACTGGTGCTGTTCTACGCACGTAACCGCCCCTATCCCTATGAGAGCCTGGAAGACCTGCGCGACCTGGTGATCGGCATCTCGCCAGGCTACTGGTACAACGACGAAACCTTCCGCAACTCGCCCCTGTTCAGTCGCGAAGAGGCTCCGACTCACGAGGCCAATTTGGGCAAGCTGATCCGCCACCGCGTCGATCTGGTCATCAATGACCGTCGCGCCGGCCTCTATCTGACCACCCAGATGGGCTTGCAACAGCAGGTCGACTACAACCGCAAGGCGGTCGGCCATGACCGTCTATACCTCGCGCTGCGTCACGACCCTGCCCTGGCTAGCCTGGCCAAGGACTTCGCTGACGAACTGCGCCGCTTCAAGCGCGAACCTGCCTATGCCCAACTGCAGCAGCGCTACGCCAACCCTGATCGGCTCAAGCCGTGAACCAACCGACAGGCTGGTAGCTGCGCAAGGCTTCAGCTCTGTTATACTCGGGGCTTCCCGCCAGGCTTGCGCCCGGATGCTAGCTCCCAGAAGCCAGCAGTACCGGACGGGATCACGCCCCCCACGTGTGATTCAAGCCAGGCTCTACACCCCCAGGGCCACGCCCTCACTTAGTACAGGATTGCTCATGTCCTTTGCCTCCCTCGGTCTCTCCGAGGCTCTAGTCCGTGCGGTCGAGTCCGCCGGCTACACCCAACCCACTCCGGTGCAACAGCGGGCCATTCCCGCCGTGTTGCAAGGTCGCGATCTCATGGTGGCGGCCCAGACGGGTACAGGTAAGACGGGCGGTTTCGCCCTGCCGATCCTCGAACGCCTGTTTCCGGGCGGTCATCCGGATCGCGAACAACGTCACGGCCCGAAACAACCGCGCGTGCTGGTACTGACACCCACCCGCGAACTGGCCGCTCAGGTGCATGACAGCTTCAAGGTCTATGCCCGAGATTTGAAATTCGTCAGCGCCTGCATCTTCGGCGGCGTCGGCATGAACCCGCAGGTCCAGGCCCTGGCCAAGGGCGTCGACGTGCTCGTGGCCTGCCCCGGGCGCCTGCTCGACCTGGCCAATCAGAAAGCCATCGACCTGTCTCATGTCGAAATCCTCGTGCTTGATGAAGCCGACCGCATGCTCGACATGGGCTTCATCCACGACGTCAAGAAGGTGCTGGCCAAGCTGCCGGCGCAGCGCCAGAACCTGCTGTTCTCGGCGACCTTCTCCAAGGACATCACCGACCTGGCCGGCAAGCTGCTGCGCAACCCCGAGCGCATTGAGGTGACGCCGCCGAACACCACGGTCGAGCGCATCGAACAGCGCGTGTTCCACCTGGCCTCCAGCCACAAGCGCGCCCTGCTCGCCCACCTGATCACCCAGGGCGCCTGGGAACAGGTGCTGGTGTTCACCCGCACCAAGCACGGCGCCAACCGCCTCGCCGAATACCTCGACAAGCACGGCCTGCCGGCCGTCGCGATCCACGGCAACAAGAGCCAGAACGCGCGCACCAAGGCCCTGGCCGACTTCAAGGCGAACCAGGTGCGCATCCTGGTGGCCACCGATATCGCCGCCCGCGGCCTGGATATCGACCAACTGCCGCACGTGGTCAACTTCGAGTTGCCCAACGTCGAGGAAGACTACGTACACCGCATCGGCCGTACTGGCCGTGCCGGCCGTAGCGGCGAAGCCATCTCGCTGGTGGCGCCGGACGAAGAGAAGCTGCTCAAGAGCATCGAGCGGATGACCAAGCAGAAGATCCCCGACGGCGATCTGCTGGGCTTCGACGCCAGCACCGTCGAGGCCGAGCGCCCGGAAACCCGCGAACCGCGCCAGCCACGCGGGCAGAAACAAGCCAAGGCGCCGAATGCCCAGGGCGGTGACAAGCCCAAGGGCGAACGCAACAACGGTGGTCGCAGAGACAAGGGCAAGGACAGCGGCAAGGAGCAGAAAGCCAAGCCGCAACAACAGGGTCAGGGCCAGAACCGCCGTGGTCAGCAGCCGCGCAACCAGAGTCGTGGCGCTGCGCCGGCTGTTCCACCATTGCCTCCGGACCGCGACCCGGAAGAGTTCCTCGACGACGAAATCGATAATTTTGGCAACCGTGCCGATTACGTACCGGTGCAGAACAAGCCGCAAGGTCGCGGCCGTCGCTCAGGCGGTGGGTCGGCTGGCAATGGCGCTGCTCAGGGCCAAGGCCAGAGAGCCAACAGCAACAACAGGCAGCCCCGCAGCAACGCTGGCGCCCCCCCCGCTAAGAATCGTGCCAAGGCCAGAGAGCCAACAGCAACAACAGGCAGCCCCGCAGCAACGCTGGCGGTAACCCAGGCACCCCCGGCAAGAATCGTCGTCAAGGTGGCCAGGGTGGTCAGGGCCGTAACGGCGGTGGTCGTGGCCGACCGGCGGACGGTCGCATCACCTCGCTGGATCGCGACGAGCTGCCACGCGCCGAAGCGGCCGTGCGCAACCCGCGCGAAAAGCAGCCGATCATCGTGCACAAGGGCTCGCGCCTGGATCGTTTTCCCAGCGCCGAGCAGCTCGACGAGTTGAGCAACAGCACTCGTCCACGCAGCGAGAAGCCGGCGCTGCTGACGCGTAACCGCGAAGAGTAAACTGCCTCGCTAACAAAAACGCCACCCCATGGGGTGGCGTTTTTGTTGCTGCCGGCAGAGTTAGGATAAACGGCTAAATAGCCTTCTCCCGCCCTACGGGCGAATCAGCTGGCCGCAAGCGGCCGTCTTCTTTACTGACGAATGCCTTCTACGGAAATGATCAGCTCGACGGTTTGCGAAGCCGGGCCGAGATCCATGGAAATGTCGAAGTCCTTAAGCGTCAGGGTAGTGCTGCCTTCGAAGCCAGCGCGGTAGCCACCCCACGGGTCCTTGCCTTCGCCAATGAACTTGGCAGCGATCACCACCGGCTTGGTCACGCCGTTCAGGGTCAGGTTGCCGGTCACGTCGGCAGTGCCTTCGCCAGTGGACTTGACCGAAGTGGATTCGAAGGTGGCAGTAGCGTGCTTGCTCGCATTGAGGAAGTCGGCACTGCGGATGTGCTTGTCACGTTCGGCATGGTTGGTGTCGACGCTGGCGGTTTTCAGGGTCACGTTGACTTTGCTGGCCTCGGGGTTGGCAGCATCGAAGCTGAACGTGCCGTCGAAGTCCTTGAAGGTGCCGTACAGCCAGCTGTAGCCCAGGTGGCTGATCTTGAAATTGACGAAGGCGTGCTGGCCTTGCTTGTCGATGGCGTAATCGGCCGCCATGGCCTGGCCGCCGATCAGAGCGGAGCCCAGAACCAGTGCAGCGAGGGCGTTCTTCAACATGGGGTGTTCTCCTTGCGAGGTTGTCGATCTAGATGGGCATGAGCCCGGTTATGAATTGCTTCAGCGCCCGAACATCCGCAGCAGGGTACTGTCGCGGTCGATGAAATGGTGTTTGAGAGCGGCCAGGCCATGCAGGACGGCGAAAATCACCAGACCCCAGGCCAGGTATTCGTGAATCGCCCCGGCAATGTCTTCCTGTTGCGGAATACCGGTCAGGGTCGCCGGCACACTGAACAGGCCAAACACCTCGATACCACGGCCATCGGCGGTGGAAATCAGGTAACCGGAAATCATCACACCGAAAAGGCCGAGATAGAGGACGCCATGACCCAGCTTGGAAGCCAGGCGCGTGAGCCGGCCATGGCTGGCCAGGGCTGCCGGCGCTGGGCTGCACAGGCGCCACAACAGACGCAGCAACATCACGGCGAACAGCAGGATGCCGATGCTCTTGTGCAGATCAGGTGCACTCTGGCGCCACGGGTCGTAGTAGCTGAGCCCCACCATCCAGAAGCCGAGGGCGAACAGACCGAACACGACCAACGCCACCAGCCAATGCAGCACGACGCTGACCAGACCATAACGAACAGAGGTATTGCGCCATTGCATGGGAGGCTTCCCTAATTCAGTTCCGAGCAAGACTAACGACAAATATATCGATTTAAAGCGGAAAATTTCGCTATGAAACATCGAGAAATGCGATGTTTCATTTCAACTTCCTTTCGCCGACCAGTTTAGTTCAACGCGCTCGTTGCAGAGTTCATCGGCAGCAGAACGGACGGTGCATTGCACCAGACCAGCGGCAGCGACCACGTCTCACTGGCTGCTTCTGGTAGGCTGTGCCGCCGAACCCTGGGAGATTTCGCATGAGCCTGAACGACCACTGGATGCAACGCGACCTCGACGTGTTGTGGCACCCCTGCACCCAGATGAAGGATCACGAGCGCCTGCCACTGGTGGCGATTCGCAAGGCCTCAGGCGTATGGCTGGAGGACTTCGACGGCAAGCGCTACCTGGACGCGGTCAGCTCCTGGTGGGTCAATGTGTTCGGCCACGCCAACCCGCGCATCAACGCGCGCATTCGCGATCAGTTGGATAGTCTCGAGCACGTGATGCTCGCCGGCTTTACCCACCAACCGGTCATCGAGCTGTCCGAGCGCCTGGTGCAGATCACCCCGGCTGGCCTGAACAAGGTGTTCTACGCCGACAACGGTTCCTCAGGCATCGAGGTGGCGTTGAAGATGAGCTTTCACTACTGGCTCAACAGCGGCCAGGCGAGCAAGAAGCGCTTCGTCACCCTGAGCAACAGCTATCACGGCGAAACGGTCGCAGCGATGTCGGTGGGCGACGTGTCGCTGTTCACCGACACCTACAAACCCCTGCTGCTCGACACTATCAAGGTGCCCAGCCCGGACTGCTACCTGCGCCCCGAAGGCGTGAGCTGGGAGGAACACTCGCGCCTCATGTTCGCCCATATGGAACAGACCCTGGCCGAGCATCATCATGAGGTCGCAGCAGTGATCGTCGAGCCGCTGATCCAGGGCGCCGGCGGCATGCGCATGTACCACCCGATCTACCTCAAGCTTTTGCGCGAGGCCTGCGACCGCTATGGCGTGCACCTGATCCATGACGAGATTGCCGTCGGCTTCGGCCGCACCGGCACGATGTTCGCCTGCGAGCAGGCCGGCATCACCCCGGATTTCCTGGTGTTGTCCAAGGCACTGACCGGTGGCTACCTGCCAATGGCTGCGGTGCTGACCACCGATGAGGTCTACAGCGCGTTCTACGACGACTACGCCACTCTGCGCGCCTTCCTTCACTCGCATACCTACACCGGTAACCCGCTGGCCTGCGCCGCTGCGCTGGCGACCCTGGACATCTTCCGTGATGACGATGTGATCGAGCGCAACAAGGCCCTGGCGGCGCGCATGGCCAGTGCCACCGCGCACCTGGCCGAGCACCCGCATGTGGCCGAAGTGCGCCAGACCGGCATGGCCCTGGCCATCGAGATGGTGCAGGACAAGGCCAGCAAGACCGCCTACCCCTGGCAGGAGCGACGTGGCCTGCGCGTCTACCAGCACGCATTGGAACGTGGCGCGTTGCTGCGCCCACTGGGCAGCGTGGTGTATTTCCTGCCGCCCTACGTCATCACGCCCGAGGAGATCGATTTCCTCGCCGAGGTGGCCAGCGAGGGCATCGATATCGCCACACGCGAATCAGTCAGCGTGGCCGTGGATAACCGCTTTCCCGATCATCGCGATCCGGGTTGAGCGAGCCATAAGCGAAGCCCGGTGGGCACGGCGCGCCGTGCGAAAACGCGGCGCCCTTGCCGTAGGGTGCGCCGTGCCCACCAGCGCTTTAAACTTGCCACCTCGAACTTACCGCCTGCAGCTACCCTTATGCGCCTATCCCGCTTCTTCATCGATGCCCCGCTCTCCCTCGGCCAACACGACCTGCCCGAGGCGCAGGCCCATTACATCGGTCGCGTGCTGCGCCACGCAGTGGGTGACGCCGTGCAGTTGTTCGACGGCAGCGGCCAGGAATACCTCGGCGAGCTGATCGAAGTGGGCAAGAAGAGCGTGCGCGTCGAACTGCGCGAAGCCATCGCCGGGATGAGTGAATCCCCGCTGCGCATCCACCTCGGCCAGGGCCTGTCGCGCGGCGAGCGCATGGACTGGGCCATCCAGAAAGCCACCGAGCTTGGCGTAGCGGAGATCACACCGATTGTCTCGGCGCGCTGCGAAGTACGCCTGAAAGACGAACGCGCCGACAAGCGCATGGCCCACTGGCGCCAGGTGGCGATCAGCGCCTGCGAGCAATGTGGCCGCTCGGTGCTGCCGCTGATCAACCCACCGCTGGAACTGGCCGCCTGGCTGCAGCAGGTTGAAGCCGACCTGAAGCTGGTGCTGCACCCGATCGCTGCTCCCCTGCAAAGCCACGACAAACCGAATAGCCTGGCCTTTCTGGTCGGCCCGGAAGGCGGTTTGAGCGAAGCAGAAGTGGATCAGGCCAAAGCCGTCGGCTTCCATGCCGCCCGCCTGGGGCCACGCGTTCTGCGCACGGAAACGGCCCCCGTGGTGGCCCTGAGCGTCGCCCAACAGCTCTGGGGCGACCTCCAGGCGTAAAATGTCGCCTTGGCGTAACAAAATGTGACCTCAAGAGATTGCAAGACCGGCAGTCTTTGTCATGCTCTGCGCGCCGCTCGCGCGACCCGCTCACCAGCAACCTGCGCGCGGCCGAGGCCGGCGCCCCGCAGCGTCGTTCCTCTTCCAATAACAAATCAACGGGCTTCGGCCCCGCCCAAAAGGCGGCCGCATGCCCAGGAGCATTGCATGAACGAACTGGTCTCGACCATAAACGGTCTGGTCTGGAGCCCGGCGCTGATCTATCTATGTCTTGGCGTTGGTCTCTACTTCTCCCTGCGCGGCCGCTTTCTACAGGTTCGCCACTTCAAAGAAATGATTCGCCTGATGTTCACCGGCAAGACCGATGAACATGGCATCACCTCCTTCCAGGCACTGACCATGACCCTCGCTGGTCGTGTCGGTACCGGCAACATCGCCGGTGTAGCCACTGCGATCACCTTCGGTGGTCCGGGTGCCGTGTTCTGGATGTGGATGGTGGCGTTCCTCGGCGCCAGCTCGGCATTCGTCGAGTCCACCCTCGGTCAGGTCTACAAGGAAAAGCTCAACGGTGAATACCGTGGCGGCCCGGCCTTCTACATCGAGCGTGGCCTGGGTCTGAAGTGGTACGCCTGGCTGTTCGCCGTAGTTACCGTGTTCGCCTGCGGCCTGCTGCTGCCGGGTGTACAGGCCAACTCCATCGCTTCCAGCGCGCAAACAGCCTTCGGTATCGACCCGAACGTCACAGCGGCGGCACTGGCCGTACTGATCGGCCTGATCATCTTCGGCGGCGTCAAGCGTATCGCCCACTTCACCCAGGTGGTCGTACCGTTCATGGCGCTGGGCTACATCCTGGTAGCGATGGTCATCATCCTGCTGAACATCAGCCAACTGCCGGACGTCATCGCACTCATCTTCAAGAGCGCCTTCGGCCTCGAAGCCGGTTTCGGCGCCATCGTCGGCATGGCCATCCAGTGGGGCGTCAAGCGCGGTGTCTACTCCAACGAAGCAGGCCAGGGTACCGGTCCGCACGCTTCGTCGGCCGCCGCGGTCAGCCATCCGGCCAAGCAGGGCCTGGTTCAGGGCTTCTCGGTCTACATCGACACCCTGTTCGTCTGCTCCGCCACCGCCTTCATGCTGCTGATCACTGGTCAGTACAACGTGCAGGCCCCGGATGGCAGCGCGATATTCACCGGTATCGCTGGCGTAGCCGCAGGCCCGGGCTACGTGCAGACCGCGATGGAGAACATGATGCCCGGCTTCGGTAACGCCTTCGTCGCCATCGCCCTGTTCTTCTTCGCCTTCACCACCATCCTGGCGTACTACTACATCGCCGAAACCAACATTGCCTACATCAACCGCAAGGTGAAGCGTCCCATCCTCACCCTGCTGCTGAAGTTCGGCATCATCGCGGCTACCGTGTACGGCACCGTACACACTGCCACCTTCGCCTGGGACCTGGGTGATCTCGGCGTCGGCCTGATGGCCTGGCTGAACATCATCGCCATCCTGCTCATGCACAAGGTCGCCTACAAGTGCCTGAAGGACTACGAGCAGCAGTTGGACGAGGGCAAGGACCCGGTCTTCCACCCGGAGAAGCTCGGTATCAAGAATGCCGACTACTGGGGCACCAGCACCTCGGAAGAGAACCTGACTATCGAGAAGGGCGAAGTGCAGCAACCGCAGCGCTGATAGCTGCACCGCAGTAACGAAAAAGCCCCGGCCAATGCCGGGGCTTTTTCATGGGCGAGGTGATCGCGCCGGGTCTCGGTTCAGATCAGGCCAGCATCGGCGAGCAGTTGCTCCAGTGCAACCAGATCAGGAATACGCACCACCTCCTCACCAACGCGCGCTGCGCCCAGCTCCAGAGGCGCCAGCTCGGCATCGGCGCCTTGCAGCTCACTGCCGACCTTCAGCGAGCGCGGAATACCCTGCACCAGCAGCGCGATGAACTTGACCTTGGGGCGGCCGCCCAGGGCATTGATCACCGCAACGCGGGCACCACTGGCGACATGCGCCTGGCCGCCGCTGGCGGCCTCGAAGGAGAGCAGCGGCAAGCGCAGATCACGCCAGGCGATCTGGCCGAGAAACCAGTCGGGAGTGCCTTCAGTGACCTGCGGCGCGCGATAGGGGATCAGCTCAGCCACCGCCACGTTGGGCAGCAGCAGGGTGCGGTCGGCCAGAGGCACCAGCAAGCCGGTGAGACTGGCGGCGCTGTTCTGGGTGACGACGGCTTGGCTCATTGAAACGTCCTCAACTGCAATGTTCGGCGAGGTGATTGACCAGCGCCACGGCCAGCTCACGCGGGTCGGCACTGAAGCTGCTGTAACCGCCTTCGCGCAGGCTGTCGGGCATGCTCGGACTGGCGCAGCTGTCGGCGCGCTGGGTCCAGATCAGGCCACCCTGGCGTTTGACGTAGGCGGCGGCGGCGCTGCCATCGCTGCCCATGCCGCTGAACGCGATCACCCCACACTGGGCACCGAACTGCTGCGCCAGGTTGAGCATCATCTGATCGATGGAAGGACTGTAGGGCTCCGGCCAGCCGCGTTCGGCGATCTGCATCGCGCCGTCTTCGGCAAAGCCCAGCTCGTTGCTGATCGGCACCACCACCACCTCGCCACAACGCACCGGGTCGCCATGACGTGCCGAGTTGACGTGCCACTGACTGTGCCGACCGACCGCCTGCGGCAATGCCGCCTCGAAACTGGCGTCGATGTGTTGGGCATAGATGAAGCCGATGGGCAGGCCGCCAGGCAGGGCATCGAGAAATGCCTTGACCGCCGCCGGACCACCCAGCGAGGCAGCCAGCAGCCATACCTGACGGGCCGGCTCGCCAGCTTTCAGCGGCGTATTGGCCAGTGCTTGCGGCAGCTCCAGACGCGCCGGACGCTGCGCTTCGTCGAGCAGTGCCTGCAGGCTCGGCCCGACCGCCTGGGTCGGATCGCCGACCAGGCGCTTGAGCTTGCCGAACAGGCTGCGCTCCCAACGCGGGTAGTTCTCCGAATGGCGCTCGGGGGCATGGCCCTCGCCGAACAGCACCGGGGCGCTGACACGCTCAAGCAGGCTGTCGACCAGCGGCGAATCTTCCGACTGGGCCAGGTCCACCAACCACAGGTCGGTCTCGCAGGCTGCCAGCTGCTCCTCATCGAGCCGCGCCGGGTCGCTGTTGAGCACCACCTGATAACCACCACCGGCCAATGCCTGCTGCAACACATGGCGCTGCAGCGAGGTGTCGGCGATTACTGCGATACGCGCGGAGGTTTTGTCTGTCATGTCCGTTTGACCCGATGGCTATCCACCAGTTGAGCGATGGTGTCGAGCAGCAAGGACTCCTGATAGGGCTTGCCGAGGTACTGATTGACGCCGATGGACATGGCCCGCTCGCGGTGCTTCTCGCCGGTACGCGAAGTGATCATGATGATCGGCAGATCCTTGAGGCGCTCATCGTGGCGCACCAGCGTGGCCACCTCGAAGCCGTCCATGCGCGGCATCTCGATGTCCAGCAGCATGATGTCGGGCCTGTGCTCCTGCAGCTGGGCGATGGCATCGACCCCATCCTTGGCGGTGACCACGTTCATGCCATTACGCTCAAGCAGACGGCTGGTGACCTTGCGCACAGTGACCGAGTCGTCCACCACCATGACCAGCGGCGGCCGGTCAGCCTCGACCTCTTCATTGGCCGCAGCCTGACGCGAAGCCAGACGCGGCATCAGTTGATTCTGCAGATGCGCATGCAACACACGAATGGTCGCCAGCAGATCGAGAATCACCACCACGCGGCCGTCACCGAGGATGGTTGCACCGGAGATCCCGTGCACCCCGGCGAACTGCGGGCCGAGGCTCTTCACCACGATTTCGCGCGAGCCGGCCAGGCTGTCCACCTGCACCGCCACGGCGTGCTCGCTGGAACGCACCAGGATCACCGGCAGCGGCAGGCTCTGGCCCACCAGCTTGGGCTGCTGACCGTTGTTCAGCAGATCACCCAGGTACTTCAGTTCGTAGGCCTGTCCGGCGTACTCGAAACGCGGCGCGTCGGGCGCGTAGTAGGCCTCCAGCTCGAACGGCGACACCCGCACGATACCTTCAATGGTGTTCAGCGGGATGGCGTACAGGTCCTCGCCGGAGTACACCATCAGCGCGCGGTTGACCGACACGGTGAACGGCAGGCGGATGGTGAAGCGGGTGCCCTGGCCGACGGCCGAATCGATGCTCATCGAGCCGCCGAGCTGCTTGACCTCCGAATGCACCACGTCCATGCCGACGCCGCGGCCGGAAATCTGCGTGACCTTCTCGGCGGTGGAGAAACCGGCCTCGAGGATGAACTGGAGGATCTCGTGATCGGTCAGGTCGCTGTCGGCATCCATCATGCCGCGCTCGATGGCCTTGCGCCGCACCGCGTCGAGGCGGATGCCGCCGCCGTCGTCGTCGAGGGTGAGGACGATGTCGCCGCCCTCGCGACCGAGGTTGAGGCGGATGGTGCCGGTTTCCGGCTTGCCGACGTCGCGGCGTACAGCGCTGGGCTCGATGCCGTGGTCGACGGCGTTGCGCAGCATGTGTTCCAGCGGCGCGACGATGCGTTCGAGCACGGTGCGGTCCATTTCCCCGTCGGCGTTGCCGACGACGAACTCGACCTGCTTGCCCAGCTCGCCGGCCACCTGGCGCACGATACGGCGCAGACGCGGCACCAGACGATCGAACGGCACCATGCGGGTGCGCATCAGACCTTCCTGCAGCTCGGTGTTGACCCGCGCCTGTTGCAGCAGCAGGGTCTCGGCGTCGCGGTTCTTCGCCGCCAGGGTTTCCTTCAAGTCGAGCAAGTCCGAGGCCGACTCGAAGAGTGCACGGGACAGCTGCTGCAGTTGCGAGTGGCGGTCCATCTCCAGTGGGTCGAAATCTTCATAACCGGCGCGTTCGGCCTCGGCCTGATAGCGACTGAGGATCTGCGCCTGGGTCTCGGTGTCGAGACGACGCAGTTGGTCACGCACGCGGTCGATGGTCGCTTCCATCTCGCTCAGGGTGAAGCCGACATCGCTCACCTGTTGCTCGACACGGCCACGGAAAATCGAGGTCTCACCGGCCAGGTTGACCAGCCCTTCGAGCAGCTCGGCCGGTACCTTGACCAGCTCCTGTGGCGCGCGGCGGGATGCCGCCTCCAGCGCTGCCTCCTGCGCACGCTGCACGAACGGCAGCACCTTCGGTGCCTGCAACTGGCTCGGCACGTCACTGGCAGCAATGATCGGGTTGAGCAGATTGTTCGCAGGCGCCGCTGCTGGTTCGGCAATCACTGGCTCATCGCCGAGGCTGGCACTGAGGCGCTGGCGCAGCACATCGAGCTCGTTCTGCAGCCCTTCGAAACCGGACTGCACATCGAGCAGCAGACTTTCCGGCCAGGGTGCCCCCTGCTGCAGCGCCTCGCTGAGATGCTGCTCCAGGTCGTGGCTCAGATCGCCAAGGCGCTTCTGCCCGGCCAGGCGTGCGCCGCCCTTGAGGGTGTGCAGCGTGCGCAGCATCTCGTCGATGGCGCTGACATCATCACGTTGTTCTTCCCAACGCCCGATCGCCGCCTCCATCGCCTCGAGCAGGTCATCGCCTTCTTCCAGGAAGATATCGAGGATGTCGCTGTCAGCCTCTTCGGCTTCATCGCTCTCGACCACAGCCCTGAGTTGGACTGCCGACGGCATGCTCAGTTGCTCGTCAGGGTTGGCACGAAAGCGCTTGATCGTCTCGATCAGGGCATGGCCCTGCGGCACCGCGCGCTGACCACGCACGGCTTCGAGCATCTCGGCCAAACGGTCGTGGCAGGCCTGCAGCAGGGTAAACAACTCCTGACTGGCTCGCAGGCGACCGCCACCGAGCCCCTCGTAAAGGAATTCCAGCTCATGGGCCAGATCGCCGATTTCACGAATCTCGGCCATGCGCGCACCACCCTTGAGGGTGTGCAGATCACGCTGCAGGGCTTCCAGCTCCAGACTGTTGTCGACATCGCCCATCCAGCGCTGCAGAGCGGCACCGGCACTGTCGATGATGTCGAAACCTTCCTCGAGGAAGATTTCCACCAACTCGGGATCGCGCTCTTCATGCCAGTTGGCCAGCGTGCCTTGTGGCTCTGGCTCTGGCTCTGGCTCGACGATAGCCTCGGCCAGCGGCGGCAGTTCATCTTCGGGCAACACCAGCTCGACTTCGTCGATCAGCGGCAACCCTGCCTCAGGCTCTGCCTGTGGCGCTTCGTCGAGCACGATTTCGTCTTCGACCAGTGCCAGAGGCGGCAGCTCGACGCTATCGGGCTCCACCGTTTCGATCGACTCGACGAGCTCGTCGTCCAGCGCCGGTTCAACCTGAGCCACTGCGGCCGACAGACTCTGCGGCATGCCACCCTGGCGGAACTGACGAATTGCCTGAATCAGGTCGTCACCAGAGACCAGCGGCTGGCGGGCCTGCAACTGATCAAGCATCTGCGCCAGGCGATCATGGCTTTGCTGCAACAGGCTGCCCAGCGCCGGCGAATAGTTGTAACGGCGGTCGACCAGGCCCTCGTAGAGCGACTCCAGTTCGTGGCCTAGATCGCCAATCGGGCGAATCGCGGCCATCCGCGCACCACCCTTGAGGGTGTGCAGGTCGCGCTGCAGCGAGGACAACGGCATGGTGTTGTCCGGCTCACTGAGCCAGCGCTCCAGCGCCTGACCGGCGCTATCGAGAATATCCACAGCCTCTTCGAGGAAGATCTCGACCATTTCCTCATCGAGGTCGGCGTCGACAGGGCTGAAGCCCAGTTCGGCCTCGGCCTGCAGTTCCAGGCCAGCGTCCTCGGCGATTGCCGGTTCGGCGGGCGTCTCTTGCCACTGCACCGGCTCGGCCTCAGCTTGCTCCAGCTCGGCAGTGGCCTGGTCCAGCTCGATGATTTCCAGCCCCTCGACGCCAGGCGCCAGCAAGGCCAGGGTATGCGGATCGATGGCTTCGCTGAGCAGCTCACGCAGCGCCTGTACGCGCTCGGGTTGCGGGCTGACCTGCAAGGCCGCAGCGACCTGATCCATCATGCCGATCAGCGCTTCGTGAGCCTTTTCCGCTTCGTCGAAGAAGCGTTCGCTGACGGCCAGGCTGCCTTCCTCGACGGCACCATAGAGATCCAGCAGGGCCTCGCAGAGCTCGTCGATCTGCGGCAGCTCGGCCATTTCGGCGCCACGACCGAGCGTGGTCAGCTCTTCCAGCAGCGCAGACAGCTCCTGGCGCTCGGACGGATGCTCGCGCCATTTACGCAGCAGGTCCTCGGCATCCAGCAAGATGTCCATGCCTTCGGCGAGGAAGATGCTGATCATCTGCGGATCGCGGCTTTCGCCGCTCTGTGCCATGCGCTCGTCTTCGGCGTTGGCCAGACGCTCCTGATGCAGCGCCTGGACGCGGGCAAGGAATGCCTCGGCGCCGGGAATAGGTGCCAGAGGCTGAGTCTCGAGATTGTCGAGACCGATACGGAACACGCCCTCGGCGCTGCTCAACAACTCGGCGGCCGCCAGATCCACCTGAATCAGGTTGGTCTTGAACTCCTTGACCAGCTTCTCCAGCGGCGCAGCGATTTCTGCCACCGGCAGGATGCCGGCCATATAGGCACTGCCCTTGAGGGTGTGCAGGGCACGCTGCAGGTCGTCGGTGACTGGCTGCGGCAGCTCCTGGGCGCAATCGGCGAGAAAGCCCACCAGGGTATCCAGATGGGTTTCCGCCTCGTTGCGGAAGATTTCCAGCAACTGTGGGTCAAGGGGCTCACCATTGAGAGACTCGCTATCGAGCGGTTGGTCGGTGACCGACTCGACCTGCTCGACGACCTCGGTAGCGTCGTCAACGCCCACGGGCTCGGCTACCTGCTGGGCGGCCGGGGCGTCAGATTTTGGGGGCGTCAGACCCTTGGCCAGGGCATGCGCGGTGGCCGCCAGTAGATCGACATCGTCACGCTGACGCTGAGCCTTGGCGGCGAACTCGTCGACCAGCGCCGGCATCAGCGCCACTACGTCGAGCACTACCTGCTGCACCGGTGCACTCGGTTCGATGCTGCGGTCCAGCACGCGGTTGAGCAAATTTTCGATGGACCAGCCCAGCTCGCCGATGATCAGCGCGCGAACCATGCGGCCGCTGCCTTTGAGCGTGTGGAAGGCCCGACGCACTTCGATCAGCGCGTCCTTGTTATCGGTATCGGCCTGCCACTGCGGCAGGTATTCGCCGATAGTTTCCAGCACCTCGCCGACTTCTTCGATAAAGACTTCCAGCAACTCTTCATCCACCGGCTCTTCATCGGCAGGCGGCGGCAACAGGCTCGGCGGCACATCGGCGGCAGGCGGATTGATCGCCTGGACCGGTGCGGCCATCACGTCAGCCATTGACAGCGGCTTCTCTGCCACTGGCTCCTCGACCTGGATGTGCGGCGCGCTGGGCAGCTCGACTTCCGGCAGTTCCAGATCGGCCAACTCCAGCTCGTCCCACTGATTCGCTTCGGCCAGTTGCTCCAGGCTCAGCTCTTCGAGCTCCAACGCCGGCTCGGCCTGGGCGTCGAACAACGGTGCGGCGATGATCTCTTCGCTCTGCGTACTGGGCAGCTCTTCGAGCTCGCCCAGTTCGAAGGAGAAGGTCTCGGCGCTCTCGCTCACTGCCGGCAGGTCAGGCTCGATGTCGACCAGCTCCAGCTCGGCAACGGCTTCGTCAGGTGCATCGACCGACTCGAAGGCCAGCGGCTCGATCTCGGCGAGGGGCTCTTCGAGCTGTTCGTCCTCGGCGCCCAGCAGTTCGATTTCCTGCAGCGGGTCAGCCAGCGGCGCCAGGCTTTCCTCCTGCGGTTCGACGCGGTCGAGAATCGACGGTTTTTCCTTGAGCGGATAACCCAGTGCTTCCAGGCTCTCCTCGGCGACGTCGAGAATCAGGTCGCCCTGGGTGCCATGGTCCTCGGCCAGACGCTCGAGGTAATACTCGACGCTGGTAATGGCGTCTGCCAGGGTGTCCAGGCTCTGCCAGTTGGGCACGGCCTTGCGCGCCAGCAACTGTTCCTGAATCTTGTAGCGGTTGCAGGCGTTGAGCAGGTCGGCAGCGCGCTGCAGCGGAATCATCGCCAGGCCGCCACGCACCTGCGTCAGCAGGCCGGGGACACGTGCCAGATGCTCGTGGTTCCACTGCGAGGCGATGAACTCGATGATCGCGTCCTTGGCCTGTTCCAGACCGTTGCGCGCCTCTTTGATCACCAACTGATGAATCTGCGCCACATCGGTGGTGGGCAGGTGGCTCTGTTCGTTCCTGCTGTCATCGCTCGGCCCGACCATGCCGGCCAGCGTCGCCTCGACGTAGAGCAACGCACCGGCGACGTCCATCAGCACGGCATCGTTGGGCTCGCGCTGACCGAGGGACAGGCCGTGAATCACGTCGATCTGGTCGAGAATGACCTTGCGCGGCTGGCCGAAACCGAGCACTGCGAGGGTATCGGCGATCTGCTTGAGCGGCGCCAGCAGGGCGTCCAGCTCACTGGGTTGACTGCGATCGCTGCGCACGAACAGGTCCAGGCTGTCCTTGACCCGCACCAACTCTTCGCAGAGAGCCGCCACCACAGAACGCATGGCATCACGGTCAGGACCTGCCAGACGGGCACGTTCCTCATCCACCACTTCGTTGTCGGGCAGCGCTTCGTCGAGACGATACTGTTCCTTCAGGGCGCGAATACGCGGCGACTGCGCCGGCGCCTTGGCCACATAGAACAACAGGTTCTTGGTCAGTTCGTCGCTAGCGGGCTGGTTGATGCCATCGGCACCCTGCTCGACCAGGCGCTTGAGTTCCTTGTCGACCTGACGCAGCAAGGTACGCACCGAGGTACCGTTGACCACACTGCCGTTGGCCAGACCTTCGACCATGCCGGAAGCGATCTGCCACAGGCCGCCCAACGGGGCGTCCTTGCACAGCGTTTCCAGACGAGCGAAGACGCGCGCCATGTAACCGAGATTGGTCGCCAGGTCCTGATTGCGGATCACGCCGACCAGGGCCATTTGCAGCATCTGCCGCAGCTTGCGCAGCAGCACGGGAAGCTCGGCGGTACGCAGGCGCGCCAGGCTATCGGACGGCAACGCCGGCAGGCGTGCGGACATGTCCGGAGAGAACAGGCTGGTTTCCGACAGCAGCTTCTCACCACGGGCGGCGCGCAGGTCGTTGAGCAGCGGCAGCACGACCATGGGCAGGTCGCGGCGAGCGGTCTGGATGCGGTCGAGGTACACCGGCAGTTGCAGAATGGCCTGCATCAGCACTTCCAGGGCTTCGCCCTGGTTGGCCACGCGACCTTCCATCAGAGCCTTGGCCAACTGCTCCATTTCCTCGGCGAGCAGAGCCGCGCCGTAGAACTCGACCATCTGCAAGGTGCCGTGAACCTGGTGCACGTAGGTCAAGCAGAAGCGCATGCGCGTAGGGTCCTGCGGGTTCTCGACGAACGCCTCCAGGGCTTGCCGCGCCTGCTTCAGGGTTTCCCCGATCTCGCCTTTGACCCACTCCAGGGCGACATAATCATGCCGATCACCCATAGCCACTCCACTCATAAACTTGGCCTTATCCCTTGCGGGTAAACGCCAGAACTCGCTCGTCGGCCACCGGCACCAGTTGCGGGTGCTGCCAACCGGCTACTTCGCCCACGCCCACGACCAGCAGGCCACCCGGCGCCAGGCTTTCGGCCAGGCGATTGAGGATGTCGCGGCGACGCCAGCGGCGGAAATAGATCAGCAAGTTCTGACAGAAAATCACATCCATGCCGGACATCGGCGCCTTGGCCAGTTCCAACACATTGAGCTTGGCGCAGCACACACGCGCGGCCAGGCTCGGTCCCACCTTGAAGCGTCCATCGGCCTGGGCGAGAAAGTAGCGCTCGCGCAGCTCGTCACTCACCTGCTCCAGGCGTCGCGCCGAGTAGCACGCCTCGCGTGCCTTGCTCAGTGCGCCCTGACTGATATCGGTACCGGTTACCGCGAAGTGTTCGGGCAACTCGCTGCCTTGCAGAACCTCCGCGGCCTGAATCGCCAGCGAATACGGCTCTTCACCACTGGAGCAACCCACGCTCCACAATTCCCAGGGTTTGCCCAGGCCCGCCGCCAGACGCTCCTGCAGGTACTGCGAGAGCACCTCGAAGGACGGTGGATGGCGGAAGAAGCGGGTTTCCTGCACGGTCAGACGATCCAGCAGGGTCGACCACTCCACCGCGCCACGCGGCCCGTCGGTGACCTGACGGTAGTAGCTGGCGTAATCCGTGACGCCCAGTTCGCGCATGCGCGCACTCAGATTGGTCTGCAGAAAGGCGCGCCGCTGCTCGCTGATCACCACACCGGTACGCGCCTCGAGCAGCGTCTGCCAGTCGTGAAAATCGGCTTGCGACATATCGGCCACCGGGCGCAATGCCCAAACGCCCGCTGACTGCATACCTTCGCCCTGAGTCATGGCTGTGTAGCGAAGGCTGCCGCCAGCCTCCGCACTCCTTTATCAGGCGTCTGGCAGGGTGAAGCCGGACACCGACTTGCGCATCTCACTGGCCATCTTGGCCAGGTTACCAATGCTCTTGGCGGTGGCGGTGGTACCCGAGGACGTCTGCGAGGTGATCTCCTGGATCACGTTCATGGTGTTGGAAATGTGACCGGCCGAAGAGGCCTGCTGACGGGCGGCGTTGGAAATGTTCTGGATGAGGGCCGCGAGGGTTTTCGATACCTTCTCGATCTCTTCCAGTGCCACACCGGCGTCCTGCGCCAGGCGAGCACCGCGAACCACTTCGGAAGTCGTCTGCTCCATGGAGATAACGGCTTCGTTGGTGTCGGTCTGAATGGTTTTTACCAGCGCCTCGATCTGCTTGGTCGCCGCCGAGGAACGTTCTGCGAGGCGTTGTACCTCGTCCGCTACCACGGCGAAGCCGCGGCCCGCATCACCGGCCATGGAGGCCTGGATCGCGGCGTTCAGTGCGAGGATGTTGGTCTGGTCGGCAATGTCGTTAATCAGGCTAACGATGTCACCGATCTCCTGGGACGATTCACCGAGGCGTTTGATCCGCTTCGAGGTGTCCTGGATCTGCTCACGGATATTATCCATGCCGGTGATGGTGTTGTGTACGACTTCGTTGCCCTTGTTGGCGATGGCTACGGAACGTTCCGCTACCGCGGAGGACTCCGAGGCGTTCGCCGATACCTGGTCAATCGACACGGCCATCTCGTTGATCGCTGCGGAGGCACCGGCAATTTCCTGCGCCTGGTGCTCGGAAGCTTCGGCCAGGTGCATCGCCGTGGCCTGGGTTTCCTGCGCAGCACCGGCTACCTGAACGGCGGTCAGGTTGATGGTGGCTACCAGGTCACGCAGCTGGTCGATGGAGTAGTTGATGGAGTCGGCGATGGCACCGGTGAAGTCTTCGGTTACCGTCGCGGCCACGGTCAGGTCACCGTCTGCGAGGTCGGCGATTTCGTCGAGCAGACGCAGAATCGCCGCCTGGTTACGTTCGTTCTTCTCGGCGGTCTCGGCCAGACGACGGTTGGTCTCACGCACCATCACCAGACCGATGAGGATGATCGAACCCAGCGCCAGGGCACCCAGCACGTAGCCAAACAGGGTATTGATGGCACGGCCCGAGGCCAGGTCTTCGAAACCGACGGCCAGCTCGGACGCCTTGTCCAGCAGGGTCTGCGAAACGGTGAAGATGGAGCTGGCCGATTCACGCACCTGGAACAGTTCCGGCGAGGTCTCGAGAATCTCGTCCACCGAACCGGATACGAATTCGAACAGCTCGGAAATCTCGGCCAGACGCTCGAGAGCCTCCTCGTCGGTCACCTGGCTGATTTCCATCGCCGCGTTGCCTTCGAGCATGGCGGCCAGTACGCGACCGAACAGGCTGGCATCACGACCGAACATGTCGGCGGCCTGGAACAGGCTGGCATCACGACCGAACATGTCAGCGGCCTGTACCGAGTCTTCGTCACCGGCCAGTACCTTGTTCACCGAGCCGAGGATACGTTCGGCCAGCAGCGACTGACGCTGGGCCACAGAGACCTGGGCAGCCGGTGCACCGCTTTCCAGCAGGATGTCGACCACTTCCTCGTACTCGACCTGCAATTGCGGAATGGTTTCCGCCAGGGTGGCGGCTACCTGGTGCAGCGACAGTACGGTCTGCTCACTGGCAATAATGGCGTCGGTGTTCTGCCGCAGGCTGTCCCAGTCCTGCTGCACCGCAGCCATCTGCGCTTGCACCGAAGAAGGTGCCGGAGGCAGGCCGGTATTGGCATCACCATCGGTCAGGTAACTCCAGCGCCGCTGGAAGTCGTTACGCGCTGCACGCAGCAGGCCGAATGCCTCTGCCTTGCCCGCCGCAGCCTCAGTGGCGTTGTTGGCGATACGCTGGGACAGTACGCGCAGCTCACCGGAGTGGCTGATGTACTCGGTATCGTAGTTGGACTGGGTGTTGATGTAGGCGAAGTTCGCGAACAACAGCACGATGGAGACGATAAGCACGACGAACAGCGCCGCGATCAGCGTGCTGCTGCGTGCTCCGACCAACAAATTACCTGCATTGAATTTTTTCATTTTCTGGCCCCCGCCTGGACCGACCGCACTACGGTTCCCATGTAACGCCAAAGAGCCGGCAAAGCCGGCCCAACCGAAAATCTACTGATAGGACACATCGAGAAAGCCCGGATTGGTGGTCAGCGCATGAGGGCTGAACACCAACCAGGGTTGTTCTCGTTGAAAGACTCCGTGGATAAACGGCGCAATGCTCGCCTCGAGAGGCGGCAGTTGTTCTGAAAATGCATCCACGGGAAAATGTTGCATGCCGAAAACCTCGTCGACGGTAAGGCCAGCGAAGATCTCCTGGTGGTCCACCACCAGCACCCGCCGCAGCTTGCGCAGCGGCGACAGTTCGTTACCGAAGAACCCGCACAGGTCCATGATCGGCAGCAGGCGGCCACGCACGTTGGCCACCCCTTTGACCCAGCCCTTCACACCCGGCAGCAGGGTGTAGCGCGGCTCGTGCAGCACCTCTCCCACTTCCCCCATCGGCGCGACGAAAAATCGCTCGCCCATGCGAAAGCCGATACCGCTCCAGCTCTGCACCGCCGCCTGTTGCGACGGCAGGCCAGCCGCCAAGACCCGGCAACGCTGGTCAATCTCAAGGAGAATCTGGAAAGGAGTCTGCGCGGACATGCCAGCCTTGGCCTTCTTTTTATTTAGTACACGGACAGCACGGCATCAGCCGGCCAGTACCGCATTGAGGGTCTTCAGCAAGGTATCTTCGTCGATCGGCTTGGTCAGGTAGTCCTTGGCGCCTTGGCGCTTGCCCCAGACCTTGTCGGTTTCCTGATCCTTGGTGGTGACGATGATCACCGGGATGTGGCTGGTCTCGGCGTCCTTGGTCAACTGACGGGTCGCCTGAAAGCCGTTGAGGCCGGGCATGACGATGTCCATCAGCACCGCGTCGGGCTTTTCCTGGCGAGCCAGAGCCACGCCGTCAGCGCCGTTTTCCGCCTTGAGTACCTGATGCCCATGTTTTTCCAGCATGGCGGTCAGCTTGTACATCTCGGTCGGGGAGTCATCAACAATCAGAATTCGAGCCATGGTGTTTCCCAATACAGAAGTGGCGTACGGCGGTCAGGCCGGAACGTCAGGAGGCTTGTTCCACCGGGGTGAAGTCGGGCACGTGAGCCTTGATGGCACCGAGCAGCTCTTCCTTGCTGAAAGGCTTGGTCAGGTACTGATCGGAGCCGACGATACGCCCCTTGGCCTTATCGAACAGACCGTCCTTGGAGGACAGCATGATCACTGGCGTGGACTTGAAAGCACTGTTGTTCTTGATCAGGGCACAGGTCTGATACCCATCGAGACGCGGCATCATGATGTCGACAAAGATGATGCTGGGATGCGTGTCGGCAATCTTGGCCAGGGCATCGAAGCCATCGACCGCAGTGATGACATCACAACCCACTTTTTTCAGCAGAGTTTCAGCGGTGCGACGAATCGTTTTCGAATCGTCGATCACCATCACTTTCAAACCCTCGGTATGCTGTTCCATGTTCGCCCTACCATCGCCTCGGTGAGTCGTTATATTTGCGTTATCAGTATGCCTGAGGCCCAGTCTTCGATGGGGCTTGACCCAATCGTCGGGCCTTTTTAGCACACTCTCCAGATGCAATCTATAAGCCTGCCAGGGCAGCTCCGCCCTTGACCGCGCGGCCCGGCCGGCGCCACCCTGACAGCCATTGTTCGGCGCGGCCAGCCCGGCCTTCGCCCTTATCTCACGGAGTTTATCCCCCATGAGCCTTCGCCTCGGGATCGTCATGGATCCTATTGCCAGCATCTCCTTCAAGAAGGACAGCTCGCTGGCCATGTTGCTGGCCGCTCAAGCACGCGGCTGGTCGCTGTTCTACATGGAGCAGCAGGATCTCTATCAGGTTCGCGGCCAGGCCCGTGCCCGCCTGCGTTCTCTGGAAGTGTTCAATGATCCGCAGCGCTGGTTCACCCTTGGTACGGAACAGGACACGCCGCTCGCCGAACTGGACGTGATCCTGATGCGCAAGGACCCGCCCTTCGATAACGAATTCGTCTACTCCACCTACCTGCTTGAGCAGGCCGAGAACGACGGCGTACTGGTGGTCAACCGGCCGCAGAGTCTGCGCGACTGCAATGAAAAGTTCTTCGCCACCCAGTTTCCCCAATACACACCAGCGACTCTGGTAAGCCGGCGTCCCGACATTGTGCGCCAGTTTGCCGATGAGCACCGTGACATCATTCTCAAACCCCTTGATGGTATGGGCGGATCGCAGATATTTCGCCACCGCGAAGGCGATCCGAATCTCTCGGTGATTCTGGAAACCCTGACCCTGCACGGCCACCAGCAGATCATGGCGCAGGCCTACCTGCCGGCTATCAAGGACGGCGACAAACGCATCCTGATGATAGACGGGGAACCGGTACCCTATTGCCTGGCACGCATTCCGGCTGCCGGGGAGACTCGCGGCAACCTGGCCGCCGGCGGCCGCGGCGAGGCGCGCCCGCTGACCGAGCGCGATCGCGAAATTGCCGCAGCAGTCGGGCCTACCCTACGCGAAAAGGGTCTGATCTTCGTCGGACTCGATGTGATTGGTGATCATCTGACAGAAATCAATGTCACCAGCCCGACCTGTATCCGCGAGATAGATGCCGCATTCGACACCCGTATCGGCGAACAACTGATGGACTGCATTGCGCGCAAACGTGGGTTAAAAGCTTGACGCAGGTGGCAGCCTGGCGCCGGCAACTTGCAGGCGCCTACTGCTACCCGGCAGACTGCGCGACATTCGAAAGCAGACCCGATACGCGATGAACGCAGCAGCCTCCCCACCGACCGCTTCCTCCGCCAACGCCCGACCGGCGGACCGCCTGGGATTCACCCTGTTTCTCGCGGCAGCACTGCACGCGGCACTGATCCTCGGCGTCGGCTTCACCCTGGAGTCGCCGCCGGAAATCAGCAAGACGCTGGAAATCACCCTGTCTACCTTCAAGAGCGAAGAGAAGCCCAAGGAAGCGGATTTCCTGGCGCAGGACAACCAGCAGGGCAGCGGCACGCTGGAACACACTGCAGCACCCAAGACCACCGAACAGGCGCCCTTTCAGGACAGCGAGGTGCGCAAGGTCACCCCGCCCGCCACCCCGCAGCAGCCTGCCACCCGACAGGAAGCCCCCAAGGCCGCAGTCGCCACACGCGCACCGCAGCAGCAGAAAACCCCGGTCAAACGCGAAGAAGCCAAACCGGTTCCGGAGACCCGGCCTGCGCCGGTGTTCGACTCCGCTCAGTTGTCAGCCGAGATCGCCAGCCTGGAAGCCGAATTGGCCCAGGAAGTTCAGCAGTACGCCAAGCGCCCGAAGATCCATCGCCTCAACGCCGCCTCGACCATGCGCGACAAGGGCGCCTGGTACAAGGACGAATGGCGTAAGAAAGTCGAACGCATCGGCAACCTCAATTACCCCGACGACGCTCGTCGCCAACGTATATATGGCAGCCTGCGCCTGTTGGTATCGATCAACCGTGATGGCTCGCTGTACGAGGTACAGGTACTGGAATCTTCCGGCCAGGCCGTGCTCGACCAGGCCGCACAACGCATCGTGCGCCTGGCCGCGCCCTATGCGCCCTTCACCGGCGACCTGGCCGATATCGACCGCCTGGAAATCATCCGCACCTGGCGCTTCGAGCGCGGTGATCGACTGTCGAGTAATTAGCCAACCCTGACATCGGTGCGCACGGCGCACCCTGCGAAGTGGTGCCAGCAGCCTGGGTGAAATCCGGCAAAGCGCTGCTCACGCTTGTAGCTTGCCGCCTGTCGTTCCAAACTAGGCGTCATGAAGAAATCAGCCCCCACTTCGCTCAAGCACCACTTCCTGATTGCCATGCCACACATGGCCGATCCGCACTTCGCGCAGACCGTCACCTACCTGGTCGAACACAACGAGCAAGGTGCGATGGGCCTGGTGATCAACAAGCCCAATGGCCTGAATCTGGCTGACGTGCTCGAACAACTACGCCCTGACGAAGAGCCGGCGGCGTTGTGCCACAGCCTGCCGATCTTCGCCGGTGGCCCGGTACAGACCGACCGCGGCTTCGTCCTGCATCCCGCTGGTCCGCAGTTCCAGGCGACCCTGGAGCTGGGCGAGCTGGGCCTCTCCACCTCGCAGGACGTATTGTTCGCCATCGCCGACGGCAGCGGCCCGGAACGCTACCTGATCACCCTTGGCTACGCCGGCTGGGATGCCGGGCAACTGGAAGCCGAACTGGCCGACAATGCCTGGCTGACCTGCCCCGCCGACAGCAACATTCTTTTCGACCTGCCGTTCGACCAGCGTCTTAACGCCGCCGCCGCACGCCTGGGGGTCAACCTCAGCCTGCTGACCTCGCAGGTCGGGCACGCCTGATGAGCGACAAGCCACTGCGCCTGCTGCTGGGTTTCGACTATGGCACCAAGCAGATCGGCGTCGCCGTCGGCCAGGTGATCACCGGCCAGGCCCGTGAGCTGTGCGTGCTCAAGGCGCAGAACGGCGTACCGGACTGGAACCGCGTCGAAGCGCTGATCAAGGAGTGGCAGCCGGACGCCGTGGTGGTCGGCCTGCCGCTGAACATGGACGGCACGCCCAGCGAAATGAGCGCCCGCGCCGAGAAATTCGCCCGCCGCCTCAACGGCCGCTTCAACCTGCCGGCCTACACCCACGACGAACGCCTGACCACCTTCGAGGCCAAAGGCCAACGCCTGCGCGAAGGCCAGAGTGGCGGCTATCGCGAGCGCCCGGTCGATGCCATTGCCGCCGCCCTGCTCCTGCAAGGCTGGCTCGAGGAAAACTGCACGGGCTGAGCGACTCGGTCCGCATCAAGGAGTTTCGCCATGCTACCCAACCCCAACGACCTGCTGCCGGCCATGGCCAGCGCCCTGACCCAGCATCTGAACCAACGCCAGATCAGCGAGCCGCGCTTCATCGGCATCCGCACCGGCGGCGTCTGGGTCGCCCAGGCCCTGCTTGCCGCCCTGGGGCGCGAGGACGCACTGGGCATCCTCGACGTGTCCTTCTACCGCGATGATTTCACCCAGAACGGCCTGCACCCGCAGGTGCAACCGTCCGAACTGCCGTTCGAGATCGAAGGCCAGCATCTGGTGCTGATCGACGACGTGCTGATGAGCGGGCGCACCATCCGCGCCGCGCTGAACGAACTGTTCGACTATGGCCGCCCAGCCAGTGTGACCCTGGTCAGCCTGCTCGACCTGGGCGCCCGCGAGTTGCCGATCCGCCCCGACGTGGTCGGCGCCACCCTGTCGCTGGCGACCAACGAGCGGGTAAAATTGTCCGGCCCCACGCCGCTGACCCTCGAACTCCAGACGCTCGCCAACTGAGACTCCCCGCGATGACGCCACTCGCCGCCAAGCGCCCGCTGCAGCTGAACGACCAAGGTCAGCTGCGCCACTTCCTCTCACTCGACGGCCTGCCCCGCGAGCTGCTGACCGAAATCCTCGACACCGCCGACTCCTTCCTCGAAGTCGGCGCGCGCGCGGTGAAGAAGGTCCCGCTACTGCGCGGCAAGACCGTGTGCAACGTGTTCTTCGAGAACTCCACGCGCACCCGCACCACTTTCGAGCTGGCCGCCCAGCGCCTGTCGGCGGACGTCATCAGCCTCAACGTCTCGACCAGTTCCACCAGCAAGGGCGAGACCCTGTTCGACACCCTGCGCAACCTCGAGGCCATGGCCGCCGACATCTTCGTCGTGCGCCATGCCGACTCCGGCGCCGCGCACTTCATCGCCGAGCACGTCTGCCCGAACCTGGCGATCATCAACGGCGGCGACGGCCGTCACGCGCACCCGACCCAGGGCATGCTCGACATGCTCACCATTCGCCGCCACAAGGGCGACTTCGAGAATCTGTCGGTGGCCATCGTCGGCGACATCCTGCACTCGCGGGTGGCACGCTCGAACATGCTGGCGCTGAAAACCCTGGGCTGCCCGGACATTCGCGTGATCGCGCCGAAGACCCTGCTGCCCATCGGCCTGGAACAAAGCTACGGCGTGCGCGTGTTCAGCGACGCCAATGAAGGCCTCAAGGACGTCGACGTGGTGATCATGCTGCGCCTGCAACGCGAGCGCATGCAGGGTGGCCTGCTGCCCAGCGAGGGCGAGTTCTACCGCCTTTTCGGTCTCACCGAACAACGCCTCAAGCTGGCCAAGCCCGATGCATTGGTGATGCACCCGGGCCCGATCAACCGTGGCGTGGAGATCGAGTCGGCGGTGGCCGACGGCCCGCAGTCGGTGATCCTCAACCAGGTCACCTACGGCATCGCCATCCGCATGGCCGTGCTGTCGATGGCCATGAGCGGGCAGAACGCCCAACGTCAACTCAACGCCGAGGAGGCCAACTGATGCGTACAGCAATCCTCGGCGCCCGCATGATCGACCCAGCCAGCGGTCTGGATCAGGTCATCGACCTCTATATAGATGGCGGCAAGCTGGTCGCCACTGGTCATGCACCCTCTGGCTTTGTCGCCGACAAGACTCTCGACGCCCAGGGCCTGATCGCCGCCCCCGGCCTGGTCGACCTGTCGGTGGCCCTGCGCGAACCCGGCTATAGCCGCAAGGGCAGCATCGCCACGGAAACCCTGGCCGCAGCGGCCGGTGGTGTCACCAGCCTGTGCTGCCCACCGCTCACCAAGCCAGTGCTGGATACCTCGGCGGTGGCCGAGCTGATCCTCGACCGCGCCCGCGAAGCCGGGCACACCAAGGTCTTCCCCATTGGTGCGCTGAGCAAAGGTCTGGCCGGTGAGCAGCTTGCAGAGCTCGTTGCGCTGCGCGATGCCGGTTGCGTGGCCTTCGGCAACGGCCTGGACAACTTCCGCAGTAGCCGCACCCTGCGCCGCGCGCTGGAATATGCGGCCACCTTCGACCTGCAGGTGATCTTCCATTCGCAGGACTTTGATCTGGCCGAAGGCGGTCTGGCGCATGAAGGCCCGACCGCCAGCTTCCTCGGCCTGGCCGGCATTCCGGAAACCGCCGAAACCGTGGCCCTGGCCCGCGACCTGCTGCTGGTGGAACAGAGCGGCGTGCGCGCGCACTTCAGCCAGATCACCAGCGCTCGTGGCGCCGAGCTGATCGCCAACGCCCAGGCGCGCGGCCTGCCGGTGACCGCCGATGTGGCGCTGTACCAGCTGATCCTCACCGACGAGGCGCTGATCGACTTCTCCAGCCTCTATCACGTGCAGCCGCCACTGCGCTCGCGAAACGACCGCGATGGTCTGCGCGAAGCGGTGAAGGCCGGGGTGATCTCGGCCATCGCCAGCCACCACCAGCCGCACGAGCGCGATGCCAAGCTGGCGCCCTTCGCCGCCACCGAGCCGGGCATCAGCAGCGTGCAGCTGCTGCTGCCGCTGGCCATGAGTCTGGTGCAGGACGGCCTGCTGGATCTGCCGACGCTGCTGGCACGCCTGTCCAGCGGCCCGGCAGCCGCACTGCGTCTGCCGGCCGGCTCGCTGCGCGTCGGCAGCGCTGCCGATATCGTGCTGTTCGATGCAGAGGCTTCGACCGTCGCCGGTGAGCAGTGGTACTCCAAGGGCAGCAACTGCCCGTTCATAGGCCATTGTCTGCCCGGTGCGGTGCGCTACACGCTGGTCGACGGGCATATCAGCTACCAGGGCTGAACCGATACGAGCCCGCCACCCGGCGGGCTCGCCAGCTCCGTAGGGTGTAGCGGGGTCGCCCAGGCCGCGGGCACCAACCGCTGAAGGCCGCGGTGCGCGCGGCGCACCCTACGTCCGGGCGACCTTCCCGTCCGCGACACGCCCCGCTCTTGCCACGACATTGGACGAAGTAGTGACTCGACGGTCATGATCCACGTCAGGTTAGGCAGCCGAAATTTTCCAAATGCCACCGCCTTATGACCCTGCTCGCGCCTGAAGGCGCCGGCCTGGCGTCGCGCTGGCCTTGTTCAGGAGCTTTTGATTTATGTCGCGCTTACCTGTGATCGTGGGTTTTGGGGGTTACAACGCAGCCGGGCGCAGCTCCTTCCACCATGGCTTCCGTCGCACCGTGCAGGAGTCGCTGGAACCCCAGGCGCGCCAGGAAACCCTGGCCGGGCTGGCGCAGATGATGAAGCTGGTGCGCGTGGTCGACGGCCAGTACCGCGATCAGGACGGTCAAGCACTCAGTCTGGCGGAGATCGAAAGCCGCTACGCCAAGGAGATTCTGGCCGGCACCCTCGTGCGCCGCCTAGAAAAGCAGCACCTGGACCCGGACGCGGTCCACTGGCAGAAGAGCATCAGCGTCGCCCCCGCCAATGGCGCCAGCCTGAGTTTCATCACCCAGCGCAAGCAATTGCCCGAGCCACTGCCGGCCAACTGGTCGGTCGAAGAGCTCGAAGGCAACGAAGTACGCGTCACCCTGCATGACAGTTGCGAATTCAAGGTCGACAGCTATCGCCCGCTGGCAGTGAAATCCGCCGGCCAGTTGCCCACCGGCTTCGAGCCGAGCGAGCTGTACAATTCGCGCTTCCACCCGCGCGGCCTGGCCATGACCGTGGTCGGCGTCACAGACGCCCTGCGTTCGGTCGGCATCGATTGGCAGCGCATCGTTCAACATGTCGCACCAGACGAAATCGCCGTGTTCGCCAGCTGCATCATGAGCCAGCTCGACGAGAACGGCTTCGGCGGCATGATGCAGTCGCGCCTCAAGGGTGGCCGCGTCACGGCCAAACAACTGGCCCTGGGCCTGAACACCATGCCGGCGGACTTCATCAACGCCTACGTGCTCGGCAGCGTCGGCACCACCGGCAGCATCACCGGCGCCTGCGCCACCTTCCTCTACAACTTGCAGAAGGGCATCGAGCAGATCGCTTCGGGCAAGGCCCGTGTGGTCATCGTCGGCAGCAGCGAGGCGCCGATCAACCAGGAGTGCATCGAGGGTTACGGTGCCATGGGCGCGCTGGCCACCGAAGAGGGCCTGCGCCAGATCGAGGGCAAGAGCGACGTGGATTTCCGCCGCGCCAGCCGCCCGTTCGGCGACAACTGCGGCTTCACCCTGGCCGAAGCCTGCCAGTTCGTGGTGCTGATGGACGACGAGCTGGCCCTGGAGCTGGGTGCCGACATCCACGGCGCCGTGCCGGACGTATTCATCAACGCCGATGGCTTCAAGAAATCCATTTCCGCCCCCGGCCCGGGCAACTACCTGACCGTGGCCAAGGCCGTGGCCAGCGCCGTGCAACTGCTCGGCCTGGACGCCGTGCGTAGCCGCAGCTTCGTTCACGCCCATGGCTCCAGTACCCCGGCCAACCGCGTCACCGAGTCGGAGATTCTCGACCGCGTCGCAGCTGCCTTCGGTATCGAGCAATGGCCGATCACGGCAGTGAAGGCCTTCGTCGGCCACTCCCTGGCCACCGCCAGCGGCGACCAGGTGATCGCTGCTCTCGGCACTTTCAAGTACGGCATCGTGCCAGGCCTGAAGACCATCGACGCGGTTGCCGGCGACGTGCATCAGGATCACCTGAGCCTGTCCACCGAAGACCGTAAGGTGGGTGAGCAGGCGCTGGACGTGGCCTTCATCAACTCCAAGGGCTTCGGCGGTAACAACGCCAGCGCCCTGGTGCTGGCCCCGCACGTGACCGAGCGCATGCTGCGCAAACGCCACGGCCAGGCTGCCTTCGACGCCTACCTGGCGCGCCGCGAGAGCACCCGTGCCGCTGCTGCCGCATACGATCAGCTTGCCCTGCAGGGCAAGCTGGACATCATCTACAACTTCGGCAACGACATGATCGACGACCAGGCGATCTCCATCACCACCGAAGAAGTGAAGGTGCCGGGCTTCGACCAGCCATTGGTGTTCAAGAAGGACGCGCGCTACAGCGATATGCTCGATTGAGCCTGTCGCGTTCCCGTAGGGCGGGTGCAACCCGCCAATATCACGGCGGGTTTCACCCGCCCTACGATTAAAGCGCCCGCGCCAGCTCGATCAACTCTCCACGCCACTCGGCGGCAGCCGGCAAGGCCAGGAACGAGGGGTTGAGGAAGGATTCGCGCGCCTCGTAAGTCAGCACTTCGCCAGCCAGATTCAGCACCTCGCCACCGGCGCCTTGCAGCACGCCCTGCGCCGCAGCGGTGTCCCATTGTGACGTAGGCGCCAGGCGCGGGTAGCAGTCGGCATTGCCTTCGGCCAGCAGGCAGAACTTCAGCGAGCTGCCGATATTGGCCAGCGCCGGCTCACCAAAACGGGCGGCCAAACCGGCGAGCAGGGTTTCTTGGGCTGTACTGGAGTGACGCTTGCTGGCCACCAGGGTGAAGCCCTGCGCAGGCGCCAGACGCACACTGATCGACTGCTCCTCACCCGACACGTCGCTGCGCCAGGCGCCCAAACCGGCGCCACCGTAATAGCAGCGCCCGCTGGCGGGAATGCCAACCACGCCGAAGACCACGCGGCCGCGCTCGATCAAGGCGACATTGACCGTGAACTCTTCGGAACCGGCGATGAATTCCTTGGTGCCATCGAGCGGATCGACCAGCCACCAGCGCGTCCAGGCGGCGCGCTCGGCCAGCGGGATATCGGCGGCCTCTTCCGACAGCACCGGCACCTCCGGCGCCAGCGCCTGCAGGCCATCGAGCAGGATATGGTGCGCAGCCAGGTCGGCAGCGGTCACCGGCGAGGCATCGGCCTTCTCCGTCACTGCCACACCGCTGCGCCAATACGGCAGCGTCGCCGCGCCCGCCGCACGAACCAGTTCGATCACCTGGGGAATAAAGGGATGACTCACGGGCAGAACTCCCCGCGCTGGGTCAGCAGATCGCGCACCAGGTACAACGCAGCCAGCGCACGGCCTTCGCTGAACTGTTCGTGCTGGGCCAGGCTGGATAGCTCGCGCAGGCTGATGCGGTCGACCCGCATCGGCTCGGGCTCGTCACCGGGCAGGCGCTCCTCGTACAGGTTGCGCGCCAGCACCACCTGAATCTTCTGGCTCATGTAACCGGGCGACAGGCTCAGTTCGGTGATGTACTCCAGCTCGTGCGCGCCGAAACCGGCCTCTTCCTTGAGCTCGCGGTTGGCGGCGACCAGCACGTCCTCACCCGGTTCGATCAGGCCCTTGGGCAGCGACAGTTGGTAGTCGTCGGTGCCGCCGCAGTATTCCTCGATCAACACCGCGTGCTCGGCGTCGAGCATTGCCACCACCATTACCGCACCGTAGCCAGAACCCTTGCCGACCAGTCGCTCATAGGTGCGCTCCGTGCCGTTGGAGAAGCGCAACTGCACTTCCTCGACACGAAACAGACGGCTGCTGGCGACAATCTCGCGAGCGAGAACCGTGGGTTTTTGGCGCATGAGGCGACTCCTTGGCGGGACCGAGCGGGTTATCATACAGCGGCTTTCGCCATTATCCGTGGCCGAGATTGCATCAAGGCGAAACAGGCCACGGATCGATTGTTCCCGATCAGAGAGATGAGCATGCCCGTACTACCCTGGCAGCAGATCGACACCGTCCTGCTGGATATGGACGGCACGTTGCTCGACCTGCACTTCGACAACCACTTCTGGCTCACCCACCTGCCGCAGCGCTACGCCGAGCACCATGGCGTCAGCCTGGCGCTGGCCAAGGCCGAACTGCTGCCGCTGTTTCGCCAGCATGCCGGTACGCTGAACTGGTACTGCACCGACTTCTGGAGCCGCGAGCTGCGCCTGTCGATCCGCGACCTCAAGCGCGAGGTCGCGCACCTGATTGCCCTGCGCGCGGATGCCGAGCTGTTCCTGCGCGCCCTGCGCGAAGCGGGCAAGCGCGTGGTGCTGATCACCAACGCGCACCGCGATTCGCTGTCGCTGAAGCTGGAACGCGTCGAGCTGGCGCCCTGGTTCGAGCGCCTGATCAGCTCTCACGACTATGGCTTTCCCAAGGAGGACCAGCAGTTCTGGTTCGCCCTGCGCCAGGACGTCGACTTCGACCCGGCGCGCAGCCTGTTCATCGACGACAGCCTGCCGATCCTGCGCAGCGCCGGTCGCTTCGGCGTCGCCCATCTGCTGGCCGTGCGTCAGCCGGACAGCCAGGCCGGGCCGAAGGACACCGAGGAGTTCGCCGCAGTGGAGGATTATCGGGAGTTGGTGCTGGGGCTGCCTGCGGCGCACTCGCTGTAGGAGCCGGCTTGCCGGCGATCCCGGAAGACCTCGGTCGCCGGCAAGGCCAGGCGCCCCCGCTACGCCTGCGGGGATGGGGGTTTATTCGGGAATGCGCAATACCTGCCCCGGGTAGATCTTGTCCGGGTGACTGAGCATCGGCTTGTTGGCCTCGAATATCTTCATGTAGGCATTGGCATTGCCGTATTCGGCCTTGGCAATGGCGCTCAGCGTGTCGCCCTTCTTCACCGTAACGAAGCGCGCTGCGGGGGCGGGCGTGGTCACGCTGATCTGGTCATCGACTTCACCGACACCGGCAACGTTGCCCAGCGCCAGGAGGATCTTTTCCTTCTCTTCCTGGCTGGCCACTTCGCCACGGGCGATGACCTTGTCACCTTCGACACTGACCTCGATGTTCGGGTTACCCAGGCCAACCTTGGTAACGTGGTCCTTGAGTGATTCGGCGGCCTGCGCCTCCTGACCCACCAGCGACTCCCAAAGCCTGACCCCGGCGTCTTTGACAAAGGCAAACAGACTCATGGCGATTCCTCTCGTTCCTTGTGAATGACCGGGCAAAGCCCCCGGAGACCAAAGTCTAGTTCAGGAAACACCCCTGATTAGCATTCGCGCATTAGAATCCGAGCAAACCAGGAGCCTCCATGGACATAAAGCAGCTGAAATTTCTCGTCGCCCTCGACGAGACCCGCCACTTCGGTCAGGCCGCCGCGCGCTGCCACGTGACCCAGCCGACGCTGTCCATGCGCCTGCGCCAACTGGAGGACGAACTGGGCCTGGAACTGGTGCGCCGCGGACAACGTTTCGAGGGCTTCAGCGCCGAAGGTGAGCGCATCCTGGCCTGGGCACGCAGCCTGCTGGCGGCGCAGGATGGCCTGCTCGCCGAGGCAGCCGCCTGCCGTGGCCATCTGGTCGGCACCTTGCGTCTGGGCGTGGTGCCGCTAGCCAGTTTCGACCCGATGCGCCTGATCAGCCTGTTCGCCGAGCGCCACCCCGGGCTGCGCTTTCAGCTGCATGCGCTGAGCAGCGATCAGATTCTGGAGGGCCTGGTACGTAATCAACTCGACCTTGGCCTGTCCTATCTCGACCGACTCGACCGCGAGCACTTCGCCAGCCTGGAGCTGGCCGAAGCACGCATGGGCCTGCTCTACGATCAGCGCCACTTCCACTTCGTCAGCAGCAGCCTGCGCTGGGAGCAGCTAGCCAACTTGCCCCTGGGCCTGCTCTCCACCGGCATGCACTTTCGCCAGTCCATCGATCACAGCTTCCGTGCGCGCGGCCTCAGCCCGCAGGTACGCCTGGAGGCCGATGCCGTGCACCACCTGACTCAGGCGGTCAGCGCCGGTCTGTGCTGCAGCGTCATGCCGTTACCGGCCGACGGTGCTCCGACCGACGGTCATCTGCGCCTGCTACCCATCGAGGACGCTCATACCCTGGCACCTCAGGGCCTGATCATGCGTCGTAGCGCCCCTGCCTCACCGCTCGCGCAAGCCTGCTTCGAAGAGGCGCGAGAGTGGCTGGCGGACGCTTGATAGATTTGCTCGATCAACACATCAAAGCCAACGATTAGACGCTCCTCGCCCATGGGCCTAGGCTTAGCTGTGTCAATCTGTCACAGAGCGCGCCTCGATGGCCAAGCCAGCCGCCCAGTCGCACATCGCCAGTGCCTACACCTACGCCGAACTCGGTGATGGTCGTGCGCAGCACGCTGCACTGGCCGAAGAATGTGCCCTGGCAATCAGCTACAACGACCTGAGCCAGGCCGTGATGATGGTTTCTCCCCATCATCTGGAAGATTTTGCCGTCGGTTTCAGTCTCGGTAACGACCTGATCCAGTCCATCGACGACATCTATGACATCCAGTTGCGCGGCCTCGGTGACAGCCGCGAAGCGCGCCTGCAGGTCAGCAGCCGCGCCTTTTGGGCGCTCAAGCAACAACGCCGGCAAATGGCCGGCACCAGTGGCTGTGGCCTGTGCGGTGTGGATGCACTGGAACAGGCGCTACCGGCCCTGACCGCCCTGCCCGGCGCAGCGTTGCCGCCACTGGAGCACCTGACCGGACTGCGCGAGCGCATCGGTGAGCAACAACAACTGGCACGCCACAGCGGCGCGCTGCATGCCGCCCTGTTCATCGACGCCAGCGGCGAGATTCGTCTGTGCCGCGAAGACATCGGCCGCCATAACGCGCTGGACAAGCTGATCGGCGCCATCGCCCGCGAGCGCATCGACACCCTGGGTGGCTTTGCTCTGGTCACCAGTCGCTGCAGCCTGGAGTTGCTGCACAAGGCGGTACGCGCCGGCATCGACACGCTGGTGAGCCTGTCCGCGCCCACCGCCCTGACCGTGGACTGGGCGCGGCGCCACCGCCTCAACCTGATCCACCTGCCTCATCACAGCACGCCGCGGGTCTACAGCCCCGCGCCTGACGAAGAAGAACGACCATGAGCCTGCAACCCGTCAATCCCCGTTACAAGCCCTACAAAGGCCCGGCCGCTGGCTGGGGCGCGCTGAATGCCGTCACCCGCTTCTGGCTGGACAGCAAACAGCCGTTCAAGAACCTGCGCGCGCTGCTCAAGACCAACCAGAACGGCGGCTTCGACTGCCCCGGCTGCGCCTGGGGCGATTCGCCCGAGGACGGTCACATCAAGTTCTGCGAGAACGGCGCCAAGGCGGTCAACTGGGAAGCCACCAAACGTCGTGTCGATCCAGCCTTCTTCGCCCGCTACACGGTCAGCCAACTGCGCGAGCAGAGTGACTACTGGCTCGAGTACCAGGGTCGCTTGACGCATCCGATGCGCTACGACGCGAGCACCGATCGCTACGTGCAGACCAGCTGGGATGACGCCTTCGCCCTGATCGCCGAGCACCTCAAGGCACTGCCGAGCCCGGATCATGCCGAGTTCTACACCTCCGGCCGGGCCAGCAACGAGGCGGCGTTTCTCTACCAGTTGTTCGTCCGTGCCTACGGCACCAACAACTTCCCCGACTGCTCGAACATGTGCCACGAGGCCAGCGGCGTCGCCCTCGGCCAGAGCGTGGGGATCGGCAAGGGCAGCGTGACCTTCGCCGACTTCGAACATGCCGACGCCATCTTCGTGCTGGGTCAGAACCCCGGCACCAACCACCCGCGCATGCTCGAGCCGCTGCGTGAAGCGGTCAAACGCGGCGCCCAGGTAGTCTGCTTCAACCCGCTGAAGGAGCGTGGCCTGGAACGCTTCCAGCATCCGCAGCACGCGCTGGAGATGCTCACCAACGGCTCCGAGCCACTGAATACCGCGTTCTTCCGTCCGGCGCTGGGCGGCGACATGGCCGCCCTGCGCGGCATCGCCAAGTTCCTCCTGCAGTGGGAGCGCGAGGCGCAGGCCAAGGGCGAACCAGCAGTGTTCGATCATGCCTTCATCGCCGAGCACACCGACGGCGTCGAGGCCTATCTGCAGCTGCTCGACGATTGCAGCTGGGAGGCGCTCGAAGCCCAGTCCGGCCTGAGCCTGCAGGAAATCGAACAGGCTGCGCGCATGTACCGCCGCGCCGAGCGAGTGATCATCTGCTGGGCCATGGGCATCACCCAGCACCACCACTCGGTGGCCACCATCCAGGAAATCGTCAACCTGCAACTGCTGCGCGGCAACCTCGGCCGCCCCGGCGCCGGCCTGTGCCCGGTGCGCGGCCACAGCAACGTGCAGGGCGACCGCACCATGGGCATCAACGACCGCCCGCCGGTGACGCTGCTCGACGCCATCGAAAAGCGCTTCCAGTTCAAGGTGCCGCGCGAGAACGGCCACAATACGGTCGAGGCGATCAACGCCATGATCGACGGCCAGGCCAAGGTGTTCATCGGCCTCGGCGGCAACTTCGCCCAGGCCACGCCAGACAGCCCGCGCACGCACAAGGCGCTGCAGAGCTGCGACCTCACCGTACAGATCAGCACCAAGCTCAACCGCAGCCACCTCACTGGCGGCCGTGACGCGCTGATCCTGCCGTGCCTCGGCCGTACCGACATCGACCACCAGGCCGGCGGCCCGCAGGCGGTGACGGTGGAAGACTCGTTCAGCATGATCCACGCTTCCTACGGCCAGCTCGAACCGCTGTCCGGCAGCGAGATGCGCTCGGAGCCGGCCATCGTTGCCGGGATGGCCAAGGCCACCCTGGGCAACCACCCGGTGGACTGGGACGCACTGATCGCCGACTACGACCGTATCCGCGAGCTGATCGCCGACACCATTCCCGGCTTCCATGACTTCAATCAGCGCGTTGCCCACCCCGGCGGTTTCTACCTCGGCAACTCGGCCGGCGCGCGACAGTGGAAGACCGCGTCCGGCAAGGCCAACTTCAGGGCCAATGCCCTGCTCGCCGACCTGCTCCCCCCGCAGGTGCGCGAAAGCGGTGAAACGCCGGATCTGATCCTGCAGACACTGCGCTCGCACGACCAGTACAACACCACGGTGTATGGCCTCGACGATCGCTACCGCGGCGTACGCGGCCAGCGTGACGTGCTCTTCGCCAACGAGGCGGACATCCTCCGTCTGGGCTTCAAGCCCGGGCAGAAGGTGGACATCCGCTCGCTGTGGAACGACGGCATCGAGCGCCGCGTCAGCAGTTTCACCCTGCTTGCCTTCGACATCCCGGCCGGCCAGGCCGCGGCCTACTTCCCCGAGGCCAACCCGCTGGTGCCGTTGGAAAGCGCTGGCGTCGGCAGCAGCACACCGACTTCGAAGTTCGTCGCCATCCGTCTGCAGGCCGCCAGCGGCAGCAATCTACTGGGTACTAGCGCAGCGAGCTGACAGGCGGCCAGGAACCTCCTGCGCAAATCACCGGTCTATGGCGTAACGCTCGCCATTGACCGGCGAATCCTGTGATCGAGGTGTCCATGAAGTCTCTGCAACTGTTCTTTCTTTCCCTTGGCCTGAGCAGCGGCGGCTTCGCCTTTGCCGGTAGTACCGAAGCCGGTTTGGGTGGTGCCCTGGGCGGCGCAGTAGGCGCGATGGTTGGCCAGCAGGTCGGTGGCAACACCGGGGCTGCAGTCGGTGCGGGTCTCGGCGGCGCAGCCGGTAGCATGGTCGGTGCAGACCGTCGCAGCCGTACCGAAGCCGCCATTGGCGGCGCGCTGGGCGCAGCCGGTGGCAACGTCGTCGGTCAGCAGGTTGGTGGCAACACCGGCGGCGTGGTCGGTGCGGCAGTCGGTGGCGGCGCCGGTGGCGCACTGGGCAACTACATGGGCAATGCCAGCTATGACGATGACCGTCGCGGCAAGCATCACCGCCACTACCATGGCAAGAAACACAAGAAGCACCACAAGCACTGGCGCCGTCACTGACGGATGCTGAGCACCCAGGGTTCATGGCGACGACCGAAGGCCACTTCGACCTGCGCCTTGAACCCTGTTTGCTCATAGCTACGCTCCCAGCCACGCGCCAGCTCGCGATAGGCATGGGGAACACTCAGGCGATCATTTTCCAGGCGAATGGTCGCGCCATAACCGGCATCAGCACCATGGCGATAAGGCTCGATACTCCCGGCCAGTAATACCTGGCGCTGCCGATCCGGCCAGCGCTGGCGCAGCACCTGCGCATCCACGCCCGCATCCACCAGCATCAAGCGGCTGGCCTGCTGCTCGACGAAGACGGCTGGCCTGCTGCTCGACGAATTGCAAGCGACGCTGGCGATCATCACGTTCCTGCCGCAACACCTCACTCTCGGGCTTGGCATTCGATTCGGCTTCAGCAGAGGCCAGTGCCTGGCGAGCCTGTTCGACCTGATGTCGGTACAACGGCCCATCCAGTTCCAGCACCAACCAGACTTCGCGTGCTGTCTGCCTGTTCAAGGCTTGCTCATCGGTGGCAGAGAACCCCAGCTCGCGCAGCTTGGCCTCATCCAGCCAGGGCAACTGCCAGCCATCACCGGGACGCTGCCAGCTCAGTTGCAGACGCAGCACGCCATCGTCCTCATCGCGCAACCAGCCACCGTAGACGCGCTGTAGCTCGCGCTCGCTGAGCAGCAGTTGCGCCTCGGGCTCGCCGCTGCGGTTGTACCAGACGCCGCCCAGGGCGACGGCATTGCTCAACAGCACCACGCTGAGAGCAAGCCACGCTGACCGCTTCATTGCGCACCTCCCGACGCGCTGCGCCGCCAGCGTTGCAGCATCACCAGCAGCAGCACGGCGATCAGCCCGAGCAGGAGGAAGAACAGGTAGCGCGGCAGCAACTGACACCACCAGTCGAACAGCTTGGCGAAGAGCATGATCAACGCGAAGACCAGACCAGTGTTGACCACCTCGCCCCAGCCACGGCGAATGCCAAGCCATATCGTCAACCCGGCGAGGACGAAGCCGAGCGTCTGGTAGAAGGCCTCGATCCAGCCGGTCGGCCAAGCGAGGTAGCTGCCGCCGCCCCAGTAGGAGAGCACCAGCACCGGGCCGAGGAGGTAGAGCAACCCAACCACTCGGTAGCAGGCGGCGAACCCCGCATAGCGCCGCTGATCGAGCCATTGCGGGACGAGCAGCAGCGCCGCCAGCGGCATGAACAACTCCGGCCGTTCGCCCAGCGACCACCAGTGCCAGCCCGCCCAATCACCCAGGCGAGCCGCGACGAACAGGCCGAAGCAGAGCAACGCCACCACCAGCAACAGCCGCTGGCGGCACTGGTAGGCCAATAGCAGCGCCAACGTTCCCCAGGGCAAAAGGGCCTTGTCCGACGGGGTGATATTGAATATCTGCCCGAGCATCGACAGGTTCAGAACGAAGCAGACGAACGCCAGCACCGCGGCCAGTTTGGCGTAATAGCCAGAGGTGTCGCGGGCCTGCAGCCAAAAGCACAGCAGCAGACTGCCGAGGCTGCTGCCGAGGAGGATGGCGACCTGAGCGGCAGCATCGAACAGCCCCCAGAACTGGTAAAACAGGAAAAACAGCCCGGCCGCCAGCGCCAGCGCACCGAGCAGCGAGGCCAGGCGCATGCCCAGCGATAGCTGGCGCGCGCGGGCATCGGCGTCGATGTCCAGAGTCTGCCGGTAATGGGTCAGCAATTGCCGATGATGGGCGGTGACCGCCTGTTCCTGCGCCTCGCTCAGTTGCAGCACCTGCTCGCGACGCAGCTCGTCCAGCTCCTCACGGAAGGCGGTGATGCGAGCCGCGCGCTGCTGCGCCTGCTCACGCTCGAGATCGGACATGGGCACTCCCTGGCGGATAATTGCCCACAGCCTAGCAGGCCGGGCCAGAAGGTGCGCACGGCGCACCCGGCGCGAGTTTCAATCCACCCGCAATGCCGCCATCGCCGCACGCAAGGTCTCGGGTATCGCTACGGGACGATTGCTCGCACGATCCACGAACACGTGGACGAAACGCCCAGCGGCGCAGGCCTGCTCTTCGCCCACCTTGAAGATCGCCAGCTCGTACTGCACCGAGCTGTTACCCAGCTTGCCGACCCGCAGCCCCACTTCGATGGCATCGGGGAAGGCGATGGAGGCGAAGTAGTCGCAGCTTGAGCTGACCACGAAGCCGACCACCTCGCCGGCATGGATATCCAGGCCACCCTCGGCGATCAGGTAGGCATTCACCGCACTGTCGAAGTAGCTGTAGTAGGTCACGTTGTTGACGTGGCCGTAGATGTCATTGTCGTGCCAGCGCGTGGTGATCGGCTGGAAGTGACGGTAGTCGCCACGCAGGTGTTGGGGTTGGTTCATCGATGATCCTTGGGTTGGAATCGCGGCTAAAGCCCCTCCCACAAAGCTTGCGGATCTGTGGGAGGGGCTTTAGCCGCGACCTGAATCAGTAAGCAGCCTGATAAATGGCCAGCGCCTGCTGCTCGTTCATCTCGCGCGGATTGTTCACCAGCAGGCGCTGCTGCAGCATGGCGTCCGCCGCCAGCGTGGGCAACATG
>VFQU01000276.1_pt1 | contig 50777 bp, 52 predicted proteins | sample 3512311 | NCBI WGS metagenome assembly VFQU01 (sample SAMN10412377, study PRJNA504923) | tailings metagenome | isolation source: Relicate 3 Philex TSF3 active mining site | place: Philippines: Tuba, Benguet | collected 2017-08-29 | reverse complement strand
TGACCCCACACGACTGGCGCAGGAGGCAGCCTTCCTGGCCGACCGTGGCGATGTGGAAGAAGAGGTCACGCGGTTGTTGACCCACTGCCAGCATCTGGCCAGCTTGTTGACCGGTGGCGGAGAGGTGGGCAAGAAGCTGGACTTTCTCTTGCAGGAAATGAACCGCGAGACGAATACGATCCTTTCGAAATCCAATAATGCGGGCGATTTCGGCCTGCGCATCACCGAGATCGGGCTCGCGGTGAAGACTGCGATCGAGCGCATCCGCGAACAATCGTTGAACCTGGAGTAAGCTATGGCCAACCCGCACGATAAGTACATGCGGCGCGCAATTCAACTGGCAGCCACCGTGCCGGACTTTCCCTTCGCCGCGTTGCTGGTGGTGAGCCAGACGGGGCAAGTGGTGGCGGAGGGCTGGAACAAGTCACCGGAGAACCCGACTTTTCACGGGGAGATCGATGTGATCAATACCTGTGCGCGGGTGAACCGGGGCATCGACTGGAAGCAGTTGACGCTTTACACCACGGCCGAGCCCTGCCCGATGTGCCAGGGGGCGGTGGCGTGGACAGGCATTGCGCGCGTGGTGTATGGAACGTCGATTCCGTTTCTGCAGAGTCTGGGCTGGTGGCAGATTGATGTGCGGGCAGCGGAGATGGTGCGGCGCACGCCGTTTCGAGAGTGCGAATTGATTGGCGGGGTGCTTGAGAAGGAATGCAACGCGCTGTTTGAAGCCGCGCGGAGGCGGCAGGCGCGTTAGTCGATTTCGAGCAGAATGAACTGCATCTGGCCGGCACGCTCCAAGTGCAGGGCGACAATCTGGCCGTGCTGGGTGCTTTCGAGAAAGCGACGGAGGCCAGCAGCGTTGAAGATCTCCGTCTGATTCACGCGGTGAATCACATCGCCGGCTAACAGACGGTTGCCTTCCACCGAAAGATCGGCCGTAACGGCGGCAACGGCAACGCCTGTGTAGCTGCGCAGATTGGGGTAAAGGGGAATGACTTTCTCGTCGAGATCCACGGCCAGGATGCCCAACTGGCGGAAGCGGCTGGCTTCGCCCTGGAGGTGGGCCAGCAGGCGGTCGGGGTCGCGGGGGCGTTCAAGAACCGCCACATTGATTTTGCGGGTCTCCTTGCCACGCAGCACTTCGAGGGCAATGGTGCGGCCCGCGTTCTGGTAGATATTGACGCCGAACTGGCGGGCGTTCTCGAGCGGCTTGCCGTCGAGGGAAAGCACGATGTCGCCGATGCGGAGACCTGCCGCCTCGGCAGCGCCCCCGGGGGCCACGTCTTCGATCAGGACGCCGACATCACGCCCGAGGCCCAGCGCCTCGGCCAACTGCGTATTGAGCGTATGAGCCAGCACGCCGATCTGGCCGCGGCGTACGCGGCCGTCAGCGCGAATCTGCTGATAGATGCGCTGCGCAATGTGGGCCGGGGCGGCAAAGCCAATGCCCTCAGAGCCACCCGAGTTGCTGAGGATGAAGGTATTGATGCCCACCACCTTGCCTTCAGCATCGACGAGAGGGCCGCCACTATTGCCGGGGTTGATGGCGGCGTCGGTCTGGATGTAGATCATGGGATCTTCGGGGCGAATCTGCCGCGCGGTGGCGGAAACAATACCCATGGTGACGCTGTTATCGAGGCCCAGCGGGCTGCCAAAGGCGAAGACCAGTTGGCCCTCGTTGAGCCCTTCGCTGTCGCCGAATTCCAGATAGGGGAGCGATTCCACACCTTCGAGTTTGAGTACGGCGAGGTCGGTCTCGCGGTCCTGCCCGACGAGGGTGGCATTGACGAGGCGGCCGTTGGCCTTGAGGATGGAACGGCGGCCGGTGGGCTTGCCGGCAGTGAGAGGAATGAGCACCTGTATGCGGCGGGCATTGGCCACCACATGGGCATTGGTGAGGACGTAGCCATCGCTGCTCACGATGACGCCCGAGCCATTGCCGCGGGCATTCCGCACCAAAGGAGCAGACTCTTCTTCGGCAGCGGCGAAGCCACGGACGAGAATCTGCACAATCGCGGGTTCTGTCTTTTCGACGAGATCCTCGAACTGCTGGGAAAGGCCGCGCAGGCCCAACTGGGCCAGCAGGGCCGGGGTGAGCAACAGGATCAGCGCAAAAACTCGCATATACCCACGATAGAATCAAACCGCTATGCAACGCCGCAGCGCACTGAAAGCATTGACCGCCTTCGCGGCGGGTTCGCCGCTCCTGCCAGCCTGGGAAGACGACCTGATGGGTCCAGTGAACGTGCATGAATTCGAGGAAGTTGCCAGGCGTAAGTTGCACAAGCTGGCCTACGACTTCATTGCCGGAGGGGTGGAGGACGAGCTGACGCTGAAGGCGAACCGGGAAGCTTACAGCCATTGGGATCTGGTGCCCCGGGTGATGGTGGACGTCACGAACATCGATACATCGGTGGAACTGTTTGGCAGCAAGCTGCCCAGCCCGGTGCTGATTGCGCCAACGGGCGGCAAGGAACTGGTGATGCCGGGCGCTGATGAAGTGGTGGCCAAGGCGGCGCTGAAATCGAATACGCTGCTGTGTTCGGCCACTGGCGCCAAACGGCTGCTGGATGATGGGGAGCCGCTGCACTGGTGGACGAACACTATCGGCCATCCCACGCGGCAGCAGGCCGCCGACTACGCGCGGCGTATTGAGGATACCGGTGGCAAGGCGATTGTGCTGACTGTGGACAACCCCTATCAGTCCAACCGCGACCGCAACAACCGGAACCGGTTTGACTACGGAATGATGCAGCGTGGCGTGCCGAAGCCGGGCGAGGAAGTGAAGCCGGTGAACCCGGCCACGCCTGTGATGTGGAAGCCGCACACGACTAACCTGACCTGGGACTATCTGGACTGGGTGCGCGGAGCATCGAAGCTGCCGGTGATCTGTAAGGGAATCCTGGCGCCGGAGGATGCGGCCTTGGCGGTGGAGCGCGGGGCGGCCGGCATCGTGGTGTCGAACCACGGAGGGAGGCAACTGGATGGTGTGATTGGTACGCTGGACGCGCTGCCCGATGTGGTGGACGCCGTGGGGGGCAAGGTGCCAGTGTTGCTGGATGGGGGCATCCGGCGCGGTAGCGACATTCTGAAAGCGTTGAGCCTGGGCGCGAAGGCAGTGCTGGTGGGTAGGCCGCCACTGTGGGGATTGGCTTCGTTTGGGCAAGCAGGCGTGGAACGTGTGCTGTGGATGCTGGGTGCGGAACTGAAGCTTTCGCTGGGGCTGGCGGGGCAGACGAATCTGGCGCGGCTCAACCGGAAACTGGTGAGGAAGCGGGCATGATGTGGCTGGTGTGGCTGGTGCTGGCGCAGCAACCGGTTGTTCATGAACAGTGCCGGCAATGCCATACGGAAGCGGCGGCCGATGCCGAAAGCCATCCCCATTTCGCCAAGGGAGTGAGTTGTGATGCTTGTCATGGGGCGAGCGAGAAGCATCGCGCGGCCAGCGGGCACGTCGCGCCAGACCGGGTGGCCGTGCGGGCGCAGGTGCCAGCGCTATGCGGCAGTTGCCATCCGGCCGAGAAAAAGAGTTACGAGACGAGCCGGCACTGGGTGGCCTTGCAGGAAGGCGGGCGCAGCGCCCAGTGTGCCACCTGCCATGGCAATCATTCCCTGAAGAGCGCGCGAGCCCTGCAGGCAACATGTGAGCGTTGCCATAGCCAGCGGCCGGAGGCTTGCGGGAAGGAAAAATGCAGCACTTGCCACGCGCCACATGCCTTTGCTAAGGCAGCGAAACGCTGATGCGGCCCGCGGCCAGCAGGCCGGTGAAGTTGGCGACGGCAAAGCTGACCCCTTGCAGATTGCGTTCGCGGGGCACGCCCGGAATTTCGCGCGGATAAGGGCTGGCGGCATAGCGGCCCGGGCTCAGACAGGTGACCTGGTCGCGAGGGAGATTGGAGTCCGCTTCAATTGCCAGAACGCCTGGGACCAGGCCAGGGTAAGAACCGGCAGCACTGACCCAACGGCATTCTCCGTTGAGAAGATCAGCGAAGCGGGCCGCATGTTCGGGGTTGCTGGTGCCGAGACTGAGGTTGAGAATATCAGCGCCGGCTTCAATGGCATAGCTGATGCCGCGCAGGACGATGTCAATGTTGGTGCGGAGGCCGCCGTGGAAGATCTTGACAGCGAGCAGTTCGGCATCCGGAGCATGGCTGCGAATCGCGCCGGCGACGGCGGTGCCGTGGCCGATGGAGTCCAGCCAGTTACCGCTGAGGCCCGTGGCGTCGAAGCCACCCGCGACTTCCCCTACGTGTGGATGACCGGCGTGGATGCCGCTGTCGAGAATGGCCACTCTCATGACAGCTCCAGAATCGTGGTGGCCAGTGGCTTCAGCTTCAGGCGGTGCGTAATGATGACCAGCGTGGCCTGCGGCAGATAGTCGCGAACGCCGCGGGTGACGAGGGCCTCGCTGGCTTCGTCGAGGGCGGCGGTGGGTTCATCGAGCACCAGCACAGCGGGGCGGCGCAGCAGGGCGCGGGCGATGGCCAGACGCTGACGCTGGCCGGCGCTCAGGGCCAGGCCGCGTTCGCCAACGGAAACGTGAAGGTCAGGAAATGTTTCCGCCAGGCCAACCGCCGCCAAGGCCTCGCGGAGTTGAGCGTCCGTGGCAGCAGGGCAACCGTAGCGGAGATTCTCGGCCACGCTCACGGGAAAGAGCCAGGGCGTCTGTTCGACGACACAAATGTGGCGGCGCAGGTCAGCAAGGGGAATCTGACGGAGGTCGCGGCCATCGAGTTGGATAGCGCCGTTTTGGGGATCATAGAAGCGCAACAGCAAGTCAGCGAGGGTGCTCTTGCCCTGGCCGGAAGGGCCCAGCAGCAAGGCCGTAGCGCCGGCGGGGATCTGCCATTGAAGATTGTTGAGAATGGGTTGGGCGTCTTGATAGTGGAAGGAGACCTGATTGAGCAGAATCTCCCCCTGCACGGTGGGTAGAGGTTGAGCCTTGGGATCATCGAGAACCCCGGACGGCACAGCGAAGAGAGCTTCGAGGCGCTCGAGCGAAACCTGAGCCGTGACGAGTCCGGTATAGAGGCCCATGAGTGATTGAACGGGTGACAGCAACCGGGCATGGTAGGCGAGAAAAGCCACCAGGGTACCCACGGTCATCGCGCCCGCAATCACTTTCTGGCCACCCACCCAGAAGACCCCGGCGGTGGAGAGAGCAAGTACAAAGCCGGGCAAGCCGGAGCCAGCGTAGGAGATCCACTGCATGCGCAGCAGGGCGTGTACATACTCCTCATTGCGACGGGCAAAGGCATTCAACTCAGTGGCGGCAGCGCCGAAGGCGGCCACTACGCGATGGCCCAGCAGAGTATTGAGAAGAAAGCTGCCAATGTCGGCAGAGCGCTCGCGCAGTTCGCGGACGCGATCGGTCAAGAGCTGACGGAGCCACCAGGTCAACCCGAGGGCAATTGGAACAGCCGCGACACCCACCCAGAAGAGGCCGGGATCCAGGCCGACGAGCAGCACCACACTGCCCACCAGAAAGGCCAGATTGCCGGGAATACTCAGCAGGGAATCAGCCACCACGCGTTGGATTTCGCTGATGTCGTTGTTGAGCCGGGAGAGCACATCGCCGGTTTTCCATTCGGCGTGAAAACGCGGCGGGAGCGATTGCAGATGGGCCAGCAAGTCGCGGCGCATGGCGAACAGCACGCGGGCGGAAATTGCCGTATACCAATAGCCGGCACTGACACTGAAGAGCAATGCGAGGGCGCTGGCGGCCACCAGCAGCAACGCGACGTTACCAAGAGCAGTGAGATCGCGCCGCAGCAGGGCGTCGTCAATGAGCAGCTTGGTGAGGTAGGGTTGAGCCAGGCTCAGGGCAGTGGATGCGAGGCTGATGCCAGTGACAAAGAGAAGCCCCGCGAGGTGCGGGGCCAGATAGGGAAGAACGAGACGGTAGGCGCGCAGTTTCCGCATCAGCCGGGAAGCACCAGCATATTCGATGTCATGTCGGTGTTCACGTCGAGGTCGCGCAGCAGGCGGTGAGAGGCGGCATCGTACATCTCAATGGTGTTGCCGGCGCCATAGATGTAGAAGGTCTTGCCGTCCGAGGAAAGGTTGAATTCAAAACGGCTGCGGCCGTCGAATTCCTTCATGGCGATGAGCTTGCGGTTGGGGATATCGAAGGTCCAGAACTCGCAGCGGCGATTGGCGCCATTGCCGTTGAAGGCCACGGTGTAGCCTGTCTTGCGGTCGGGGGTCAAACGCAGGCCCGTGGTGTTGGCCGTGGTGGGGCCAATGGGTGTGAAGTCGAAAGTCCGCTTGTTCAGGTCAAACCGGGCAAAGCCAAAGGTGGACTTGTGCACGATGGGATCAACGGAATTGAAGAAACCGAGGACGGTTCCACGCTCTTCATGCGGGTCATCGCCGCCCATGATCATGACGCGCTCGACGCCGGGAAACAGGGGCTTGGACAGTTCAATCTTGTCCACTTCCTTGAAGTCTTCTGTCGAGTAGATGTTGACGTTTTCGCGGAACTGGTAGAGATGCTTGCCGTCGGGTGATACGCGCAACCCGCCGCCACGGCCGCCGCGCACCTGCTGGTCCTTGGGGAAGTCGACGGTTTTTTCAATCTTGCCCGAGTCCATGTCGATGATGGCCCACTGAGGCTTGGTGACTTCAAAGCGGTCAATCTTGCGATCGACGCTGTAGAAGACGGTGTACATCTTCTTGTCGTCGGGGGAAAGCGCAAAGCCACTGGGACGGTAGCGCTTGGCGGGCGTGTCGAGCTTGAAGCTGCGTTCCAGCTTGCGCGTGGCCACATCGATGATTTCGAAGCCACACTCAAGTGCCGAGTGCACGATGATCTTGCGGCGGTCTTCGGTGAACATGATCGAGCGGGGGACATCGAGCTTGAGTTCGATTTCCTGAGCGATCTTGCGCGTGGCCTCGTCGACGACCAGAATCTTCTTCTGCCAGGCGCCCACGAAGAGCAAGCCGGGCTTGGCGGTCTGGGCCGTAGCCAAACCCGCCGCCAGTGCGGGAAGGAAGTGGCGGCGCTGCATTAGGGGAACACCAGATCGATGTTGCGCCAGTCTTTGGTGGCTGCGGCACACTTGCTGGTCCACTCGGGATAGTTGTTCAAGTGGTCAGGAACCTGGGCGGGCCAATAGCAACTGATGTAACAGTCGTAGAGGTCGCGTTCGACGGGCTGGCAGAGCCCGGCTACACCGCCGGAGGAATCCACCTCCCAGCCCGGCGAGAAGACGATGGAGCAGCCCATGGGATAGTGGGGCCGCTGCGCGGCATTGTTCTGCTGCAGGGCGACAACGTCGCCGCTGGTGGCCGAGAGCAGATCGTCAATGCGGCGCGCTTTCTTGTTGATGGCGCGTAGGTGCCTCATGCTGCTTTCCTTTGTTCGAAGTGGTTGAGGAAGCCCGGGTTGTGCGTGGCGATCTCGCCGTAGATACGAAGGCAGAGATCTGTCCAGCCGCGGATCCAGTCACAGTAATGCAGGTTGGCGTGCCCTGTGTCTCCGTAGCGCACAAAGGCCTCGTGATAACAACCACCCGCGCAAACAGGCCGCGCCCAGCAGGTATGGCAATCATACTTGGCGTGGATGTGGCCCTTGGTCAGAAATTCCTGCTGCTTGGCTGTGTCGATGCCGGAAGAGACATGGCCCAGAGCATGGGTGTCGCTGTCGACAAAACGATGGCAGGGAGAAATGTCACCCGAAGGGCCAACGCCGAGAAGCCCAAGACCGGCGCCGCAGGGGTGCGATTTGGAAATGCCCTGGTGGAGTTCGCTCAAAGTGTCGCTGACATTCGAAAACCCGTGGAGTTCGTTACGCAGGGCGTAATCGCGGTACTCGTAGGCAAGCTGCTCAAACTGGGCGAGGACATCGTCCAGCCCCTTCTCGTTGATGGCGTAAAGGCGATTGGGCGAAGTAGTGACAGGGGCAAAGCCGACTTCGTGGAAGCCAATTTCTTCCTTGAGATGACGGAAGATGCGAATGACATCGGTGACACCGCTGGTGAGCGTAACGCGGGCGGCAATGGGTCGCGTATTGTGCTGCTTGAGGAGCTCACGCACCTTGGGCACGATGACATCGTAGCTACCCTTGCCATTGGCAAAGACGCGCAACTGGTCGTTCATTTCCTTGGGGCCGTCCATGGAAACGGTGACGCCGATGGCGTTCGCCGTGAGGTATTCGATAATCTCAGGGCGCAGCAGCGTGGCGTTGGTGGTGAGTGAGTAGTCGATTGAAACGCCGCGCTGGGCGGCTTGCTCCCGCGAGTAATCCACCACCTGCTTGAGCAGCGGGAAGTTCATCAGCGTCTCACCGCCGAAGAAGGTGATGTGCACCGACTTGCGGCCAGCTGATTCGGCAAACAGAAAGTCCACGCTTTGCTTTGCCGTTTCAAATTCCATGAACTTGGGCTTGCCCTCAGGGGTAGCCACTTTGTCTTCGCCAAATTCGTAGCAATACTGGCAACTGAGGTTGCACTGGTTGGTGAGATTGATCACCAGGGTTTGCAGCGGAAACTTCGCGGGCGCTTCGTCGGGAGCATCCTTCCACCCGCCTTCGGGGGCCAGAGCGCGCGCGGCCACCAGTTCCTCGATGCACTCGCGCGCGGCGTCGCTATCGGCGCCCTGGGCAACGAGCACGGAGTGCAGTTCGCGAGCCTCGTAAGGCTGCTGCCGCATCAGTTCGATTGCCTGGCGGGACAAGGAATCGAGGGCGAAAATGCCCCCGCTGGGCACGAGATAAAGAAACGGCTGACCAGCCGCCTCAAAATGGTGAAACTCGGCTAACTGCAACTGCATGACTACTGAGCGACCTCGGGTTGATCCCACCGCATGTACTGCGGCACGGTAACGATGAGATAACATTTCGCCGTCAGCGGCTTGCCATCTTTCTGAGGCGCCGCATCTGGCCCGGCATAGCTGGCGACGGCCCAAACATCCCCGTAATTGTTACGGCTGAATTTGCGCTTGGGGTTGGGGCCTTCGATGTTGGGAGTGAAGAAACCGGTCTTCGAAAGGGTTCCGACATACTGCACGTCATCGTCTCCGTGGACGGCGAAGAATTCTTCCATGGACCACTGCGCGTCCACCGGACCGAGTGAGATGTCGTCGGCGGTGTTGGGCTTACCATCGCGGCCGCGGTTGTAGCCGATGGCTTCGAATTGCGCAAATCCTTTCTGGAAGGCGCCACTGCCACCGCCCAGACGGGCAACGGCCGTACTGGTGGAGGTCTTGATGTAATCCACTGTGTCGTAGATGGCCAATGCGCCAGGTTGAACGGTACGGCGAATGGCGAGGTCACGCGGCCCCAGGGTGGCGTTGGCCTCCACCTCGATTTCCAATTCCACCATGCCCGGGCTTTGCGTGACGATCTTTTGCACGCGCACGCCCGCCCCCAGATCTATATCAGCTGGGGCAAGTGCCGTCGGGAACTGATCCCCGAAAACCTTCAGCGTCTGGGTTTGGCCCGAACGCAGGGCCTTGCGGCTGAGTGCCAGGATGGCAGGCCGGTCTTCCGCCCGCAGCAGCTTGACGTCGTAGCCAAATTCATCGTAAGCGCCCCAGAACCAGCGGCCTTCCATCGAGTTCTGGTCGCGGGAAACAAGCATGACCTCGCGGAGCGCATTCGCTCCCGCGCCGCTGCGGCCGCGCCAAGAGTAACCGGTGTAGACGACGCTCTTGCCTTCGCGGGTAATTGCTTCGCCAGTGGACACGTTGCGCAGTGTGGCGCGGGTGACCCACTCGTTGGGCCCGGCCCCGGGCTCAATCGAAACTTCGCCCACCAGCGGACCCTTGCCGGGTTGGTTGGCGCTCACCAGCCAGCGGCCGGCGAGTTTGGCCGGACGGCGGGAGGCAGACCATTCCGCCCACTCTTTGGTTTCGAGCGGGAAATCCTTCTTCATTTGCTCAATGGCTTTTTCGACGGGCGTGCGGGTATCGGCACCCGGGGCAGGAGGGCCGGCAGGACCACCACCGCGTTGCGAGCCAACAAAGCTATTCCACTGCACCACGGGAAAGTAGCCGATGTGCATGTTTACCAGCAGATCCCATTCCTCGGCAGTTCGCCGCCAATTGCGGGCCTGCCCGTATGGATGGCAACTGACGCAGGCTTCGCGCACTACCTCGGGGTAAGGTTCCTGATCGAGATGCCGCTTCTCGAAATAGTAGATGCCGGGCTTGGCTTCCTCAGGCGCGAGGCCGTGCTGGTCGCTGAGGTATTGCACGATCTTGCGTGCTTCGTCCGGGGCAAGGTTTACGCCATGCAGGCGAACCATTCTCTTGATGGCCTGCTGCCAGCCTTCGGGAGCGGAACGGAGCCAGGAGATCCGGCTTAGATTGCCTTTGTCATCTTTGCGATGGCATCCAGAGCATTTCGCGACGACTAGGGGATCAGAGACGGGGATCTGGGCGAAGAGTCCAGATGCGAAAGCAAGTACACCTATGAGCTTTCGCATAGTAAATCTTGTATAGCATAAAAGCCGAAAGTCATGACACTCTCCCGCCGAAACTTTTTGACAGGCGCCGCCGCCCTCAGCTTGCCACTCGTAGAAAGAGCAGACGCGCAACTGAAGATAATGAAGATCACCCGGATTCGCTATTACGAGTCGCCCATCACGCGGCCCATGGTGAACCAAAGCTTTCATGTGGTGACCATAGAAACGGATGCGGGCCTGACCGGCATCGGTGAAGGGGGTTCGCCGGACCTGGTGCAGCAACTGGCAGCACAATTGATCGGCGAGGACCCAACGCGGATTGAGCGTTTGTGGCAGTTGATGTTCCGCGGGCTTTTCTATCCTCCCGGCCGCGAGAAGACCCACTCGCTGGGCGCGCTGGACCTCGCGCTTTGGGACCTCAAAGGCAAAGCACTGGGCGTTCCGCTGCATCAGTTACTGGGGGGCTTGTCGCGCGATCACATCGAGTGCTACTGCACCGGGTTCCCCAACCCCAAGAAGCTCAGCCTGCGCGAGAATGCGCAAGCCTGCGTGGAGTACGGCTTTCGGGCCTTTCGGACTTCGGTGGCCGGGCCGGGAACCAATGGCACCTTTCAGAATCGCGCCATGGTGCACGAAACTCTGCGGCAATGCCAGGAAATACGGGAGGGTGTGGGCAAGGCAGGCGATTGGGCGATTGACTTCCATACGCGGCTGGACTTTCCGGATGCCGTCAAGTTGTGCGGCTTGATCGAAGGGCTGGAACCCTACTTCGTGGAAGACCTTGTGCGCAGTGAGAACAATGGCGTCTACCGGCAGTTGCGGCCGATGGTGAAGGTGCCCATCGCGGTAGGTGAACAGCACAGTCATCGCTGGGAGATCAATGAATTGATTGAGGGCCGCCTGATCGACTACAACCGCGTGTCCATCCCCAACTGCGGCGGCGTCACCGAGTACATGAAACTGGGCGCACTTTGCGAGACGCATTATGTGGGGCAGACGCCACACTTCACCGGGCCGATTGGCGAGGCGGCGCTGGTGCATTGCACAGGCGTTTTCCCGGGCCCCGTCATGATGGAGATGACCGGGACAGCAATTGAGTTGCCACACAAGTTTTACCTGCCGGAATGCTTTGATTTCAAGGCCGGCAAACTCTACCCCAACAACCGGCCGGGCCTGGGCGTAACCTTCGATGCCAGCAAGCTGAAGATGTTCTGGGAGGTGACCAAACACTCCCAACCCATCACTATCTATCAGCGGCCTGACGGCAGCCTGACAAACTGGTAAACATGGAACGCAGAGAGTTTGTGGCCGGGTTGCCCGCCGCGGCGCTGGCCGCACAAGCCCCAGCAACGGCATTACTGAAGGCCAAGAGCCTGAAGCCGGGTGACACGGTAGGCCTGGTGAGCCCCAGCACCTATGTCGTGGACCCGGATCAGTTGCAATTGATGCAACTGACAGCGCAGATGTTTGGTTGGAAAACCAAGGTTGGCAAGCAGGTAGGCCGCCGGGAGGCATCGCCCGGCGATAGCATTCCCGCCCGCGTGGCCGATCTGCACGCCATGTTTGCCGACCCGGAAGTGCAGGGCATCATCTGCGTGCGTGGCGGCTATGGCACCCCGCAACTGCTGGACCAACTTGACTTCGAACTGATCCGCAAGAATCCCAAGATGCTGCTGGGCTACAGCGACATTACAGGCCTGCATCTGGCGATTCATCAGAAGACGAACCTGGTGACCTTTCACGGGCCCACCGGCCTGAGCCCCTTCACCGAGTTTTCCCAGAACTGGTTTCGCCGCGCCATCGACACCAAACCCATGGGCGCCTTGGGCAACCCCACGGAAGCCAACCCATTTCGCCCGCGGCACCCGCTACGCACCATCCGGCCAGGCAAGGCGCGCGGCCGCTTGATTGGGGGAAATCTGACCCTCATCAGCACTCTGATGGGCACGCCATTTGAGATCGACACGCGCGGGAAGATCCTGTTTCTCGAGGATGTTGGCGAGGAACCCTATCGCATGGATCGCATGCTGCAGCAGCTGGCGCTGGCCGGCAAGTTTGAGCAGGCGGCGGGTATCGTGTTTGGGGAATGCGTCGATTGCGGACCCCGCGATTATCAACCGTCTATTACGTTCAACTACACGCTGGGTGAGGTGCTCGACCGGGTCTTTGCCAAGGTGCGCGTGCCAGTGTTCCACGGGCTGCTTGTCGGGCACACGGCCGATCAGATCACACTGCCACTGGGCGTGATGTCGAGTATGGATGCTGACCGCAAAGAACTGGTGGTCGAGGAAGCCGCGACCGTTTGAACGACGATCAACACATTCCCTACGAGGCGCTGGGGCGCTACCTGTCTGGGCGGATCGAGCGCGATGAGCGCGCGAGCATTGAGCGGCACTTGAAAGACTGCGTCTTCTGCCAGCAGGACCTGGCAGACGCACAAGCCTGGCAGGTGGAACTCAAGGCCAAGGCGCCCCTGAGTTGGTGGCAAAAGCTATTGGGCCGCTTTCGCTAGGGCGTTCACCATCAGGCGCAGCAAGTTGTGCCGCGACACGATGCCCACAGGCTTGCCGTTGTTCAAAACTGGGATGCGATGGTAGCCGGTCTTTTGCATCGTCTTGATGACTGTCTCCAACTCATCGGTCTCTTCCACACTGGCCACGGCGCGATGCATGAATTCGCTGACAGTGCGCGTCCGCGCCGCCTCGTACATTTTTTCAACACCGGACTTGGGCACGAACTCGCCAAAGACCTGCGGATACTTATAGAGCGAAAAGGGAATACCCTGCTCCCTGCCCGCGAAATCTGATTCGGTGATGATGCCGATCATCCTGCCTTCCGAATCCACGACAGGCAGGCAACCGATGCCTTTATCGAGCATCAAGGTGGCAGCCGCTTCAAGCGAGGTGTCGGCGGTGATGACCTCAACGGGTGCGGTCATTAGGTCCTTGGCTTGCATATTTACTATTGTGACCGCAGATAGGGCAGAAGTCGCTTCAGCATTGGCGAAGGCCGGTCTTTGGGCCAGGCTATTCCGATCGGCCAGGCGGCCAGAGGGTGGGCTACGCGGCGGAACCGGACATCGGGCAGACGCAGCCGGCGCAAGGACTCAGGCAGGAGACTGAAGCCGACTCCCGCATCAACCAGCGTGAGAATGGTGAGCACCTGATTGGCTTCACGCAAACGGCTCGGCGAATGGCCAGCGGCATGACAAGTGGCTAGAACATGGTCGTGGAAAGTCGGTGAGACTGATCTTTCCAGCACCAGAAAGGGCGCTTCAAAAAGGCGTTGCAAGCTGCGTGGATGATCGCGATGCACGGCCCAGGTCAATCGCTCATTCGCGTAAGTCTCCACGTGGAGTGCGGGCAATGAAACGGGCAGCCGGGGAAAGATGAGGTCCAACGAACCGGCGGCGAGGCGCGCAATCTGCGTCTGGGTGGGGAGATCTTCGAGGACGATGTGAATGTCGGGAAAGTCCTTCTGGAAGGCGGCCAGAGCCTTGGGGAGTTGGCCCAGCAGCACCGCCAGCCCAGCCCCGACACGCAGCGTGCCAGCCTGGCCACTGAGGCGATCACGCACAGCCTCAGTCGCGCGGCCAGAGGCATTGAGAATCTGGCGCGCTTCGACCAGCATTTGTTCGCCGGCGGGAGTTAATGCCACACCTGCGCGGGAACGGTAAAACAAGGCTCCTCCCAGGCGGAACTCCAGTTGCTGTATCCGCTTCGTCAGCGCCGGCTGGGAGATACCCAACGTCGCGGCAGCTCGAGCGTAGTGGCGTGCCTCTGCCAGCGCCTCAACGGCTCGAAGATCAGCGAACTCGAAGGGATGGAGATTAATTCTTTCACGTTATCAAACAGGCACAATTTATGTATTGGACAGAATGATTGCATTCTGGCAATTTGGAGCAAATGAAAATTCGAAACCGGGCTGCGATAGACATTGGGGGCACCAAGCTGCTGGTGGCGGTTTGGCGCGACGACGGGTTGCTTACCAGAGAGCTCAGCAGCGGCAGGAATGCTTCCCGAGAGCAGTTGGTGGCACTCATGCGCCAAACGCTGAATGATCTGGCAGGGGAGCGGTTGCCTTTGGGGATCGCCGTGCCGGGACTGGTGGATGCAACAGGCCGTGTTGTGGATTGTGATGTTCTACCCAGCTTGACCAGTTGGCGGCCACAGGATGACTTGCCCTTAGCTAGCGCGGTGCTGAATGATGGCGAGGCGGCATTGCGCAGAGCCACCGCGGAGGCCGCGCCCGAGGAGACAGTAGCGGTGGTGGGGGCGGGCACCGCCATAGCGGCCGCCATTCGGATTGCCGGCCGCAGTGTGCGAGATGTGCGGCCCACGGCTGTGGAACTCGGCTATGTACCCTTCGGAAGGACGGGCCGGCTGGATGATTACGCGGCGGGTTATGCGCTGCTGGAGAAGACGGGCATGACGCCCACTGAGCTGCAAGCCGCGATACTCGCGGGGAACTCACTGGCAGTGGAGGCAACTGCCGAAGCTGGTGACGCGCTGGGGCTGGCGCTGGCCATGCTGGTGAACCTGTTGCAGCCACACCGGATCGCGCTGTACGGCGGCACCCTGCGTTACGAAGGCTATCTCGCGGCTGCCCGAATGGCTGTGCAGCGGGCAGCACATCCGGCATTGCTGGCGGATTGCCAGATTGACGTACTGGCGGAACCAGAAATAGCCGTGGCGGCGGGTGCGGCTCTGGCAACGCTATGAAAGCGGGAAGTTGGGGTATAGCTGCCGGTTCGGCCCTCATGCTGGGTCTGATCGTGGGATTGCCTTATTATGGGCTTCCCTTCTTTTACGACTACTTTGAGCAATCCTACGGGTGGCCACGCAAGTACATCGTTCTGGGCTTGCCATCAGGAACAATACTGACGCTTGCTTTGGGGCCTTTATTCGTCCGCTGGTTTACTCCCCGCGGAGCTATGGTTCTGGGGGCACCGTTGTGCGGCGCTGGTCTCGCGTTAATGGGCCTCAGCGGAGGGCGGTTGAGTGTCTACTTTGCCGCATGGCTGATCTACATGACCGGCTGGGTTCTGTCTGGCCCGCTGATGCACCAGATCCTGTTGACGCAATGCTACCCGCAACGGCGCGGCGCGGCGATTGCCGTGGCGTATTTCGGCATCAGCTTCTTTGGGGCGCTTTCGGTGGCTGCAGTGGCGAGGCCGCTAACCGGTTTCGTCGGTTTTGAAGGCGCGTTGATCGGCATAGGCTTGCTGGCGGGACTGGCTGGCCCGTTGAGTTGGGCACTGCTACCGCAGACCGGAAGAGGCGGCGGTGATCACCGCGGCATAGCGCCCTGGCGCGAGCGGGCCTTCTGGATTCTGCTGGTGGGTACGACGCTATCGATCAGTGCAGTAGGAGGACTGAGTCAACATTTGAAGCTGATACTGCGCGAGGCGGGCCATCGTGATCAGGCACGGCTGGATGAGCTTTTCGGGTGGGTGGTTCTCGTAAGCCTCGCCGCTGGGTCTGTTGGGCGGTTCAGCTTCGCCTGGGCGGCGGAGCGCTACGACAAGCGCCGCATTGTGGGCGCGGCTTGCGTACTGCTGCTCGCTGGGCTGCCGCTGCTCCATTGGGCGCAGAGCGAGCGACTCGCATTACTGTTCGGAGTCGTGTTCGGCCTTGGGATGAGTGCGGATTCCCTCATGGCGCCGCTGCTGGCTGTGGACCTCTTCGGCGCCGCGCGCATGGGTAGCGCGATGAGCGTCATCGGCCCCATTAACACAATTGGTCAGACTTGGTTTCCCTTTGTTCTGACGCTTCTCTGGCAGCTGGAAGAGAGCTACACGCTTCCCCTCTGGATCGTCTTTCTGTTGGTGGCTGCGGGACGGCTATCACTGCAGTTTCTCCCCGGGCCAAACCACGCGGTCCGGAGTTAGCGCGTCGAGGTAGGAAGGATAGCGCAGCGTAACACCAAGCTTCTTGCAGATGGCACGGCCATCCACGCGGCGATTGTTGCGCCGGGAGACGGGCACGTCCGATACGGGAGCACTCAATGGCGGAGGCAGCGAAAACGTGCGGGCGCAATAATCGGCGATCTCACGGGACGGGCAGGGATGTTCGTCCGCTACAGGGTAGGCGCCCTCGATATCACTCAGCAGTCCAGCCGTGGCAATGCTGGCGAGGTCGTCCACATGAACGCGACTGATGTAATTGGAGCCGTCGCCAATCATGGTGTAACGGCCCTGACGCATGGCTACGTGCACTCCACGATCCGGACCATAGATCGCCGCGGGGCGCAGGATGAGGGCAGACCACGGCCCCTGAGCAACAGCTGTTTCCGTAGCGACCCTTGCGGCTTCCCTTTCCGTGCGGGCAGCGACCGGAGTGGATTCATTGACCAACTCGGCCTCGCCATAAACGCCCGTCGTGGAAAGATAAACTACGCGCCTCGCCTTACCCGGCAGTGCCTTGAGCAATGCCTTGTCAGCCGCCAGCGGGAGCGAGGGGACAGAATGCAGAACAGCACAATTCTCCGGGAGCAGTCGCGCAAGGGATTCCACGGCGGAGGGATCTGTGAAGTCCACATCACGGCTGCGCAAGGCAAGCACTTCGTGGCCGCCCTCCCGCAGTAGGACAGCGACACGGGAGCCTGTGTAACCAGCACCAAGAATGACGATGGATTTCATGGGCGTTTCAATTCGTTTACCCGCACATCCCGGAATTTGTGAAGCACGGGAACATCTCGCAGTGCATCGGAAAGGAATGAGCCAGCCGCGAGGCTGTGATGAGCTGGGGGATCCATTTGGACGACATAGCGAATGGAGTGGCGATTGAACAGTTCGCGGACATCGTCGGAATTGTGCACGAGCAGTTGCAGGTTACCACCCATCCAGTTGCTGGACTGCAGCAGTTTGCTGGAGCGCAGAACACGGTGTCTGGGCTGGGGTTCAAGGAGGGCGAGTTCGGCAATCAGCGCACCTTCATTTACCGCTGCCAAAACGGTCGTGGTTGGCTGGGCGGCAAGCCATTGGGCGGTCTCAATGTATCCATGGTGAGGCTTGGGCGAAAGGGGGTTCAGACGGTGCGTCCAGAATACGCAAGCCGCCAGAAGCAGGACCGGAACCAGGGGCCACCAGCCCTTGCAGCCCTGCATAAGAATCAGCAGCAGCACAGGCGCAGCCGCCAGCATGAGCCGGGCTTCCGTATGCGGTGAGATAAAGCTGAGAAAAAACAGGAAGGCGAATGGCAGCAGGGCGAGCGCGAGATTCTCCTTCAGCCATAAGCGGCCGGGCTGGCGCAACGGGGCCAGCAAGATGCCAGCCAGGGCCAGCGGGCTGACAAGCGCCACGAATTGCCAGCAGTTACCCCGCAACGAATAGAGCATGCGCGAGGAGAGGCTGACAACTGTGCCGGGCACGACTTCCGATTGGGCGGTTTCGCGGAATGACAGGTACCAGGCGGCCGTGACCAGGGTCATCAGGACGAGCGGCAGCCAGAACGCGGCGCTGCGGAACAGACGCCAAGGGCGAGGGCGCCATAGAAGGATCACGGGCAGTAACCAGACCGGGAAGGCATTGCCTTTGGTGAGCGCACCGAGCGTAGCCAAACCGGCGAAAACGAGGCCGTTTTGCCAGGACAGGGTTTGCCCCCAGCGCTGGCAGGCCCACGCAGCCAGTAAGGCGAACAGGGCCGTAAGGGGATCGGAACTGAGTTCGATGGTGGAGCGGATGGTTTGGGGGAGAAGAGTGACTGCCAGCAACAAGCTAATGGCGATCAGCCGGTTGGCGCCCATCAGTCGCGCCAACATGGCGCTGGTGGCAGCGAATGCGCCACTGACTAGTGCGGCGAGCAGCAATACGCTGAAACGGGATAGGCCGGCCAACTGATACCAAACCCCTTGCACCAGATAGAAAACTGGGGGCCAGTGACCGATGGCTACCTTGGGATAGGAAGCGTAATAGTCTTCCGCGAATCGTTTGGGGTTGACGACATTCCATACGCCCGTATCCAGATACTGAGAAACCATGATGCCGCTGACGAGATGAGCCGCCTCATCACTCCCGGCAAACTCCGCGGCGAAGGCCCCAAGTTGCAGCATGACGCCCAGCAGGATGACGGTGCTGAGTATCGTCAAGGCCAGGAACTCTCCCAGGCGACGCAGTTCCGCCGCGAAAAAGCCAGCGGTCACCGCAACTTGAGACAGCAGAAAAAGCCAGAAGTGGCGAGATAGCCCCCAGCGCAAAAGCGCCAACCGGTCCAGCCCTGGCTTGGGCGGCAATTGACGCGCTCCGCGCCCGTAGCGGGCATGCATGCGCAGAAACTGGATCAGGCTCTGGGGATGGAAGTGATCGACTAATGCCTCGGGTACAAACACCAGTGGATGCCCCGCTTCGCGAGCCCGCTGGCAAAAATCCCGATCCTCTCCTGCAGCCTCGCGAAACGACGTAGAGAATCCACCCAAAGACCGGAAAATGACGGCGGAAACGCAGAGGTTGTTGGACGTGGCAAATGCCTGAGGCGTATCTGAAACTGCAGCCATCAGGTAGTCTGCCAATTGCTGATTGAATTCCGCGGGGCCGTTGTCCGCATGGGCATTCCGTGTAATGCCGGCCAGTAGCGCGTCAGGACAGTTTTCAATCCGCTGGATGAACGCTTGCAGCCATCCTGAGTGGGGACGGCAATCATCGTCAGTAAATACCAGGTATTCTCCGTGAGCATTGGCCGCGCCCAGATTACGCGCACTGGCGGGGCCCTGATTGCTTTGTCGCAATACACGAACTCCGGGCAGATCCACGGCTACAGCGCTGCCATCGTCTACAACTAACACTTCGAATTCCGACGCCGGCAGGGATTGCTGCTTCAGAGCGTCGATCAGCGGCATGATGCTCCCAGTACGGTTGAAGGTTGGTACTATTACCGAAAGCCGGGGCTTTTGAGGCACTGCCACATGTTAATGTTAAGGCTTCAGGGGGGATCTTTTGAGTTCTTCGCAGCCACGGAAGATGAGTGGGGCTACCGTCGTTATTGGAGCAGGTCCGGCGGGATTGACTGCGGCTTACGAACTCAACAAGCTGCGCTTGCCATTTACTGTACTTGAACAGAGCAACCAGGCGGGTGGGCTGTCCAGAACTGAGCAATATCAGGGCTTCCTCTTCGACATTGGGGGGCATCGATTCTTCACCAAAGTCAAGGCAGTCGAAAAGATGTGGCGGGAGGTTCTTGCCGAAGATTTGTTGCGCCGCCCAAGGCTGTCGCGAGTGTTCTACCACGGCAAATACTATTCCTACCCTTTAGAGCCTCTTGAAACCGTAATGAAGTTGGGCATTTGGGAGTCGGTGCTTTGCATGCTCTCCTACGCAAAGGCCATCACTTTTCCCATTGCCAATGAGCGGAATCTGGAAGCCTGGTTGATTAACCGCTTTGGGCGCCGCCTCTACAGGCGCTTTTTCAAAACTTACACGGAGAAAGTCTGGGGCATGCCGTGTGCGGAAATTGCCGCCGAATGGGCAGCACAGCGAATTCGGGGTCTTTCCATTCTTTCCCTGATGCGTTCCGCCGTAGGCACCATCATTCCCCCCCTCGCCGGGCCTAAACTGAAGACGCTAATTGACGAGTTTCTCTACCCCCGGCTGGGTCCCGGCATGATGTGGGAACGCACGGCGCAGATTGTCGGGGATGTGCACTATAACTGCGCCGTAGAGGAGATCCGCTGGCGGCGAGGTGGAGTGGATGCAGTGGTGGCCAACGGTCAGACTTGGGAGGCTGACCAATTCATCAGCACCATGCCCATGCGAACCCTGGTGGAGCGGCTCAACCCCAAAGGCCCTGCCTATCTGGACGCCGTGCAGAAGTTGCGCTACCGGGACTTCATGACAGTGGCTCTGATTCTGAAGACGCCCAACCCGTTCCCGGACAATTGGATCTACATTCACGATGAGAATGTGAAAGTGGGCCGCATTCAGAACTTCAAGAACTGGAGCCCGGAAATGGTGCCGGACCCGAATTTGACTTGCCTGGGCATGGAGTATTTCGTGTTTGAGGGGGATGAGTTCTGGACAAAGTCCAACGACGAGTTGGTCGCCATAGCGCGGCAGGAAATCGACACGTTAGGGTTAGCCCGCGCTGAAGATGTTGTGGATGGCTGCGTGATTCGTGAACCCAAGGCCTATCCGGTTTATGACGATGAGTATCGAACAGCCGTCGAGGCAGTGAAGCGATTTCTGGCCGAAGAAGTTCCCAATTTGCAATGCGTCGGCCGCAATGGCATGCACCGCTATAACAATCAGGATCATTCGATGCTGACTGGGATACTTGCCGCCCGCAACATTGCCGGTCTTGGGCCTTTCGACCTGTGGGAAGTCAACGCGGACGAACATTACCATGAGGACGGGTTTCACCTGTCTGAAGAAGAAATAGCCGCCATGAATCGTACGCAGCCGTCGGTCCCGCGTACGCTTGCCGCCAGCTCGTGAGCCGCTTCTCCGTAGTTGTCCCGGCTTACAATGCTGCGGCTGACCTGGACGAGTGCCTGAAAGCGATCTTTGATGCACTGCCATCCGGTGGCGAAGTTGTCGTCGTGGACGATGGCTCATCGGACGGAACACTGGAGATCGCCCGGCGCTACCCCGCCCGCCTCCTGACAGGCCCGAACCGCGGGCCAGCCAGTGCCCGCAATATTGGCGTGGGGCATTCGCGGGGCGACATTCTTGTGTTTCTCGATGCGGATATTGTGGCGCACCAGAACACGGTTCGCAGCCTGGTGGATTGTCTCGAAGGAAACACGGACCTGGCAGCCGTATTTGGATCTTACGATGACCAACCGCACCACCCCCAACTGGTTTCGCAGTTCCGCAACCTGTTGCACCACTACACTCACCAGCGCGGCCGGGAAGAAGCCTCCACGTTCTGGACCGGCTGCGGCGCCATCCGGCGTGAGTGGTTCGAGCGTGTTGGCGGCTTCCGGCCTACGGTGATTGGGATTGAAGATGTGGATCTCGGCTTGCGGGTCAAGGCGGCCGGTGGCCGCATACGGCTTGCCCCTTCCATACAGGCGCAACACCGCAAGCGATGGACCCTATTCTCCATGATCCGCACGGACGTCTGGATGCGCGCCGTGCCCTGGATGAAACTGGCGAAGGAGAATCATGGCCTGAGCAACGATTTGAACACCCGGCACGCAGACCGCCTTAGCGCCGCACTGGTGCTGCTGGCTATTCTGTTTTTCTGGCGCTGGGAAGCACTTCTTTTGCTTCTCGCGGCGACCGCAGTAAAAGCCGACTGGCACCTGTTTCTCATACGAAAACGCGGCTTCGGATTTGCCCTGCGCGCCGCTCCACTGCATTGGCTCTACCTGGCATACTCGGCGGCCACCTTTGGCGTGATGAAAATGCGCGGGTACTAAGCCAGTTTGACGATGCGGTGGTCGATCTTCTTGCGATCCGCCGTACCGAGGCCCAGCGCCCCGGCGATGTCGACATGCTCAGGCTGCATACGGACAAAGTTGGAATCGGCGTCCCGCCGCGCAACCGCCAGCGGATCCATTCCCATTGCCACGCGCTTGGCGTCGAGTTGATCCCAACCGATACGGTCCATCGCCACCGGGTCAGTCGAAAAGAGCATGCGCTTGTGCTCCCAGACGTACTTGGCCTTTTTGGGGTTCAGGCCTGGCCCACCGTGGTAGAGCGCCTTCACGGCATCGCAGATGTTCAGCACGGTCTTGTTGCGAATCACCGGGATGGCTACAGCCGTGGGGATGAACTGACCACAGGAATTCAATTCGGGGGAAGAATGGCTGCGGTTCACATTATTGACGAGTCCGTGGGAGAGGTTCTTCAATGCAATGGTCAAGCCCGCTGACTGGTGGTGCTTCAGCAGCGGAAGATTGATGAGCTTGTCCACCTGTTTGGTTATGAAGTTGGCGGCGTAGCTGCGCCGGGCCGTATCGTTGGAGAAATCAAAGCCGGGCAGGGTCAATTGCATGTCCATGTAGTGATTGAGGTCATAGCCGTCAATCTTCTGTTGTGTGTTGTCGTAATAATCAGCGGCCCAGGAAATGCGCACGCCTTCTGGCAACCACTTGTCGAAGCCCGCCTCGAAAAACTCCTGCTTATAGCGGTCGTAAACCACAATGTCCTTGCGATTGATGCCGGCGGCTTCCAGGCACACGATGATTTCCTGCACGGTTTCGGCCGAAGAAATCACGTAGGGCCGCGAGACCGGGTTGAGCTTGAGTCCAATCACTTCGCCAGGCTCCACGAACATGCGCCAGGCGGCAACCCAATCGGGAGCGCCCGTGAGTTCCATCATGCCGCGCCGCAGCATGTCGCGCACGGCCTCGCGCTGGAAGGCCCCGTTCACAATCGAGCCGTTGTGTTCCACGTCCACCACTCGGCCGGGGAAGAGCCCGGGCATCGACCACTTGGTTTTCGGAGTGGCGCTGACGGTGGAAGACGCCATGGCAGCCGAATAGGGAAAAATGGGGGCAATGGCGCCGAGTGAGAGCATGCGCTCCATCCACTCGCGACGGGATTCCTTGCGGCGAAACATGCCCCTAGTATAAATCCGCCCTACCATAGGGAAGAGTGCAGGATCTCGCCGCTACGCTGAAGCAGTATTGGGGTTACTCGGAATTCCGGCCCCGGCAGGAGGCGATTATTCGTTGCCTGCTGGATGGGCGCGACCTGGCAGCGGTGCTTCCCACCGGAGGCGGCAAGAGTCTTTGCTACCAACTGCCTGCGGTGGCAGCCGGCAAAACCTGTGTGGTCATCTCACCCCTGATCTCCCTGATGGATGATCAGGCCGCGCAACTGGCCCAGAAGGGAATCCCGGCCGCCTGCCTGCATGGCAACATCGATTGGGAAACCCAGAAGAACACGTGGCGGCGCGCGTTGCGCGGCGAGTTGCGGTTGCTGTACCTCTCACCGGAGCGTATGGCCAAAGAGGATACGGTGCAGATGCTCAAGAAAGTGGGCGTTACCTGGTTTGCCATCGACGAGGCGCACTGCATCAGCGAATGGGGCCATGAGTTCCGGCCGGAATACCGTCAACTGGGGCAACTGCGGGATCACTTCCCCGAGGCCACCATTGCCGCCTTCACCGCCAGCGCCACCCCGCGTGTGCGCCAGGATATTCTGCGGTTGCTCAAATTGAAAGACCCCGGCAAGTTCATTGTCAGCTTTCATCGCCCCAACCTGCGCTACATCAGCCTCGACGCCAGCCGGAAAGACCAGTTCCGGCTTTTGCTGGCGGCCTTGCGCCAGCACGAGGGGCATAGCGTGATTGTTTACGACAGCACCATCAAGGGCGTGGAAGAAACCCATCTGGGCCTGCGGGCGCATGGCATCGCCGCAGCTCTTTACCATGGCAAGCTGGACGCCGCCCAACGCCAGCAGAATCAGGAAAAGTGGATGGCCAACGAGGCCCGTGTGATGGTGGGAACACTGGCTTTCGGTCTGGGCATCAACAAACCGGACACGCGCGCCGTGATTCATCTGGCTTTGCCCAAGAGCATTGAACAGTACTACCAGGAAGCCGGGCGCGCCGGGCGCGATGGCTTGGAAGCGGACTGCATTCTCCTTTGGCGGCGGCGCGACTTGCCCCTCTTGATTCACTTCATCGAGCAACTCGAAGATGAAGCAGAAAAGCGCCGGGCCTGGCAGCGCTGGCGGGAAGTGAAGGAATATGCGGAAGGGGATCGCTGCCGGGCCCGTACCATCTGTGAACACTTCGGCGAAACTCCCAAGTGGGATGAGTGCGGTAAGTGTGATGTCTGCGCCGGAGACCTGCCCTGGCTGAAAGATCAAAAGGTGAAGTCGCGCAAGAACGCCCAGACACGTTCCAGATCTTCCCGCCGGGTTTGAATATTCCCCACCGCCAGCCGCAACACCTTTCGCCCCTGCAGCATATTCGGCGAAAGCAGCGCCTGCCCCGAGGCGTTGATGGCATCAAGCAATGCCTGATTCTGCTCGTCAGTGCCCCGGCGCCGAAACACAACCAGGGAGAAATGTACTGGCGCACAGAGCTCGAATTCGGGATGTGCCTCTACCTGGGCGGCAAACCATTTGGCGTCTTCAATCTGCTGGTGGATCAAATCTGCCAGCTTGCGGCGGCCAAAGGCTCGCATCACAAACCAGAGCTTGAGTGAGCGGAAGCGCCGCCCCAGGGGCAGGCCATACTCATGGAAGTTGCGCGCCCGCGGGTCGCCGGCAGTGCGCAGATATTCGGGCACCAGTGAAAAAGCATTGCGCATCCACGCGGCGTCGCGGCAATAGAGAACGCTCAGGTCCATCGGGACAAAGAGCCACTTGTGCGGGTTGATGACCAAGGAATCCGCCTCGCCCAGCCCTGCAAAAAAGTGCCGGTAGCGCGAGTCAATCGCCGTGCTGCCACCGTAGGCGCAATCCACATGCACCCAGAGGTGATGCTGCCGGGCGACAGGCAGAATCTCCGCGAGCGGATCCACACTGGCTACGCTGGTGGTGCCGATGGTGGGCACTACGCAGAAAGGGATCAGACCCGCCGCCGTGTCGCGCGACAGTGCCTCTGCCAGTAAACCGGGCTGCATCCGGAACTGATCATCCACTTCGATCAGCCGCACGTTTTCGCGCGGCAACCCCGCCGCCAGCGCTGCCTTTTCCACCGAACTATGCGCATGGACACTGGCATAAAGCACCAGGCGGGAATCCATGGAGGCGAAGCCCTTGCGCACCCGCGCGGCAACAATCGCGTGGAAGGTGGACGTGGAGGCGGTGTCCAGAATCTGGCCAAACCACGGGTCATTCAGCCCGATCCACTGGCGCAGCCAGGAAAGCGTTACCTCTTCCAGTTCCGTGGCCGCGGGTGATGCCTGCCACAGCATTCCATTGGGGTTCAGCGCCGCCGCCAGCAATTCTGCCAGGATGGCTTCCCCGGGCGAGGAATTCGCAAAGTAGCCCAGAAAACCAGGGTGGTTCCAGTGAGTATTGCGCGGAACGATTTGCTGCTCGAAATCTTCCAGAATGCGGTCAAACGGTTCGGGTTCCTCGGGGGCGGAAACCGGTAGCGCGTCGGTTAAATCGCCGGGCTTGACGTCCGGCAGTACTGGAAAATCCCGGGTGTGCTCGAGGAAGTGAGCAATCCAGTCAATCGTGGCGTAACCGTAGGTGCGAAATTCTTCGGGCGTCATGGAGTACACATTTTCAGTGCAGCCGGCCACCATTCGGTGAACCAGGCCCGGTATTCCTCGAGGGGCGCGCCACCCAGCCAACTGCTATCCGGACGGGAGGGCAGTTTGCGAAGACGGCAGGCTTCCTCCACTCCAAAGGGCGTCGGAAAGCGGTTGAGCCATTGTATGAATTCGCCCAAGAGGGCAGCCAACTGCTGTTCCCGGTCTTGCTGGCCGGCCGCCACGGCCTCATCCAGAGCACAGATCAGTTCGGGAATCGCCGCCGCACAACCACTGATCACGGCTTGCGCGGTGTCCCGCCGGCTGGCCGTTAGCGCCGTGTCGTTGCCCACCACCAGCGCCGTAGCAGTGTCGCGTAATGCCTCCAGATAGGAAGGATCTCCCGAGGAGTCCTTGATGCCCTGATACAGCCCGCTTGTCAGTAGCCGATGCGCCAGGCCAACCGGCAATGCCTGCGTGAAGAAGGGGATGTTGTACAGATACAACGGTAGAAACTTGGCCGCCTTTTCCCCCAGTTTCAGGTAGAAGTGCTCCAGTTGCGGCTCGGTGTAGCGGAAGTAATAGGGCGGCAAAACCAGAGCGAAACTGGCGCCCGCGCCAGCGGCGTGTTCCGCCAGGTGCTCCGTGACATCGAGGGTGGAGTGAGAGATTCCCACCGCAACGGGCTTACGGCTGCGTTTGATGCCAAAGCTGACCAGCTTTTCCCGCTCTTCGACATCGAAATGCAGAAAGTTGCCCGTAGTGCCAAACAGACTGATCCCCTGTGCCGGTGAGTGATTCAGAAAGTCGATAATTTCCATCGCCGCGCCCAGATCGACGAAGTTGGAGCGTTCCCGGCGCGGGGTTACCGCTGCCGCGTATACGCCTCGCGGAGCGATATGATGAGGAGCAACTGGCTTAGCCACTGAAGACATGGAGTTTTCCAATTTACCGCAATCCCTGAAAGACCGCCGAGCCTTTCTCACCGCTGGCGCTTTCACCATCGTTCGTCCTGAGTTGGTGCGTGGTTCCGGTCCGGCCAAATTGCGCGCCGGGTTGATTGGTTGCGGCGGCAGAGGCCGGCAGGCCGTGGTGGACCTGCTTACAGCGGACCCCAATACCGAACTCGTCGCCGTCGCAGACATCTTCGAAGACAAACTGGAGAGCAACCTCACCTGGCTTCGCGATGCCAACCGCTTCCCCCGCACGCATGAGCGCATACGAGTGGATGCCGAACACCGCTTCACTGGCCTCGACGCATACCAGAAGGTAATCGCCAGCGACCTCGACCTCGTCCTGCTCTGCACTCCGCCCGGCTATCGCCCCCAGCACTTTGAAGCAGCCGTGGAAGCTGGCCGGCACGTATTTTGCGAGAAACCCTTCGCCACTGACCCGGCCGGGGTACGCCGCTTTCTGGCTGCGGCCCGCCGTAGTGAGGAAAAGAAGCTCACCGTGGTCTCAGGCGCCCAACGCCGCTTTCAACGCGAATATGTGGAGACCGTAGAAAAACTCCAGAGCGGCGGCATTGGGGAGATCCGGGCAGCCTATGCCTACTGGATCGGCACGCCTGTCATCCAGAACCCGAAAGGCCGCGACCCACGCTGGAGCGAAGCTGAGTGGCAGCACCGCAATTGGTATGGCCACCCCTGGCTAGGCGGTGACCAGATCGTAGAGCAGCACATTCACAACATCGATGTCATCAACTGGTTGATGAATTCGCACCCCGTCAAGGTTGTCGCTAGCGGCGGCGCCGCCTGGCGGCCGCGCGCCGAAGTCAATGGCGCCATTTACGACCACATCTCGGCTGAATTTGAATACGCCAATGGGGTGCGCCTCTCCAGCCATTGCCGCCAATACCCCAAGGGCCTCTACACGAACGTAAGCGAATGGGTGGTAGGCACGCGAGGCACTTCCAACTGCCGTGACCTTGGCACAAAAGACATCAACCCCTACGTGGCGGAGCAGGCCGCTCTTGTAAAGTCCATTCGCGGCGACGGAAGCTGGGTGAATCATGCGACGGCCGTCGCAGAGTCCACCCTCACCTGTATCATGGCCCGTGAGTCGGCCTACTCCGGCCAGTCGATTACCTGGGAGCAGGCACTGAATTCTACGCTGGACCGGTCACCCGCCGAACTTCGCCTCGAGGGAGACTTCCCCAGGCACTCCCTGCCAGTTCCAGGCCAGTATCAATTCTCCTGATGGATCGCAGCAGATTTCGCGGCGCACTACTCGGCCTGGCGATTGGCGACGCCGTTGGTACTACGCTCGAGTTTTGCCCACCTGGCTCCTTTGAGCCCATTCGCGACATGGTGGGCGGCGGCCCTTTTCGCCTTGAGGCTGGCCGCTGGACCGATGACACATCCATGGCGCTTTGCCTGGCCGAATCCCTTCTGGCTTGCGAGGGGATGAACCTGCAGGATCAGGCGGAGCGCTACTTGCGCTGGTATCGCCATGGTTACTGGTCGAGCAAGGGCTATTGCTTTGACATCGGGAATGCCACGCGGGAGGCGCTGGAGCGATTCGAACAGACGGGCGACCCACGGTCCGGTTCCAGCCATGAATACTCGGCGGGGAATGGCTCCATCATGCGTTTGGCGCCAGTTGTGCTTTACCATGCTCAGGACCTGGATGCAGCCATCACCGCCGCCCGGGAATCTTCGCGCACCACCCATCAAACGCGTGCTTGCCTCGAAGCTTGCGAATCTCTGGCGAGCTATCTCTGGGCGCTGTTGCACGGCGAGCAACCTGTGCGGCAGACGCAACCCGACCAGTCAGTGCGAGGCACAGGTTATGTTGTGGAAAGCCTCGAGGCTGCCATATGGGCCTTTGAGCATGCCAACAGCTTTGAGGACGCCATCCTGCGGGCGGCCAACCTGGGGCATGATGCGGACACAACCGCTGCGATAACGGGCCAGTTAGCCGGCGCCTGGTTTGGAGTTCGCGCCATCCCTCAACATTGGCGCGAACGCTGCTACCGGGCGGCGGAAATTGTCGCCCTGGCAGATCAGCTCTATGACGCTGCTCTGCGTTCCTGATCGTTCCGCTTGTCGTCGCGTAATCCCGTCAGACGCCGCGGATCCAGTAGATGGAGCGGTTTGAACTCCCGCGCATTCCAGTGTTGGCCCGCTTCAAATTCCACACCCAGAAAGTACCCGATATCTTTGAAAATGCAGTAGCGCACACGCCCCTCATAGCTGGCTTTTTCATGCTGGATTCGCACCAGCGCCTGCAAAGGGACCTCTTCCTCGAGTTGAAGACATGCGCCAGACAAGGAGATATCTTCCAGATTTGCCACTGCGCGATGTTCCGAACCCGAACGGTCCTGCCAATGCACTTCGACGAGGTCGGCGCATAACATCCTCGGGTTCACTCTCCGCTCACGCATATTTCAGATATCGGCGCACGCCGCGCTGGCATTTATGAAACATGGTTCTAAAAAATCCCTTAGGAGGTTCTAAGGGGTTTTCCCACGAAGGCAACGCTCATACTCCGCCCGCGTGGCGAACCCCTGCCGCGAATTCAGAACTCGATCCACGCTGAGGATCCCATCGAGGTGATCCAACTCATGCTGCAGCAGCTCCGCCAACCCATGACTGGCCTTTAACTGCTGCACCACGCCCGTCCGGTCTTCATACTCGATTTCGACGTGCGTGTGACGCTCCAGGTCCACCATCAGGTCTGGGAAACTGAAGCAGTCGTCCCACAGGCGAAACTTCTCCGGACTCACCCAGAGCAGCCGCGGGTTGATCAACTCAAGCGGCTGGCCCTCAATTTCGATGTAGATCACCCGTTGCGCCACCCCGATCTGAATGGCCGCAATTCCCCGGCCAAAGCCATGCGTGCGGCGAAATTCGTGCAAAGTATCCCGGAGATCGGCCAGCACCGGCCAGGCCTCCGATGGGGTGGACACAGGCTGCGATATCTCCCGCAGGCAGGGGTCACCCAGTTGACGTATGCGCTGTATGGCCATACTGGATGAAGTATCATGCCGCAGCTTCCTTTGGTAGTGGTCTGGTTCGCGGTTCTGAGCGGATACATTCCGTACACGATGGGCTACGCCTTCCTCAATCCGATCGTGATCACGGCCTACGGACTGCTCGGCTGGCTGGTGGCGGCGAATCTGCAGCGCTTGTCCCTCGCCATCGCTGGCGCGCTCGCCACAACCCTGCTGGCATTGGCCGTAGTGAATCTGACCAGCGGCAATCCCCACCTGGTCCTGCCCTCGCCCATGATTCTGGCGGGCAGCTTCTGCCTCAGCGTCAGCTCCGCACTGGCTTCCTCGCGGCTAGCCTCGCGCACCGCGCGCTGGCTATTTGCCGCTGCTGCAGTTCTGTTCTATTTCAATGGCGCACTCCCCTATCAGACGAAGCTCTGGATCTCGGAACACACCACCAACCAGGACCTCATCATGGTTTCCACCGTACTCAGCCTGATCTTTGTGGGAACATGGCGGTTATTGCGATGAGAATTACCGCGAAAGCCCCCTGCCGGGTGGATCTGGCCGGCGGAACCCTCGATATCTGGCCGCTCTACCTCAACCACGCCGGCGCTGTCACCGTCAACGCAGCCGTGAGCCTCTACACCCAGGCAACGATTGAAACGCGCGACGACGGCCGCATCCATCTGGAAACTCTCGACCTCAAAGGCCGTGAGGAGTTTGCCTCCCTGGCCGAATTCAACGCCGCCCGCAAGTACAAACTGAAGCTGCTGGCCTATGCCCTGCGCTGGTTTCAACCGTCTACCGGCGTCAACGTCACCACCAACTCCGAAGCCCCAGCTGGGGCGGGCATTTCCGGCTCTTCCAGTCTCTTGATCAGCCTGTGCACCGCGCTCAATAAACTCACTGGACGCGGCTACTCTATCGAGAAGATCCGCGAGGTGGCCCAGAACATCGAGGCCCAGATTATTCAGGTGCCCACTGGCTGCCAGGATTATTACCCCGCGATGTACGGCGGCGTTTCGGCCATCGAACTGGGCTGCGATGGGATCAAACGCAAAGCTTTGCCCGTGCCAGGCCATGAGCTCGAATCACGCGGCGTTCTGGTCTACACCGGAGAACCGCGCAATTCTGGCATCAACAATTGGGAAGTCACCAAGCTCTACATCGATGGCGACAAAACCGTCCGCCGCAATTTCGAGAAAATTTCTCAGATCGCAGGCGGCATGCGCAACGCCATTGAGCGCCAGAACTGGCCGGAAGCGGGCCGCCTCCTGCGTGAGGAATGGAGCTTCCGCCGCCGCAATGCCCCCGGCATCTCCACCGAGTTGATCGACGCGCTGGCGGATAAATCTCGCAAGGCCGGCGCACTGGGCCTGAAGGTCTGCGGCGCGGGTGGTGGCGGTTGTGTCTTCCTGCTTACCGAACCGGATGCGCGTGATCGCGTCGCCGGCCTGGTCAGCTCACTCGGTGCACAGGTGCTGAGCTTTCAGGTCGCACCCAAGGGGGTTTCGCTCAAGACCAGTGCCTGAGTTGAGCCGAGCGGGCCTGGCCCTGCGGGTTGGCATCTTCGCCGTAACCGCCATCGTGACGCTGCAGATTGCCTCAGTGACGCTTGCCTGGGCCGGTCTGCTTGTGCAGGCGGCGCTGGCGGTATTCACTGCGGCCGCCACAGCCAATGCGCTCACGTTACGTATCTTCGAGCGGGGGGGCCTTTCTCGGGTAGGCCTGGGATGGCGTTCGGGCAGCTTGCGGAATCTCGGTTACGGTCTGGCAGGGGGCATTCTCAGCGGCCTTGCCGTCACCGCCCTGCCCGCGCTCATTGGCCTCGCTTCGATTTCGCCGGACCCGGGCGCACCTTTCCAGTTGCGCAGCTGGCTCTTCGTTTCCGCCATCCTCCTGTTTGGCGCCATCGGCGAAGAACTGCTCTTCCACGGCTACGCTTTCCAGCTTCTGCTGGCCAAACTGGGCCCTTTTCAGACCCTGCTGCCAGTGGCTGTCCTGTTTGCCGCCGCGCACGCCAACAACCTCAGCGCCTCCCACCTTTCCGGTTTCAATACCTTTCTCTGGGGCGCCTTCCTCGGGCTTTGCTTCCTCCGCACGGGTGATCTCTGGCTGGCCATTGGCGTGCACTTTGGCTGGAATTGGGCGTTACCGCTGACCGGCGCAAACGTCAGTGGATTTAGAATGGGAACGACAGGCCTGAAGCTCGATTGGCACATTGCCCCTCTCTGGAGTGGCGGCGAGTATGGTCCCGAAGCGGGCCTGCTCACCACGCTGGCGTTGCCCGTGCTGGGGTGGGCGCTTTGGCGGGCGCCGGTAGTCACTACTCAGCCTGATCTCTTCGCCCGAGACGAGGAATAGCCGATGCGTATTTTCTGCTGCGTCCTCCTGCTGGCCGGTCTGCTGCCGGCCGCCAACGAAAAACTGACTCCCGAGCAGCGCATTGAACTGATTCGCGGCCTGGGTTCGGAATACGCCACGGTAAAGCTGATGCTGCCCCGTTCCAAGAAAGCCCTCGAGTACCAGATGGGCAAAGGCTTTGATCGCGACAAATGGGATGAAGCCGGTAAGGAACGCGGCCCGGCCGCCCGCCCTGGAGATCTCGTTCAGATCACCAAAGTGGAGATCGACGACAACAAAATCACCTTCGAAATCAATGGTGGCCTGAAGTCTGGCCGCAAATGGTACGACAACGTCAGCGTCGGCACAGGCACTCGCGGCGTCCCTCTCGGCAACGCCTCGGGCACCCCAACTCTGGGCACCGCGATCGTGGTGAAATTCCCCGATGGTGTGCCCCCTGTCGACTCAGCCGAGATGAAGCAGATCCTCAAGCCGCTCTTCAACTTCGAAACGCGCACCGCCACCGAAGCTTACGTCGACACTCTGCCGCCCGAGATCCAGTCGGCCGTCAAGGAGAAGCGGGTAATTGAAGGGATGGACAAGGATCAAGTCATTCTCGCCATCGGCAAGCCCCGCCTGAAGAGCCGTGAATCTCAGGACGGCGTGGAAACCGAAGACTGGGTGTACGGCCAGCCTCCGGGCAAGATCACCTTCCTGACCTTTCAATCCAACAAGGTCATCAAGATCCGCGAAAGTTTCGCCGGCCTCGGCGGGCAAACCGTGGCCGGTCCGCCCCCCATCGTTCCTTAGCTATCCTAGAGGGGAACCCTTCCCATCTCAAAGGAGACATTTTTTCTGTGGCTATTAAAGTAGCGATCAACGGCTTCGGCCGTATCGGGCGTAATGTGTTTCGTGCGGCTCTCAACAATCCGGCGATCGAGATTGTCGCGACCAACGACCTCACCGACAACAAGACTCTGGCCCACCTCTTGAAGTACGACTCCATCCTCGGCCCGATCGGCCTCGATGTGACGCATGATGCGGAAAGCATCACCGTCGGCGGCAAGAAGATCCGCGTTTTCGAAACCAAGGACCCCGGCGAAATCGATTGGTCCAGCGTCGGCGCCGAAGTCGTCGTCGAATCCACCGGCCGCTTCACCGACGGCCCCATGGCCGCCAAGCACCTGCGTGGCACCGTCAAGAAGGTCATCATTTCCGCTCCGGCCAAGGACGAAGATGTCACCATCGTGCTCGGCGTCAACAACGAAATGTACGATGCTTCCAGGCACAATGTCGTCTCCAACGCTTCCTGCACCACCAACTGTCTTGCCCCCCTGGCCAAGGTCCTCAATGACCACTTCGGCATTCTCAAGGGCAGCATGACCACCATCCACAGCTACACCAACGATCAGGTTGTGCTGGACTTCAACCACAAGGATCTCCGCCGCGCCCGCGCCGCCGCCATCAACATGATCCCCACCTCCACGGGCGCCGCCAAGGCCATTGGCCTTGTGCTGCCCACCCTGAAGGGCAAGCTCGATGGCTACGCCATGCGCGTCCCCACGCCGAACGTCTCTGTCGTGGACTTCGTCGCGGTCACCGAGAAGAGCACCACCACGCAGGAAGTGAACGCCGCTCTCAAGGCTGCCGCGGAAGGTCCGCTCAAGGGCATCCTCGCCTACACGGAAGACGAAGTGGTGTCCAGCGATATGCAGGGCAACCCCAACTCCTCCATCATCGACGCCGGCATGACCAAAGTGCTCGATGGCAACCTGGTCAAGGTGGTCAGCTGGTACGACAACGAGTGGGGTTACTCCAACCGTGTGATCGACCTCATCCCCTTCCTGTTGAAGTAGTTCCCAACGGGCCCTTATGCTGTCAACATAAGGGCCCTTTCCTTTTCTTCGAGAGCCTATGCCCATCACTTACAGCCAAGCCGGAGTCAACATTGAAGAAGGCGAGCGCACCGTCGACTCCATCAAGGATGCCGCCCGGCGCACTTTCTCCGATCGCGTCCTGACGGGCATCGGCAGCTTTGGCGCCGCTTTCCGCCTGAAGGGCTACAAACAGCCGGTACTCATCTCGAGCGCTGACGGCATCGGCACCAAGCTCAAAGTAGCCATTGCGGCAAAGAAACACGACACCGTCGGCGAGTGCCTGGTGAACCACTGCGTCAACGACATCATGGTGCAGGGTGCGGACCCCCTGTTCTTCCTCGACTACTTCGCCATGGGCCAACTCGACTCGGACATCGCCGCCGCGGTAATTCGCGGTATCGCTCGCGGCTGCGAGCGCAATGGTTGCGCCCTGATTGGCGGCGAAACCGCCGAAATGCCCGGTCTCTACAAGAAGGGCGAGTATGACGTAGCAGGCTTCATCGTGGGTGCCTGCGAAGAGAAGCAGTTGATTACGGGAGACACCATTACCCCCGGCGACCTCCTCATCGGCCTGCCCAGCGATGGCCTGCACACCAATGGCTACTCTCTGGCGCGCAAGCTTCTCTTTGACGTCGCCGGCTACAAGGTGAATACCGTGCTCCCCGAACTGGGTGAAAGCGTGGGCGATGCACTGCTGCGCGTCCACCTCAGCTACGCCCCCGCCCTGCGCACCTTGCGCAAAGCAAAGCTTCTCAAGGGCGCCGCGCACATCACTGGCGGCGGCATCACCGACAACACGCCGCGCATGCTGCCCCCGGGTACAAACGCGAAGATCCGCACCAAATCCTGGACCGTCCCGCCCCTGTTCACGCTTCTCAAACAGATTGGCGAAGTCCCCGAAGACGATTGGCGGCGCACCTTCAATCTCGGCATCGGCATGATCGTCTGCGTGGCGGCCACCGCGAAAGATCAGACGCTGGCCACTCTCACCAAGGCCGGCTTTTGCCCGGTCGTTGTGGGTCAGGTGGTGAAAGGCAAGAAGTCCGTAAAGCCGCAGGTGATCTACGCTTGACGCGGCTGGCCATTCTGCTCAGCGGACGCGGCTCCAACTTTCAGGCCATTCACCGGGCCATTGTGGCTGGCGCCGTGCCGGCGCAGATTGTCTGTGTGGTTTCCAATGTTCCTGACGCACCCGGCCTCGACTATGCACGCACGCAAGGCCTGAAGACCTACGCGCTCAATTCCAAAGGCCGCAAGCGGGCCGAGTTTGATCGCGAAGTGCTGGAAATCCTCAACCAGCATCAGGTGGATCTGGTTTGCCTGGCCGGCTACATGCGCCTGCTGAGTCCTGATTTCATCGCCGCGTATTCCGGCCGCATCCTCAACATCCACCCCTCCCTGCTGCCCTCTTTCCCGGGCCTCGATGCCCAACGCCAGGCCTTTGAGCACGGTGTCAAAATCACCGGCTGCACGGTTCATCTGGTGGACGAAGGGCTCGACACGGGCCCGATCCTGGCCCAATCTGCCGTCCCCGTTCTCCCAGAAGACACCGCCGAAACCCTCAGCGCCCGCATCCTCGCCGCCGAGCACGAACTCTACCCCCGCGCCCTGCGCGACTTCATCTCGACTCGCCTAACGGCCTAACCCGGGCACCCCACCCGCTGACCTCGCCGTCTTCACCCCCCGTCGTACCGCCTCGGCCAACACCTCCGCCGCCGCCACACCCAGCGCGTTGATATCCACCGGCGGGCGCTGCCCGGTGCTCAGCGCAAACACCATGTCCCCATCCACTGTGGTGTGCACCGGACGTATGGCCCGGATCAGTCCGGCCTGCGCCAACTGCGCCAGCTTCGTCGCCTCCAGCTTTGTCAGCCGTGCATTGGTCGCCACCACCGCCAGCGTGGTATTGCCCCCGTTAAACCTCGCCTCGGCCCCATCCAGCAACAACTTCGCCGTATCCGCAAAGGCGCGCCCCGTTGGCGTGCGCCGCGTTCCGGCAAGAATCTTGCCCTGCTCATTCAGGACATCCCCAAACGCGTTCACTGCCGCGAGCGCCGCCACTTGTATGCCCTGAAAGCGGCCGCTCAGCGTCCAGACCGCACTGCCCAGGCCTCCCTTCATGGCATGGTCCATCCCCAGCAGCTTCCCCACCGTCGCTCCCGTCCCAGCCCCCACATTGCCGTCTTCCACCACTGCCCCCACCGCTGCGGCAAAGGCGGCCGTAGCCGCCGCCTCGCCCATCTCCCGCGTGGGCCGGGCCTGCGCGTCGCCAATCCCCAGGTCGTACAGAATCCCTGCCGGCACCAGCGGCACCTTTCCGCCGCGCGTCTCAAACCCGATGTCATGCTGCGCCAGAAACCGCCGCACCCCCGCCGCCGCTTCGAGCCCGAAGGCACTCCCACCCGCCAGCAGTATGCCATGCACGGCCGGCGTCAGGTGCAACGGGTCCAGCACGCCCAGTTCCGACGAGCCGCTGGCCCCGCCCCGCACATCCACCCCGGCCACCGCTCCCTTCTCGCAAACCACCACGGTGCAGCCTGTCAGCCCCTTCAGGTCAGTGGCATGTCCTACCCGGATGCCTTCAATTGCCGTCAAGCCGTTCACGGGCTGTATGTTAGCATCCTCAAAGGGGAATCCGGTTGCTTGATTATCTGAAAAGCCCAGTGCTCACCTTCCAGGAGTTCCTCCTGCTGGCGGGCCGCAGCTTCAAGAGCATCGTTCGTCCACCCATCTATTGGCGTGACATTCTCATGCAGATGGATTCCATCGGCGTCGGCAGCCTGCCCATCGTCGCCCTCATTGGCGCCTTCAGCGGCATCGTCATGACTCTCCAGATGTCGCGCGCGCTAGCCACTTACGGCGCCACCTCACAAACCGGGCAAGTCGTTTCCATCAGCATCATTCGCGAACTGGGCCCCGTGCTCACCGCCCTGCTCATCGCCGGCCGCAACGCCTCCGGCATGGCCTCTGAACTCGGCTCCATGAAGGTCACCGAGCAGATTGACGCCATGCGCGCCCTCGGCACCGACCCCATCAAGAAACTGGTCGTCCCCCGCTTGCTGGCCACGTCCATCATGCAACCCCTGCTCACGGCCATCGCGGACTTTGTCGGCCTGCTGGGCGGCCTGCTCATCGCTGTCACCATCATTGGCAACACCGCGAATCAGTATTGGACTTCCGCCATTGATGTCCTCGCCATCAACGATATGGTACAAGGCCTCATCAAGCCCTTCGTCTTCGCCATTGTCATCGCCCTCGTCGGTTGCTTTTACGGCATCCGCACCACGGGTGGCACTCAGGGCGTTGGCCTCGCCACTACCAAGGCGGTCGTCGTCTCCAGCGTCTGGGTATTCGTGCTGGATGTTCTCGTCACCCAGATTTTCGTGAGCATGAGCTGATGGCCGCGCCGATTCTGGAATATCGCGGCGTGGGTCTGAGCTTCGACGACAAGCGTGTGCTCGACAACGTCAACCTGCGCATCATGCCCGGCGATACACTCATCCTGCTTGGCGCAGCCGGCAGCGGCAAAACTCTGCTGCTCAAACTTGCGATTTCCCTTCTCCAGCCCGACGAGGGCTCCATTCACCTCCTCGGCCAGGACATCACCCACTTGCCGGAAAGCGCCATGTTCGAACTGCGCAGCGACGTTGGTATTCTCTTCCAGGAAGGGGGCCTCTTCGATTCGCTCACCATTGAGGAAAACGTCGGCTACCCGCTGCGCAACCAGAAACGCCTCCTCGCCCCGGAGCCTGAAATCCAGCAGCGTGTCCGCGAGTCGCTGGAGTTCGTGGAACTCGGCCATACCCTCGACAAATTCCCCAGCGAACTCTCCGGCGGCATGCGGCGCCGCGTCGGCATTGCGCGCGCCAATGTCACCAACCCAAAGCTGTCGCTCTACGATTCCCCCACTGCCGGGCTTGACCCCATCACCGCCTACACCATCATGACTCTCATCCTGAAGCAGCGCGAACTGCGCAAGACCACCTCCGTCCTGGTCACCCATCGCTATCAGGATGGCGTCATGGCCGCCAACTACCGCTGGGACGCTGACCGCCACGAAGTCGTCCGCGCCGCCCCGCCCGGTTCTTACGCCGATTTGCACACCACCTTTGTCGTTATGGATGAAGGCCGCGTGGTCTTTCATGGTTCCCAGCGAGAGCTCGAAGCCTCGCGGGACCCCTATGTGTCACAATTTGTATTGCATCAGCCCCCACCGCCCCCGGGGCGCGCCGGGCAAGGAGGCACCCTGCACGCATGACTGCCAAGAAAACCAGTTGGGCCCAATTGAAAGTCGGTTTGGTGGCCATGGCTGGCCTCGCCCTGCTCTTCGCTCTGGTCTTCTACATCACCACTTCGTCGAGCATGTTCGAATCCCGCTCGACGATTTACACCTACCTCAATAACAGCAGTGGCCTGCTCAAGAGCGCTCCCGTTCGCCTCAACGGCATGCTGGTGGGCAAAGTCACCAGCATTGAGCTTTCCGGGGAAAACAAACCCAATCGCGTCATCAAGGTTTCCCTCGAAATCTTTGACAAGATGCTGCCTTCCATCCCCGAGGATTCCTCAGTCACCGTCGGCGCAGAAAATCTGCTGGGCGCCAAACTGATCGCTATCAAGCAGGGTGTCTCCAGCAAACCCATCGCCAAGGGCGGTGAGCTGCCCAGCGGCGCCACTCCGGAGCTTGAAGACATCCAGCAGCAAGCCTCACAAACCATTGCCGTGCTGCAGAACATCCTCATCAAGGCCGAGGGCATCGTCCAGCAGGTAGAAGCAGGGCAGGGCACCATTGGCAAGCTTCTTGTCGATGAGGAGCTCTATAACCGCTTCCTCCACATCACCAGGGAAGTCGAAAGCCTTTCCGCGGCCCTCAACCAGGGTAAAGGCACCATCGGCAAACTGCTGGCCGACGATGCGCTCTACAATGACTTGCGCAAGACCATGGCCCGCGTTGACCAGATGGTCGCCGACGTCCAATCCGGTCAGGGCACGGCCGGCAAACTGCTGAAGGACGACGCCGTCTACAACGAAGCCCGCGCCAGCATCGCCGAAATGCGCAAGCTGCTAGCCGACATGAATGCCGGCAAAGGCACGGCCGGGAAGTTCCTCAAGGATGAGGCCCTGGCCAATCAGCTCTCCGCCACCATTGGCCGGGTCGATCTGATTCTGGATAAGGTCAACCGCGGGGAAGGTACCCTGGGCCAACTGCTCGTGAACCCCTCGCTTTACGAAAACCTCGACGGCACCGCGGTGGAAATGAAGGGCCTCATGAAGGACTTCCGCGCCAACCCGAAGAAGTTCCTCCGCATCAAACTGGCGCTCTTCTAACCTTGCGCACCTTGGTGGTCAATGCCGATGATTTCGGCTACAACCGTGATGTCAACCGCGGCATCATCCGCGCCCACCGCGAAGGCATCCTCACCGCCACCACGCTCATGGCCAACGGCGCTGCCTTTCGGGAAGCCGTCGAGCTTGCCGCCGCCAACCCTGATCTTGACATCGGCGTCCACCTCCAGATGGTGGAAGGCCCCAGCCTCAGCCGCCCAGGCAGCGAGCTCCCACTCACGGTAGGCAGCCTCATCCGCCAGCTTGGCCAGTGGAACATCTATGCCGAACTGCGTGCCCAGGTACAGACCGTGCTCGCCACCGGCATCCGGCCCACCCACCTCGACACCCACAAACATACCCACCTCTTGCCACCCGTTCTGGCCGCGGTCGCCCGTCTCAGCGAAGAATTCCGCATTCCCTATGTCCGCCGTCCCTTTGACATACCCCTCGATGCCCGCCGCGCCACCTGGCAGACGCGCCTCGCCCGCCGCGCCATGGCCTCCCTGCGCGGCCATTTCACGCACGTCCTCACCCGCCATGGCGCCCGCTCCACCGACCACTTCGCGGGCTTCGTCTGGACGGGCAACTATACGGCCGACGACCTGCTGGCCCTGATTTCTCAACTCCCCCCGGGCGTCACCGAATTCATGTGCCACCCCGGCGAAATGGGGCCGGAACTGGCCCAGGCCCGCACCCGCCTCAAGGAAAGCCGCGCGGCGGAACTGGTGGCTTTACTGGATTCCCGGTTGCGTCCCACGCTGGCGCGCGAGGGGGTTCAACTGGCCCGTTACCGCGATCTTGCGGACTGATCCGTTTTGGCGCAGACGGGCATGCGTATGCAAAAACTCGCCCCTGCTGTATCTTCCCGGTTGGCCGCCTCCACGGCGCCACCCTCCTGTTCCACAATCGTTCGCACGATATGCAGCCCCAGCCCCTTGTGGCGGGGCGTTGTGCTGAAGCCGGGCTCGAACAGATTCGGCAGCAACCGGGCGGGTATCCCCGGACCCGTATCGGTCACCTGTATATCCACTTCCCCGTCCCGGGTCGCCGCCTGAATGGCAATCGTCCCACCCTGCGTCATCATCCGCGCCGCGTTCATGAACAGGTTCAGCAACACCCGCTCCCACGCCCCGCGGTTGCCCCGCAGGTGCAAGCCCGGTTCGATGCTTTTCTCAATCACAATCGTGGGCCCCCGCGAAGCCGACAGGTAATCCTGTAACAGCGCCTCCACCTGCTCAACGCACCGCAGAAAATCCGTCTGCCCGCCTTGCTCCTCCAGGCTCTTGGTGATCCGCGCCCCGTGCTTCAGCGCCCGCTGTATGGTCGCGCTGAGCCGGGCGTATTTGGGGTCCGCCTTGAGAATGTCGTTCGCTTCGAAAAGCGTCTCGAAGACGTTGTTGAGGTCATGAACCACTCCGGCCAGCGTCAAGTGAGCGAAGGGTTCCGGCATGGCCTTATTCCGTGATTCTGCGCAGCGTCTCGTAAAACTCGGGAAAGCTCACACTGGCCGCTTCCGCTCGTTCAATCGTCGAGGGCCCGCTGGCTACCAGGCTCGCCACGGCAAAGGCCATCGCAATCCGGTGGTCGCCAAAGCTGTCATAGGCCGCTGGCTCGAAGCGCTGCCCACCCGGCACGGTGAAGCCGTCTTCGCGGACTTCAATTTCCACGCCGGCGCGGCGGAAGTTCTCGGCCACCGTCGCAATGCGATCGGTTTCCTTCACCCGCAGCTCAGCCGCGTCCCGTACGTCCAAACCCGTGGTGGCCGCCCCCAGCACTGCCAGAGTCGGAATTTCGTCAATCAGCGAAGCAGTCAGCGCGCCCGCTATCTTGCCGGGCTGCCGCAACTGTCCGCGCACCACGATGTCGCCCACCAGTTCCCCATGCTGCTCACTCACTTCGAGCACCTTGATTTCCGCGCCCAGGCTGGCCAGATAATCCAGCAAGGCCGTTCGCGTCGGGTTCAGACCCACCCCGGCAATCACCAGGTTCGAGCCCGGAATCATCAGCGCCGCTGAAAGAAAGAAGGCCGACGAACTCAAATCCCCCGGCACCACCAACTGCTGCGCCTTCAACTGCGGCCGCCCCTCCAGCCGGATCACGTTCTTGGCGCTCTGCAGGTTGGCCCCGAAGTGCCGCAGCGCCAACTCCGTGTGGTCGCGCGTACGTACCGGCTCGCGCACAATCGTCTCGCCTTCGCAGAACAGCCCCGCAAACAGCACGCACGTCTTCACCTGCGCGCTAGCCACCGGCGTGGCATAGTCAATTGCGTGCAGCGTACGCCCGTGGATGGTCAGCGGCGGAAACTTCCCCTCGTGGGCTTCTATGTTCGCCCCCATCTCGGCAAGTGGTTTCATCACCCGCTGCATCGGCCGCCGCGACAAAGACTCGTCACCGCCAATCACGGAATCAAAAGGCTGCGCGGCCAGTATGCCGCTCATCATGCGTATCGTCGACCCCGAGTTGCCCGCGTCCAGCGGGCCATCAGGGGCGCTCAGGCCGTTGAGGCCCTTACCCGTTATACGCACCCGCGCACCGTCCTCTTCCACAACAATGCCCAGACGCCGCAAGATGCCCAACGTGGAATGGCAGTCTTCCCCCGTGGCATAGCCGTCTATCGTAGTCGTACCTTCCGCCAGAGCGCTGATCATCGCCCAGCGGTGTGAAATCGATTTGTCGCCCGGCAGGCGAATGGCGCCTTCCAGTTTGCGCGCCGGTTGTATGGTTTCGGTCATGAAATTATTCGGCCAGTTACTCGACGGGGAACGGGCCGGCATTGCCCACCCGCAACTCGCGCCCGCCGCCATCCTCAACGCCCAGCAACACATGCACCGCGCGTGCCGGCGCCCGCAACTGCAGGTGAAATTCCGTCAGGTCGCCCGGGGTAATCGTGTCCGGTTCCGGAGCACCGCGCTGTATCGTGATGGACTGCTTGCCCGGAGCGAAGAATTCGAAGACCACCTGTATGCGCTGAAAGTTCCGCTGGCTGGTGTTGCGCAGACTGCCGTCCACGGCAATCAACTGATCGTCAATCCGGTGTATGCGCACCTGGACAATCTCCACGTCCGGCGCCTTCTGGCGCTTTTCCTGCGCAGGCAGGAGCAGGCAGAGCGCCGCGGCAGCTAGTAGGAGTCTTCGCATGGCAATTGGGCTGAAGCCCCAGTTTAGCAAGCAGCACGCAGGTTTTTGCATCCCTGGCCTCGGCCCGCCACGTCTCAAATTCAGGAGAGCTTATCCTGAAAATGATGAGGCGCGCCGCCATTGCCTTGCTTCTCGCCACGGCCTGCTTGCCAGCGCAATCGTCCGTGTATGAGAAGGCACGCACCCTTTATGAAAAGACCGACTACCCCGCCAGTACCCGTCTGCTCGAAGGCATCCCCAACCGTTCCGGCGCGGAATGGAACCTCCTGGGCCGCAACTACTTCAAGCTGAACGACTACAAGCAGGCCACCAGCGCTTTTGAGCAAGCCGCCGCTCTCGAGCCTCGCCATAGCGAACACTGGCACTGGCTCGGCCGCACCTACGGCCGCCGCGCTGAATTGGCTTCGTTTCTCACGGCACCGGGCTACGCCTCCAAGACCCGGCAGAATCTGGAGCGTGCCGTCACCCTCGACGAGCGCAACATTGAAGCCCTCAACGACCTCTTCGAATACTACCTGCAGGCCCCCGGCTTCCTCGGCGGTGGCCACGACAAAGCCGCCGCACTCATCGACAAGATCGCGGCCGTCGACCCCGTCGAGCGCCATTGGGCCATGGCCCGGCTCGCCGAAGAGCGCAAAGACTTCCGCACCGCCGAGGCACAGCTGCGCCGCAGCATGGAACTCGCCCCGCGGCAGATCGGCCGCGCCGTTGACCTCGCCAAGTTTCTTGCCCGCCGCGGCAGAACGGAAGAGAGCGAGCAGATTTTTGAGATGGCCCGCCGTCTCGGCCCCCAACACCCCACCTTCCTCTGGGAGCGCGCCAACCTGCTCCTCGAACAGAAGCGCAATCTGCCCGAGGCCCGCCGCCTGCTGGAGCAATACCTCACGGTCGCTGTCCCCCCGGAAGACGACAACAAATCTGAAGCCCGAAAGCTGCTCAACCGACTGTGAAGCTCGGCGACGTACTCAAGTCCAGCTATGAGGCCCTCAAGGCTAACCGTGTCCGCACACTCCTGACAGCCCTCGGCCTCGTCATTGGCAACGCCAGCGTCATCCTGGTGGTCACCATTTCGCTCACCAGCACCGAGTTCATCCTCGACCAGATTCGCGGGATCGGCTCCAATGTCGTCTGGGCCTACTTCGAGGCCGGCAGCCGAGAAAGCGAACAGAGCGAAGCCGATTTCGTCAAACTCGCCGACGTCGAGGCCGCCCGCCGTCAATTGGCTGACCGCATCGTCGCCATCACCGCCACCATGTCCGCTTCCAGCACCCTGGTCGTCGATGGCAAGCCGCAGGACACCAGCGTGCTGGGCGTCGACGAATACTACCCCAGGGTGCGCAACCTCATTCTGCTGGCTGGCCGCTATTTCGACGGCGAAGAGGTGCGCCAGCGCGCCAAGGTCACCCTCCTTACCGAACCTCTCGCCCAACTCCTCTACGGCAACAATCAGGCCGCCATCGGCCAGCGCGTCAAGATCAAAGACCACCAGTTCACCGTCATCGGCGTCTTCCGCGAACGCGTGCAGAGCTTCGGGCTCAGTGAACTGGCTGACCGCGCCATGGTCGTCCCCATCACCGTCATCCGCTACTACAACCGCGTCGAGCGCATTGACCCCATGTACATTCAGGCTCGCCGCGCTGAAGATGTCGAAGCCCTCACCACCGAAGTCCGCCAGATTCTCGAAAGCCGTCACCGCCAGGGCGCCCGTTACTTTGTCGACAACCTCGGCGCGATTCTCGATACGGCCAAAAACATCAGCCTCATCCTCACCTTCGTCCTCGTACTCGTGGCCGCCATTGCCCTGGTCATCAGCGGCATCGGCATCATGAACATCATGCTGGTCACCGTCACCGAGCGCACCAAGGAAATCGGCATCCGCATGGCTGTTGGCGCTTCCCGCCGCGTCATCCTCGCCCAGTTTCTGATGGAAGCTACGCTGATCTCCACCGGTGGCGGGCTGCTGGGCATTCTCGTCGGCGTCAGCGGACCGCTGGCCGCCCAGTGGCTGGTCCCCGAATTCGGAGTGGCCATCTCCCCGCTCAGCGTCGCCGTCGCCTTCTTCACTTCGTTTGGCGTTGGCCTGCTCTTCGGCATGCTGCCCGCCAACCGCGCCAGCCAGTTGAACCCCATTGACGCCCTGCGCTACGAATAAATCGGCCTTCTGATACACTACCCGGCGGTGAGCCAGCGGGTTGATGCTTATCTGTTCCGCGACGAGGGTCTGGTCGTTACCCTGGCATTGGCTCCACTCGCCCGCCGCCGTCGCAATTTCGCCGTCGCTACCTCCGTGGGTCTGTTGGCGCTCATTGCTCCCTTCGGCTGGAGTGGCCTCCTGTTGTCGCCGTTCATGATTGCTCTTGCCGCCCGCTGGAGCCTGCAGTTAACCGAGATTAGGATCAGTCCAGAGCACGCCAGTTGGCGTCAAAGGCCGGTGCCCCCAGCGCGAGCCCAGTCATTACCGCTCACGGCAATTACGGCCTGGCTCTATGGGCCTTACCCGCGCCGCAAATTCTGGAACACGGAAGGCCCTGCTCGCTATGCCCTGGCGATTGCCACCAGCAGTGGCCTCCCCGAGGTGATCTTCACTGAATTCGAGACCGCCCACGCCGCCGCCCGGGTCGCGAAGCGTTGCGCGGAATATTCCCGCCTGCCTTTTCGTGAACAGGACCTTGCCCCCTCATGATCGTCGAGAAGCGCCACTTCATCCCGAGCCGCTGGCGTCTGCTCATGCTGCTGCCTGGCGCCATGGCTGCATTCGCGGTTTCCATAGTTGCGCCGCGCGAATCGCCCGCCCTGCTCTTTCTCAGCTATGGAGCACTAGTCTTCGCTCTCGGCTACCGTCGATGCACTTTGACCCCCACGGGCTTCCAGGTCCGCAATACGCCTTGGCTCTGCGGCGTCCGAAACTGGGATGTTCCCCTCCAGGAGATCACGCACATCTTTCGCCGCTATCAGTATGTGGTCGAAACGGATGCTCCGCCGGAGCATCAGTTCTTCGTCGCAACAGAACTGCGCAACGGCGACTGGGTGCATCTTCTCGGCCCCTTCCGCACCGCACCCGAAGCCGAAGCGCAACTCGAGCGTGTGGCCACCTTGTGGCCCTCCATCCCGGTGGGCGAAGGCCGCCGGGGCTACCACCAATCCCAACGCGCACCCATCCTGCGCGGCCTCGCTTTCTGGGGTGGTGGCGCCATTCTGGCTCTGCTTCTCAGCGTCGCAGGGACGGTCTGGCCGGCAGGAGGTTGAACCCATGCCGGGCGAAGATCGATCGCCCCGCATCCGACTGCAGAAATTCGATGAACGCCTCGGCCAACTTCGTCGATTGCCCCTTCCGCCGGATCGGCGCCGCCACCTGCCGGATCGGCGGGTGCAACTCATCCGGAATCAGATAGCCGCCCTTGTCGTAGATCAGGCTCCAGCTGATGATTCCACAGGTGGTATTCCCCGTCTCGGCGAATTGAAAGGCCTGCCGGATGTTCTGCCCGAACACCAATTTCGGTTTGATTGGTTCGAGCACACCAGCCCGGCTCAAGGCGGCCATGGCCGCCTTCCCGTAGGGTGCCGTCTCCGGGTTGGCCACAGCAATTGTCTGTACCGCCGGTTGTAGCAGGTCCTCCAGCTTGCGGATTGCCCCCGATTTCGCCCACAGCCCAATCCGGCCAATGGCGTAGATCTGTATCTCCTCTTTCACCACCTTGCGCGACTTCACCAGCCGCTGCACAAAGTCTTCATTCGCCGACAGAAAGAGGTCAAACGGCGCCCCGTTCTCAATCTGCGTCGCCAGCACTCCAGAAGCGGCAAAGCTGAATGTCAAATCTGCCTGCGGAAATGCCTCCTGGAACAACGGCTCGAGCGGGCTTAGGTCTGATGCGGCCGCAATTGTCAGGACCGGGCGCGGATTCTGCGCATAAAGACTTGACAGAATCACACTCATATTCAATACTAGAGCTAGGCTAAATGTGGCCGGAGGATTGAAACGTATGGGAAAGATCATTGGAATTGACCTCGGGACGACGAACTCGGTGGTTTCGGTGATGGAAGGCGGATCGCCGGTGGTGATCCCCAACCAGGAAGGGGCGCGCACCACGCCCTCAGTAATTGGCTTTACGAAGAGCGGTGAGCGGTTGGTGGGCCAGGTGGCGAAGCGTCAGGCCGTCACTAACCCCGAGAATACCATCTACTCCGCAAAGCGCTTCATGGGCCGTCGCATGAACGAAGTCAGCGAAGAGGCCAAGCTTGTGCCTTACGCTGTCACGGCTGGCGACAATGGCGATGCCCGCATCGAAGTGCAGGGCAAGCAGTATCCGCCACCGGAGATCAGCTCCATGGTATTGAAGAAGCTCAAGGAAGCCGCTGAGGCTTATCTGGGCGAGAAGGTCACCGAGGCGGTGATCACGGTGCCCGCTTACTTCAACGATGCCCAGCGCCAGGCCACCAAGGATGCCGGCCAGATTGCCGGTCTTGAGGTGAAGCGCATCATCAACGAACCCACGGCCGCCGCACTCGCCTACGGCCTCGACAAGAAGAAGGACGAAACCATCGCCGTCTACGATTTCGGCGGCGGCACCTTCGACATCTCCATCCTCGAAGTGGGCGACGGCGTAGTGGAAGTGAAGTCCACCAACGGCGATACCCACCTCGGTGGCGACAACGTCGACGAACGCATCGTCCAGTGGCTGATTGAAGAGTTCAAAAACGAAAACGGCATCGATCTCGGCAAGGACAAGATGGCGCTCCAGCGCCTGCGCGACGCCGCGGAAACGGCCAAGATCGAGCTGTCCAACAAGCTTGAAGTCGACATCAACCTGCCCTTCATCACCGCCGACGCGAGCGGCCCGAAACACCTCGAGAAGAAGCTCACCCGCGGCCGTTTCGAGCAGATGATTGACCTCATCCTGCAGCGCACCATCGAGCCCTGCAAGCAGGCCCTGGCCGACGCCGGCCTCGACCCCTCGAAGATCGACGAAGTCGTCCTCGTTGGTGGTTCCACGCGTATCCCCAAGGTGCGCGAAATGGTGCGCAACTTCTTTGGGAAAGACCCGAACATGACCGTCAACCCGGACGAAGTCGTCGCCGTGGGCGCCGCCGTGCAGGGTGGCGTGCTGGGCGGGGAAGTCAAGGACGTGCTGTTGCTCGACGTCACGCCGCTCTCGCTGGGCATTGAAACGCTCGGCGGGGTGTTCACCAAGCTGATTGAGCGCAACACCACTATCCCCACCAAGAAGAGCGAAACCTTCTCGACCGCGGCCGACAGCCAGACCTCGGTGGACATCAAGATCTACCAGGGCGAACGGCCCATGGCCAAGGACAACCGCCTGCTGGGCGTCTTCCAGTTGGTGGGCATCCCGCCGGCGCCGCGCGGCGTGCCGCAAATCGAAGTCACCTTCGATATCGACGCCAACGGCATCCTCAACGTCTCGGCCACCGACAAGGGCACCAAAAACGAGCAGAAGATCACCATCACCTCCAGTTCCGGCCTCAGCAAGGAAGAAGTGGAAAAGATGGCGAAGGACGCTGAGCTGAACGCCGCCGACGACCGTCGCAAGAAGGAAGCTATCGAAGCCCGCAACCAGGGCGATTCCATGGCCTACAACATCGAAAAGATGCTGAAGGACCACGGCGACAAAGTCAGCGAAGGCGATCGCAAGGCTGTGGAGACCGAACTCGAGGAACTCAAGAAGACCCTCAAGGACGACACCGCCACCGCCGAGCAGATTCGCGCCGCCACCGACAAACTCACCCAGGCCAGCCACAAGCTTGCCGAAGCCATGTACAAGAGCGAAAGCGCCGGGGCTGCCAATGCCCAGCCTGGCGCCCAGCCCAATGCCGGCGGCGAAGACAAGCCCAAGGACAACGTGGTGGACGCCGAGTTTGTCGACGTCGACGACAAGAAGTAAGCCTCACCCTTCAGGAAGTGAATTATGCCGGGCAAGGTGGACTATTACGAGACTCTGGGCGTTGCGCGTACCGCCTCGGATGACGATATACGCAAAGCCTATCGCCGCCTTGCCCGCAAATTCCATCCCGATCTCAACCCTGGCGACAAAGCCGCCGAAGAACGCTTCAAAAGTCTGCAGGAAGCCTACGACGTCCTGAGTGACGCCAAGAAGAAAGCCATCTACGACCAGTACGGCTTTTACTCTGACCAGGCTGCCCAGGCCAGCGAAAACATGGGCGGCTTCAATGGCGGCCAGGGTTTTGACTTTGGTGGCTTCGATTTCTCCGATTTCTTTCAACAGGCCAGCAACCGCGGCGGACGCCCGCAAGGCGGTCCGCGGCCAACTCCGGGTGGCGGCGCCGGCACCAGCTTTAAGGACCTCTTCAGCCAGATGTTCGGCGGCGGCAAGGAATCGCAAAGCGGTCCCGAGAATGGCTCTGATCTTGAGTACGCGCTGAACGTCTCCTTCTGGCAGTCCATCAAGGGCACGCAGGTGCGCCTCACCATCCAGCGCAACGAAAGTTGCGATGAGTGCCGGGGCAGCGGCGCCGCTGGCGGCGGCATCACCTGTACGGAATGCAACGGCACCGGCCAGGTCACCCAGATGGCTGGCGCCATGAAGTTCAACCTGAGCTGCCAGCGCTGCGGCGGCACCGGCAAGATGAGAAACTTCTGCCCCAAGTGCCGGGGCGCGGGCGTGCTCTCCCGGCCTGATCAGGTAGAGGTGCGAATCCCTGCCGGCGCGCAAACCGGCAGCCGCTTGCGCGTCGCCGGAAAGGGCAACGCTGGTACCCGTGGCGGACAACCCGGCGATCTCTACATCACCGTCCGCGTGGAACCGCACGCCTTCTTCCGCCGCGAAGGCGACAATATCGAAATCCGCATTCCCATCACCGTGGCCGAAGCGGGCCTCGGCGCCAAGATCGAAGTGCCCACCATTGACGGCCGGGCCCTGCTCAAGGTGCCGCAGGGCACCCAGAATGGCCAGCGCTTCCGCCTGCGGGAAAAAGGCGTGGAAAATCCGCGCAAGGGAACCCGCGGCGACCAGATCATCGAAGTCTTCATTCAGGCGCCCGACATACACAACGAACGAACCCGCGAGTTGCTGCGCGAGCTAGCCCAGGTGGAAGGCGTTGACCCTCGCGCCAGTCTCTGGGAACAGGTAGGGGAACGCTAATGGCGAAGGCAAGAGGCAAAGGCGCCTACATGATCTCGGCCGTGGCCGAGATGTACGAGATCCATCCGCAAACCCTGCGCCTCTACGAACGGGAGGGCCTGCTGCTGCCCAGCCGCAGCGAAGGCAACACGCGGCTCTACACCGAAGAGGACATTGAACGGCTTGAGGTCATCCTCCAGCTCACCCGCGAACTGGGTGTTAATCTGGCCGGCGTTGAGATCATCCTCAACATGCGTGAAAAGATGGCCGCCATGCAACGGCAGATGGAGCAGTTCGTCGCCGCCATGAATCAGGAAATGTCCCAGCACTTCCAGCAGGACAAAAAGGAAGAGGCGGCGTCCGGGCTCATTCGCGTGGCCAGTGCCAGCCAGCTCGAACCCGTCCGCCGCCGTCGTAAAGACTAGCGGTTCAGCCTTAGCCGATCCGCAGCTTGTTCAACCGCGAATCCCAGAACACGGCCTTCTTCGCCCGGTAGCTCTGCGTCGCCATATGGCCCGGAATCGCTGCCACCTGGCCCGCCTTGGCCGGGGCAATGGCCTTGCCCTTGCCCAGCACCGCGTCGAGGAAGTTGCGGACGTGATCCGCCGTGGCGTCAGGCTGGTTGAAGTCCTTGAGGTAGTTCAACACCACCGGCGCCTTGTCGCTGAACGGCTTCACGTTCCGGATGAACTTCGGCTGCGAAGTGAACACCAGATTCTGCCGGTCCTTCACTTCGATGGTGCCCTTCTGGCCCATGAACTCTTCGCCGTAGCCCCACTGGTCGTTGCCAAAGAAGCAGGAATAGTTCAGGTGGAACTTGTTCGGGTATTCATACAGTGCGCTCAGCGTATCGGGCACTTCGCGGTCGTCCGGCGTACCCCACTGGTAGATGCCGCCCGAGGCCATGCACGAAATCGGCAGTTCCGCCTTCACCAGGCTGCCCACCACGAAGTTGGTGATGTCCGTCTGGTGCACCAGCAGGTCGGTGGAAATGCCGCCCGAGTAATCCCAGTAGTTACGCCACTGGAAGTAGCGACCCTTGCTGAAGGGGATGTTCTTCTTCTCAGCGCCTTCGAGGAAGCGCTTCCAGTCGGCCGTTTCCTCCGAAGCATCCCCTGGCACGATATAGCGCCACGCCGCGGGCACGCCCTTGGCGGGGTCCACCGTCTGGTCAAAGTTGCGATACCAGAAGGCGCGCGTGTAGTGGATTTCGCCAATGTAGCCGTCTTCCACCATCTTCTTGGCCTGTATGTAGAGCTTGTTCGAACGATTCTGCGTACCTACCTGCACCACCGTGCCCACCTTCTCGGCCAGCGCCACAATCTCGGCGCCTTCCTCAATGGTGTGCGCGATCGGCTTTTCCAGGTAAATGTGCTTCTTGGCCTTCAGCGCCGCCATCGCCATGGGGTAGTGCAGATGTTCGGGCGAGCAAATGAAGACCACGTCCACGTTCGGGTCGTTGATCACGTCACGGTAGTCCACCGTCGTCTTCGGCGTGTTCTTGCCCTGGGTCTGGACGATGTCCTTGCCCTTGGCCAGGTTGCCTTTGTAGGTGTCG
>VFQU01000274.1_pt1 | contig 51378 bp, 48 predicted proteins | sample 3512311 | NCBI WGS metagenome assembly VFQU01 (sample SAMN10412377, study PRJNA504923) | tailings metagenome | isolation source: Relicate 3 Philex TSF3 active mining site | place: Philippines: Tuba, Benguet | collected 2017-08-29 | reverse complement strand
CACTCCTTCGGCCTGAGCCGCCCTAAGTGTGTTGCGTCGACCGGTTGAATCCACCAGCGGAAGCAGTCATTCGACCTCGCCTAAAGAAAGCACAGGGCTCGGGAAACTACAACTAGCGAGATCGTCGAGCACGTCCCCGCTTAGCTCTGAGGTCTTCTGCCTCTGCATCGCGGCTCCAAGATTCTGCGATCCTCAAGCACAACGCTCTAGCCCTCGGCCAACGTGCTCCAACAGCCTCGGCGTTCTGACGCCATCGCTTAGCCAACTCCCGTTCTTGCTGGCCACCCTCATCGAGGGCTTTCGAGTAGACGCCGCGGGAGTTAATGGACTCGATCTCAAGCCCTCTCTCAAGATGCTCGGAACTCCAGCGCTCAAGAAGAACTCTCAGCGCCTGCGGAGGAAATGCGCCATCAGTTTCATCCGTAGGCAAGTGATAAAGAACTTTCCCGATTGTTTGGTCACCGATATCGGCTCGGTCCCTCACTTTGAGCAACTCACGTGCTGAGTCAACCCAGCTGCCGAGGCGGTCGCTATCCACAACCCCATCAGTCACACCGGGCGGAGTCCTCCAAGAATCGAGAAGCTCAATGGCTACATGCGCTCGGGCCTTCGCGGCCTCGATGCCATCTGCCGGAAGTTCTCGCTCGGAAGAGGCGGGCTTGTACAAGTCGCAAACAACATCGACAAAAAATTCTGGCTGCCGACGGAGCAACTCATGCAGTGACATGTCGACGTGGTCGAAGCCGGATCGGGTGAGCAGCGGTAGGAGCGCGTACTCACGACGAGCTAACTCCTCGACACCAATTTCCGGATGCTTTCGAAGCCAGTCAAAGACGTGCTGTAAGTCGTGCCGGATTGACCCAAGTGACCTGAATCTTTCGACCTCCGGTGGTCGCTCGATGAGCGAGTCAATGACCTTTAGGACACCTTGATGTCCAAGCTTCGGTAGATCGCTCCAGTTCTGGTCAATCAAGTCAAGTGCACGTCCGTGCTGGATGAATTGCTCAGTGGCGTAAGTGAAGGCCTCAATGTCCTCCTCAGCACAGCGAACGTAGCCGAACCTTCGGGTCCAGTACTCGTTGGATACCTCATCTCCAAGGTCACGCACGGTGTCGTACGTCTGCCGAGTGTCTGGATAGTCAACGAGCGCCATCGCGATTGTCTTTGGCGACCAACTGTTCTTGACACCAAATTCGATCAGATTGGCAGTCCAAGATAGCCCACGAAGGCCAGCTCGTGTGCTTGATGTCGACCTGAATGCCATCCAGTCGGTGGCCTCTTGCCTGCGCCAACTGTCCATCGCACTGAGAACCTCGCCGTCGTCGCAATCCAACTGGCCAACAACGTTCCCGACTATGTAGCGGTACTTGATGGCCTCAAGCAGCCTGTTGACTCCTTCCCAACCACCAGCGGCAAGTACATCGGAAAGTGCGGAGCGTCGCCTGGCCTCAAGACCGATCACACGCCGCTCGTAGTCCTCTCGCTCACCAAAGTCTGGGAATTGCTCATCAAACAGCCATCGATGCTTGAGCACTGGGTCATTGAGCGGAATCGCGCCTGAAATCGCTTCGAGGCGAGCCACTTCGACCTGCGGCATGGCCCAATCAGCATCGGCAAAGTTGGTGTGATGACGACACAGCTTGTGAAGTGCAAACCAAAGGCTATACAGAGATTCCGGTGGAGCGTCGCGCTGTGCCGCTGTGATCAGCGCGGCTTCGAAAGCCCGCTTCTGGTGCGCTGCTAAGTTAGGGAATTGCTCGACCAGTTCACTCAGTTTGATCGGATCCGAGCCGGCCATCTGCAGAGTTAACGAGACATTCAACTCGTATGCAACCAACACCTCGCTTCGCTTGACGCTCTTGCGTTCACGTTGTCCAAGATTTCGCCAAGCTGGCCTATGGGTAGCCGAAGAGAACGAACGCTTCCCCGGCATCAAGTCAACAAGCAGTCGCCAGATGACCTGTGGCTCACGGTCTGCGACGGCTTGCAGAACGTGAAGTCGTGTCTGTGGATCGCATGCAGTGCCTGGATTCCATGGGAGGAATATTTCGCACAGACTGCGGAAGGGACGGTTAGACAGTCGGCCGCCAGAGTCCAGCCGGTCCAACGCGGCAAGCAGATGCGTGACCCTGGGCAGCATGTCTGGAGACCATGCAAGTGCTTCCAGGCCCCAAAGCAGACCAGTATGAAACGACCGACCGAAGATCCCTGGCTCATCGGTCAACATCATGCTCAAGCCTTCGGGAGCGCCCTGGATCAGGGCATCCAGGGCGTCAATAAAAGGTCCAGGAGCAGCCTCCATAAGCAAGGGCAACTGCCTATCCAGGGATGCAAGGATCCTTGGATCCGAGCTCAAGCCAGGAAGCTGACGAATCAAGTGATCAACATAGCCTTGGGCGCTGCTATAGCCTTGAAGCGCGCCGCTACGTACCAGTGGTGCCCCGAGGACGGCAATGCGAAGGAGCGTCTCCGCAAGCCCATCGCGAAGTCCATCCGAGAGCTCCCGCCGCGGATCATTGGGCACCAGGGATTCGCGTTCATCCCTCCATCGGCTTTCGACGGCAGCTGACACGCCTTCAAAGACGGTCGCAATCACACTCGACAGCCGCCTGATGTGATGTTTGGTTATGTAGCCCTGCATGAACTCGAACGCTGCCGTTGGCGACACCACGAGCCTGCTTGAGCCGATCAACTGCAACAGAGGCGTTGTGCAACTTGCGAAAGGAGACAGCTCTGCGGAGAGTCGCTCTTCGCTCATTCCCGCCAGAGCGCTAACGACCCTCATGTCGCTGGCTGAGTCGTCGCGCCAAGACCCGGCAAACACGGCGGCTACGACGGCATCGGCGTGAGTGCCGTTTGCCCAGATCGGGAGAAGGGGCTGTTGGGAATGGGTGAATAAATTTCGGATGTGCCAGATGGAAACGCTGCTGCCCACACTGCGAGCCGAGACCTCTGCATCTGTCGGCGTGAAGGCCATTGAGGTCTCTAGGGCATTGGCAAATTCTTGAACACTAGCTCTGTCAAAGCGAAGCACATCGGGGGAGTCATCCGCCCGTCCAAGAACCACTACGACTCGATACCCCGCTTGAAGCAGGCGGTTCTTGTGCATAGTGGCTGGCGGCGCAAGGATGACCGTAGGCATTCCTAAGGGCGGCAATGGCTGACACGCCAAATGATCTGCAAAGCTCGCGTCACCCACCACGAGACTGTTTGCGATTGCCAATTGCGCATCAGAGTCGGAAAGCGTCCTGACGGCGCTGTACACCAGTGCGACTGCCTCGTCGGTGGAGTCGCACAACAGTGTTGCCACGTTGCGGCTCTCAGCACGAAATGCAGCTACCAGCTGAGCTGTATCACGCCCTGCGAGCACGAGCTGCTCGCTGACCGATGGCGTTGTCTGCTTTGCCCATGCGTTGAAGGAGTGTTCAAGTGAGCGCCCGAATCGACCTCGGCCGACTTGAAATTCCTCTGCTGCCCAAGCTTCCACATAGGGAGTCTTCTCAAGCCATTGGACAAGGTCATCGGCTGCAAGCAAGACCACACCGGCCCAGTTGGCGCGCTCCGAGGAGTTGAACGACTTCCTTATCGAAGCTAGCGCTTGAGGAGTAACGCTTCTCAGCGTTAGCCCAACATACACGACATCCGACTTTGACCAATCGTGAGGCAGCTTCTTGGTGCGCGCCGACTTGAAGTCGCGTTTGAACTTTGCTTCGAACTTTCGATCAGTACTGAGCTCCCACAACGATCGATGCCTGCGGAAACGTCCCCGCTCTTCGTACGTGACTTCAACCCAACCATCCCAGCCTGCGTAGCCATTGCTTTCGCCGGACAGGAAGTGGATGGTGGGCTGATGCCGCGCCAGCGTTGCATAGACCAATCGCCTAATCAGTTCGCCGAGTTGGGATTTGCCGGCTGGACGCTCGGCAAGGTCGTTGAGGTGATGGATATCAATGTTCGGCATCGTTGTTGTGCTCCCTTCATGCTTGCCTGCTAAGACCCTTCGTGGGACGTAGGAGTCAGACGCGCATCAACTGAGGTAGAGCGCAGTAAAACTTGTGCGTCCAAGGCGTTCGTCATCACGGGGTGGCTCGCGAGCATTTGATTGCTCGTCCCCGTCGGCAAGAGGCATTCTGGTAGAACGAAAGAGCGACGTCGGCCAGGCGCATCAACCTCGCAGGCGAAGTTTGAGTGACTGCTCCCAGCCTGCAGCAGCCACCTCCAAAGCAAACCGGATCTGCCACGCCCTGACGCCGCACCCTCGCTCCAGGCCACGTCGCAGTCGATCGAAGCCCGCGCTTGGCGCCCTGGCCGCGCCAGCCGCTACTCGGCACCCTCCCGGACCAAGCGGACCGTGCCGCTGGCGCCATCCACCTCCAGCCATTGCCCGTCGCTGATCGCCCGGCTGACGCCCTCGATGCCCGCCACGCAGGGCAGGCCCAGTTCGCGGGCGACCACCGCGCCATGCTGCAAGGGCCCGCCGATCTCCAGCACCACGGCCGCGACGTTGACGAACAGCGGTGTCCAGCCCGGGTCGGTGGTGTAGGCAATCAGCACCTCGCCGGGCCGCAACGGGCCGTCCTGCGCCGAGCGCAGCGTGCGCGCCGGTCCGCAGGCCCGCCCGCCGGCCAGGCCCTGACCCAGCATCAGTCCGGGTTCACCGGCAGGCCGCGGCGGCGGCCTCAGGATGCGGCCGCGGGAGTCGATGAGGGCGGGAAAGTCGCGCACGCCGTCGGTCAGCGCCTGCCGCCATGCCTCGCGCGCCCTCACCCGGGCCAGCAGGTCGAGGCCGGCGTCGGCAGCGGCGGCCTGCACTTCGTCCCATTGCAGGGCGAACACCTGCTCGGCGCGCGCCAGGCTACCGGCCGCGCAAAGCGCCTCGCCCTCCATCAGCAGGCGGCGGCGCAGACCGTGCAGCATCATCAGGAACTGCTGCTTGGGGGTGTCGCGCAGGCCCATGTAGGCCTCCATCACCTCGTTCAGATGGCGGATCAGCGCGCGGCGCAGTGGCCCGGCGGCGGCCAGCACCGCCGCCAGCGCCGACCGCCGCTTGGCGATCTGCCGGCTAACCGCGAGCTGGGGGTCGCGGCTGGCGTCGCCCACCGGCATGGCGGCGATCTGCGCCAGCGCCAAGGCGGGGTCGTCGGCGTAACGCGGGCAGGCCACGTCCATCTCCATGGGGCCGCGGCAGCCATGGGCCTGGGTGAAGGCGGTCCAGGCCTGCTGAAAGGCCGCCGGCAGCTCGCCGCGCGCCAGTTGCTCGGCCAGCGCCGATGCGGGCGGCAGCGGGGCCGGCAGGCTGCTGGCCAAGGTGCTGGCCAGCGCGTGCATCTCCAGGCTCATCGCCACCACCACGTTGCCGGCCACGCCGCGTTCGAGTTGCGAGCGCAGCGCCGCGTCGACACCGCGCACGCCGCGCGCCAGCCGGCCCAGCGCCTTCATGGCCAGCACCGCCGGTGCCACCGCCGCCAGCGAGTCGTTGAGCAGGGTCGGCAGGTGGCGCGCCACCTGCCGCTGCCAGAAGTCGTCCAAGGGCAGCCGGGCGTCGACCGGCTCGGCCAGCGACTGCTCGAAGCGCTGCAGGCGCGCGCGCAGCGCGGCCGAGGCGCGTTGCGGGCTGAGCAGCGGCCATAGCGCCGTGATCAGCAGGCGTCGCAGGCGCCAGACGGCCGCCGGCAGGCGGGCCAGCTGGCGCCACCGGGCCCACTGCGGCCGGCGGCGACTGCGGTAGCGATCGGCGTCGACCGCCGCCAGGGCCTTGGCGGTGCTGGCGTCGTTGAGGGCCATGCTTTGCCCGAGCTGCTTCGGACTGCTGACCCAGAGGAGGTTGGACAGCTCCAGGTACATGCGCCCGCCCTCGAACTGCAGCAGCGCGTCGTCGCGCCCTGGCGGCAGGCGCCAGCCGGGGAAGACCAGCGCGCCCATCTCGCTCATCGTGCGGCGCAGCAGATCCAGGCCCATGGCGGAGGCGGCGGTGTTCAGGGTCAGCCCGCTGGACAGGGCCAGGTCGAGGTAAAGCCGTCGCGGCTCGCCGGCGGCCGTCATCAGGGGCGGCGGCAGCGGCAGCCGGGTGCTGACCGGGCGCGCCTGCAGCAACCAGAGCCGGCCGTCGGCCCAGGCCCACTCGATGTCGACCGGGTGGCCGAAGAACTGCTCGACCTCTGCCAGCAAGGCCAGCAGGGCGGCGAGTCGCTCATCGCTCAAGCAGGGCCGGTCGGCGCGCGCATCCGGGCGTTCCACCAGGCCGCCCTCGGGCCGCAGCCAGCGGCTGCTGCGCTTGCTGCCGGGCCGGAAGGCCAGCACGCGGGCCGTGCGACGGTCGACGCACCACTGGTCCGGCTCGACCTCGCCTGCCACGACGCTCTCGCCCTGTCCCCAGTTGGCGGTGATCAAGGCCTCGTCGGCGTCGTTGTTCAAGGGGTTCATCGAGAAGGCGACGCCGGCCACCTCGCTGTCCAGCTGGCGCTGCACGACCAGGGCCAGGGCGGCCGACGATGCGGGCAGTCGCATCGCCTGTTGGTAGGCGACGAGCTGGCGCGCGTGCACGGCCGCGAAGCAGTCGCGCAGCGCCGACTCCAGCGCCTGCGGGGGCTGGCCGAGTCGCGTCAGGTAGGCGCCGGCGAACGAGGCCAGCGCGCCGTCTTCCTGCGGCGCCGACGAGCGCACCGCCAGCAGGCCGTCGCCAACCCAGCCGGGCAGTCCGTCGCGCAGTTGCTGGAGCACGGCCAGCTGCAGCGGCGACCACGGCAGCTCGCGCGCCAGCGCCTGCAAGGGCGAGTCGGCCGCCGCAAGGCCCTGCCCGCTCGCCAGCGCGTCGAGCTGCGCCGACCACAGGGCGAAGAATTCCGTCGTGATGACCACGCCGGGCGGCACCGCAAAGCCGGCAGCGGCCAGGGCGATCAAGCCGGCGCCTTTGCCGCCCGCGGTGGCGGGCGCAGCGTGCGGCGTGCCGGGGAAAGGCAGCAGGCAGCCGGCGCTCATCGACGCGCCCTCGTCGCCGGCGTCGATCCGGCCTGCAGCCGCGCCAGGCCAGCCTCGACCAGCTGCCGCACGATGGCCTTGCCGGCCTTGCTGGCCGGCGAGTCGGCGCCGCCTCGCGCGCCGCGCGCCGGCGGCGAGAAGGCGCGCTCCAGCATGTCGGCAATCGCGTCCAGCAAGGCGTCGCGCGAGGCCTCGCGGTCTTGAGCAGCCAGCTGAACCAAGCCGGCGCTCAGCAGGCCGAGGATCTGCGCGGTGATCGCCGGGTCGAGCTCGGCGCGCAAGGCGCCGGCCGCCTGCATGGCCTGCACGAAGGCCTGCCGCGCCAGCGGCGAGCGCCCCGCCTGCAAGCGGCTTCCCGGCCGGCGCAGCGCGCTGCCCAGCACGCGGGGGTCGGCGCGCATCAACGCCGCGAGCAGTTCGTGCTCGCAGAGCTGCCGCAAGGCGATGCGAAACAGCGGGCCGAGGCGCCCGCCCTCGGGCTCGGCCTCGACGGCCTCCAGCCATCGCTGCGCGAAGGCCTGCATCTCGCGCAGCAGGAGCGCGTCGAACAAGGCCTCCTTGCTCTCGAAATGCAGGTAGACCGCCCCCTTGCTGACGCCCGCCGCGACGGCCACGTCGGCCACCGTGGTCTTGTCGTAGCCATGGTCAATGAGCAGGCGGGCGGCGGCGTCGAGCAGGCATTGCTCGCGCAGCACGGGGTCGGCGGGACGTGGCATGGTTTTCTGACTATATGACCGATTTCGTATTTTTGGTCACAAGCTCGGCGATCGCCCTGGCCGATCGGGTGGCAGCACGAGGGGCGCGGCGACAATCCCGCGCCGCAACGCCGCCGCCACCGCCCATCGCAGGCCGGCGAGACCCCACCGCTCATGACCGACGCGAGTACCACGACCTTGCCGGCCTGGCCCGGCGCCTATGCGGCCAGCGACGCCAGCGCCACGCTGAAACGCCACAACGAGGACTTCGTCGTCACCGAGCTGCCGCTGCAACGGCCCGGCGGCGAGGGCGAGCACCTCTGGCTGGAGGTCGAGAAGAACGGCGCCAACACCGTCTTCGTGGCCCAGCAGCTGGCCGCGGCGGCGGGCGTGCAGGAAAGGGACGTGGGCTATGCCGGCCTCAAGGACCGCCACGCCGTCACCCGCCAGTGGTTCAGCATCTACCTGCCCAAGGGGGAGACGCCCGAGCTGACCCGGCTTCAGCACCCGGAGTTCCGGGTGCTGAGCCAGAGCCGTCACGTCAAGAAGCTGCGCCCCGGCGATCTGCAGGGCAACCAGTTCCGCATCCTGCTGCGCGAGCTGCGCGGCGATCGCGACGCCGTCGAGAACCTGCTGGAGGCCGTGGCGGCGCAGGGCGTGCCCAATTACTTCGGCGCCCAGCGCTTCGGCTTTGAGGGCGGCAACGTCGAGCTGGGCCGGGCCATGCTGGCGCGCGAGATCCGCGTGCGCAACCCGAAGAAGAAGGGCATCTACCTGTCGGCGGTGCGTTCCTTCGTGTTCAACGAGGTGCTGGCGCTGCGCATCGCGCAAGGGCTCTGGGGCCATAGCCTGCCCGGCGATGTGCTGGACGCGACGGGCTGCCCCACCGGCCCGCTCTGGGGGCGGGGCCGCGTGGCCACCACCGATCAGGCGCAGGCCCTGGAGAACAGCGTGGCGGCGCGCCATGCCGTCTTGTGCGACGGCCTGGAGCATGCCGGCCTGGAGCAGGAGCGCCGCCCCCTGGTCGCCAAGCCGCTCGACATGACCTGGGAGTGGCCGCAGGCCGATCAGTTGCGGCTCAGCTTCTCCCTGCCCGCCGGGACCTACGCCACCGCCGTGCTCGACGCGATCGTGCGCACCGTGGAGCCCGAGCGGTCGCAACTGCCGGCGGCGCCGGATGAAGGCGTCGATGCCGATTGACCCGGCCGATGCCCGCCGCCTGCGCGAGGCCGCGGCGGCCGCCGACAGCGCTGGCTGGCTGCTGGCCGAGCAGATCGAGCTGATCCACACGCGCGACTGGTTGCGCCTGCTCGCGCCACGCGACAGCGGCGGTGGCGAGTGGCCGCTCCCCGCCATCGTGCGCCTGGAGGAGGAGCTGGCCGCCATCGACGGCAGCCTGGCCTGGACGGTGACGCTGTGCGCCGGCGCCGGCTTCTTTGCCGGCTTCCTGCCGCCCGCCGTCGCGCGCGCGTTGATGGCCACGCCACGGGTCTGCCTGGCGGGCAGCGGCGCCGTCGGAGGCGTGGCCGAGCAAGAGGGCGACGGCTGGCGACTGAGCGGCGAGTGGGGCCATGCCAGCGGTGCGCCGATGGCGACGCACTTCACCGTCAACGCCCGGCTGCAGCAGCAGGGCCGGCCGCTGCTCGACGCGCAGGGCGAGCCGCGGGTGCAGGCCTTCGTGCTGCGGGCCGCCCAGGTCAGGCGGGTCGACCGCTGGCACAGCATGGGGCTGCGCGCCAGCGCGTCGCAGGCTTTGTTCATCGACCGGCAATGGGTGGCCGACGCGCTGCGCTTCGCCATCGTTCCCGAGGCGGCAACCGCCAGCGGGCCGCTGTACCGCTTCCCCTTCGAGCCTCTGGCCTTCACGACGCTGGCGGCGAACGTGGCCGGCATGGCGCGCAACTTCCTGGCCCTGGCTGCCGAGCCGCTGGGCCGGACGCGCACCCGGCACCTGCAGGCGCAGCGCGAGCAGGCGCTGGCCGAGCTGCAGGCCGCGCGCCAGGCCTTCTATGCCGTGCTCGACGCCGGCTGGGCAGCGGTGGCCGCGGGCGGCGCGCTGTCGGCCGGCGAGGCGCAAGCCATCAACGACGCGGCCATCGCGCTGGTGAGCGGCGCCAGACAGGGCGTGAACAACGTCTACCCGCTTTGCGGCCTGCAGGCCGCCGACCCGCGCACCGCCTTGAACCGTGCCTGGCGGGACCTGCACACCGCCACCCAGCATGCGATCTGGTTGCCAGCGGCGAAGATGGTCGCATGAGTGCCTCTCCCCTGATCGTCATCGGCGGCGGCCCGGCCGGCCTGGCCGCTGCCGAACTGCTCAGCGCCGCCGGCCGCCGCGTGCACCTGTATGACGCGATGCCCTCGGTCGGCCGCAAATTCCTGCTCGCCGGCCGCGGCGGCCTGAACCTCACGCATGGCGAGGACTACGCGCGCTTCCTGAGCCGCTTCACGCCACTGCCAGCGCTGCTGAAGGAGGCGCTCGACGCCTTCCAGCCGGCCGATCTGCGCGGCTGGTGCGAGGAGCTCGGCATCGCGACCTTCGTCGGCAGCTCGAACCGCGTGTTCCCGGTCGACATGAAGGCGGCACCGCTGCTGCGCGCCTGGCTGCGCCGCCTGCATGCGCAGGGGGTTCAGCTCCACAGCCGGCACCGCTGGCTGGGCTGGGGCGAGGATGGCGCGCTGCGGTTCTCGACACCGGCCGGCGAGCTGCACGTGGCCGCCGCGCCCACGTTGCTGGCCCTGGGCGGCGCCAGCTGGTCGCGCCTGGGCTCGGACGGCGCCTGGATGGCGCCGCTGCAGGCGGCCGGCGCCGCGGTCGCGCCGCTGCTGCCGAGCAATTGCGGCTTCGATGTCGTCGATGGCTGGAGCCGCTGGCTGCGCGAGCGCCATGCCGGCCAGCCGGTCAAGCCGGTGGCCATCGAGTTCGAGGGCCGGCGACAGCAGGGCGAGTTCGTCGTCACCGCGACGGGCATCGAGGGCAGCCTGGTCTACGCGTTCAGCAGCCGCCTGCGCGATGCCGTCGCCCGCGACGGCGCCGCCACGCTGTACCTGGACCTGCTGCCGCAGACGCCGCGGGCCAAGGTCGAGGAGGTGCTGCGCCGGGGTCAGGGCGCGAAGTCGCTGGCCAGCTTCCTGAAGAGCCAGTTCCAGATCGCTGGCCTGAAGACCGCGCTGCTGCATGAGCTTCGCGGCGAACTGCCGCTGGCGCAGGCGCTCAAGGCGCTGCCGCTGAGGCTCGCCGCTCCCCGGCCCGTCGACGAGGCGATCAGCAGCGCCGGCGGTCTGCGCTGGGAGGCCCTGGACGCGCATTGGCAGCTGCGCGCCCGGCCCGGGGTCTACGCGGCCGGCGAGATGCTGGACTGGGAGGCGCCGACCGGCGGCTATCTGCTCAATGCCTGCATCGCCACCGGGCGGGCGGCGGCGCGCGGCCTGCTCGCGCAGGCATGAAAAAGGGGCCCTGGTTGGCCCCTTGCCCCTGACATCGGCAGCTAGCGCTCAGAAACCCAGCGAGGCCAGCAGGTCGTCGACCTCGCCCTGATCGGCGACCACGTCGGTGCGCCCCTCGGGGTTGACCACCGGACCTTGCAGGATCTCCGGCGCGACCTTCTCGCGCTGCTCCGGCGGCACCACCTGCACGAGCAGCTTGACCAGGCTGTCTTCGAGGTCGGAGGTCAGCTGCACGACCTTCTTGACCACCTGGCCGGTGAGGTCGTGAAAGTCCTGCGCCATCATGATGTCGGTCAGGTGCTGGTCGATGTTCGCCGTCTTGCCCTCGACGGCGGTGACGAAGTTCATCACCGCGCCACTGGCCACCGCGCGCACCGGGTCGGCGGTGAGCTGGGCGGCCAGGTCGCGCGTCGCCTGGGCGATGGACTCGTGCTCGGCCTTGGCCTGGTCGACCGAGTTCAGCACCTTGTTGGCGGCCGCCGCGGTCTTGTCGGCGATGTAGGTCAGGCGGCTGCGCGCGTCGGGCAGGCCCTCGGTCGCGTGCTGGAGCTTGGGCATCACGCCCAGCTGCGCCATGGTGTCGTGCAGCAGGCGGGTGATCGAGCCGAGCTGCTGGAACACGGCTGGATCGACCATCAAGGGCTGACCCTGGGCCAGCTTCGCGAGTTCTTCCGAGTTCATGGCGGCCCCCTCAGGCGGATTGCATCTTCTGGATGATCTTCAGCACCTTCTCTTCGAGGGTGGCCTTGGTGAACGGCTTGACGATGTAGCCGGCGGCACCGGTCTGCGCCGCCAGCACGATGTCTTCCTTGCGCGCCTCGGCGGTGACCATCAGCACCGGCAGGTGCTTCAGATTGGGGTCGGCCTTGATCTCCTTGAGCAGCTCGAAGCCCGTCATGTTGGGCATGTTGATGTCGGAGACGACGAAATCGAACTTCGACGCGCGCAGCTGGTTCAGCGCGTCGACGCCGTCCTCGGCCTCCTCGGCGTTCGTGTAGCCGATCTCCTTGAGCAGGCCGCGCACGATGCGGCGCATGGTGGAGAAATCGTCGACGATCAGGAACCTCATGTCGGTGCTCATGGCAGTCCTTCTGGCTCTCTATCAGGCTGATGCCGGATCGGTCGGTGGCAGCGGCGCCTCCTCCTCGTCCGGCAGGTTCTTCAACACGGCGTCCTCGGCATCACGGTTCATCACGATGATGCTGATGCGACGGTTGACCGCCGAATCGGGCGCCTGGACGTCCAGAAGCTTACTCGAAGCCAGTCCCTGTACCCGGAGCATGCGGGCCTCGGGCAAACCCCCTGCCACCATCTCGCGGCGTGACGCATTGGCGCGATCGGCGCTGAGTTCCCAGTTGCTGTAGCCGCGCTCGCCGCCGACAAACGGCTTGGCATCGGTATGGCCCTCGATGGTCAGGCGATTGGGCACCTCGGACAGCACGGCGCCGAGCTCCTGCAGCAGCTCACGCATGTAGGGCTTCACGATGGCCGAGCCGGAATCGAACATCGGCCGGTTGCCCTCGTCGACGATCTGGATGCGCAACCCTTCCTTGGTCAGCTCGAGCTTGATCTGCCCGCCGAGCTGGGCCAGCCGGGGGTTGAGCCGGATCGCCTCCTCGACCTTCTGCTTCAGCTGCTCCAGCCGCGCGCGCTCGGCGCGGCGCTGCTGCTCCTTGAGCGCACGCAGGTTGTAGCTGCGCTTGTCGGCCTCGATCTCGCCCTTCTTGACCTGGCCGCCCTGCACCATGATGTTGTCGCCACCGCCCTTGACGATGGACGAGGCGTCGCCGGCGCCGGTGCCGCCCAGCATGGCGATCTTCAGCGGGCTCTGGAAGTAGTCCTGGATGCCCTTGCGATCGCCCTCGGTGGTGCTGCCCAGCAGCCACATCAAGAGGAAGAAGGCCATCATGGCGGTGACGAAGTCGGCGTAGGCGATCTTCCAGGCGCCGCCATGGGCGCCATGGCCGCCCTTCTTGACCTTCTTGACGATGATGGGCTGGAGCTTCTTGGCGTCGCCAGCCATGTCACGTCACCCCGATCATTTCTTCTTCACATGCGCTTCGAGCTCGGCAAAGCCCGGCCGCACCGTGGAGAACAGGACCTTGCGGCCGAACTCGATGGCCACCTGGGGCGCATAGCCCTGCATGCTGGCCAGCAAGGTGGTCTTGATGCAGGTGAGCTCCTTGCTCGACTCCTCGAGCTTCTGCTCCAGCAGGCCGGCCAGGGGTTCGGCAAAGCCATAGGCCAGGAAGATGCCCAGGAAGGTACCGACCAGGGCCGAGGCGATCATGCCGCCGAGTACCGCCGGCGGTTGGCCGACCGAGCCCATGGTGTTGACCACGCCGAGCACGGCGGCCACGATGCCGAAGGCCGGCAATGCGCCCGACAGGCGGTTGAGCGCCGCCACCGGCGCATGCGCTTCCTGGTGATGGGTGTCGAGCTCGGCGTCCATCAAGGCCTCGATCTCGTGGGCGTTGAGGTTACCGCTGACCATCATGCGCAGGTAGTCGGTGATGAAGTCGGTGACATGGTGGTCGGTGCCGACGTTGGGGTATTTCTGGAACAGCGGCGACTTGTCCGGCTCCTCGACGTCCTTCTCGATCGACATCAGGCCTTCCTTGCGCGCCTTTTGCAGGATGTCGTAGAGCAGCGCCAGCAGCTCCATGTAGCGGGCCTTGGTGTACTTGCTGCCCTTGAAGCACATGCCGATGCCGCTCATCGCGGCCTTGATCACCGGCATCTGGTTGGTGGCCAGGAAGGCGCCCAGCGCGGCGCCGAAGATCGTCGTCAGCTCGAAGGGCAAGGCCTTGAGGATGACCTGGATGTTGCCGCCGTGCACGATGTACACGCCGAACACGCAGGCGAGCATGAACACCCAACCGACGATGACGAACATGGTGGACGAGGTAGTGAGAGCGCGGTCGATTGTGCAGGCAGCGGCGCCGGTCGCTGGGCACAAACACCCATCAGACGACGGTCAATTCAAGTCTTCACGCCGGTAGCCGAGCAGGCGATGCCGGCCGGCGGGCAGCTCGATCGCCGGCCGCGGTCCGGGCAACGGGAAGTCGAGGCTGAACAACCAGGCGCCGGGGCGCAGCTCGGCGCGCGCCTTGGCCAGCGCCGGCGGCATCGACTCCGGGCGCTGGAACAGGTAGACGATGTCGGCGCGCGACCAGTCGTCCTGCCACAGGTCCCCTTGGCGGATCGCGGCCCAGGGGCAGCGCCAGCGCGACCAGAGGACCAGCAGGGCGCTGGCCTCGACGCCCTCGTAGCACAGCTGGGGGTAGGCGCGGTGCCAGGCGCGCAGGCCGGCGCCGCTGCCGCAGCCGGCGTCGATCAAGCGGGCGCCCTCGGCAAGCGCCAGCCGCTCGGGCAGCGCCAGGATGGCGTCGGCGGGGGTGAGGAAGAGCGGCGCATCGCGCCACAGCCGGCGCGGGTAGAGCAGCAGCAGGGCCGCGAGCAGCACCGGCCACAGCCAGACCGGCAGCGCGACCCCCTGCAGCAGCGCGGCAGCCGGCAGCCCGAGGGCCACGACCAGCCGGCGCCAGGGCCGTCGGTGCAGCAGGCCCAGCAGCAGGCCGCATAGGCAGGCGGCAAGCCAGCCCAGCGTCAGCAGCACGCCCCAGGCCAAGGTCCAACTCAGCAAGGCGCTGAGCGGCCACAGCCGCCCGAGTCGTTCGCTCGGCCCGGCTGAGCTCAATGCACGGCGACCGGCTTGCTGGCCCCTTTGCCGGCGCGCGCCGGCGGGTTGCACAGACCGCAGACATAGTGGCGGGCGACCTCGTGCGGGTGGGTGACGAAATGGCCGCCGCACTGCTTGCAGGGGGTCAGGGTGAGCATGCCGTTGTCCATGAACTTGACCAGGCGCCAGGCGCGCGTCACCGACAGCAGCGGCTCGCTGCCCAGGGTCGCGGTCTGCTCCAGGTAGAGCTGGTAGGCCTTGATCACGGTGTCGATCTCGTCCAGCGCCGCCGCCTTGTTCAGGTATTCATGGATGTTCATGAACAGCGAGGCGTGGATGTTCGGCTGCCAGGTCATGAACCAGTCGGTCGAGAAGGGCAGCTGGCCCTTGCTGGGCGAGCGGCCGGCGACCTCTTTATACAGGCGCAGCAGGCGCTCGTAGCTGAGCTCGGTCTCCGACTCCAGCACCTGCAGGCGGGCGCCCAGGCGGATCAGGGTGACGGCGCGCTCGATCTGGCGGGCTTCGTCGAGGATGCTTTTGACGCGGGGCATGTGAACGCTCCTCGCTCAGGCCGCGGCATGGCGGCCGGCCATGAGGATCTGCGCATGCAGTTGCGCCGACTGCTCGTTGACGCTGGGCTTGTGGCTGCTGGTCAGCAGGCTCCACACCAGGTCGTCCTCCATGCGGAAGCGGCACAGCAGGGTCGAGGAAGCGGCGAGCTTCTGGATCTGCGCCGGCGACAGCGTGGCCAGCAGCGTCGCCGTCTCCTCGCTGACGCCCAGGCGGTAGAGCGCCTGCTCGCGGTCGCTACGCACCAGCGACTGCGCCAGCATCAAGTAGCTGAGATTGGTTTCGCGGATCTCGGCGAGGATTTGTTCGGGGCTCATGCGGATCTCCTGGGTGCGCCCTGGATGGGCTGCCATGGAGTCGCATTCTTGAGATCGCGAACAGGACCGGAAATCGGCCCTTTTCGGCGTCTGCCGTCACCGTGAACGGCAGCCGCCTGTCAGGCAATTTCCTACACGACCGTCAGCGGCGCGGCGCGCGCTGCTGCGGCTGGCGGGTCAGGCGCTGGATGCGATTGAGCTCGGTGCGCACCAGCGGCATGAGGTCGGGCGCCTCGGCCATCAGGCTCTGCTTGGCCTTGCCGCGGGTCAGCTTGCGCAGCGCCTGGGCGGCCTCGACGGCCTCGCCCAGGCCCGAGAGCGCGAAGCCCAGCGCATACAGGCTGGGGCCATGGTGGGGGTGCATGTCCAGCGCCGCGCGGGCGTAGGAGACGGCATGCGCGAACTCACCTGCGGTCAGCAGCAGCGCCGCCATGTCGGCCTGCAACTCAAAGCTCATCGGCTGCGTACCCAGCGCGCGCAACAGCATGTGCACGCCATGACCGAGCCGACCGCGCGCCGCCTCGGCATAGGCGGCGTTGCGCGCCGCGGCCAACAGGGCGGTGGCCTCGGTCATCGACTGCCCCGGAGCCGGCACGATGCCGGTGGCCGCCATCTGCATGGCAAGGGACTTGGCCTGCACGTCGGAAGAAAGGCTGTGCATCGCGGGACTCCTGGTGCGCCGCAGCGGACGCGTGGGTGGTGGCTGGATGGATAGGGGCGCAGGCGCGCGCGGGATCGGCATCTGCGCCGCAGACTTTAGGAACTCATGGGCACGGCCATGGCCAGGAATTGCGGGCCAAAGCCCGCCGTTCTCGGACCATGTCGACGCCCACGGCGGCCGAAAACCCAAAGGCAGGCCCGGGCACCTTCGCCCGGACCGCAACCTTTCAGCCAAGGAGCCCGCCCGACCCAGCCAGACCCACCCTGCCCCACCGGGGGGCCGCCCAGCGTGATGGCGATCACGCAAAACAAGGCGGCAAACACCCGGTTGATCAAAAGATCGCGTCTCTTGACGACCAGCCCTCAAGTTCGGTAGGCGGCTGGCCGACAACCATTCCATCGGGCCTGGCAACGGGTCCGGGAGTCCGGCTGTGAGACGTACCAGGCAGGCCCGACCCCCCAGGGGTTCGGGAGACGGTCAAAGGGGGTCGAAGCGGCGCCGGGCGGGGGCGAAAGCCTCCCACACCCATCGGCCTCAACGGCCGGGCCTTGCTCAACGCTGAAAGGAAGCACCATGCCTGCGATCATCAACACCAACATCAACTCGCTGAACGCCCAGCGCAACACGGCGGCCACCCAGCAGCAGCTGAGCCTGTCGATCCAGCGCCTGTCCAGCGGCCTGCGCGTCAACTCGGCCAAGGACGATGCCGCCGGTCTGGCGATCTCCGAGCGCCTGAACGCCCAGGTTCGCGGCAACAACGTCGCCATTCGGAACGCCAACGACGGCATCTCGCTGGCGCAGACCGCCGAAGGCGCGCTGAGCAAGGTCGGCGACTCGCTGCAGCGCATGCGCGAACTGGCGGTGCAGGCACGCAACGCGACCAACACCGCCGCCGACCGCACCTCGCTGAACGGCGAGTTCCAGGAACTGGCCAAGGAAATCGGCCGCGTGCTGTCGGGCACCACCTTCAACGGCAAGGCCATCGTCGCTGGCGGCGCCGGCACCCTGGACTTCCAGGTCGGCGCCAACACCACCGCCAACGACCGCATCTCGGTGACCACCACCGACATGGCCGGCAACGCGGACATCACCACGGTGACCGCAGCCACGATCGCGGTGGCCGATGGCTCCGAGGCCGACATCGACACGGTGATCAACAACATCGACACCGCCGTCAACACCGTGAACAGCGAGCGGGCCCTGTACGGAGCGACGCAGAACCGCTTCGACGCGGTGATCAGCAACCTGATGATCTCGGTGGAGAACCAGACCGCCGCGCGCAGCCGCATCATCGATGCCGACTTCGCGATCGAGACCGCCAACCTGAGCCGGGCGCAGATCCTGCAGCAGGCCGGCAACTCGATGATCGCCCAGGCCAACGCATTGCCGCAGCAAGTTCTGTCCTTGCTTCGATGACGCCTGGCCGGCTTCGCTGAGTTCCTCAGGTGAAGCCGCGCTATCCGTTCAAGAGACGACGGAACTGATTGCCAAAGCGGACAACCTGAGTCCCCCAGCCCAAGGACCTCCTTGACCACCGCCCCCACCAACGGGCGGTGGTCAATTCCCCCGGCATCGGGCTGATCCAGCGAACAGCGGGGCAATCCGCCGGCTAATCGTTTTGCGCCTCAAGTCGCCCTCCCCGGCGTCGAAATCCTGCCCATCGGTGACCTGCAAACCTGTGCAGACACCGCCGCAGAGTCATCGACAGCCATCGTCTAGGAGCGCGACATGCCCGCCATCATCAACACCAACATCGCGTCGCTGAACGCCCAGCGCAATACCGCCGCGAGCCAGGCCTCGCTGATGGTGAGCGTGCAGCGCCTGTCCAGCGGCCTGCGCGTCAACTCGGCCAAGGACGACGCCGCCGGATTGGCCATCTCCGAGCGCATGAATGCGCAGGCCCGCGGCATGGCAGTCGCCATCCGCAACGCCAACGACGGCATCTCGCTGGCTCAGGTCGCCGAAGGCGCGCTGACCAAGGTCGGCGATTCGTTGCAGCGCATGCGTGAGCTCACGGTGCAGGCACGCAACGCCACCAACACCGACGCCGACAAGGCCTCGCTGGACAAGGAGTTCGGCGAACTGGCCAAGGAAATCCAGCGCATCCTGGCCGGCACCACCTTCAATGGCAAGGCCATCGTCGGTGCCGATGCGGCCGACCAGGTCTTCCAGGTCGGCGCCAACGTCGGCCCCAACGACACCATCACGCTGTCGACGACGAACTTCACCCAGGACGCCAACATCATCGCGGTGGCCGGCACCGACAACGCCGGCAGCGGCCGCGCGGTGATCACCGGCACCCTGGACGAGCTCGGTACGGTGATCAACAACATCGACCTGGCCCTGGACGCGGTGAACGGCGAGCGCGCCACCTACGGCGCGGCGCAGAACCGCTTCGACGCGGTGATCAGCAACCTGATGGTGGCCTACGAGAACCAGACCGCCGCACGCAGCCGCATCGTCGACGCCGACTTCGCGGTCGAGACCGCCAACCTGAGCCGTGGCCAGATCCTGCAGCAGGCCGGCAACGCGATGATCGCCCAGGCCAACTCGCTGCCCCAGGGCGTGCTGGCCTTGCTGCGCGGCTGATCTCGCCCGGCATCCGCCGGCGCGCGACCCACCGGATGAACTGCGCACCAAGGCGCCGGAGTAGGAGGCATTCGTCCTCCTTTTCGGCGCTTTGCGCCCGGCATCGCACTCCAACAATTTGCCTCATCGGTGCGGCTGGGTCAGCCACTCCGATGCACCGCAAAGGAGTGCCCCGATGCCGCAGATCATCAACACCAACATCGCCTCGCTGAACGCTCAGCGCAACCTGAACATGTCGCAGAACCAGCTGCTGACGGCCACGCAGCGGCTGTCCTCTGGGTTGCGCGTGAACTCGGCGAAGGACGATGCCGCCGGCATGGCGATCGCCGAGCGCATGTATGCGCAGGCTCGCGGTTTCGCCGTGGCGATCCGCAATGCCAACGACGGCATCTCGCTGGCCCAGGTGGCAGAAGGTGCGCTGTCGAAGATCACCGACAACCTGCAGCGCATGCGGGAACTCACGGTGCAGGCCCGCAACGCCACCAACTCCGGCAGCGACAAGGATTCGCTGGACAAGGAGTTCGGCGAGCTGTCCAAGGAGATCCAGCGCATCATCCAGGGCACGACCTTCAACGGCAAGGCCATCCTGGCCCAGGCCGCCGGCAGCCAGGTCTTCCAGGTCGGCGCCAACACCACCGCCAACGACGTGATCGACTTCACGACCAGCGACCTGTCGATCGATCCGCTGATCACCGTCGTGGCCGGCACCGACAACGTCGGCTCGGGACGCTCGGTGATCGACAACACCGCGGACAACGACGCGCTGGCGGTCGTCATCAACAACATCGACGCCGCCTTCGACAAGATCAACGGCGAGCGGGCCACGCTGGGCGCACAGCAGAACCGCTTCGAGGCGGTCATCAGCAGCCTGCAGGTTTCCTATGAGAACCAGATGGCGGCGCGCAGTCGCATCATGGACGCCGACTACGCGCAGGAGACCTCCAACCTCAGTCGTGCCAACATCCTGCAGCAGGCCGGTACCGCCATGGTGGCCCAGGCCAACCAGCTGCCCCAGCAGGTTCTGCGGCTGCTGCAAGGTTGATGGGACAAACCCGCGCCCTAAAGTTTTCCGCCGGGTTGCCGAAAGACCAGAAGCGGGCGCCCCTAGCCGGGTCGTCCGCTTCGTCGCATCCGCGTTACAGCGTCTAGCTTTCGCCAGGCGCCGCCCCGTTGGAGAATCCAGGCGCCTGGGAGCAGGCACCGCCCCGTTGCAGAGTCAGGAGTTCCGATCATGGCCACCATCACCTCCGCCGGCGTCGGCAGCGGCCTCGATGTCGAGAGCCTGATCACGCGCCTGATGTCGCTGGAGCGCAAGCCGATTGCCGACCTCAAGCAGCGCACCGACGGTCTGAAAACGCAACTGTCCGCCGTCGGCAAGCTGCAGTCGTCGCTGGCCAGCTTGCGCGACATCAGCGCCCGCTTGGCGCAAAGCACCGGCTTCAGCGGCGCCAGCGCCAGCAGCAGCGACGCGTCGAGTGTCACCGCCAGTGCCAGCAGCGGCGCGGCGCTGGGCAATTACCAGATCAATGTCACCCGCCTGGCCACCGCGCAATCGCTGGCCAGCAATGCGGTGCCGGCCGGCAGCAACATCGGGACCGGCACCATCACCATCGATTTCGGCAGCTACAGCGACGATCTGTCGACCTTCGACGCCGATCCCAGCCGCACCTCGCTGGTCATCCCAGTGACCGCGGGCGAGGACCAGTTGGAGAAGATCCGCGACCAGATCAATGCCATGAAGGCCGGCGTCGTCGCCAGCGTGGTCAGCGACGTGAACGGCTCCCGCCTGGTCATGCGAGCCGCCGACACCGGCGCTGCGAACGCGTTCCGCGTCAGCGTCAGCGACGATGACGGCAACAACGCCGATGGCAGCGGCCTGTCCATGCTGGCCTATGACCCGACGCAGGCCATCAACGCCGGCGCGCGCAAGCAGGCGGCGCAGAACGCGCTGCTCAGCATCGATGGCGTTGACATCGAGTCGGCCAGCAACCGCATCGACAGCGCCATCCAGGGCGTCAGCCTGAACCTGCTGCGCCCGACCGCGGGGGCGACGATCAGCGTCGCCCAGGACCAGGAAGCCACGAAGAAGCTCGTCACCGACTTCGCCAACGCCTACAACGACACGCTGAAGCTGCTTCGCGAGCAGACGCGCAACGACCCGGAAGGTGGCAGCGGGCCGCTTCGCGGCGACCAGACCTTCATCAGCGTCCAGTTTCAGCTGCGCAATCTCATCGGCGGCAGCACGACGCTGGGCGGCAGCTTCTCGCGCCTGGCCGAGATCGGCCTGGACCCGGGCAGCGACGGATTGCTAAAGATCGACCAGACCAAGCTCAGCGCGGCGCTGAACAAGCCCGCCGATTTGCAGGGCCTGTTCGCCGGCCAGGACAGCGGCAACCCGGCCAACGACGGCTTCGCCCGCAAGCTGCGTCAGCTCGGCGACCAGTTGCTGTCCACCGACGGTCGCTTCGAGTCGCGCAAGAAGGGCCTCAACGATCGCATCGACGCCAACGGCGACCGGGAGAGCCAGCTGGAGCGCCGCCTGGAACTGGTCGAGAAGCGGCTGCGCGCGCAGTACACGGCGCTGGACGGCACGGTGGGCCGCCTGTCCGGGCTGTCCGCCTACCTGCAGCAGCAGCTCAACCGGCTCTGATTTCCCGATCAGGGGCCGAGGCATCGGCCAATCGTGCGGATTGCGACCGGCAGATCGACTCAAGAGTGATCACCAGCGGTCGATAACGGCTTACCACCCGACGATTGCCCATCATGTACGGTCAAGCCTCCCCCTTTGCACCGCGCCACCACCGGCCTGGCAATGTCTACACCCGCGTCGGCCTGGAGACCGAGGTCCACGACGCCAGTCCTCACCGGCTGATCGCCATGCTCTTCGACGGACTGCTGTCGGCGCTGGCGCAGGCCGAGGGCGCGGTCCAGACCGGCCAGCGCGAGCTCAAGGCCAGCGCGCTCGGACGCGCGGTGCGCATCATCGACGAGGGCCTGAAGTCCTGCCTGGACCTGCAGCAAGGCGGCGAGCTCGCCGTCCAGTTGCAAGAGCTCTACACCTACGCCGGCATGCGCCTGCTGCAGGCCAATCTGCACGACGATGTGGAAGCGCTGCGCGAGGTTCGCCGCCTGATCGAGCCGGTCCGCGAGGCCTGGAACCAGATTGCCCCCCGCGGCGAGCACGCCGCCGCTGCCTGACACCTGCCGCCATGAACGTGCAACTGATCAGCTATTACGAAGCCATCGAGCGGGCCAGCGTCGACATGCTGGCCGCCGCGCGCAACGGTGACTGGGACGAGGTCTGCAAGCTGGAGGGGGCCTGTGCCCTGCTCATTGCGCAGCTCAAACATGCCGCCAGCTCCCAGCAACTGGCTGGCGACGAACTGCCCCTGAAGACCAAGCTGATGCAGCGCATCCTCGTCAACGACGCCGAGATCCGGCAGCTGGCCGAGCCCTGGCTGGACGATCTTGGCGCCCGCCTCGGCGGCGCTCGGCCGACCCTACACTGAGGCGTCGCGCCGGCACCGTCTGCTCGGCGCCATCGCCTCATGACCCCAGACGACGACCTGCTGCTCGACCACCCTGCCGAGATCGCTAGCCTGCTCGATGAACTGGTCGCTGGCGGCAATGCCGTGCAACTGCGCAGCGGCGACGAATCCCTGAGCCTGACGCCGCTGCGGCACGAGCTGGGCAGCGGCCTGCTCTGGTTGCGGCTGCCCGGGCTGCAGCAGACCTCGCCGACCTGGCTGCTGGACGGCGCCGTCCACGCCCATGCGCTGCTGGACCGCGTGCGCATCGACTTCGAACTGGGTCGACGCGACGTCGTGCTGGAGAACGGCCTGCCGGTGCTGCGCATGGCGGTGCCCACGACCTTGCGCCGACACCAGCGTCGCCAGAGCTTCCGGGTCGCGGCGCTGTCTCAGCACCACCCTCGTGCGCTGCTGCCCGGTAGCACGGCGCTGCCGGCCGTGGACATCAGCGCCGGTGGCGTGGCGCTGATCTGGCCAGCCGGTCAGGCCCTGCCGGTACCTGGCGAACTGCTTGGCCCGCTGGAGCTGGAGTTGGAGCGCGAGTTGCGCCTGCAACTGCAGCTTCGCGTCAGCCACTGCCGGCGCCGGGAGGACGGCAGCGCGGTGCTGGGCTGCGCCTTTGAGTCGCTGAGCGCCGGCAATGAGCGCCTGCTGATGCAGCAGTTGCAAAAGATGCAGCGCCGCGCGCGCGTGGTCGGTCGGTAAGGCGCCGCTAAGGCTTGCGCGCCACGATGAAGACGCGGATGTCAGGGCCCTTGCTGCCATGGCGTTCGACCGCCTCGATGTGCAGGCCCTGGGCCTGAAGCGCCTGCAGCAGGGTGGGCTCGCGAAAGACCAGCAGTGGCGGCGCCTTGCCGAGCAGCCGCGCGATCGGGATGGCCAGCCGCGTGACCAATGGATTCATCTCGCCCACGCAAGGCGTCTTCGAGATGAACAGCCCGCCCGGCTTGAGCGGCGCCAACAGCCTGGCCAGGCTTTGACCCAGGTCGGGCAGCAGGTGGAGCAGGTTGAACGCCAGCACCGCATCGAAGCGTAGACCCGCCAGCGCCGGGCCGGCGGCGTCGGCAATCCCGAAGTGCAGGGGCAGCCCAGGCTGCTCGGCCAATTTCTCGCGAGCAATGGCGATCATTTCAGGCGCCAGGTCGGTCGCCTGGTAGTGGCGCGTGCCGGCAGCAAGTCGCAGGGCGGTCGTGCCGGTCCCGCATCCCCACTCCAGCACCTCGTGGCGGGGATCGAGCCGTTCGGCCACGCGGGCAAGCGTCGCCTCGTAGCCCGCCAGGTCGACGATCGGATCGCTCGCGTAACGGCGCGCGATGCGGTTCCAGAACGAAAGCTGGCGACGCGTCGCGAGGACCGGGGCATCAGCGATGAGGGAGGGAGGCGTCATGCCCTCATGGTATTCATGCACAGATCCGCAGGATCATCAAGGAACGAAGATCGGATATACATCACCGCATGAATGATGCCGACTGGAACCTGCTGCGCGCCTTCCTTCACACGGCCGAGACCGGCTCGCTGTCGGCGGCGGCGCGCCGGCTCGGGCTGACGCAGCCCACCTTGAGCCGCCAGATCGCCGCGCTGGAGGCCAGCCTGGGCCTGAGCTTGTTCGAACGCATCGGCAAGTCGCTGCAGCCGACCAGCACCGCCTTGGCCCTGTTGGAGCCGGTCCGCGCCATGGGCGCGGCCGCCGAGGAGCTCGCCGTGGCGGCCAGCGGCCAGTCGCAGCAGATCGATGGCGTGGTCAGCGTATCGGCCAGCGACATGGTCGCCGGCTGCCTGTTGCCACCGCTGCTGCTGCGCCTTCGCGAGCAGGCCCCCTCGTTGCGCATCGACGTGGTGACGACGGATGCGCTGTCCGACCTGCGCCGCCGGGAAGCCGACATCGCGGTGCGCCATGTGCGCCCCAGCGAACCCGAGCTGATCGGCCGCCTGCTTCGCCAGGCCAGCGCCGGCTTCTACGCGTCTCGCGACTGGGTGCGCCGGCATGGTCATCCTCGACGCGCCGAGCAGTTGGCGGCCCCAGCCCTGGTCGGCGCCGATCGCAACGGACATTACCTGGCCCATCTGCGCGCCCATGGGCTGGCGGTCGACGAGGCGCAGTTCGGCTGCTATGCGGACAACTCGGCCACCGCCTGGGCCCTGGTTCGCCAGGGCCTGGGCATCGGCGCCATGATGGACGAGATCGCCCTCGCCTGCCCCGATGTCGTGCGGGTGCTGGACGAGTTGCCGCCGGTGATCTTCCCGATCTGGTTGGTCACCCACCGGGAGTTGCGCACGGCGCGGCGGATCCGCGTGGTGTTCGATTCGTTGGCGGAAGGGTTGTCGGCCGGGGCTTGACCCTGGGGACACCGAGGTTCCCGATAGCCGCGCCACTTGTCCGAGCGCGCGGTCCTTCGGCAGGCACAAACGGCCCTCAGGACCGTTTGTGTCCAGCTCATGCCATCCGCCGCGAGACGGCGGATGTCCTTCGTGCGGCGTCGCGGAGCCCTCAGGGCTCCGCTCGGCCTGCACTCAGACCTGCATGTTCATGATTTCGGAGTAGGCGGAGACCAGGCGGTTGCGCACCTGCAGCACGGTCTGAAAGCCGATCTGCGACTTCTGCATCGCCACCATGGTCTCTTCCAGCGAAACGGTCGGGTTGTCCAGCTGCACTTCGCGCTGCAAGCGCCTGGCCTCGTTCTGCTGGCTGCTCACCGCCTTGAGCGCATCGACCATGGCGTCCTGGAAGCTGGCGCCCGAAGCGGCCTTGAGGCCCTGACCAGGCCGGCCTGCAGGCAGCGTCACACCGGCGCGCTGCACGGCAGCGGCGAAGTCGAAGGGTTTCAACTGGACCGGGTTCATGGACCGCAAGCTTAGGCAGACGCGGCGGCCGACAGGCGGTGAAGTGGGCACGCTTTATCGGCCTTCTCTGCGGTTTCTTGAGGGGGCGGCCACGAACAATCGGCGCCCATGAACACGGCCCTTGCTGCGCCCGCCGCCGAGCGGGTCGAAGACCCCACGCCGCAAGCTGCGACATTGACGCAGCGACTGCAGGCGCTGCCTCGGCGCAACCAGCTCGGCCTGGGCCTGGGCTTGCTGCTGCTGGTCGCCGTGCTGGCCCTGCTGCCGATGTGGGGCAGCCAAGGCGATTACCGACCGCTGTTCACCGGCCTGTCCGACAAGGATGGCGGGGCGATCGTCGCCCAGTTGAGCCAGCAGCAGGTGCGCTACAAGATCGAGCCCGGCGGCACCATCCTGGTGCCGGGCAGCCAGGTCTACGACCTGCGCATGAAACTGGCCTCGGCCGGCCTGCCCAAGGGCAGCCTGGTCGGCTTCGAACTGCTCGACAAGCCCAGCCTGGGCCAGACCCAGTTCAACGAGCGCCTGAATTTCCAGCGCGCGCTGGAAGGGGAGCTGACGCGCACCATCACCGCGCTGGCCGATGTGATGGATGCCCGCGTGCACCTAGCCATGCCGCAGCAGACCGGCTTCTTCCGCGAGCAGCAAAAGCCATCGGCCTCGGTGATGCTCCACCTGCGCGGCGGCCGCCTGCTCGACCGCGCGCAGATCGCCGGCATCGTCCACCTGGTCTCCAGCAGCGTGCCCGAGTTGCAGCCGCGCGCCGTCTCGGTGCTCGACCAGACTGGCAAGCTGCTCTCCAGCAACGAGGGCAGCGAGGCCGGCATGGGCCTGGACGCCCAGCAGCAGCAGTACAAGGGGCAGCTGGAGTCCAACCTGGCACGACGCATCGAGGCGCTGCTGGAACCGGTGGTCGGCGCCGGCAATTTGCGCACCACGGTGACGGCCGACCTGGACTTCAGCCAGACCGAGCAGACCAGCGAGGCCTTCGCGCCCAACCAGGGCACGAACGCGCAGCAGACGCTGCGCAGCCATGTCATCAACGAGAGCCAGAACGCCGGCGCGGCAACGCCCACCGGCATCCCCGGGGCGGTGACGAACCAGCCCCCGGTGCCGGCGGTCGCGCCGATCAACGGCCAGGCCCAGGCGCTGCAAGGCACCCAGCAGGGTGCGGGCGGCGGCACCGGCAGCAGCCGCCGTGACGAGACGCGCAACTACGAGGTCGATCGCACCGTCCGCGTGACGCGCCAGGCCACTGGGGAAATCCGCCGGCTGAATGCGGCGGTGGTCATCAACCACCGCTCGAGCACCGACCCGCGCGGCCGCACGACGACACAGGCGCTGCCGGAGGCGGAGATCCAGCGCCTGACCGAGTTGGTGCGCGAGGCCATCGGCTTCAACGAACAGCGCGGCGACTCGCTGCGCGTGGTCAGCGCGCCCTTCGTCAAGCCGCAGGTCGAGGAAGTCAGCGTGCCGATCTGGCAGCAGCCCTGGGCGCAGGATCTGCTGGCCACCGGCGCGGTGCCACTGGCCCTGGTGCTGGTGGCCTTGATCGTCGTCTTCGGCATGGTTCGCCCGGCGATCAAGGCGGCCTTCCCGCCGGCCGTCATCGTGGACGACAAGGTGCCCGCCGGCGCGACGCTCAGCGAGGTGGTCGGCGACACGCCGGCGCTGCCGCAGGACTCGCTCGGCCTGCCGGCCTTGGAAGCCCCCATCGATGCGACGAAACTCGAGCGCGCGCGCATGTTTGCCCAGGGCAATCCGCTGGCGGTGGCGAACATCGTGCGCGCCTGGATGAACGGCGAAGAACCCACAGTAGGCTAAATCATGGATGACAAAGGCGTCGAGGATGCGGCCATCCTCTTGATGAGCATCGGTGAGCAGGAGGCCTCCGAGGTCTTCAAGCACCTGGCGCCAAAGGAAGTGCAGAAGCTCGGCGAGACCATCGCCAAGCTCAAGGTCATCCAGCGCGCGCGCGTCGAAGACGTGCTCGATCGCTTCGAGAAGGTCGCCGGCACGCAAAGCATGCTGGTGCAGGACACCGATGAGTACGTGCGCCAGGTGCTGCGCAAGGCACTCGGTGAGGACAAGGCCAACCTGCTGCTCGACCGCATCCTGCAGGGTTCGGACGTCAGCTCGATCGAGAGCCTGAAGTGGATGGACCCCGGCTCGGTGGCCGAGTTGCTGCGCAACGAGCACCCGCAGATCGTCGCCGCCATCCTTGCCCACCTGGAGTTCGACCAGGTCGCCGACGTGCTGAAGATGTGGAGCGAACGCCAGCGCAACGAGGTGCTGATCCGCATCGCCACGCTGGACGGCGTGCAACCGACGGCGCTGAAGGACCTCAACGAGGTGATGAGCCAGATCCTTGCCGGCGGCGACCGCATGAAGAAGTCGTCGCTGGGCGGCGTCAAGGCGGCCGCCGAGATCATCAACATGATGGGCAGCTCGGTCGAGGCGTCGGCGCTGGACTACATCCGCGAGCTCGACGGCGAGCTGGCGCAGAAGGTCATGGACAACATGTTCACCTTCGACGACCTGGAGAAGGTCGACGACAAGGGCATCCAGGCCCTGCTCAAGGAGGTGCAGAGCGAGTCCCTGGTGCTGGCCCTCAAGGGAGCGAGCCCGGATCTGCGCGAGAAGATCTTCCGCAACATGTCGACGCGCGCCGCCGAGACCCTGCGCGAGGACCTGGAGTCGCGCGGCCCGGTGCGCCTGTCCGAGGTCGAGGCCGAGCAGAAGGAAATGCTCAAGACGGTGCGCCGCCTGGTCGACGAGGGTCAGATCGTGCTGATCAGCGGCGGCGACGACCAATTCCTGTAAGGTCGGCGGGGTGCCAGCTTGTCGTTCGCAGCCATGATCAAACCCCGCCAGGTGCCGCCACCGCAGGGCGGCAGCGCCGCCAAGCCCAGCTACGGCCGCATCATCCCCAAGGAGGAGATCGGCGACGACGTGCAAGCCTGGCGGCCGGAAGGTTTTGGCGGCGTGCCGGTGTCGCGGCCACCGATCTCCGCGCCGCCGCCCCCCGAGGCCAAGGCACCGCCACCGCCGCCGCCGCCCGATCCACGCCAGATCCTCGCCACCGTCCGCCAGCAGGGCTACCAGGACGGCCTGCGCGACGGCCAGGCCAGTGCCGAGGCCTTCAAGCAAAGCCACGCCCGCCTCGTTGCCGCGCAGATCGGCGCGCTGGTGCAAGGCTTCGACAACGCGTTTGCCGAGCTGGAGCAGCAGTTCGCCGATGCGCTCACGCGCACCAGCGTGGCGCTGGCCCGCGAGGTGGTGCGCGAGGAACTGCGCCAGCACCCGGGCCACATCGCCCGCGTGGCGCAAGAGGCCGTCGAAACCCTGATGCTCAGCGCCCGCCATGTGCGCATCCGCCTGCACCCGGCTGACCTGCCCTTGGTCGAGGCCGGCGCCGCCGACATCCTCCAGCAGCGCGGTGCCAGTCTGATCGCCGACCCGGGGCTGAGCCGCGGCGGCTGCGTCGTCGAGTCGGACATCGCCAGCGTCGACGCGCAGATCGAGCGCCGCTGGGCCATGGCTGCCGCGCAGCTCGGGCAGCGCGGCAGCTTGGGCGACTGGCACGCCCCCCCAGCGCCTGACACCCTGGTCGAGGACAGCTGATGGATGCCGCCACCCGACAGTCGCGCTGGCAGCAGTTCCTGGCGGATCTGCAGCAGCATGCCGCCGAACCCCTGCCGCTGGAGCCGGCCGGCAAGCTGACCCGCGTCGCCGGCCTGGTGCTGGAGGCCAGCGGGCTGGCCGTGCCGGTCGGCTCGCTCTGCGAGATCCAGTCGCCCGACTTGCGCCCCGGCGAACGCCCGGCACGCGCCGAGGTGGTCGGCTTTTCCGGCGACCGCGCCTTCCTGATGCCGACCGACGAGTTGCACGGGCTGTCCAGCGGCGCCACGGTGCGCGCGCGCTCCACGCCGCCCAGGCCGCCGCGCCTGGGCGAGCCCAGCCACCGCTGGCGTCGGGACGCCGACCGGGGTCTTCACCTGCCCATGGGCGACGGTCTGCTCGGCCGCGTCGTCGACGCCTTCGGCCACCCGCTGGACCGTCGCGGACCGCTGGACCATGTCAGCCGCGAGCCCATGGCGCGCCGCCCCATCAACGCGATGGACCGCGACCCGGTGCGCACGCCGCTGGACACCGGGGTGCGCGCGATCAATGCCTTGCTGACCGTCGGTCGCGGCCAGCGCATCGGCCTGTTCGCCGGCACCGGCGTCGGCAAGTCGGTGCTGCTGGGCATGATGGCCCGCTACACCGCGGCCGATGTGATCGTCGTCGGCCTGATCGGCGAGCGCGGCCGCGAGGTCAAGGAGTTCATCGAGGACATCCTGGAACAGGAAGGCCTGGCGCGTTCGGTGGTCGTCGCCGCGCCGGCCGACGCGCCGCCGCTGGTGCGCATGCAGGGCGCCGCCTACGCGACGGCGATCGCCGAGCACTACCGGGACCGCGGCCAGCATGTGCTGCTCCTGATGGACTCGCTGACCCGCTACGCGCAGGCGCAGCGAGAGATCGCCCTGGCGATCGGCGAGCCGCCGGCCACCAAGGGCTACCCGCCGTCCTGCTTTGCCAAGCTGCCCATGCTGGTCGAGCGCAGCGGCAACGGGCTCGCCGGCGGCGGCTCGATCACCGCCTTCTACACCGTGCTGTCCGAGGGCGACGACCAGCAGGACCCGATCGCCGACGCGGCGCGCGGCATCCTCGACGGCCATTTCGTGCTCAGCCGAGAGTTGGCCGAGGCCGGGCATTACCCGGCGCTCGACGTCGAGCGCTCGATCAGCCGGGTCATGCCGGCAGTCGCACCGGCCATCCACCAGGAGCAGGCACGGCGCTTCCGCCAGCTGATGGCCAAGCTGAGCAAGGCCAGGGACCTGATCCAGCTTGGCGCCTACAGCCCGGGCGCCGACCCGGAACTGGATCTCGCCGTGCGCCTGCAGCCGCAGATGCTGCGCCTGCTGCAGCAGGACATGCATGCACCGGCGACGCTGGCGCAATCGGTGGCCCAGCTGCAGGCGGTGCTCAATGGCTGAGATCCGCACCCTGCAGCTGCTGCTCGACAAGGCCGAGCAGGAGCGCGACGCTGCGCTGCAGGCCCTGCAACAAGCTCAGGCACGCGCCGCCCAGGCGCATGCGCAGGCACGCAGCCTGGGCGACTACCAGCAGCAGTACGACCAGCGCTGGCTGCAGGAGTTCCAGGCGCAAGGCGGGTCGGCGCAGATCCTGCAGTTGCAGCGCCAGTTCGGCGAGCGCCTGGCCGATGCCATTGGCCAGCAAGGCGCTCAGGCCAGCCAGCTCGATGCCCGTGTGCTGCTGGCACGCCAGCAGTTGCAGGACCGCGAGCTGCGGGTCGCTTCGGTGCGCAAGCTGATCGAACGGCGCGAGGCCGAGCAGCTGCTTCGCCAGCACAAGGCCGAGCAGAAGAGCAATGACGAGTTCGCGGCGCGCAGGCGTCCACCCACACTGTGATGCGGAGAATTCCATGAACACCGCCCCTGTCCTCTCGCGCGATCCCGGCCCGGCCGGCCCGGCCGGCCCGATGCGCGCGGCCGACAACGGCAGCAGCGACTTTGCCTCGGTATTCGGCGCGCTCCGCAGCGCCGAACCGCCGCGCCAGATGCAGCCGCCGCGTCAGGCAGAGCCTCCTCGACAGCCTGAGCGGCCAGCGGGGCCGATCCATGAAGCACCACGCGCACCGGCAGCGCCGCCAGACCGCCCGGTCGACCAGAGGCCGATTGCTCAGGCGCCAACCGATCTGCAGGATGCCCCCGAGCCCTCGCTGCCCAAGGAGCCCAAAGAACTGCCCGTCGATGGGATCGAGCCAGAGGCCGACGGCGTGATGGCCATCAAGGTCTCGCCTGTCGACGACGACTCGTCCGCCAGCGATGAGCCCCAGGCTGAGGCAGCTGCGCCGCCAGGCAGTGGCGTCATCAGTCAAGGCATCGTGCTTCCGCTGCACACCAACGATGCTCCCGCACCGGACCTGGAGCCGCCGGACAAGACAGCGATCACCACGAAAGATGCGGGAGACGGCTTCGTCCCGAGGCACGTCGGCGAGGTGGCTTCAGCGAGCGAGGCATCGCCAGCAAGCCAGGCAACTTCAGCGAGCCAGGCAACTCCATTGAGTCAGGCAACTCCAACGAGCCAGGCAACGTCAGCGAGCCAGGCAACGTCAGCGAGCGAGGCATTGCCAGCGAGCAAGGCAACGCCAGAGCGCGAAGCAGCATCAGCGAGCGAAGCAAGGTCAGCGAGCAAGGCAATGCCAGCGAGCGAAACCAAAAGTGCCGCCATGTTTCCGACGGCGGCCGCCTTGAACCCGACGAACAACAAGATGTCCGACCGGTCAGTGGAGGCCGAGTCCAGGGTCGTCAAGCCCAGCGCCAATGTGCTTGCGAGCGACCCGGGGACTGGCACGCCGCCATTGAGCGCTGATGCGCCGGCAGCGCACGCGATCTCCAGTTCGACTCGAGCCAGAGGTGGCGAATCCGAGAACCAACCGAACCTGTTCCCCCAGGTGATGGCCAGCGCACCGCTGCCCAGCTCACCCAGCAGCCCGAGCGCGACGCGAAGCATCACCAACGTTCAAATGCTGCACGCGCCGCATCACCCGGAGTTCGCCGCTGAGCTCGGCGCACGCTTGCTGACCTGGACTCGCCAGGGCGTGCACCAGGCCGAGCTGCGCCTGAACCCGGCCGAGCTCGGTCCGGTTCAGGTCAGCATCCAGCTTCAGGGGCAGCAAGCCCAGATCGGCTTCGTCGCCGACGTGGCGGCGACCCGTGACGCGCTGCAGGCCTCGCTGCCTCAGTTGGCCGCCGCACTGGCTCGTGAAGGTCTGCAGCTGAGTGGCGGCAGCGTGCAGTCGCAGACCCAGCAGCAAGCCCAGCAGCAATCTCAGCAGCAAGCTCAGGGCCGCGAGCAAGCGCCGGGCGGCGATGGCGTTGCGCTGGCCTCACGGGGGCCGGTCGCCACGCCACCACCCGGCGCGCCGGCAGCGATCTCCCGCAGCCAGCGCCTGCTCGATCTTTACGCCTGATTTCCGGCACAGATCCGCTGATGCAGCCCGTCCTCAGCGCCCAATAATCGGCAGGTAGACAAGGAGTCCGCATGGCCACCGCCGCGCCTGACGCAGCACCCGCCGCCGCTGGCGGCAAGAAAAAGCTGATCATGATCCTCGGCGGCGTGCTGCTGCTCGTGGTGGTGCTGGCCGTGGTGGCGGTGATGTTGTTGCGCAAGCCCGCCGACAATGATGCCGAGCAGGACGAGTACGGCGAAGACGCACCGGCGGTCCAGGTCGCGACGCCCAAGCCGGGCACGCCACCCGTCTACCTGCCCATCGATCCCTTCACCGTCAACCTGGCGGACCGGGACGTCGATCGCTATGCGCAAGTCGGCGTGACGCTGGAGGTCGTGGACCAGAAGACCGCCGACCTGCTGAAGAACTACATGCCGGCGATTCGCTCCGGCGTGCTGATGGTGCTGTCGCACAAGACCGCCTCCGAACTGCTGAGCAAGGAAGGCAAGGAGAGGCTGCAGCAGGAAATCCTTGCCGAGGCGGTTCGCCCCTTGGGATTCGAGGTCGAGTTGGATGAGGCCGAGGAGAGCGAGGCGCCGCGTAAGAAGCGGCGCAAGAGTCGAGCCCAGGTCTATCCCGTGACCAACGTGCTGTTCGCGCAGTTCATCGTGCAGTGATGGCCCACCCCCGAAGCGCTTCTCGCCTCCCCCTCAAGGGGGCACCCCGAGTGGCCCGGCAAAGCCGGTTCCACCGGGGTCGCTTGACGCGACCAGCGTCAGGTGCGCTGATCAGGCTTGATCTCGCGTCGGAGGTCTTTGCATGAACCAACAGATTCTTTCGCAAGACGAAGTCGATGCACTGCTGCAGGGCATCACCGGCGAGAGCCAGAAGCTGGAGGCCGAAGAAGTCCAGGAAGGCGGCATCCGCGAGTACAACCTCGCCAGCCAGGAACGCATCGTGCGTGGGCGCATGCCCACGATGGAGATCATCAACGAGCGTTTCGCGCGCAACATCCGCGTCGGCCTGTTCAACTTCATCCGCAAGAGCCCGGAAGTCGCGATCGGCGGCATCAAGGTACAGAAGTACAGCCACTTCCTGCGCGAGATCGTCGTGCCGACGAACTTCAACATCATGCAGGTCAAGCCGCTGCGCGGCAACGGCCTGATCGTCTGCGATCCGACCCTGGTCTTTGCCGTCATCGACGCGCTCTACGGCGGCATGGGCAAGTTCCACGCGCGCATCGAAGGTCGGGATTTCTCGCCGACCGAGCAGCGCGTGATCTTCCGCCTCGTCGAGGTCATCTGCGCCGAGTACCACAAGGCCTGGAAGGGCATCTACCCGCTGGAGCTGGAGTACACGCGCTCGGAGATGCAGCCGCAGTTCGCGACCATCGCCACGCCCAGCGAGATCGTCGTCAGCTCCAGCTTCACGCTGGAGGTTGGCGAGACCACCGGCACGATCTACTTCTGCATTCCCTACTCGACGCTGGAGCCGATCCGCGATGTGCTCTACAGCACCACGCAAGGCGACAGCTCCGAGCCCGACCGCCGCTGGGTCAATCTGCTGAAGACGCAGATCCAGGCCGCCGAGGTCGAGTTGGTGGCCGAGCTGGGCACCGCGCCGGCGACCATCGAACAGCTGCTGGCCTTCCAGCCGGGCGACTTCATCGAGCTCGACCTGGAGGCGCTGATCAAGGCCAAGGTCGACGGTGTGCCGGTGTTCAGCTGTCATTACGGCACCAGCAACAACAAGTACGCGATCAAGATTCAAGAGATGCTGACCGGGGCCGACCAGTCCTGGCTGGGAGCACGCCATGGCACCTGACGACGACGATTTCGCCTCCCCGGCCGCCGGGGGCGGCGGCGACGACCAGGACGCACTGGCCGCCGAATGGGCGGCGGCGCTGGCCGAAAGCTCGGGCGGCGGTTCAGCGGTGGCCGAGGAAGTCGCCGCACCGACCGAACAGGTCGCCCCGGCCTCGTTCAGCGCCTTCGCGCCGACCTCGCTGCCGAGCACGGCCAACGACATCAACATGATCCTGGACATCCCCGTCCAGCTCACCGTCGAACTCGGCCGCACGCGCATCCCGATCAAGAACATCCTGCAGCTGGCCCAGGGCTCGGTGGTCGAGCTCGACGCCTTGGCCGGCGAGCCCATGGATGTGCTGGTCAACGGCTACCTGATCGCCCAGGGCGAGGTGGTGGTAGTCAACGACAAGTTCGGCATCCGCCTGACCGACATCGTCACGCCCTCCGAGCGCATGCGCCGGCTGTCCAAGGGGCAGTGAACACCAAGCGCTGAACAGCGGGGGCATTCGCCCCCTTTTCGCGCTCAAGTCGCCTGTGGCGGCGCCGAACAATGGCCGCCATGTCCTCCTGGCTTCCGCTGTTCTGGTTCCTGGCCGTGCTGGCGCTGATTCCGCTGGCACTCTGGCTGCTCAAGCGATCGCCGCTGCGCGGCACGCTGCAGCAGTTGCAGGGCCACAGGGTGGTCGGCAACCAGTACCTCGGCCCGGGCCAGCGTCTGCTGACGGTCGAGGTCGGCGAGGGCGAGGGCCGGCGCTGGCTGCTGCTCGGCGCCACCGCCCATCACATCAATCTGATCGCCGAACTGCCAGCGGCGCCCGCGACCCCGGTCGCCACCCCCAGCTTCGCGCAGTTGCTGCGTGGCAAGGCAGCGCCATGAAGCGCGCCCTTGCGCTGCTGATGCTGGTCCTGACCGGCGGTGCGCTCGCCCAGACCCAGGCGCCGGCGGCCAGCCTGCCCTTGCTCGTCGGCCCGGGCGGCTACTCGGTGCCGATCCAGACCCTGCTGTTCTTCACCGCGCTGGGCTTTCTGCCCGCCGTGGTGCTGATGATGACCGGCTTCACGCGCATCGTCATCGTGCTGTCGCTGATGCGCCAGGCCCTGGGCACGCAGGCGGCGCCGCCCAACCAGGTGATCATCGGTCTGTCGCTGTTCCTGACCTTCTTCGTCATGAGCCCGACGCTGGACAAGGTCTACGCCGACGCCTGGCAGCCCTATTCCGCCGGCCAACTCAGCTTCGAGCAGGCGCTCGACAAGGCCCAGGTGCCGATGCGCGCCTTCATGCTCAAGCAGACCCGGCAGAGCGACCTGGCCTTGTTCAGCCGCCTGGGCAAGGTCGACCCCGCGATCAAACCCGAGGACGTGCCCTTCAAGGTGCTGGTGCCGGCCTTCGTGACCAGCGAGCTGAAGACCGCGTTCCAGATCGGCTTCATGATCTTCATCCCCTTCCTGGTCATCGACATGATCGTCGCCAGCGTCTTGATGAGCCTGGGGATGATGATGCTGTCGCCGGTGCTCGTCGCCCTGCCCTTCAAGCTGATGCTCTTCGTGCTGGCCGACGGCTGGAACCTGCTCATCGGCAGCCTCGCTGCCTCCTTCGCAATTTAGCCATGGACAGCCAAGCCGTCTTCACGCTCGGCCAGCAGGCGCTCTTGATGCTGCTGATGATCGCCGCGCCCATCCTGTTCTCGGTGCTGGTCGTCGGCGTCATCGTCTCGGTGCTGCAGGCGGCGACGCAGATCAACGAGGCGACGCTGTCCTTCGTGCCCAAGATCCTCGCGGCGATGGCGGTGCTGGCCATTGCGGGACCTTGGATGATCACCACGCTGGTGGAGTACATCCAGCGGGTGCTGCAGGCCATCCCCGGCGCGGTGGGCTGAAAGCGGCCGCATGATCGGCATCAGCGAGCAGCAGCTGCTGGAGTGGCTGAACCCCATCCTCTGGCCCTTCCTGCGCTGCCTGGCGCTGTTCGCCGGCATGCCGCTGTTCAGCCAGCGCAACCTGCCCATGCCGGTGCGCATCGGACTGGCCTTGTTCTTCGCCGTCGCCGCGCAGGCATCGCTGCCCGCCATCCCGCCGCTGCCGCTGGACACGCCCGGGCTGATGCTGCTGCTTGTCGCCCAGCAATTGCTGATCGGCCTGGCGATGGGCTTCGCCGTGCGCCTGGCCTTCGCCGCGCTGGAGTTCGCCGGCGAGCTGGTCGGCCTGCAGATGGGCCTGAACTTCGCCGGCTTCTTCGACCCGGCCACCGGCAGCCAGGGCACGGCCACGGCGCGCTTCTTCGGCACCCTGGTGGCCTTTCTCTTCGTCGCCAGCAACGGGCATCTGCTGCTCATCGAGGCCTTGGCGCAAAGCTTTCAGCGCTTCCCCGTCGGCCCCGAACCCTTCGCCTTCCTGACCGCCGCCCAGCCCCAGGTCTGGGGTGCGGAGATCTTCCGCACCGGCTTCTGGGTCGCGCTGCCGCTGATGCTGCTGCTGCTCTTCGTCAACATGTCGCTGGGCCTGGTATCGCGCGTGGCGCCGCAGCTCAATGTCTTTGCGGTCGGCTTTCCGCTCACCGTCAGCCTGGGCCTGGTCGGCCTGCTCGCCACCCTGCCGCTGATGCAAACGCCGATGGAGGCGGTGCTGATGCGGATGATGGCCGGCTTTACCTGACCTCGCGCGCCAGCTTCAGCACCGGCGGCGCCAGTTGCAGACCGCGGCGCCTGGCCTCGCCATGATCGACGGCGAAGGCCATGCCCTGGGGCTCGCTGAGCAGCGCGATGGTCACGCCGGCGCGCCAGGCCTCGGGGCTGGTGCCCATCACGAGGATGGCGGCGTCGCCGATCTCGTCAATCCAGCGCCGCAAGGTGGCAGCGTCGCCATGGCCGAGCAGCAGCACCCGGCATTGCGCCGCCACGGCATCGCGCGGCGTCGTCACGGTGCGCACCTGCAACTGCGCGTCGCCGATCGACCGCAAGTCCAGGGCCTGCAGCGCCGCCATCCCACGGGCCAGACCGGCCAGGCAGAGCGGCAAGCGACCGGCCTGCGGCGGCGTCGGCCATTGTGTGTACTGCGTCAGGCGCAGCACGAAAGCGGCACGCAGGCGATCCTCATCGCTCAGGCCCTGCACCGGCCCGGCCAGCAACAGCGGCAGGAGCAGGGCCAGGGAGCGCCGTCTCAGGGCCGCCACTGCAAGCCTCCATGCCAGGACTGTCCCTGGCGCAGCAGGGTCAGGTCGCTGGCGCTGGTCGACAGCGGCTCGACCCAGCGCCGTCCGCCCAGGTTCTGCACGCCGACAAACAGATCCAGCTTGGGCGACGGCGACCAGAGCAGCTGCAGGTGGTTGACGGCGAAGCCGGGCAGATCCGCCACGTCCGCGCCGTCGCCACGCCGGCGGGACTGCGCGAAACCATGCAGGCTCAGGCGCAGCGCATCGCTGAACAAGGGCGCGCTGAGCTGCCACTTGGCCTGCAGCCGCGGCGCGAAGTTGGGACGCTGGCCGTCGACGGAGCGCAAGCGCAGCAGGCTGGTCGACAGCTGCAACTGCCAGCCGCCCGGCCAGCGGGCCTCGGCACCGAGGTCCAGGCCACGCAGGCGCTGCGACGGCTCGCTGCCGAAGCGACCTTCGTCGTCGGAACCGACAGGCCGCGACAGCCGCATCAGATAGGCCGAGGCGCGCAGCCGCCAGACCGCGCCGATGGCGTGCTCGCCGGCCAATTCCAAGGCCTCCACCGACTCGGCGGCAGGCGGCGGGCTGTCGAACAGCTTGTTGGTCTCGCGCTCGAAACGGTTGGCGCCGCGGAACGCGCGGCCGGCCAGCAGCTTCAGGTTGCTGCCGGTCTGCGGCGACCAGGTCCAGGCCAGGCGTGGGCTCCAGCGCGCGCCGTCGCCCTGCGCCGCGTCGCGACGCAGGCCCAGCACCAGGCGCTGTCGCTCGCTCAAACGCCATTCGTCCTGGATGAAGAGGCCGAGCCGTCGACCGTCGTGCCGCTCCTCATAGCGCTCATAGCCGACATAGTCGTAGCGGAATCGCTGCAGCGCGTCGCGCTGCCACTCCAGACCGGCAAGCAGGTAGTGCGCATCGCCCCAGGCCCTGCCCAGCCTGACCTCCCCGATCAACCAACGGCCCAAGGCCTCGAAGCGGTCATCGCCGCGCTGACCGTCCTCGTCGACAAAGGGGCTGTCGAAGCGGTAGCGCTGCTGCATCAGGCTGAGCGCCAGCGTGGCGTCCCAGCCCGACCAGCGCCCTTCCCAGCTGCCTTGCAGATTGCGCACAAAGGTTTCGTCGCGGGCCTGGTCGAAGGCATCCAACTCGGCCACGTAGCCGGCCATGCCGCGGATCCGGTCGCTGAGCAAGGCGCGCAGCTGCCAGCCGCCGCGCCGGTAGCTCAGCAGGCCCCGGCGCGCTCGATCCCATTCGAAGGGACGGGTCTCGAGGTCGAACTCCTGCAACTGCTCGTAGGTCGGCGCCAATGCTGGCCAGTTCACGAAGCTGTAGGCGGCCAGCCATTCGCCGCCGCCTTCGTCGCGATGACCCAGGCTCAGCCGGCCCTCATGGCGGCCGCGCGGCGACAGCACCGCATGGAGTTGAGGTCCGGCCAGGCGATCGGCGCGCTGCGTGACCACATTGACGACGCCCAGCAAGGCATTGCCGCCATAGAGGGCGGAGCCTGGGCCTGGGCTGAACTCGACGCGCTCGACCAGGCTCATGTCGACCGGGAAATCGAGGTCGATCTGACCGGCGTCGTAGATGTTGTCGTTCAGGCGCACGCCGTCGAGCAGGAACAGCACGCGGCCGTTGAAGTCGCCGGGGCCGAAGCCGCGCACGGTGACGCGAACGAACTCGCCCTCGTCGCGCGCATGCATGCCCGGGAAGCGCCGCAGCACGTCGCTGAGCGTGCGCAGGCCCAGGCGCTGGATGTCCTGGCGGCTGACGACATGCACGACGGCAGGCGCCAGGTCGGCACTCTGGCTGAGCCGCGACGCCGTGCTGACCGCCAGCTCGGCACTGCCCTGGCGCAACTCGGTCCGCAGCAGCTCCTCCAGGCTGGGTTCGTCGGCGGCCTGGGCGGCGGCCAGTGACAGACAGAGCCAGGAACCGATCAGGCCGGCGATGGCCCGTCGCTCAATCGTCCTGCGGGAGGCGCTCAAGTTCCGGAGCGCAGCGGTAGGTGTTCTTGCCAGCACGCTTGGCAGCGTACATGGCGTGATCGGCGGCGACCAGCAAGGATTGCGCATCCAGGCCGTGATCCGGGCTGAATGCCATGCCGATCGACGCGCCAACCGGCAAACTGTTGCCTTGAAGCCGCATCGGTTCGCGCACCGCGGCAATCAGGCGCTCGGCCAGCTGCATCACCTGCACCGGGTCCTGCACCTCGGGCACCAGCAGCGCGAACTCGTCGCCACCCAGGCGGCACAGCGTGTCGTGTGCGCGCAGCACGCGCCCCATGCGCGCCGCGACCTCGACCAGCACCTCGTCGCCGACGGCATGACCATGCTGGTCGTTGACCGCCTTGAAACCATCGAGGTCGATGAACAGCAGCGCGAGGCGTTGGCGGGCCATCTGCACCTCGACGAGCTGGCGCTCCAGCTCGATCTCGAAGGACAGGCGGTTGGGCAGGCCGGTCAGCTGGTCGCGGTGGGCCAGCTGGCGCATCTGCTTGCCGGCCCGCTGCTCCTGCTGCAACTGCTCATGGAGGTCGGCGTGCCAAACCTCGATGCGCCGCATCATGTCGTTGAAGCGCATGGCCAGGCGGCCGACCTCGTCGCGCCGCACCACCGGCGCGCGCAAGCGGTAGTCCTGGGTGGCGGCGACATGCTCGGCCAGGCGGCTCAGCGCGACCAGCGGGCGCAGCGCCCGGCGCTGCCACCAGCTGAGCAGCCAGCCGGCACCGCCCAGCGCCAGCATCAACACCATGGCGGCGCCCAGGGCCAAGCGCAGCAAGGTCGCGTTGACGCTGGCAAAACTCTCCCGCCAAAGCAGCCAGCCCACGACCTCGCCCTTCAGCATCACCGGCCGCTGCAGCAGCAGCGAGTCGGCACTGACCTGAGTCAGCAAGCTGCCACCCCGCCAGGGTCGGGCCACCGCCTTGGCGGCCCGCCATTGCGCGAAGGCGCGATCGCCGGGCGCCCAGACCTGCAGCTCCAGCAGGTCGTCGCGCCGGTCGAAACCCTGCAGCAACTGCTCGGCGGCCTGCACGTCCTGGAAAGCCAGCGTGGGCGCCAGGTTCTCGGCCAGCAACAGGGCGGCCTGCTCGGCCGTGCGCAGCTGCTGATCGCGCAGCACGTCGCGGCTGAGCAGCAGCATGGCCAGCATGCTCAGCAGGAGGCTGAGCCCCAGCACGGTCAGGCCCAGCCAGGTCAGCCGCCGCGCCAGCGAACTGCTGCGCATCGCCCCGGCTACCGCCTCGCCGCTGAGCCTCACGTCCAGGGTGCTGGGCCAGGCCGAGTGGCGCTGGCTGTTGTTGTCGTCCATCGCCCTCAGCCCTCGACGAGGCCGTTGCGGATCGCGTAGACGGTCAGCTCGGAGTTGTTGGACAGGCCGAGCTTCTCCAGCACGCGGGCGCGGTAGACCGAGACCGTCTTCGGGCTCAGCAGCAACTCCTCGGCGATATCGGACAGCCGACGACCCGAGGCGATCAGCACCAGGGTCTGCAACTCGCGGTCGGACAGCTTCTGGTGCGCCTGCTCGGGCGCCGGTGTGGTGAGGTTCTCGACCAGCATCTGCGCGATCTGCGGCGTCACGTACTTGCGCCCCTGGCCGACCATGCGCACGGCGGCCACCAACTCCGCCGGGTCACCGCCCTTGTTCACATAGCCGAAGGCGCCCGCGCGCAGGCAGCGGATCGCGTACTGCTCCTCGGGGTACATCGACACCACCAGGGTGCGGATCGCGTCGCCCTGCTCCTTGAGCACATGCAGCACATCAAGGCCGGAGCGGCCGGGCAGGTTGATGTCCAGCACCAGCACGTCGGCACTCTGGCTGCCCCGCAACCACTCGCGCAAGCTGGGGTAGTCGCCGACCTCGCCGACCACCTCGATGCCGCCGGCATCGACCAGGGTGTCGCGAATGCCACGGCGGATCAGCGCATGGTCATCGCATAGCAGCGCGCGGATCATGCCGTCACCCCCTGTGCGATGTCCTGTCCCAGGCTCTGCTCCTCCCACCAGGTCGGTTCGCCCATGTCGCTGGCGCGCTCGGAGGGCGCATCCAGCGGCAGGCTGAGCGCCAGCAAGGTCCCCTGCCCCGGCCGGCTGCTGACGTCGACCCAGCCGCCACAGTTCTCGGCGCGTTCGCGCAGGCCGCGCAGGCCGAAGCGCTGCGGCTGTTCCAGCGCCTCGGGCGCCAGGCCCCGACCATCGTCCTCGACCTCGACGCCGAGCACGCCCGACGCCCACTGCAACTCGATGCGCACGCGCTTGGCCTGCGCATGCTTGCTGACGTTGTGCAGGGCCTCCTGCACGAAGCGGTAGGCGACCAGCAGCAAGGCCGGCGCCAGCGGCGGCGCCTCCGGCGGGTGGGAGAACTCGATCGCCACCCCCTCGTGGCTGCGCTCGAAGCGCTGCAACAGCCATTGCAGCGCCGGCACCAGGCCCTCTTCCAGGATGGGTGGGCGCAGATTCAACATCAGGCGTCGGCAGGCCTCGATGGCGCCGTCCAGCGTCGCCATGGCCTGCTGGCCGCGCATCGTCAAGGCCTCGCTGCCGGCATGGCGCTGCAGCCACGCCAGGTCGAACTTCAGCGCCGTCAGCGCGCTGCCAACGTCGTCATGCAGCTCCCGGGACAGCTGGGCGCGCTCGGCCTCGATGCGCTGCTGCAGATGCCCGGCCAACGCCGCGAGCTGCTCGCGTGAACGTTGCAAGGCCAGCAGCGCGCCTTCCCGCTGGCGCTGCGCCTCGGCCGACTTCAGCGCCTGCTCCAGTGCCGGCGCCAACCTGGCCAGCCGCCCCTTGAGCAGGTAGTCGGAGGCTCCGGCCCGCATCGCCTGCACCGCGATGTCCTCGCCGATCTCGCCGGAGACGAGCAGAAACGGCAGGCGGGTGTCGCGCTCACGCAACCGCGCCAGCAACTCCAGGCCACTGGCGCCAGGCAGGTTGTGGTCGCAGATCACCGCGTCCCAGTGCCCGCTCAGGGCGGCCAGGAACTCGGCCTCGCTTTCCACCCGGGTCCATTCGACGCTCAGCCCGGCCTGCGCCAGCTGGGCCCGCACCAGCTCATGGTCGAACTCCGAATCTTCGACATGCAGCAGGCGCAACGCAGCGCGGGTTTCGACGGCAACCGGGGACATGCCGGGAAGTATGCCGCGCGCCCTCACCCTGGCTGGACGAGGGTCGACGGGATTACCCTAGCGCCCGCGCCAAGCCGTGCAAAGCTGCCCGGGTGTTAGGCTAAACGCCAGCCCAAGGCAGCGGGCGGCTGCGGTGCAATCGTGCAATAGTCACCTGGAGCCGGCCCAAGCCCGGCCATCCACCGACCGGAGTCCGCATGCAAGACGCGCCGCTGCCCGACCCGAGCGCAGCCGATCCGCCCGACCAGGGCCTGCCCAGCGACGAGGCGGCCAGCTTCACCCTGCTCGCCGCGGCCGAGGTGCAGGATCACCTGATGTCGGTGACCAACGACCTGGAACGGCTGCAGCGCCTGCTCGACGACGCCGGTGAAACCCTGTCCACGCATTTCTTTGCCGCTTCGGCGAAGCTGCAGGACATGGCCGCCAAGCTGGAGCAGGGGCAGCAACTGCCGCCCGGTGCGCTGGGCGATGTGCTCGACCATGTGACGCAGGCCATCATCGCGTTGCAATTCCAGGACATGTCCACGCAACTTATTGCGCACACCAGCCTGCGTCTGCGCGCCAGTGCCGACATCCTGGCGCGCGACACCTTCGGCGACGACGAAGATGGCGCCGCTGCCGTCATCGAGGCGCCGCTGCGCCCCAATCCCGTGACCCAAGACGAAGTCGATGCCGGCTCCGTCGAACTTTTCTGATCCCGGAGCCTTACTCATGCATTCCATCCTCGCGGTCGACGACTCGGCATCGATGCGCCAAATGGTCGCCTTCACGCTGAAGAACGCCGGCTTCAACGTCGTCGAGGCAGTCGACGGCCAGGACGCCTGGGAAAAAGCCACGCAGCGCGACTTCGACCTCGTGCTGACCGACCAGAACATGCCGCGCATGGACGGCATCAGCCTCGTGAAGAAGCTGCGCGAGAGCCCGAAGTTCAAGACCACGCCCATCCTCATCCTGACCACCGAGTCCAGTGATGCGATGAAGCAGGCCGGCCGCGCCGCCGGCGCCACGGGCTGGCTGGTCAAGCCCTTCGATCCGGCCAAGCTGATCGAGGTGATCGGCAAGGTCATCCGCTAAGGGAGAAAACCATGGGTGAGATGACCAACGAAGGCAGCAACCTCGGCGCGGGCATCGACCTCAGCCAGTTCTATCAGGTCTTCTTCGAGGAGGCCGGCGAGAACCTCGACAACATGGAGCAGCTGCTGCTCAATGTGAACGTCGACGCCGCCGACGACGAGGAGCTCAACGCGATCTTCCGCTGCGCGCATTCGATCAAGGGCGGTGCGGCGACCTTCGGCTTCGCCGACGTCGCCGAGCTCACCCACATCATGGAGACCCTGCTCGACAAGCTGCGCCGCCACGAGCTGCAGCCGACGACGCAGATGATCGACATCCTGCTGCAGGCCGGCGACGCGCTGAAGGGCCTGCTGGCCCGCCACGCCGGCACCAGCACCGCCGCGGTCGAGAGCGAGGGCCTGGTGGCCGGCATCCGCACCCTGGTCGAGGGCGGCAAGCTCGAAGGCGCACCGGCGCCGGCGCCCAAGGCGAGCGCCCCGCCGCCGGCCGCCGCCAAGGCCGGCGGGGCGGCTGCGGTGCCGCTGAGCACCAAGGTCCGCGAGCTGGAGCTGCTGGTCGGTCCGCTGGACAACCCGTCGCAGGCCGACAACCTGGTCGAGCTGTTCAAGGAGATCACCGACCTGGGCACGATCGAAAGCCTGGACGGCGGTCAGGCCGCCGACGGCATGCGCCGCTTCAAGATCGTCACCGGCTCCAGCGACAACGACCTGCTGGACCTGTTCACCTTCCACGTCGCGCGCGAGCAGGTCAAGCTGGTGCCCTTCGGCGTCGGCTACGGCTTCCACGAGGGCGCGCCCGGCGCGCCGCCGGCCGAACCCAAGCAGGAGCCGGGCTACGGCTTCTTCGACGACGCGCCCGGTTCGCCGGTGCAAAGCGCCGCGTCGACTCCGGCCGCCGAGCCGGCCCCGGCACCCGCGGCCAGCGCCGTGGTGCCGACCGCCAAGCCGGCCGCAGCCGCTGCCGCGCCCAAGCCGGCCGCCGCCGGCGACCAGAGCACCCTGCGCGTGTCGATCGAGAAGGTCGACCAGCTGATCAACCTGGTGGGCGAACTGGTCATCACCCAGGCCATGCTGGCGCAGAACAGCCGCAACGTGGACCCCGGGCTCTACCAGCAACTGACCTCGGGCCTCGCCGACCTGGAGCGCAACACCCGCGACCTGCAGGAAGCGGTGATGTCGATCCGCATGATTCCGATGTCGGTGGTCTTCAACCGCTTCCCGCGCATGCTGCGCGACCTCGCCGCCAAGCTGGGCAAGAAGGTCGAGCTGGTCACGCAGGGCGAGGCCACCGAACTGGACAAGGGCCTGGTCGAGAAGATCACCGACCCGCTGACCCATCTGGTGCGCAACAGCTGCGACCATGGCATCGAGCTGCCGGCCGACCGCCTGGCCAAGGGCAAGCCCGAGCAGGGCACGATCACCCTGGTGGCCAGCCACCAGGGCGGCTCCATCGTCATCGAGGTGCGCGACGACGGGCGCGGTCTGAACCGCCAGAAGCTGATCAGCAAGGCGCAGGAAAAAGGCATCCCGGCCGACGAGAGCATGAGCGACGCCGACGTCTGGAACCTGATCTTCGCGCCCGGCTTCTCGACCGCCGACCAGGTCACCGACGTCTCCGGCCGCGGCGTCGGCATGGACGTCGTGAAGAAGAACATCACCTCCCTGGGTGGCCATGTCGAGATCGACTCGGCCGAGGGCTATGGCATGAAGGTCTCGGTGCGCCTGCCGCTGACCCTGGCCATCATGGACGGCATGAGCGTGGGCGTCGGTGACGAGGTCTACATCCTGCCGCTGAACTCGGTGGTCGAGAGCTTCCAGGTCAAGGACGACACCGTGAAGACGGTCGCCGGCTCGGGCCGCGTCGTCGAGGTGCGCGGCGAATTCATGCCGGTCATCGAGCTGGAAAAAGTCTTCGAGGTGCCGCGCTTCGACTTCGAGCATGTGTCGACCATCATGGTCGTCGTCGAGGCCGAAGGCGGCCGCGTCGCGCTGCTCGTCGACGAGTTGCTCGGCCAGCAGCAGGTCGTGGTGAAGAACCTGGAGTCGAATTACCGCAAGGTCAACGATGTGTCGGGCGCCACCATCATGGGCGACGGCCGCGTCGCGCTGATCCTGGACATCGGCAGCCTGGTCCGCAAGTCGCGTCATTAAGCGAAGGAAAACAAGATGGAACTCGTCGTCTCGCAACGCGCCCAGGCCGCCAACGCCGGCGAATACCTGACCTTCCGCCTCGGCACCGAGGAATACGGCATCGACATCCTGAAGGTGCAGGAGATCCGTTCCTACGAGGCGCCGACGCGCATCGCCAACGCGCCCGAGTTCATCAAGGGCGTGGTCAATCTGCGTGGCGTCATCGTGCCCATCGTCGACCTGCGCGTGAAGCTGCGCTGCCCCAGCGCCGAGGTCAACAGCTTCACCGTGGTCATCGTGCTGAACGTGAAGAACCGCGTCGTCGGCGCGGTGGTCGACTCGGTGTCGGACGTGCTGGAACTGAACAAGGATCAGATCAAGCCGGCGCCCGAGATGAGCACCTCGACGGTCGACACCAACTACATCACCGGCATCGCCACGGTCAACGAGCGCATGTTGATCCTGATGGACATCGAAGGCCTGATGAGCAGCGCCGACATGGGCTTGATTGCTGCCGTAGCGGCCTGAGCCTGCGCTTCCTCTCGAAGGCCCGCCTCCCGGCGGGCCTTCGCATTTCTACTCGGCGCTGGCTTCGCGCAGGGTCTGTACGACGGGGCGGGTGAGCACGCCGCGCAGGCCCCACCAGCCGGCCGCCCAGGCCAGCAAGGCGCCGCCCAGCAACACGCCCAGCGGCACCCAGGGCTGCGGCGTCCAGCTGAACTGGAAGACCTCGCGGGCCAGCAAGGCGCCGATGCCCAGCGCCAGCAGGCCGGCGAGCAGCCCGGCCAGGCCGCCGAGCAGCAGCAGCTCGGCACGCTGCACCCGGGCCAGCAGGCCGGAGTCGGCGCCGATCGCCCGCCACACCGCGGCCTCGCGCATGCGCGCCTCGCGGGTCGCCGTCATCGCGCCGATCAGCACCACCAGGCCGGCCGCCAGCGTGAACGAGAACAACAGCTGCACCGCCTGGCTGACCTGGTTCAGCACGCCCTGCACCTGCGCGATCTGCGCGCTGACGTCGACCAGGGTGGCATTCGGGAAGCTGGCCGCCAGGCGCCGGTCCAGCTGCGCGGCCGCGCCCTCGGGCTTGGGCGCGCGGTAGGTGGCGATCCAGGTCGACGGCACCTCGGGCATCTGCGCGCGCTGGAAGATGACGAAGAAGTTCACCCGCATCGACGACCAGTCGACGGCGCGCAAATGCGCGACCTTGGCGCTGATCACCGTGCCGGCGACGTCGAAGCCCAGCTCGTCGCCGAGCTTGAGCCCCAGCTCCTCGGCCAGGCCCTGCTCGACGCTGAGCCCGCTGCTCGCCGCCGTCCAGCTGCCACCGCGGTCCTGGTTGTGCGTCGGGCTGGCGGCGCCGTGGCTGAGGTTGAACTCGCGCTCGACCAGGCGCTGCGCGCGGCCGGTGGCGAACTTGATCTCGGTGACCGGCTGACCGTTCAAGCTCACCAGGCGACCGCGGAACATCGGATGCCAGTCCAGCGGTTCGCTACCCGCCTCCCGGAGCAAGCGCTGGAACTCGTCGCCCTGGTCGGGCAGCAGGTTGACGACGAATCGATCCGGGCCGCGGTCCGGGGTGGCAACGCGCCAGCTGTCCATCAGGTCGGTGCGCACCAGGGTCAGCAGGGCCAGGGCCAGCAGACCCAGGCCCAACGCCGCCACCTGGGCGGCGGCCAGGCCGGGGCGCGACCCCAGCTGCCGGGCCGCCAGCCGCAACCAGATCGGCCCGCGGCCGACCAGCCTGGGCAGCAGCAGCACGACCCCCCAGGCCAGACCGACCAGCAGCAGGCCAGCCAACACGAAACCGCCGAGCGTCAGCAAGCCCAGCGTGAGGTCGCGAGCCACGGCCATCAGCAGCACGCCGGCGCCGCCAGCGCCGGCGATCAGCGCCAGCCAGGCGCCGCGCCCGGTCGGCTCGGCGTCGCGGCGCAGCACGCGCAGCGGCGGCACCTTGGCCAGGCGCAACACCGGCGGCAGGCCAAAGGCAACGAGCAGGCTCAGGCCCAGGCCCAGGCCCAGGCCATAGGGCAAGGGACCGGCGGCCGGCAGCTCGACGGCGAGCAGGCCGGCCAACAGGCTGAGCAACAGCGCATGCAGGGCATAGCCGGCCAGCAAACCCAGCAGGCTGGCGCCCAGACCGGCGAGCAGGAACTCGGCCGCATAGACGGCGCCGACGCGGCCGCTGCGCTGACCGAGCACGCGCAGCATCGCCGTCTCGTCGACATGGCGGACGGCGAAGTCGCGCGCCGCCAGCGCCACCGCCACCGAGCTCAGCAAGGCGGCGAGCAGGGCCACCAGGCTGAGGAAGCGTTCGCCGCGCTCCAGGGTCTGGCGCAACTCCGGCCGGCCGCTTTGCAGGGTTTCCAGGCGGGCGCCGCGCCACTCGCCCTTGGCCAGATGGGCCTTCAGCTCGGTGCTCAGGGTCTGCAGCGCGGCGTTCTGCGCCGCATTGCTGACGCGGCTGGCCACCGCCAGCCGGTAGCCGACGCGGCTGGCCGGCTGGATCAGCCCGGTGGCCTCCAGGTCGGCGATGTTCAGCATCACGCGGGGCGCGAAGGCGAGGAAGCCGGCACCGCGGTCGGGCTCGGTCTGGATCAGGCCGGCCACGCGCAGCTGCAGCTCGCCGACGCCGATGCGCTCGCCCGTCTGCACGCCCAGGCTGTCGATGACCTGCTGGTCGGCCCAGACCGTGCCCGGCTCGGGTGCGCCGACCAGGCGACCGTCGGTCAGCAGGACCTTGCCCCGCAGCGGGTAGGCGGCGTCGACCGCCTTGATGCTGACCAAGCGCGTCGGCGCGCCGTCGGCGCCCTGCTCGCGACCGCGCACCATGCTCGGAAAGGCCGCGCTATGGCTTTGCTGCAGGCCGAGCGCGGCGACGCGCCGCTTCCAGTCGTCGCTGGCCGGCCGGTCGGCGGCCACCACCAGGTCGCCGCCGATCAGCTGCGCCGCGTCGCGGGACAGGCCGCGCTCCAGGCGATCGCCCAGCAAGGCCACGGCACTGACGGCGGCCACGGCCAGCGCCACGCCGACGATGAGCAGGCGCAGCTCGCCGGCGCGGGCGTCGCGCCACAGGCGCAGCAGGACTTGGCGCCAGAAGGGAGGTGAGGAGCTCATGCAAGAAACCGGCAACGCGACGATGACCGCATTGTGCGAGTCGGCGGCCGTCCTTTCAGCGCCAGGGCTGATCGGGCTCCAGCCCGGCATAGGCCGAATGGCTGAAGCGCAGCACGTCGGCACCGCCGTCGCGCACCCAGGCGGCCAGCGACGCGGCCGGCTGCGGGTGGGCGATCAGGAAGCCCTGCAACTCGTCGCAGCCCAAGCCGGCCAGCACAATGGCCTGGGGCTCGTTCTCCACCCCCTCGGCGACCACGCGCAGCCCCAGCGCATGGGCCAGCCGGATGACCGCCTCGACGATGGCCTGGGCGTCGGCGCTGGTCTCCAGGTCCTGCACGAAGCTGCGGTCGATCTTCAGCTGGCCGACCGGCAGGCGGCGCAGATAGGCCAGGCTGCTGTAGCCGGTGCCGAAGTCGTCGATGGCCAGCGACAGCCCCAGCTCGCCCAGGCGCGCCAGCGCCGCGTGCATGGTCTCGGCATCCTCCATGGCCACCGACTCGGTGATCTCGAAGCCCAGCCACTCCGGCTCGAGCCCGTGGGCACGCAGCGCGGCCTGGATGCGCGCGATCAGCGGCTCCGGCTGGCGCAACTGGTGGACCGACAGGTTCAGCGCGACGCGCAGCCGGATGCCGTCGGCACGCCAACGGGCCAGCTGCCGGCAGACCTCGTCAATCACCCAGTCACCCAGTTGGTTGATGAGGCCGAAGCGTTCGGCCACCGGCACGAACACCGCCGGGCTGATCCAGCCGCGCTCCGGATGCAGCCAACGCAGCAAGGCCTCGACCCCCGAGACGACGCCGCGCGCCACGTCGAGCTTGGGCTGGTAATGCAGCATCAGCTGGCCGGGCTGGTCCAGGGCCCCGCGCAGCTCGCGCTGCAGCTCCAGCTGCTCGCGCACGCCGGCGTCCATGTGCGGCTCGAAGAAGGCGAAGGTCGAGCCGCCGGCGCGCTTGGCCGCGTACATCGCCGAATCGGCCTGGGCGAGCAGCTTGGTCGGCTCGTCGTCAGCGCCCAGGTAGAGGGAGATGCCGACCGAGCAGGAGAGCCGGTGCCCGCGCTCGCCCAGCGGCTGCTGCAGCGCCTCGATGGCGCGCTGCGCGACCTGGGCCGCCTGCGCCTCGCCGGCATCGCCCTCGAGCAGGATGACGAACTCGTCGCCGCCGAGCCGGGCCACGGTGTCGGCGTCGCGGGCCAGCTCGCGCAGGCGCTCGGCGACCGCCTGCAGCACCCGGTCGCCCTCGGCATGGCCGAAGGAATCGTTGATCGGCTTGAAGCCGTCCAGGTCGATGAAGAGCACCGCCAGGCTCTTGGCGTCGCGCCGGCTGCGCTGCACCGCGTGGGCGACGCGGTCGTCGAACAGCAGGCGGTTGGCCAGGCCGGTCAGCGCGTCGCGGTAGGCCAGGCGCTGCAACTCCTCGTTGGCGGCCTGCAGCGAGCGACTGAGCCGGGCGGCGCGCGACTGCATGCGCGCGTCCAACGTCGAACTGAACAAGGTGACGAGCAGCAGGCCGAAGCTGGCCACGGCGACGAGCAGGCCGAGGTTGTCGCCGCGCAGGCCGTCGCGGCTCAGGCAGACCGTGCCCTCGGCGATGCCGGCCGCCGCCATGCCGGTGTAATGCATGCCGGCCACCGCGGCGCCCATCAGCAGCGCGGCGCCGATCTGCCCCCAGACCGCCTGGGCGGCGCGCAGACGGCGCAGCCAGAAGAAGATCAGCAGGGCGGCGGCCGCCGCGGCCACCGCGACGCCGGCCGAGGCGGCGACCAGCACCCAGTCCCAGCGGATGCCGGGGGCCAGCACCAGGGCGGCCATGCCGGTGTAGTGCATCGCGCAGATGCCGCCCCCCATGGACACCGAGCCGGCGGCCAGGCGCAGCGGGCCCAGTCGCTCGCTGGTGGCGATGTGCAGCGCGATCGCCGACACCAGCACCGCGGCCAGCCAGGACAGCGCGGTGATGCCATGGTCGTAGCCGACCTCGAAGGGCAGTTGCAGCGCCAGCATGCCGACGAAGTGCATGGCCCAGATGCCGGTGCCCATGGACAGCGAGCCGGCGATCCACCAGCCGCGGGCGACCAGGCGGTCGGGGGTACGAACGCGCTTGGCCAGGTCCAGCGCGACGTAGGCGGCGAACGATGCCGTCAGGTAGGACAGCAGCACGCCCCCCGGGTCGAAGCGCAGGGCGATCTCGGCAATCGGCATGGGCGCCGAGTATGCATGTCGGCCGCTTTCAGGCGGCGAGCCATCGCAAGCCGCCTAGAATGCGCGCCGCTGCGGGTGTAGTTCAATGGTAGAACGGCAGCTTCCCAAGCTTCATACGAGGGTTCGATTCCCTTCACCCGCTCCAAACGAAAACGGCCCCTGGTGGGCCGTTTGCGTTTGGAGCCTGGGGTCGGGGATGAGCACCCACCCGGGTTCGCTCTGTGCCGGTCCGGGGGACCGGCACAGGACGTGCCGCAGGCACGGGCCGAGCGCAGCGAGCGCCGAGTCATCGCCTTAAGGCGATGGCGAGCATTCCCATCACCCGCGCGGGCAACAAGACCGGGCTGGTGCTATGGGCTGTGACTCCACTTGCTCGGCGCGGACGGCGGCTCGCTGGCCGCTATGCAGCGAGGCTGTGTGAAAACCCCGTCGCGCAGCTGACGGTCACTGCATAGAGTGGCAGC
>VFQU01000273.1_pt1 | contig 51636 bp, 50 predicted proteins | sample 3512311 | NCBI WGS metagenome assembly VFQU01 (sample SAMN10412377, study PRJNA504923) | tailings metagenome | isolation source: Relicate 3 Philex TSF3 active mining site | place: Philippines: Tuba, Benguet | collected 2017-08-29 | reverse complement strand
GGCGGCCGCGAATCTGCTGATACGCAATTTTCCTCCTGTGCAAGATGGACACGTGTCGGCACGTTTTCCGAGCGCACCGTCACGTCTGTTGGGTTCGACCCTAGAAGCCCAGAGACACCCCCGCCAAACTGTAGGCCCATTCGTTACACACCGGTAACGCTTGCGCGGTAGAGGCGCGGGAAACGCACGATCCTTGCGCGCGGCTCGCGCATTTGTGCACGGATGCGCGCTCAGAGTGCGGACTGTTGCGAGAACGGGCGGCTCGGGCCCCGAACACCCCGCCGACGCCGGGCGGAGCGACTGTGGAACCGCACCAAAGAGCGGCCAGCATCCGGGGCGAGGATTGAGGAGTCGGCACAATCGCGGCCGGAGCGGCCGAGAATGTGGGGGTGACGACCCGCCCGCACCCCCTCCCCGATCAGCGCGAGCCGAGCGATCGGCGGATCCGCGTCGAGATCCTCCTCGTGCTGGGACTGTCGCTCGGCGCGAGCGCCGTGTACTCGCTGGTCGCGATCGCCAACCGCCTCACGCGCGACGTGCCGCTCGGCGAGCAGACGGCGACGATCAACCCCCCCGCGCGATGAGCGGCCGATCTTCGACCTGATCTACCAGCTGCTCGGCGTGCTGTTCGACCTCGTGCCGGTCGCCCTCGTGGCCTTCCTGCTGTGGAGCGCAACGCGACCGCACCTCGGCCGGCTCGGCATCGACGGCACGCGGCCGTGGCGGGATGCCCGCGACGGGCTCGGCCTGGCGGCGCTCGTCGGCGTCCCGGGCCTCGCGCTGTACCTCGGGGCCCGCGAGCTGGGACTCGCCGTGACCGTGGTGCCGACCGCGCTCGACGAGCACTGGTGGACGGTGCCGGTGCTGCTGCTGGCGGCGGCGCGCGCGGGCATCGTCGAGGAGGTCATCGTCGTCGGCTACCTGTTCGCGCGGCTGCGCGACCTGCGCTGGGGGCCGTGGGCGATCATCCTGACCAGCGCGCTGCTGCGGGGCACCTACCACCTCTACCAGGGCTTCGGCGGCTTCGTCGGCAACGTCGCGATGGGCGTGCTGTTCGGCTGGCTCTACACGCGCTACGGGCGGCTGCTGCCGCTCGTGATCGCGCACACCATCCTCGACGCCGTCATCTTCATCGGCTACCCGTGGGCGGCCGCGACCTTCCCCGCGCTGTTCGCGCCGCCCACCTCGTAGAGCAGCAGGTCAGGCGAAGGCTTCACCCCGCGCCGGAGGCGCGGCAATAGGCACAGCAGGGACTCCGATCGAAGCGGTCGCCGTCAGGCGAAGGCTTCACCCCGCGCCGGAGGCGCGGCAATAGGCACAGCAGGGACTCCGATCGAAGCGGTCGCCGTCAGGCGAACGCTTCGATCGGAGGGCAGGCGCAGACGAGGTTGCGGTCGCCGTACGCCTGGTCGACGCGGCGCACCGGCGGCCAGTACTTGTCGACGCGCGCACCCGCGAACGGGTAGACGGCGAGCTCTCGCGAGTAGGGGTGCTCCCACTCACCGGCGATGACGCTCTCGGCCGTGTGCGGCGCGTTCACCAGCGGGTTGTCGTCCGCCGGCCACTCCCCCGCCGCGACGCGGTCGGCCTCGTGGCGGATCGCGATCATGGCCTGGATGAACCGCTCGAGCTCGGCGAGGTCCTCCGACTCGGTCGGCTCGACCATGAGCGTGCCCGCAACCGGGAACGACATGGTCGGCGCGTGGAAGCCGTAGTCCATGAGCCGCTTGGCGACGTCGTCGTTGCCGATGCCGGTCGCCTCCTTGAGCGGGCGCAGGTCGAGGATGCACTCGTGCGCGACGAGCCCGTTCTCACCCGCGTACAGCACCGGGTAGTGCTCCCGCAGGCGCAGCGCGACGTAGTTGGCGGCGAGCACCGCGTTGGCGGTCGCATCCGTCAGCCCCTCGGCGCCCATCATGCGGGCGTACGCCCACGAGATCGGCAGGATGCTCGCCGAACCGTACGGCGCGGCGGAGACGGGCGCGCCCGCGTGCTCGACGGTTCCAGCGCGACCGGTGGCCATGTCGAACGGCGGGTGCTGGTGCATCTGCGCGAGCGGGTGCCCCGGCAGGAAGGACGCGAGGTGCGCCTTCGCCGCGACCGGCCCGACACCGGGCCCGCCGCCGCCGTGCGGGATGCAGAAGGTCTTGTGCAGGTTGAGGTGGCTCACGTCGCCGCCGATGTCGCCGTAGCGGGCGTAGCCGAGCAGCGCGTTGAGGTTGGCGCCGTCGATGTACACCTGGCCGCCGGCCTCGTGCACCGCCGCGGTGACCTCCATGACGTCGTGCTCGTAGACGCCGTGCGTCGACGGGTAGGTGATCATGAGCGCGGCGAGCTCGTCGCGGTTCTCGGCGATCTTGGCGCGCAGGTCGGCGAGGTCGACATCACCGGTCTCGGTGGTGGCGACGACGACGACGCGCATGCCGGCGAGCACCGCGCTGGCAGCGTTCGTGCCGTGCGCGCTCGACGGGATCAGGCACACCGTGCGGTGCAGGTCGCCGCGCGAGCGGTGGTAGCCGCGGATCGCGAGGAGCCCGGCGAGCTCGCCCTGGGAGCCCGCGTTGGGCTGCAGCGAGACCGCGTCGTAGCCGGTGAGCTCGGCGAGCCAGGTCTCGAGCATGCCGATGAGGATCAGCGAGCCCTGGACGTCCTCGACGGGGGCGAAGGGGTGCAGGCCGCTGAACTCGGGCCACGTGACGGCCGCCATCTCGGTGGCCGCGTTGAGCTTCATCGTGCACGAGCCGAGCGGGATCATGCCGCGGTCGAGCGCGTAGTCGCGGTCGGCGAGGCGCTTCAGGTAGCGCATCATCGACGTCTCGCTGCGGTGCGTGTGGAACACCGGGTGCGTCATGTACTCGGATGCTCGTCGCGTGCCGTCCGCGAACGCAGCGTCGAACACGATCGCCCAGTCGGACTCGAGCCCGAACACCTGCTTCAATGCCGGGCCGATATCGGCTGCGGTGCCGGTGTCGGCCGCAGCCGAGGTGACCTCATCGACGCTGAGCCGCAGGGTGTCGGCATCGACCTTCCACAACAGCAGGTCGTGCTGCTGCGCAGTGGCGACGAGCTCGGCCGCGCGGCCGGGGGCACGCACCTCGAGCGTGTCGAAGTAGACGTCGTGCACGACCTCGTAGCCGGCTGAGCGCAGCTGCGCGGCGAGAGCGAGCGCCTGGGCGCGGATGCGCTCGGCGATGCGGCGCAGCCCGTCGGGCCCGTGGTAGACCCCGTACATCGAGGCCATGACGGCGAGCAGCACCTGCGCGGTGCAGATGTTGCTGGTCGCCTTGTCGCGGCGGATGTGCTGCTCACGGGTCTGCAGCGTGAGGCGGTAGGCGGGGCGCCCGTCGGCGTCCTTCGAGACGCCGACCAGGCGGCCGGGCATCTGCCGCTCGAGGCCCTCGCGCACGGCGAGGTAGCCGGCGTGCGGTCCGCCGAAGCCCATCGGCACGCCGAAGCGCTGCGTGGTGCCGACGGCGACGTCGGCGCCGAGCTCACCCGGGCTGGTGATGAGCGTCAGCGCGAGCAGGTCGGCGGCGACGATCGCGAGGCCGCCGTGCTCCTTGACGCGGGCGATGACCGCCGACGGGTCCCAGATGCGGCCCGAGGCCGCCGGGTACTGCACGAAGACGCCGAAGGCCTCGGGCAGGTCGGCCGGATCGGTGTCGGCGAGCGGCAGGTACGCCAGCTCGAGGCCGAGCGCCTCGGCGCGGCCGTCGAGCACGGCACGGGTCTGCGCGAACAGGTCGCTGTCGACGAGGAAGACGTTCGACGCCGAGCCGGAGGCGCGGCGCGCGAGCAGCATGCCCTCGACGACCGCGGTCGCCTCGTCGAGCATCGACGCGTTCGCCGTGTGCAGCCCGGTGAGGTCGCTGACCATGGTCTGGAAGTTCAGCAGCGCCTCCAGGCGGCCCTGCGAGATCTCAGGCTGGTAGGGCGTGTAGGCCGTGTACCAGCTCGGGTTCTCGAGCACGTTGCGCTGGATGACCGCCGGCGTCACCGTGCCGTAGTAGCCCTGGCCGATGAGGCTTACGCGCACGCGGTTCTCGGCGGCGATGGCGCGCAGCTCGGCGAGAGCCTGGGCCTCGGTCGCCGGAACCGGGAGGGTGCGGAGGGGCGCGGTCTGGCGGATCGCGGCGGGAACGGCCGCATCCATGAGCGCATCGAGCGAGGCGTAGCCGAGCGCGTCGAGCATGAGCTGACGGGCGTCGGCGTCGATGCCGATGTGGCGGTTGCTGAAGTCGAGAGACATGACGGGGGTATGCTCCTACTCGCCGATGAGGGCGCGGTACTCGTCGGCGCTCAGCAGAGCGGGGGTGCTCGACACGCGCACCTTCACCAGCCAGCCGTCGCCGTAGGGGTCGCTGTTGATGGTCTCGGGCGCGTCGACGACGGCCTGGTTGGCCTCGACGACCTCGCCGTCGAGCGGCGCGTAGAGCTCGCCGACCGACTTGGTCGACTCGACCTCGCCGACGATTGAGCCGGCGGCGAGCGCCGCCCCGACCTTGGGCAGGTCGACGTAGACGACGTCGCCGAGCGCGTCGGCGGCGTACTGGGTGATGCCGACGGTGGCGACATCGCCGTCGAGGCGCACCCACTCGTGCTCGGCGGTGTACTGCAGATCGCTGGGGATCGCGCTCATGGTCAGGCCTCTTTCTTGTAGAAGGGGAGCGGAACGACGGTGGCCGGGATGCGCGTGCCCCGCACATCCAGGTCGAGAACGGTGCCGAGCTCGGCCGCGGCCGGGTCGACGAAGGCCATCGCGATCGGGTGGCCGAGGGTCGGCGAGAGGGCGCCGGAGGTGACCTCGCCGACGAGCTGCTCGCCCCGGTAGACGGGGTACTCGGCGCGGGCGGCGCGGCGGCCCTCGGCGGCGAGGCCGACGAGAACGGGAGCACCCGCCGGCGGCCCGGCGAGGATCGCATCGCGGCCGACGAACGCCGGCTTGTCAGTGACGACCACGCGGCCGAGGCCGGCCTGCACCGGCTGGATGCTGGTACCGAGCTCGTGCCCGTAGAGCGGCATGCCCGCCTCGAGCCGCAGGGTGTCGCGGGCGGCCAGCCCGCAGGGCACGAGCCCGAGCGGCTCACCCGCGGCGGTCAGCGCGGACCACAGCGCGGCCGCGTGCTCGACCGGCGCGTACAGCTCGAAGCCGTCCTCGCCGGTGTAGCCGGTGCGCGCGACCATGAGGTCGTCGCCGCCGAAGCTGCCCGAGCCCCAGGCGTAGTACTTCAGGTCGGCGAGCCCCTCGATCGCGAGGCCCGCGGTCGCGGCGAGCACCGCCTCCGAGGCGGGACCCTGCACGGCGATGAGGGCGATCTGCTCCGTGCGGTCATCGAGCTCGACGGCGAAGGCGCCCGTGCCCGTGCCGGCGGCGCGCGCGCGGAGAGCATCCACCACGGCGAAGCGGTTGGAGGCATTGGCGACGACCAGGAAGGAGGTGTCGGCCATGCGGTAGACGATGAGGTCGTCGACGATGCCGCCCTGCTCATTGAGGATCAGCGAGTACTTGGCCTTGCCGACGGCCATCGCGGAGAGCCGCCCGGCGAGCGCGGCGTCGAGGAACGCCGCGGCATCGGGGCCGTCGACGGCGATCTCGGCCATGTGCGAGATGTCGAAGATGCCGGCGGCGGTGCGCACGGCGTGATGCTCGGTGAGGTCGGAGCCGTACCGCACCGGCATCTGCCAGCCTGCGAAGTCGGTGAACGCGGCGCCCAGCGCGACGTGCACATCGTGCAGCGGGGAGTAGCGGGGAGCAGGTTCGAAGTGCGGTGACTCGGACTGCGATGTTTCAGACACGGAGTTCTCCTGACGCGGACGGCCGGTGGAACTCCCCCTCTGTCATCGTGCCTGAGAGTTTCGCCGCGGCCGGCCTGCTCGTGGCAGGCGGTCGGGGTTTTCACCGTGGGCGAGGGCGGTGCCGACGACGATCGGTGCCCTGCTTTTCAGAGTGGCCTGGCTGATGCGGTACGGGTGACCTGAGAGATTGGCGGGGAGGCTTGCTCCTTCGGTGCCGGGGGTCGCGCCCCTGGCTCTCCCGCATCGCCGAAACGGCCGGGTATTCAGTTGAGGGCGGTACTGGCGCTCACTCTACTCCCTGAGCGCAGGGCGAGGGATGCGCACTACTTGTTGTCGCGGAAGTACCGCACGGCCTGCCAGATCAGCACGATCACCCCGGTCAGAGCCATCACGATGAAGACCGGCCCGGCCCAGGCCGCCGTGGCGGCGTCGACGGGAACCGGGAAGGCGAGCAGCTCGGTCATGATCGGCAGGCTAGTCGTCGCGGTCATCACCGTCGAGCAGGGCGCTCAGACCGTCGTCGTCGAAGCCCGGCATGGCGAGCATCTCGGCGGCACCCTCGGTGGCCTCGATCACACCGCTGAGCAGCTCGACCACGCTCGTGGCCCGCAGCAGCCGCACCTGGTCGAGCGGTCCGAGCGGGGCGATGCCGGCGAGCTGCCAGCACGCGCGCACCGGCTCGTCGTCGAGCACGATGTCGGCCGGCCACTGCTGCTCGACGAACTCACTGGCCCGGGCGATGGTTCGGCGCACCAGCTGCTCGGCGCGCTCGAGGAGGGGTCGGTGCTCCTCGTCCCACGCGAGCTCGTCGACGGCGCGGACGTCGGCCACCGGGTGGGGGTCGTCGGGCAGCCACTCGACGACCTCGACGCGGCGGTCGCCGACAGCGATGAGGCCGATGAAACCCTCGCTGGTCTCGACCCGGGTGATCTGCGCGACCGTGCCGATCGGAAACCTCTGCTCGCCTCCGCCGACCTCGCTGCCGCGCTCGATGAGCACGATGCCGAACTCGGGCGGATCGTCGCCGAGGATCGTCGAGAGCATGACGATGTAGCGCTCCTCGAACACGCGCAGCGCGGTCGGCATGGCCGGGAACAGCACGGAGCCAAGCGGGAACATCGGCATGACCGTCATGCGGTCAGCCTGGCAGGGGTTCCTGCGGATTCCCAGACACTTCGCATACCCCCAGGGGTATAGTGGTCATCATGAGCGACGTCGACCGCAGCATCCGCCCCGTGATCGGCGAATGGGTGGGCGGCATCGACATTCCCGTCATCAATGAGCGCGCGGTGCGCGCCTCAGCGGGCCTGCTCTTCCTCGGCGGCTTCAGCGCCTGGCTCGTCGGCATCATCACCGGCGACCTGCAGCCGATGCGCGTCTTCGGCATCGTCTTCGCCGTCGAGATGTACCTGCGCCTGCTGGTCGGAACCCGGTTCACCCCGACGCTCGTGCTCGGCGCCCTGATCACGCGGGCGCAGCGGCCCGAGTGGGTCGACGCACGCCCGAAGCAGGTTGCCTGGGGCCTCGGGTTCGGGATGGCCCTGGCCGGGTGCCTCGCCCTCGGCTGGCTCGGCCTGCCGGCCGTCGTGGCGCAGACCATCTGCGCGATCTGCCTGGCGCTGCTGTACCTCGAAGCCGCCTTCGGCTACTGCCTCGGCTGCGAGATCGCCCGGCGCCTCAGCAAGGAGAAGCCCACGATGTGCGCCGGAGACACCTGCACCTACGTGCCGCCGAAGCGCGGCGAGCACCACCACGCCTAAGAGAGAAGGACATCTGCCATGAAGACCCCCGCTCCCTGGGCCATTGCCCTGCTCACCGCCGTCTCATCGCCCGCGGGGCGCTGGGCGCGCATCATCGGCGGACCGGCCGTGATCGTCGGCGCCATCGTTGCCGGCGGTTGGGCTCTCGTGCTCGCGCCGATCGGCGCGATGATGCTGGTGACGGGCATCCTGAACATCTGCCCCGTCGGCCCGCTCCTTGGGCGCCCGGCCAAGGGCGACGAGCTGATCCTGTCGTTCCAGCGGGTCGACGCCGTCTCCGTGAAGCGCTGACTCGTGCGCAGGCGCGCATCGGGACGTTCGACCCTGACCGATCGGTAAGGGGCGGGTTAGCCTGAGGGTGCGCGAGGACGCGCATCCGTCATCGAAGGAGCATCATGCAGATCAGTGGGAAGGTCTTCGCCGTCACCGGCGGCGGCAACGGCATCGGGCGCGAGGTCGTGCTCGGCCTCGTGGCGAAGGGCGCGCGCGTCGCGGCCCTCGATCTCAACGAGGATGGTCTGGCCGAGACGGTCAAGCTGGCCGGCGCGAACGGCGACCGTATCTCGACCCACGTGGTCAACGTCACCGACCGCAAGGCCGTCGAGAAGCTTCCGGCCGCGATCATCAAGGAGCACGGCCAGATCGACGGCCTGCTCAACATCGCCGGCATCATCCAGAAGTTCGTGCCCGTGATGCAGCTCGACTGGGATCAGATCGAGCGCGTCATCGACGTCAACCTGTACGGCGTGCTGAACACCTGCAAGGCGTTCTTGCCCGAGCTGGTCAAGCGCCCCGAGGCGGCGCTGGTCAACGTGGCGAGCATGGGCGCGTACGCACCGGTTCCCGGCCAGGGCGTCTACGGCGCCACCAAGGCCGCCGTCGCCCAGTTGAGCCGTGCCCTGCACTCGGAGCTCATGGAGACCGGCGTGCGGGTCACCGGTGTGTTCCCCGGTGCGATCGGCACCAACATCAGCATCAACTCGGGCATCATGACCGAGGAGCAGGCCAAGCAGATGGCGGCGAGCGCCGGAGACCAGGCGCGCAAGTCGACGGCTCCGGCCGAGGCGGGCCGCCAGATCATCGAGGCTGTCGAGAAGGGCTCGTACGAGATCTTCATTGGCGGCGACGCTCGCTTCATGTCGCGCCTGGCACGCCTCAACCAGAAGAACGCGGCGGGCCTCATCTACAAGAACATGAAAGACCTGCTCGCGTCGATGAACTGACGTCTCGAGTGCGGTCAGGCGGCCGGTGGTGCGGGGGGCGCACTACCGGCCGCTTCTGCGTTCTCGGACGGGCCGCCCTCGATCACCGCCTTCCGGCCGCGGATCACGCCGACCTCGTAGGCCGTCACCGCGATGAGCGTGATCGCGAGCAGCGGCAGGACGAACCAGAGCATGACGTCGGTGAAACCTTCGAGGGCATCGTGCTGCGTCGAGGCGAGCACAAGATAGGCCGTGTACGCGATGTAGAGCGCTACGAAGAGGCTGCCCTCCCAGCGGGCGATGATGAAGCCGGTGAAGGCGATCGGCAGCAGGGCCACGGCGGTCGCGAGCATGAGCGGCAGGTCGAGCGCGATCGCGGCCGGCGACACCGGGATGCCCTGGCCGAAAAGGATCGCCGGCAGACCGAGCACCATACCGATGTTGAAGATGTTGCTGCCGACGATGTTGCCGACCGCCATGTCGCGCTCACCGCGGCGCACGGCGATGATCGAGGTCGCCAGCTCGGGCAGCGAGGTGCCGACGGCCACCACGGTGAGGCCGATCACGAGGCTGCTGATGCCGAGAGCGGTCGCGATACCCACCGCGCCGTCGACGAGCAGGCGCGCACCGAGCACGAGCAGGCCGATGCCGGCAATGAGCAGCACCAGTGCGAGCCACAGCGGCCGCGCCTTCTCGATGGGCTCCTCCGTCAGTTGCGCCGTCGCCCGCGACTCGCGCCGCCCGATGACGACGCTGATGACGGTGTGCACGGCGAGCCCGCCGAGAAGCAGGATGCCGTCGACGAGGCTGATTTGACCGTCGAGACTGACGGCCACGAGCAGCACCGAGATACCGACCATGACCGGGATGTCGAAGCGCACGAGCTGACGCTTGATGATGAGCGGCGACACGATCGCCGAGAGCCCGAGGATGAACAGAATGTTCACGATGTTGCTGCCGACGACGTTGCCGACCGCGAGATCGGGCTCGCCCTGCAGCACCGCGTCGACCGTGACGGCGAACTCGGGGGCGGAGGTGGCGGCCGAGACCACCACCAAGCCGATCACGAGCGGCGAGATGCCGACCTTCGCGGCGAGAGTCGAGGCACCGCGAACGAGCGCCTCCCCACCGAGGACGAGCAGCACGAGACCAGCGACGATGAAGACGATGTCGAAAAACACGAGCACAGCCTAGGGCGAGAAACCCTACATCTGGGTCAGGTTTCGGGGCGGAGCCAGGTGAGCCAGGAGCGCAGCAGGCGCTCGAGCGCGGCGCGGTCGGCGGCGTCGAGCGGCTCGAGCAGGCGATGCTCGTTGGCGAGGTGCGCCTCGAAGGCGCGCTCGACGCGCGCGAGGCCCGCATCCGTCAGCGCGACGACGCGCACGCGACCGTCGTCGGGCGAACGACCGCGGGTGACGAGCCCCGCCGCCTCGAGCCGGTCGACGCGCTTGGTCAGGCCGCCCGCGGTGACCATGGTGCTGTCGGCGAGCGCCGAGGGGGTGCGCTCGTAGGGGGCGCCGGCGCGGCGGAGGGCGGCGAGCACGTCGAACTCGCCGGTGGTGAGCCCGTGCTGGGCGAAGACCCGCTCGAGCTCGACGTCGATCGCGGCCGCGAGCCGGGCGAGCCGGCCGAACACGCCCTGGGGCGAGACGTCGAGCTCGGGCCGCTCACGACGCCACTCTGCCTGGATGCGGGCGACGCGGTCGGGAGCGCTCGCGCCGTCGAGAACGTTCTCGCTCATGCGGGAATAATACTTTCCTGGGAAAGGTTCTGCTGGTCATGACCTCACCCTGGCGCTGGCTCCTCGTCGCCGCGATCGCCCCCCTCGCCTGGGGCTCGACCTACGTCGTCACCTCTCAGCTGCTGCCCGCCGACTCCCCCGTCTGGGGCGCGGCGATGCGCGCGCTGCCTGCCGGGCTCGTGCTGCTCCTCCTCGCCCGCCGCCTGCCGCGCGGGCGCTGGTGGTGGCGCTCGGCCGTGCTCGGCGTGCTCAACGTCGGCGCGTTCTTCGTGCTCGTCTACCTCGCCGCGCAGCTGCTGCCCTCCGGCGTCGCGGCGATGCTCATGGCCACCTCGCCCGCCGTGATCCTGCTGCTGGCCTGGCCCATCGCTCGCGAGAAGCCCGCCGCGCTGTCGCTCGTGGGCGCCATCGTCGGCTTCGCCGGGGTCGTCGTGCTGCTCGCCGGCGCGACGGGCGCACTGAACCTGTGGGGCGTCGCCGCCTCGCTCGCCGCCATGCTCATGTCGTCGGTCGGCTTCGTGCTCGCCCGGCGCTGGAACGACGGCACCCCTGCGCTCTTCGTCACCGCCTGGCAGCTCACCCTGGGCGGACTCGCGCTCGTGCCGGTCGCGCTGCTCGTCGAGGGGGCACCGCCCGCGCTCGACGCGGCGGGCATCGCCGGAGCCGCCTACCTGGCCCTCGTCGCCACCGCTCTCGCCTTCGCGACCTGGTTCGCGGCGCTGCAGCACCTGCCCGCCGGCGCTGTCGGGCTCGTCGGCCTGCTCAACCCCGTGGCGGGCGTCGCCCTCGGCGTGCTCGTCGCGCAGGAGACCTTCACCGTCGTGCAGATGATCGGCATGGTCACCGTGCTCGCCGGCATCGTGCTCGGGCAGCCGGCCATCGCGGCGGGCCTGCGCTCCGCCCGCGAGCGGCGGGCGGCGCGGCGCGCGCGACGGCGGACGGTGCCGACCGACACCGCGCAGCTCAGAGCTCGCGCAGCAGGTGGAGTCTGAACAGCCGCACCGTGCGACCCGAGTCGCTCTCGTAGCGGCGGTACTCGGGCCACTGCGACTCGAGGTGGCGCCAGACCCGATCGTGGGCATCCCCCTCGATGACGGATGCCCGCACCGCGTACCGCCGCCCGCGCACCGTGATCTCCGCCTCCGGGTGGGCGAGCAGGTTGTAGGTCCACGCCGGATGCTTCGGGCTCGCCCAGTTGGTGCCGGCGACGATCGCGCGACCGTAGCCGTCGGCCGTGTACATGAGCACGGTGTCGCGCGGCTGACCGCTCTTGGCGCCCGTCGTCGTGAGGATCAGCGAGGGCACGAACAGGCTGCTGATCTGTACGCGCCCGCCCGTCGCGGCGGCGAGGGCGCTCTCGATCGGCGGCATGACGCGCGGCGCCGCCCAGCGCCACGCGCTCGTGCGGGTGATCGCCGAGACGACGGTGCGCACGCCGCGCACGATCGGGTCGGCGGTGGGCAGGGGTCGCAGCTCGGTCATCGCGTCGCCTCGACCGGGCGCGGCAGGTTCTCCACGAGCCAATCGTTCCAGACGCCCACGGTGCGCCAGCCCGCGCGCACACGGTCGACGAGCTCGGGCCCGGTCATCCAGTCGGCCGGCGCGTGCTCGACGGCGATGGCCAGGCGCTTCAGGCGCAGCAGTCCGATCTTCGGGTGGTCGACGCGGTAGCCGCGGGGGGCGGTCGCGAGGGCATCCTCGGTCATGATCGCGAAGCCGTGCTCACCCACCTCCTCGAGCGTCGCCTCGAGGTCGCCGACGAGGCGGTTGTCGTCGACGATCTCGCGGAATCGAGCGAGCTGCGCGCGCTCCGGCTGGTAGAGGCCGCCGGCGAGCATGAGGCCGTGCTGCGAGAGCTGCAGGTAGAACGCGGTCGCGCCCGCCGCGGCCCCCGCATCGGCACTCACGAGCCCGAGGTGGTCCTTGTAGGGGCGCGTGTCGGCGCTGAACCGCACGTCCTTGTAGGGCCGGAAGATCTTCAGCGGCCCGAACTCGCCGCCCAGCGCGTCGACCAGGCGCTCGACAGGTGCCTTCACGTTCTCGTCGTACCGTCTCTTGTTCGCGAGCCACCACTCGCGGGTCTGGTGGTCGGCGAGCTCGGCGTAGAAGGCGAAGGCGTCGGGGTCGAGGCCCTGGGCGGGGCTGTCGTCGGTCACGGATGCCCGCTCTCGGTTCGCACGGCGTCGAGCGCGCCCAGCGCCAGCTCGAGGCGCTCGGCGAGGTACGCGTCGAGGGGCCGCAGCGCCTCATCGGGGGCCGACGGCAGCCACCGCACGAGCACCGTCGGGGTGCCGTCGACCTCGCGCAGCACGAGCGGCGCGCGCTCGGCCGCCATCGCGGCCATGTCGTCGAGCGGGAGCGGGCGCGGGTCGATCACCACCGTGCTGCCCTCGGGCAGGCGCGCGTCGAGCAGGCGCTGGCGCAGCTCGCGGCGGGCGCGCGCGCTCTCGGACTGGTGGCCCGGCAGCACCTGGCGGCTCGCGCGGATGATGCGGCCCGGCTCGAGCACGTCACCGGCCGCGGTGACGAGCAGCGCGCCCACGAGGTATCCCTCGCCGATGCGCCGGAAGGTCTCGGGGCGCGGAATGACCCCCAGCGCGCGCCGCGCGGGAACCGTCTGCACGAGCTGCTCGGGCGCGGCGCTCGCGGCCGCGAGGCGCGCGGCGGCCTGCGCCAGGGCGGCGCGGGCGGCGGCGAGCGCGGGGGGAGCATCCACAGGCCTATCGTGCCGGACGCGGCTGGGTGCACGCATCGCTCTGACGCAATCTGCCTCTGGGGCAATGTGCCTCCGCCGGCACGTGCCGCGGGAGGCACATTGCCGCGACGACGGGCCACCACCGCTTGCTTGTTGTCCACGAGGCCAATAGCGGGCTAGCGTGCTGGGAGGAGGCACACCGTCGTGGACAGGCTCGTTGACCGCTCGCTCAGCGCAGAGCTCATCGACCCGGAGCTGCCGCGCGGCGGCCGCGACCTGCCGCGCCGGGCCGGCACGATCGTCGTCGGCGGCGGCATCATCGGCACGAGCATCGCGCTGCACCTCGCCGAGGCGGGTGTCGACGACGTGCTGCTGCTCGAGCGCGGCGTGCTCACCAGCGGCACCACCTGGCACGCCGCCGGCCTCGTCGCGGGTGCCCGCGGTTCGCGCGCGATGACCGGCCTGTCGTCGTACGGCCTGGCGTTCTACGGCGACCTCGAGGCGCGGTCAGGGCTCGACGTGTCGTTCACGCGCAGCGGGTCGCTCAGCATCGCGCGCCAGCCGGGGCGCGTCGACGAGCTCGCCTATGCGCGCGATGTCGCGGTGCGCAGCACCATCGAGGCGCACCTCGTCGAGGCCGAGGCCGTCTCGAGGCTCTGGCCGATCGCGTCGCCCGACGGGGTGCTTGCCGCCCTGCACTTCCCGGACGACGGGTATCTGAACCCCGGCTGGGCCGCACTCGCCATCGCGACGCTGGCGTATCGGGCGGGTGTCACGATCCGCGAGGGGGTGGCTGTCACTGCCATCGCCCACGAGAACGGACGGGCCACGGGCGTCGTCACCGAGCACGGTGCGATCGCCGCCGACCGTGTCGTCATCGCCGGCGGGCTGTGGAGCCGCGATCTCGCCCACACCGCCGGCGTCTCACTGCCCCTGTACGCGGCCGAGCACGTGCATGTGCGCTCGACCGAGATCACCGGAGCAGCGCCGACCCTGCCGGTGCTGCGCGACGTGGACCACAGCTACTACATCCGCCCCGAGGCCGGGCGGCTGCTGGTGGGCGCGTTCGAGCCGCAGGGCATCCCGCGCGGGGTCGAGACGATCGCCGCGGACGGGTTCGCGACGTTCCCCGACGACTGGGACCACTTTGCGCCCGTGCGCACCGCCGCCGAGCGCACCGTACCCACGCTCGGCCCCGCCGGGTACGACCGCTTCCTCACCGCACCCGAGAGCTTCACCCCCGACACGGCCTTCCTGATGGGCGAGACCGCCGAGGTCGAGAACCTGTTCGTCGCCGCCGGCCTCAACTCGCAGGGCATCATCTACGGGCCCGGCATCGGCCGCGAACTGGCCCGGTGGATCGTCGCCGGATCGCCCCAGTTCGACTCCTCGAGCGTCGACGTGCGGCGGTTCTCGCGGCACCAGAGCAACCGGCGCTACCTGCACGCCCGCACCGTCGAGAGCCTCGGGCGGCTGTACGCGATGCACTGGCCCGGCTACCAGTCGCAGACCGCGCGCGACGTGCGCCGCACTCCCCTGCACGCACGGCTCGCCGAGCTGGGCGCCCGGTTCGGCGAGGTCAACGGTGGCGAGCGCGCCCTCTGGTACGGCGGGCCCACCCCCGAGCAGGGCTACAGCTACCGGCGGCCCGGCTGGTTCGACCAGGTCGCCGCCGAGCACACGGCCGCGCGCGAGGGGGTCGCCCTGTTCGACCTCAGCCCGTTCACCAAGGTCGAGATCGCGGGGCCGGATGCTCTCGCCCTCGTCCAGCGCGCCGTCACGTCCGACGTCGACGTGGCCGTCGGGCAGGCCGTCTACACGCTGTTCGTCAACCGCAACGGCGGTATCGAGCTCGACGGCACCGTCACCCGCCTCGCGGCCGACCGATTCCTCGTCGTCACACCCTCGTTCAGCCACCACGCCTCGCTCGGGCTGCTGCGGCGGCTCGCGCGCGGGCTCGCCGCGGTGGTCACCGACGTCACCGCGATGTACGCGACGATCGGCGTGATGGGGCCGCTCAGCCGCGCCCTGCTCGAGCGCGTCTCGCCGGAGGACTGGTCCGACGCGGCGCAGCCCTACCAGACGGGCCGCGAGGTCGAAGTGGCCGATGGCTTCGCCTACAGCCTGCGCATCAGCTTCGTCGGCGAGCTCGGCTACGAGCTCTACCCGACGGCGGATCTCGCCGTGAACGTGCTCGACGCGCTGTGGGAGGCCGGGCAGGAGCTCGGCGTGCGGATGGCGGGCTACCATGCGCTCGACACCCTGCGCAGCGAGAAGGGCTACCGCCACCTCGGCCACGACATCGGCCCCGCCGACGACCCCTACGCGGCGGGCCTCGGCTTCACCGTCGCGCTCGACAAGCCGGGCGGCTTCGTGGGCCGCGACGCACTCGCCGCGCTCGACCCGCGCGCCCCGAAGCACCGCACCGTGTTCGTCGCCCTCGATGACCCGGAGGCGATGCTCGTGCACGACGAGGCGCTGCTGCGCGACGGTGTCGAGGTGGGGCGCATGACGAGCGGCGCCTACGGTCACACGCTGGGCCGGTCGGTGGGCATCGCCATCGTCCACCCAGCGCTCGTCGATACGGCCGCGCTCGCGGCGGGGTCGGAGAACGGCGCCGACAGCCCGGGCTTCGCCGTCGAGTGCCGCGGTGTCGCCGTGCCCGCGACCGTCTCCCGCCGCCCGTTCTACGACCCGCGTGGCGAGCGCCTGCGGGGCTGAGCAGCACCGGCTCCGCATCCCACCGCTCAGCGCCCGACCCGTCACCGCCCGACCCCGGAGGACCCCATGACCCGCACCGATGCCATCGTGATCGGCGCCGGCCTCGCCGGCCTGAGCGCCGCCCGCGACCTCGTGGCCGGCGGCGCCGACGTCGTCGTGCTCGAGGCGCGCGGCCGCGCCGGCGGCCGGGTCGAGCAGACGCGCACGGCCGACGGTCGGCCGATCCAGCTCGGCGGTGAGGTGATCGGCGACTCGCACACCAGCTACCGGCAGCTGGTCGCCGAGCTCGGGCTCACGATCGTGCCGAGCTTCACGGACATCCCCGGCGAATCGACGTGGCTGGTCAGCGAGGGGCGCACGCTCGGCGATGAGATGCCGTGGATGCCCGCCGCCGACCGCGCGATCTACGACGAGCTCGAGCAGAAGTTCGCGGCCCTCACCGCCACCGTCGACCCGGACGACCCGTGTGCCCACCCCGACGCGGTCGCGCTCGACCGGCTCAGCGTGGGCGACTGGCTGCGGTCGGAGGGCGCGACCCCCGCCGTGCTGCGCGCGATGGAGCTGCGCACGCTCGCCCTCGCCGACCCCTCGATCTGGCGGCGGTCGCTCCTGGCCGACCTGCGCAAGGAGGCCACCGCCGGCGCGGTGGGGTTCTACGACTACGACGCCTGGGAGAGCGCGAAAGTGCTCGAGGGATCGGCCACGGTCGCCCTCCGGATGGCCGAGGAGCTGGGGCACCGCATCCGGTACGGCAGCCCGGTGCGCGCGATCGACGTGACGAGCGCAGGTGCCGTGGTCACGCTGCACACCGGCGAGCGCCTGCACGCCGCCGACGTCGTCTGCGCGCTGCCCGCGGGGCCGCTGCGCGACCTGCGCATCAGCGGCGTGAGCGAGGCGTACCTCGCCGCCGCGACACGGCGCCAGCACGCGCCCGCCGCGAAGCTCGTCACCGTGCATGCTTCCTCGTTCTGGGAGGCCAACGGGCAGAACGGCACCGGGTACTTTGAGCACACGCTGCTCGGCGGCACGTGGGTGCAGACCGACGGGGCCCTCTCAGCCCTCGTGCCCGTCGACCGGCTCGGGCCGTACCTCGCGCTGCCCGCGACGGCGCGCGAGGACGCGCTGCTCGAAGAGCTCGTCGCCGCCTACGGCCCGGAGGCGCGCGACACCGAGGCGGTGTTCGTGCGCGACTGGTTCGCCGACCCGTGGACGCAGGGCTACATCACCGCCTGGCGCCCCGGCGACCTCACGGCGGTCGGGCCCCTGCACGGCACGCACGAGCCGCCGTTCTGGCTGGTCGGCTCCGACCAGTGGGTGTGCGGGTACATGGAGGGGGCCGTGCGCACCGGCCGCGGCGCGGCCGTCCAGCTGCTCGCGCGCTGACGCCCGCCCCGTGCCCCGCCGCCCGTGGAGGCGGCCGGCGCGCCCGCGCCTCAGCCGAACAGGCCGATGACGAGACCCACGAGCGTGTAGTTGAGCACGTCGCTGCCGACCTCGATGATCCACACCTTCAGGCCCTGCCCGGCGAACAGCCGGTGGCTGAGCGAGCTCGCCGCTGCGAAGCCGACACCCAGCAGCAGACCGGTCAGCGCGCCGCCGATCGGGCCGACAGGACCAGCGGCGAGGTCGACGAAGTGGATGACGGAGGCCACGGCGATGACCTGCACGAGCGCCCCCACAGCGGTCAGGCCGAACACGAGGCCCATGTTGCCGCCGCCGGGGGTCTCGTCGCCCTTGCCCATGGCCTTCCACCAGACGGGGAAGAAGGTCTTCGGTCCGAACCACAGGGCTCCGGCAGCGAAGGCGACGACGAAGCCGATGAGGATGGCCAGCCAGTTGAGTTCGAGAAGGAACATGGCGCGACGCTACTCCTCCGATGGATGCCCGGGCTAGGCTCGGCGCGAGCGTGCGCTCCCGCATCCCGAGTCTCGAAGGGCACCCCATGGCAGAACGCAAGGTCACGAAGAAGGTCGTCAAGGTCGAGGTCGACGAGTCGCCGGCCGAGCGCGCCGCGTCGGCGAGCGGTGGCGACGACGCCCCCCGAGCCGACTGGAAGCCGAGCGCGGAGGCGAAGGGTCAGGCGACCGGCCTCCGCTGGGGCGCGGCCGCGTTCTGGGCGGGTGCGCTGATCGGCGAGGGCCTCGCGATCTACTGGCTGCTGTGGCTCGAGCCGTTCAAGCCGAGCGTGTCGGCGCCGTGGTTCCAGAACTCCGAGACGGCGCTGTGGCTGCTGCTCGGCATGCTCGTCGGCATCGGCCTGCTCGCCGTCGCGGGCTCGCAGCTGTGGAAGAAGGCGAACCGCCTCGACCCGGCCCGCAAGTCGGAGCCGGTGCGGTTCTTCGTGCAGAACCAGCTGGGCGCGATCATCACGATGATCGCCTTCCTGCCGCTGATCATCCTGATCTTCCTGAACAAGGATATGGACGGCAAGCAGAAGGGCATCGCCGGCGCGGTCGGCATCGTCGTGCTCATCGTCGCGACGCTGCTCGGCGCCTCGTTCAACCCGCCGTCGGTCGAGCAGTACGCCAACGAGGGCCAGATCGACGAGTACACGGCGATCGTGCAGGAGCTCACCGGCCAGGACTCGGTGACGTGGACGGCCGGCGGCAGCGTCTACCACCTGTGCCTCGAGGCCTCGGCGGTCAACCGCGAGTCGGCCGACAACGCCATCTACGAGGGCACCGTGGATGCGGCGCACGCGGACGGCAAGGAGGGGCTGACCCTGCAGGTCGAGCAGGAGCTCGGCGAGTGCGGCCTGCCCACGCCGGAGAACCTCGACGAGCTCGAGGCGGAGATCCGCGAGCTGCGCGACAGCGTCGAGCAGGACAACGCTCCGGTCGAGGAGGCCCCCGCGGAGGAGCCGACCGAGTAGCACTCGGCCGCTGGGCTGGGCGGGAGGCCGGCTAGGCGGCACCGACGGCGGCGCGCCAGAGGCGGCGCAGCTCGGCCTCGTCGGGCAGCGACGCGGGGCGCAGCACGGCGTCGTCGGCGACGAAGTAGAAGGCGGCGCTCACCGCGTCGAGGGGCAGCCCCGACCAGCGGGCGTAGGCGAGGCGGTACAGCGCGAGCTGCAGCTCCTTCGCCGCACGGTCGGCGTCGTCGCGCGGCGCCGTACCGGTCTTCCAGTCGACGATCTCGACGGTGCGCGGCCGGCGGCCCGAGCCGCGGTCGCGGACCGTGTCGAAGTCCGGGTCGGTCGCGTACACGGCGTCGATCTTGCAGACGAGGATGCGCCCCTCGAACGGCAGGTGCAGCTCGCGCTCGACCTCGAGCGGCGCCTGCGTCGCCCACGGCGAGCGCGCGAAGGTCTCCTGCAGCGCGGCGAGCGCCTCGGCCGAGTCGCCCCCGAGCGGCACGTCGAGCTCAGCGGCGAGCCCGTCGACCGTGTCGGGCGTCGCGGCGAGGCCGTAACGCTGCTCGACCCAGCGGTGGAACACCGTGCCGAGCCGGGTCGCCCGGAACGGCCGCTGCGGCATCGGCCGGCGCAGGCGCTCGGCGACCTCGGCGGGAGCCGTGATGAAGTCTTTGAACGAGGAGGCGGGAACCCGGAGCGGCACGGTCACGCGGCCCGCGCTCGCGAGACGCTCGGCCCGTTCGGCCAGCAGGAGGTCGATCTCGCGCTGCCACCCGCGGCGATCATCCCCCCGGTCGGCGGGGTCGGATGCCCGCACCCGGCTCGCCGCCTCGACCACGCGCTCGCGGCGCGCGCCGAACGGGTCGACGGGCCACCACGGCTCGTCGCCGTTGTCGTCGACGATCGGATTCTGCGCGTTCTGGGGATGCTCGGGCAGGGGCGCGATCAGGCTGGCCTCCTCGAGCGCCCGCAGGTACGGGCTCGGGCCGCGCGGCGTCGTCTGCCCGGCCCAGAACGACCCGGTCAGCAGGAGGCGGTGCCGCGCACGGGTGACGGCCACATAGGCGAGGCGGCGCTCCTCGCGCTCGTGGTGCTCGCTCACCTCGACGGAGAAGGCGGTGCGGCGCTCCAGCAGCTCCTTGCGGCTCTCGGCGGACCGCCAGGCGAAGGTCGGCAGCTCGGCGCGGTCGCCGCGCAGCTCGTAGGGCAGCACACCGACCCGCAGCCAGCCGGTCGAGCCTTCGCGCGGGGTGCCCGGCAGCTCGCCGTCGACGAGGCGGGGCACGACGACGTGGTCCCACTCCAGGCCCTTCGAACCGTGGATGGTGAGGACCTGCACGGTGCCGGGCTCCGGGTCCTCCGAGCGCGGCGAGAGGTTGTCGCGCCACTCCGCTTCGCGCAGCCAGCCGAGGAAACCGCCCAGGGTCGCGTGGTCGGCGAGCGCGAGGTAACCGTCGAGCGCCTCGTGGAAGGCCTCGCGAGGCGCATCGCCGAGCGCCCGGGCCGGGTTCGCGGCGACCTCGATGTCGAGCAGCAGGTCGTGCTCGACGGCGACGACGAGGTCGGGCAGGTCGAGGGCCGTGCGGCTGCGCAGGCCCGCGAACAGGCGCGCGGCATCCCGCAGTCGCTCGAGGCCGACGGGAGTGAGGCCGCGCAGCTGGCCGTGCTCGTCGGGTGCGGTGCCGACGAAGTCGAGCGCGTCGACGAGCGAGACACCGTCGGTGCGAGCGACCGAGGCGCGCAGACGCTCCTTCACCTCGTCGCTGAACGGCTGCTGCGCGAGGTCGCGGTCGCGCAGCCAGGAGGCGATGCGGCTGAGCGCGTGCAGGTCGGCGACCCCGATGCGCCAGCGCGGGCCGGCGAGCAGGCGCACGAGCTCGGTGCTCGCCGCCGGATCATCGATGACTGCGAGCGCGCTCACCAGGTCGGCGATCTCGGGCTGCTCGAGCAGGCCGCCGATGCCGAGCACGTGCACGGGAACGTTCGCGGCCCGCAGCGCGGCGAGGAACACCGGCTGCGTGGTGCGCGAGCGCATGAGCAGGGCGGCGCTCGCGCGCAGCGGGCGACCGTCGGCATCCGTCGCCCCCGCGGGTGCGCCGGGCGGCGGTTCGGCGACGCGCGCGGCGAGCCAGGCGGCGACCGCCTGCGCCTCGTCGAGCACGGTCTCGGCGAAGACCGTCTCGACGGGATGCTCGCTCGCGACCGGCGAGGGGCGCAGCGTCTCGACGGCCACTCCGCCGCGCGCCGACAGCGGCTGCACGAGCAGGTTGGCGGCGGCGAGCACCTGCGTGCCATTGCGCCAGGAGGTGCTCAGCGAGTACCGGCCGACGGGCTCACTCGGGCCGCCGGGGCTGTCGGTGCTCTCGGCGCCGTCCGTGCCCTCGGCCGCACCGGCCCGGAACCGCCGCGCGAAGTCGTCGAGGTTCGAGGCGCTCGCCCCGCGCCAGCCGTAGATCGACTGGTGCGGGTCGCCCACCGCCATGACGGGTGTGCCGCCAAACAGCTCGGCGAGCAGCCAGGTCTGGGCGACGTTCGTGTCCTGGTACTCGTCGAGGAGCACCACGCGGTAGCGATCGCGCAGCTGCGCGGCCACCCCGGCGTGCCGGCGAACGATGGCGAGGGCGAGGCTGACCTGGTCGGAGAACTCGACGTAGCCGTCGCGATGCTTGACCTGCTGCAGCCGCTCGACGAGGTCGATGATCGGCAGCGTCGCTCCGAGCGCCGTCAGCTTGTCGAACTCGGCCTTGCGCTCGTAGCGGTCGCCCAGGGGGAGCTCGGCGATGTGCGCGACGAACCGCTCGACGTACGCCCGCACGTCGGCGATGTCGGCGCCGTGCTCGGAGACGGCGTGGGTGAGGGCGAGCACCGCTGCCGTGATGCGGTCGGCGCTGAGGTCGAGGTCGGCGAGGCGGGCATCCTGCGCCGTCGTCACGAGCTCGCGGGCCAGCTGCCACGCGCTCGCCTCGCGCAGCACGACCCCATCGGGATCGCGGCCGATGAGCACGGCGTGGTCGCGGTACAGGCTGGAGGCGAACGCGTTGTAGGTGGCGACGGTCGGCTGCGTGAAGGCGTCGACGACGACGGTCGAGGAGCCCAGCAGACCCGAGCCCGCCAGCTGCACCAGCCGTTCGCGGATGCGCGCCGCGAGCTCACCCGCGGCCTTGCGCGTGAACGTGAGGCCCAGCACCTGCTCGGGCGCGACGTGGCCGTTGGCGACGAGCCAGAGCACGCGCGCGGCCATGGTCTCGGTCTTGCCCGACCCGGCGCCGGCCACGACGAGCGCGGGCGCGACGGGCGCCTCGATGATGGCCTGCTGCTCGGGCGTGGGGTCGTGCTTCTGCCCGAGGGCGCGGGCGATCTCGACCGCGGTGAAGCGCGCGCTCATCAGCTCTCCCCCGTCACGGGCCCGATGCGGTGGATGCGGTGCGCGACCGCCGCGAAGTCGAACCGGTCGACCGTGCGCACGCCGGTGAGCCGCGCGACCGCGACGGCCGCGACGGCCTGGCGCAGGCGCTCGCGCACGGCCTCGCGCTGCTCGTCATCGAGCGGGGCCTGCACCGCCTCGCGGTAGTCGCTGCCGCGCACGCCCTCGCGCACGTAGAGCAGCCGCGCCCCGCCGGGCCGGTGCGGCAGGCCGTCGAGCACGCGGTCGAGCACCTCATCGAACGCGCCCTCGGCATAGGCGAGCTGGTAGGCGGCGAGCTGCGGGTGGGTGTCGATGTCGCTCTGCTTGGTGAGCGGCTTGCCCGTCTTCAGGTCGACCACGCGCACGGCGCCGTCGCCGTCGACCTCGAGCCGGTCGACGCTGCCGCTGACGCGGGCACGGTCGACGATCAGCTCGAAGCGCTGCTCGGCGCCGACGAGCCCGCGGCCCTCCTGCTCGGCGTCGCGGAGGTAGGCCGCCACCCCGACGGCGTAGCGCCGCGCGAGGCGGCGCTGCTGCTCGGCGAGCCACGGCGCGTCGAAGACCAGCTCGCCCCAGCGGCTCTCGATCTCGGCCCAGATGGCGTCGAGGTCGGGGTCGACGGCGTGCTGCATGGCCGCGTGCACGATCGTGCCGATGCCGGTCTGCGGCCCGGCCTCGCGGGGCGCGATGGTGTCGAGGAACCAGTCGAGCGGCGACGCCTCGATCGCCTCCAACTTCGACGGCGAGATCGAGACGACCTCGTCGCCGTCGAACAGCGGGGCCTCGGTCGACGGCGCGAGCATGCCCCACCACTGCTCGGGGTTCGCCCCGGGCACCCGCTCGACGGCGAGGCGGGCGAGGGCGCGGGCCGCCTCGACGCGATCGGGCTCGCGGGCCACCCCGCCCGGGTCGACGAGCTCGCGCCGCAGGCGGCCGACGAGCCGGCGCAGCGAGCGGGCGCGCACCGGGCGTGCGGCCTGCAGCGCGGCCTCGATCGCGGCGTCGGCGCGGGCCGCGGCCTGCGCCCGGTCGAGACCAGGGGCGGCGAGCACGGCGGTGGGCGAGGCAGTACCGAGCGCGGCGGCGCCGACGGCATCGAGGTCGATGCCGAGACGGTGGGCCGCGTCGCGGCGGGCGTGCTCGCGCACGAGCGCGTGCAGGGCGCTGGGCTGCTCGTCGTCGCCAGCGGTCGCGGTCACGACGAGCTGGCGGCGGGCGCGGGTCGCGGCGAGAAGGAACATGCGCAGTTCGTCATCGAGCACCAGGCGGCGCTCGTCGAGGTCGTCGACCGGCAGGCCGCGGGCGAGCCGGCTGATGAGCGGCGCCCCGAGCAGGGTGCCGCGCACGCGCGTGTTCGGCCAGACCCCCTCGGTCAGCCCGGCGATGACCACGATGTCGGCCTCGAGCCCGGTCACGGCCGCCGGAGTGGCGACGAGCACCGTGTCGTCGGAGCGGACCGGCGCGAGCAGGTCGTCGCCGACGTCGCTGTCGAGCACGCGGGCGAGGAACGACTCGACCGTGGCGTCGGGCACCGTGTCGACGATCGTCGCCGCGGCGGTGAACACGGCGACGACGGCGTCGAGCGCGCGGTTCGCCTCGGCCGCGGCCACGCCGAAGCCGGCCGCCTCGCGCTGCCAGACCTCGGCGACATGCGACTCGCTCCAGGCGAGCCAGAGCAGCTCGTCGACGGTGGCTCCGGCCGCGTGCCGCTCGCCGATCGCCTGGAGGGTGCGGGCGAGCCGCGCGGCGCGGCGGGCCGTGCGGTGGTCGATGGTGGCGAGGCGGGCGGGATCGGCGAGGGCATCCGCCAGCAGGATGTCGGCCGGACGATCGCCGTCCCCGGCGAGCTCCTCGGCCCGCAGAGCCCGGCGCAGGCGGCGCAGCCCGACGCGATCGATGCCGCCGAGCGGGCCGAGCAGCAGCTCGGTGGCGGCCGCCGCATCGAGCGGGCTGCGGCCGACGCCGACATCGACGTGGCGGATGAGGGCGCGGGCGGCGGGATGCTCGCGCAGCGGCCGCCCGGCGGCTGTCGACTGCACGGGCACCTCGGCCTGGGCGAGGGCGCGCACGATTCCGGGCACCATGCGGCCGCTGCGCACGATGACCGCCATGCGCCGGTAGGGCACGCCGTCGAGCAGGTGGCGCTCGCGCAGCAGGTCGGCGATGAGCGCGCGCTCGCGGGTCGCGGTCGGCGCGTCGAGCGCCACGATCGCCCCGCCCCACGCGGCGGGAATGGCGCGCGGGTCGTCGGCAGCACCGTCACCAGCAGCGGGGTCGAGCGGCACGGCCACGGCGCGACGTTGCGTGCCGGCGCGGGCGGTGCCGATGCGCGACGCGACATCGGCAGCGAGAGCGCGCAGGGTCGGCCCGTGCCGATGCACTGTGCCGAGAACGATCGGCTCGGCGTCACGCCAGTCGAGCAGCGCGGGCAGGCCGGCGAGGGCCTCGGGCTCGGCACCGCGGAAGGTGTTCGCGGCGACATCGGGGTCGCCGAGCGCGACGACGGTCGCTCCGTGCGCGGCGAGCGCCGCGACGAGGTCGAGGGCGCTCGGGGTCGCGTCGTGGGCGTCATCGAGCACGACGAGCCGCGGCAGGTCGGGCATGCCGCGCGGAGGCTCGCGCACGAGCCCGACCGCGGCCCGCACCAGCTCGGCGGGGTCGAGCTGCCCCGGACGCGCCGAGCCGAGCACCTGCCGGTACTCGTCGACCAGGTCGGCGAGCGCCGCCCAGGCGTCGAGCCCGCGCTCGCGGCCGCGGGCCCGCAGCCAGTCGGTGCCCACCCCGTGCTCGCTGAGCCGCGCGATGGCGTCGCGCAGCTCGGTGCGGAACGCGCCGAGCCGGCGCACCTCGGGCCCGAGGTGCTCGGGCCACGCGGGGCCTGGCCCGGCGAGCTCGCCCAGCACCTCGTCGAGGGTCGCGCGATCGAGCAGCTCGGCGAGGTCCGCATCCTGATCGGCACCGCTCAGCAGGCGCGGCTCGGCGAGGCCGTCGAGCCGGTTCGCCGCCGTGACGAGCGCGAACGCGTAGGCGGCGACCGATCGCGCGAGCGGCCCCGGCAGGGCGCCGCCCGCACCGCCGCCCCCAGCGCTTCCCGCACCGTCGCCCGACCCCTCGCCCCCGGCGCCGAGCCGAACGGCGAGCCGGTCGCGCAGCACGGTCGCCGTGCGTCGGGCGGGAGTGAGCACGAGCACCCGGGCGGGGTCGAGCCCGTCGTCGAGCACGGCGGCGGCGACGAGCTCGATCGCCGCGGTCGTCTTGCCCGACCCGGGGGCGCCGAGCACGACGGCACCGCGGGTCGAGCGGGCATCCCGCACCGCCTGCTGCGCCGCGTCGAGCACCACCGGCGCACCGCCGATCAGGGGCAGCGCGGCGTCGAAGGTGGTCACGCGCTCCACGCTAGCGGCGTGCCCCGACCGGCGCTCCGTCGTCGTCGAACCGCCCTGGTCGCGACCCGGTGCGCCCTCAGTGAACACGCGGATGCGGTCCGGAGTCGCCGGGTACGCTGGCGCTCGTGGACATTCGCATCGGTATTCTCAACAGCCCCCGCGAGCTCGCCTTCGAGAGCTCGGAATCGGCCGCCGACATCGCGGCGACCATCGCGGCCGCCGTCGAGAAGGGTGCGCCGCTGGTGACCCTCGTCGACAGCAAGGGCAAGCACTACCTGGTGCCGACCGCCGCGATCGGCTACGTCGAGATCGGCAACGACTCGGCCCGCAAGGTCGGCTTCGTCGGCTAGACCGGCCGCACCGGTCGGCACGGCCGCCCGGGCCTGCCGTCGCGCGGGCCGGGCACCGCACGAGCGCGCCGTCCTCGACTAGGCTCACCGCCATGGAACTGCTCTTCGCCACGGTCATCGGTGCCGCGATCTCGCTCGGCGTGCGCTACGTCGTCCCGGGTCGGCAGTGGCACGGTCTGCTGCTGGTGCCGATGGTGGGCGCCGCGGCGACCGCCGCGATCTGGGCGATCTGCGTCTGGCTGGGCCTGACCTTCGACGGCGGCTGGATCTGGGTGATCGCCCTCGTTCTCGGCCCCCTCGTCGCCCTCGGCCTCGCCCTGGCGCTGCCGAAGCGCCGCGAGGCCTCCGACGCGGCCCTGCTCGAGCAGCTCATGAAGCCCGGGCGCGCCGCCAAGGCCTGAGCCTGCCGCGCCGCCGACCGCGGCGCATCACCCCGGCGACCGATCTGACCGCCGACGGATGCGGGCTCAGCCCGCGATGCCCCGCAGGGCCGCGCCCGCCAGGCTGATGAGCGTCACGCCCGCGAGCGCGATCATCATGATCGAGTAGTCCCGGCGCAGCAGCACGGCCAGCACGGAGACGAGAACGCCGGCGCTCATCACGACGATGAACACCAGGTCGGGCACCCGCACGGCGGCGTCCCACCCCCAGGCCCCGGTCGCCCAGCGCAGGAAGCTCTGCACGAGCTGCAGCGCGGCACCGCCGCCGAGCAGACCGAAACCCCACCAGCCGAGGCGGGTGCGCGGCAGCGTGCGCAGGGCGCGCGGAGCGGGCGCGGCGGCAGAGCGGGAGGTCTCGGGCATGGCGGGGTCCTAGGCGGTCAGCCCGAGGCGGTCCATGCGCCGGGTGTGCTCGGCGACCAGCTCGGTGAAGACGGGCTCGATCTTGCTCTCGTCGCGCGCCGGGTCGTCGTGCAGCACGAGAGCCGAACGGGCCTGGAGCATCGTGTCGCCCACCAGGCGGCGGCACCAGAGCGCGAGCCGCGAGGCCAGCGGCGGGTTCGCCGCGATGGCGCGCTCGAGAACGCGGTGCACCGGGCCGTCGAGGTCGCCGTTGCCGAGGGCCGCCACGGCGCGGTCGCGCAGCTCGGCGGGCAGGCCGGCCGCGAGGCGGATCCAGAAGTCGGTGAGGAACCCGATCGTGACGTGGGCGCTCGCCACCTGCTCCTGCCAGGAGTTGCCCTGGGTGCGGCGCTCGAACTCCTCGACCCCGTCGAGGTGCGGCGCCATGATGTCGCTCTTGTCGAGCTGCAGCCGCTCGATCTCGGCGACGAGGGCGAGATAGCGGGTGAGCACGACGCCGGTGACGCGGGCCAGGGCATCCTTGTCGGCCACCCGGGGGGCGTTCGACATGGCGGTCGTGAGCTGCTCGATGAAGGTCAGGTGCAGCGCGGCGCAGTGACCGAAGAAGAGGTCGGGGGTCGGAGCCAGGTCGGCCAGATCGACCCGGAGCGCGGCCGCGGCGGTGTCGCGGGGCGTGAGGGTGGGAGCCTCTACGCGAGGTCGTCGACGACGGAACCACGAAGCCACGACGGCAAGCCTAGGCGATGGGCCCGCCCGCCGCGGGCCGACGGCTAAACTGGCGGCACAACATCTATCGACAGGCGACACACCACTGTGACTTTCTCTGATCTGGGCATCGAGCCCGACCTGGTGGAGGCGCTGGCATCGAAGGGCATCATCGAGCCCTTCCCGATCCAGGAGCAGACCATCCCCCTCGCCCTCACCGGGCAGGACATCATCGGCCAGGCCAAGACCGGCACCGGCAAGACGTTCGGCTTCGGCCTGCCGCTCATCCAGCGCCTCGGCCTGCACCCCGAGCCCGGCGTGAAGGCGCTCGTCGTCGTTCCCACGCGCGAGCTGTGCGTGCAGGTCACCGAAGACCTCGAGCTCGCGGCCTCGAACCGCGACGTGAAGATCGTCTCGATCTACGGCGGCAAGGCCTACGAGGGCCAGATCGAGCAGCTGAAGGCGGGCGCGCAGATCGTCGTCGGCACGCCCGGCCGTCTGCTCGACCTCGCCAGCCAGCGCCTGCTGAGCCTCGCGAACGTCGAGGTCATGGTGCTGGACGAGGCCGACAAGATGCTCGACCTCGGCTTCCTCAGCGACATCGAGAAGCTGTTCGCGCAGACCAAGCCGACCCGGCACACCATGCTCTTCTCGGCCACGATGCCGGGCCCGATCGTCGCGCTCGCGCGGCGCTTCATGACGCGGCCGATCCACATCCGTGCGACCGACCCCGACGAGGGCCTCACGCAGGCGAACATCAAGCACATCGTCTACCGCGCTCACGCCCTCGACAAGGACGAGGTCGTGGGCCGCATCCTGCAGGCGGAGGGCCGCGGCAAGACCGTGATCTTCACCCGCACCAAGCGCGCCGCGGCGAAGCTCGTCGAGGAGCTCAACGACCGCGGCTTCAACGCCGCCGCGGTGCACGGCGACCTCAACCAGGAGCAGCGCGAGCGGGCGATGGCCGCGTTCAAGGCGGGCAAGAAAGAGATCCTGATCGCGACCGACGTGGCGGCGCGCGGCATCGACGTCAACGACGTCACGCACGTCATCAACCACACGGTTCCGGATGACCACGACACGTACCTCCACCGTGCGGGCCGCACGGGGCGCGCGGGCAAGACCGGTATTGCGGTGACCTTCGTCGACTGGGCCGACATGCACAAGTGGGCGCTCATCAACCGGGCGCTCGAGATGGGCATCCCCGAGCCGGTCGAGACCTACTCCTCGTCGCCGCACCTGTACACCGACCTCGACATCCCCGCGGGCTCGAAGGGCCGCCTCAAGGCGACCCCGATCCCGAAGGTCGAGAAGGAGGCTTCGCGGCCCCCGCGCGAGCGGGAGCGCACGCGGACGCGGTCGAACGGCTCCGGCGGGTCGGGCGGCTCCGGTGAGGGCTCGAGCGGCGAGCGTCGCGAGCGCATCGAGCGCCCCGCCGGTGAGAGCGGCACCCCGACCGGCGAGGGCGGCGCGGCCAAGCGGCGTCGGCGCCGCCGCCGTTCGGGCGGATCGGGCGGCGCCGGCGGAGCATCCGGGAATGGGGCCGCGGCGGAGTAAGTTGGCTCCCCTATGGCCACCACTCCTTCACCTCCAGACAGCGCCGTCGTCGCGCCGACCGTGACCGACGCGCAGCGCCGCATCGTGCTCGGCGTGCTCATCGGCTCGGCCTTCGTCGTCATCCTCAACGAGACGCTCATGGGCGTCGCGATCCCCCGCTTCATCGAGGTCTTCGGCATCACGGCGACCGCCGCGCAGTGGCTGACGACCGCGTTCATGCTCACCCTAGCGGTGGTCATCCCGATCACCGGCTGGCTGCTGCAGCGCTTCAGCACCCGCGCGCTGTTCGTGACGGCGATGTCGCTGTTCACGGCGGGCACGCTGCTCGGGGCGGTCGCGCCCGTGTTCGAGCTGCTCATCGTCGCGCGCGTCATCCAGGCCAGCGGCACCGCGATCGTCATGCCCATGCTGTTCACGACGGTGTTCGCGCTCGTCGCGCCCGAGAAGCGCGGCCAGGTCATTGGAACCGTGTCGACCGTCATCGCCGTCGCGCCTGCGGTGGGGCCGAGCCTGTCGGGCTTCATCCTCAGCATCGCCGACTGGCACTGGCTGTTCATCACGATGCTGCCGCTCACCACGACCGCCCTGATCATCGGCGCGGTGCGCATGGTCGACGTCGGCGAGCGCCGCGGCTCGCGACTGGATGTCCTCAGCGTGCTCCTCTCCATCCCCGGGTTCGGCGGCCTCGTGTACGGGCTCGCGCAGATCGGCGAGGCGGGCCGCACCGAAGCGGGCGCGGGGCCGGACCCGGTGGTCACGGGTCTGATCTCCCTGGGCGTGGGCGTCGTGGCGCTCGCGCTGTTCGGGGCGCGCCAGGTGCGCCTGCAGCGCACCGACGGCGCCCTGCTCGACCTGCGCACCTTCGGCGAGCGGCAGTTCGCGCTGTCGATCGGCATCATCACCATCGCGTCGATGGCGCTGTTCGGCGCGATCATCGTGATCCCGCTCTACGTGCAGGAGGTGCTCGGCGCCTCGCCGCTCATCTCCGGCCTGATCATCCTGCCCGGCGCCCTGCTGCAGGGGCTGCTCGCGCCCGCGATCGGCCGGCGCTACGACCGCGTGGGTCCGCGCTCGCTGGTGATCCCCGGCATCGTGCTCATGTCGGCGACGCTCTGGATCATGTCGACGTTCTCCGTCGCCACCCCGATCTGGTTCATCGCCGTCGCGAACATCGGCGTCAGCCTGGGTCTGGCGCTGCTGTTCACCCCGCTGCTCACCAACGGCATGGCCTCGCTGCGCCCGCAGCTGAACCCGCACGGCTCGGCGATCGTCGGCACCGTCCAGCAGGTCGCGGGGGCGGCGGGCATCGCGCTCTTCCTCTCGGTCGCGGCGTTCATCGCCCCGCCGACCGGCGAGGCCTCGATCACGGCCGAGGGCGTGCGGGCGGCGTTCACGGTCGCGGCGGTGCTCGCGACGGCGATCATCCCGCTGGTGCTCCTGGTGCGCTGGCAGCGCTCCGCCGCCCCCGGCGGGCACTAGGCCCATGGCGGCGCGAGCAGCGGCGAGCGGCGCCACGGCGCTCGCGCTGCTGCTCGTGCCGCTGCTCGGCGGGTGCGCGGCGAGCCCGACCGGCGTTGCCGAGCGCGGCGCGACCGGCGCCCCGGTCAGCATCCAGCGCCTGGCGAAGCAGGCCGCCGCGAGCGATGCGGCGCTCGCGACCCTGGTCGCCGACGATGCTCCCGGATGCTCCGCCGCCGTCGGCCGCCCCGGCGAGCCGCTCTGGGCGGGCGCGCGCGGGCTCGCCGACCTCGCGGCGGGCACGTCGCTGACGACCAGCACCCGGTTCGAGATGGCGTCGCTCGCGAAGCAGTTCACGGGCGCACTGGTGCTGGCGCTCGTCGGCGACGGACTCCTCCGCCTCGACGACCCGATCGGTGCCCACGTGCCGGGGCTGCCCGCCTGGGGCCGCACGATCACCGTCGAGCAGCTGCTCCACCACACCGCGCGGCTGCCCGACTTCTGGATCGAGCTCGAGGCCGAGGGCATCGGCTTCAGCGACCCCGCCGACCAGGAGGCCGTGCTCGCGGCGATCCGGCGCATCGAGTCACCCCTCGACGGCACCGGGTACGCCTACGCCAACAGCCACTACGTCCTGCTCGCGGCGGCCATCGAGAGCGTCACCGGCGAGCCGTTCGCGGCGGCGCTGCAGGCCCGCGTGCTTGACCCTCTCGGTCTCGACGCCCGCATCGAGCCGGCCGCGGTCGCGCCCGATATAGCGGTCGGCCACGATGCCGCGGGTGTGCCGATCATCGCGGCCTGGACGGCCGTCGGGCCGGTGGGCCTCGTCGCCACGCCGACCGAGCTGGTGCGCTGGAGCGCCCAGTTCGCCCCCGACGGCCTCCTGTCGGCCGCCGCCGAGGGAGCGGTCGACTCGTCGGAGGGCCTGGCCGAGTAGGCGGGCGAGCGCTACGGCGCGGGCATCCGGATCGCCGGCGACGGCGCACTGTTCCACGCGGGCCGCTGGGGCGGATCCGTGAGCATCCTCGAGGTCAGCCCCGAGCGCGACCTGGCGATCGCGATCGCCTGCAACCGGATGGGCGCTCCGCGCGTGGAGCTCGTCGACGCCCTGTCCGCCATCTGGGGCGCTGACGGCGGGGAGGGCTAGGCCCGCACCGGCTCCACCCCGCGGGTCGCGGCGATGAGCCGCTCGAGCGCCTCCGGCGCCGTCGTGTTCTCGGCGAGCCGGTTGGGCTTGCCCTCGCCGTGGTAGTCGCTGGATCCGGTGACGACGAGGTCGTACTGCGCGGCCAGCTCGAGCAGGCGGGCCCTGCCGTCGGGGGTGTTCTCGCGGTGGCCCACCTCGAGCCCGACGAGCCCCGCATCGACGAGCCGGCCGAGGTCAGCACCGTCGACGACGGCCTCGCGGCCGCGCGTCGCGGGGTGGGCGAGCACGGGGGCTCCCCCGGCCTCGGCGATCATGCGCACCCCGTCGAGCACCGTCGGCGCCTCGTGCGGCAGGTAGTAGCCGCCGCGGAAGTGCAAGATCGATTCGAACGCCGCGCTGCGCGTGGGCACGACGCCGCGTGCCACGAGCGCGTCGGCGATGTGCGGGCGGCCGATCGTGGTGCCGCCGGACTGCGCGAGCACGTCATCCCAGGTGATATCGAAGTCTTCGGCGAGGCGCGCGACCATGCGCTCGGCCCGATTCAGGCGATCGTCGCGCGTTCGCGCGGTCTCGCGCAGGATGACCGGATCGTGCGGGTCGAAGAGGTACCCGAGCAGGTGCACGCTGCGCCACTCGTGCCGCGTGCTCAGTTCGATGCCGCGGATCACCTGCAGGCCCGTGCCGGCCGCGGCGGCGAGTGCTTCATCCCAGCCGGCGGTCGAGTCGTGGTCGGTGATCGCCACCGTGTCGAGGCCCGCCGCGACCGCCGCGCGGATCAGCTGCGTCGGGGTCTCGGTGCCGTCGCTGACGCTGCTGTGGGTGTGCAGGTCGATCGGGCCGCGGGTCATAGGGCCATGCTAGGCGGCCCGACCCGGGCGTCCGCCGCGGGCCGCACCCCCCGGGAGCCGCCAAGGCCCGCCCGCTAGGCTCGGCCCACCATGATCCGCCGCTTCTTCGCCGCCGTCATCGTCGTCGGCGTGGCGGCCGCGCTGCTGGTGATCGCGTGGCCGAACCTGTTCGGGCTCGCCGAGGCCCCGGTGGTCGCCCAACTGGTGTCGGTGCGCGCGCTCACGTCGGTGATCGCCGTGGCCGCAGCGATCACGCTCGGGCTCGTGGCGCTGCTGTGGGCAGGAGCCCGGCGGTTCCTCGCCGCGCTCGCCCTGCTCGCGATGGTCTTCGCGCTCGTCAACGGGGCGGTGCTCTCCACGCGCGGGTTCGGCGACGAGTCGTTCCCCACGCGCGCGCCGGCCGAGCTCTCGGTGCTCACGTGGAACACCCTCGGCGACGCCCCCGGTGCGGAGCGCATCGCCGAGCTGATCATCGCCGAGCAGGCCGACATCGTTGTGCTGCCCGAGACGAGTCAGGAGACGGCGATCGCGATCGCCGAGCTCACCCGCGAGGCCGACCGACCCATGTGGGTCTACTCGATCGCCTTCGACTACGTGGCGAAGGCCCGGTCGACGAGCGTGCTCGTCTCGGTCGACCTCGGCCGGCACGAGGTCGACGACACGGTCGGCAACACCACGGTGCTGCCGAGCATCGTGCTGCGGCCGCTCGACCCGGGCGGGCTGACGATCGTCGGCGTGCATCCCGTCGCCCCGCTGCCCGGTGAGCTGGAGAACTGGCGCACCGACCTGCGCTGGGTCGACGGCATCTGCACGGGTGAGCGCATCGTCATGGCGGGCGACTTCAACGCGACCGCCGACCACTTCCGCGCCCTCGACCCCGTAGCGGGCGCCGAGGCGCCGAGCGGTGTCGCCGGGCTCGGCTTCGGCGAGTGCCGCAACGCCGGGCTGCTCACCGGCAACGGGGCCGTCGGCACCTGGCCGACGCGCCTGCCGCCGCTGCTCGGCGCCCCGATCGACCACGTGTTCGTGTCGTCCGACATCGCCGTGACCGGCATGCGCGTGCTCACCGAGTACGACGGGGCGGGCAGCGACCACCGGCCCGTCGTGGCCCGCATCATCCTGGAGTGACGGCGGGCGGGCATCCGCGCGGTGCCAGAATGGGGGCATGACCGACGGCAAGGATGCTCCGCGCGCGACCGAGAACCGCTCCACCACTCCGGCCAGCGACACCTTCCGGCAGTACATCTCGAGCCAGTGGGCCGACCGGCCCCGCGCCGAGGTGCCGGAGCGGCCAGTGGCCGCACGCGCGGCCGAGCGCCGCGCCCGCCTGTCGGCGCTCTACCCGGGCGTGCGGCTCGTGCTGCCCGCCGGCCCGGCCAAGCAGCGGTCGAACGACACCGACTATGCCTACCGCGCCCACTCGGCCTTCGCGCACCTCACCGGCTGGGGCGCCGACACGGTGCCGGGCAGCGTGCTCGTGCTCGAGCCGACCGACGCCGGCCACACGGCCACCCTGTACTTCCGCGAGGGGGCCGGCCGCGACTCGGACGAGTTCTACGCGAACCCCGAGATCGGCGAGTTCTGGACGGGGCCGCGCCCCTCGCTCGCCGAGGTCGCCGCGGCGCTGGGCCTGGCGACGGCCGGGCTCGACACGCTCGAGGAGGTCTTCGGGCTCACCGGCGCCGATCTCGCCGATGCTGACGAGGCGGGCGCCTCGGACGGCGCGGAGACGCTCATCGTTCGCGAGGCCGACCGTGCGCTGACCGACCGGCTCGACGCGCTGCGCATGCTCGCGGGCGTCGCGGGCGACGACGTTGAGGTCGACCCCGCGCGCGACGCCGAGCTGGCGCGCGATGTCAGCGAACTGCGGCTGGTGAAGGACGCCTGGGAGGTGGAGGAGATGCGCCTCGCCGTGGCCGCCACGCAGCAGGGCTTCGCCGACGTCATCGCCGACCTGCCGCAGATCGTCGCCCACCCGCGCGGCGAGCGCCTCGTCGAGGGCACCTTCAACCGCCGGGCGCGGGCTGAGGGCAACACGGTCGGCTACGACACGATCGCGGCGAGCGGTCCGCACGCGTGCATCCTGCACTGGACCCGCAACGACGGCCCCGTCCTTCCCGGCGACCTCATCCTCATCGACGCCGGCGTCGAGCTCGAGAGCTACTACACCGCCGACATCACGCGCACCCTCCCGGTGTCGGGCACCTTCACCGCCGTGCAGCGCCGGGTCTACGAGGCCGTGCGCGAGGCCGCCGATGCGGCGTTCGCGATCGTGAAGCCGGGCATCCGGTTCCGCGAGGTGCACGCCGCGGCGATGCGGGTGATCGCCCAGAAGACCGCCGAGTGGGGCTTCCTGCCCGTCTCGGCCGAGGAGAGCCTCTCCCCCGACGCCGGCTACCACCGCCGCTACATGGTGCACGGCACCTCGCACCACCTCGGCCTCGACGTGCACGACTGCGGGCAGGCGCGGCGCGAGTTCTACATGGACGGCATCGTCGAGGCCGGCATGGTCTTCACCATCGAGCCCGGCCTGTACTTCCAGCCCGACGACCTCACCGTGCCGGAGGAGTACCGCGGCATCGGCGTGCGCATCGAGGACGACATCCTGGTGACGGCCGACGGGGCAGAGAACCTGTCGGCGGGCATCCCGCGCACCGCCGACGAGGTCGAGGCCTGGATGCGGTCGCGCTGACGCGCGCCCGACACTCCTCCCCGCGGTCGCGCTGACGCGCGGCCGGCGCCTAGTCGCCCGCGCTCTCCTCGGCCGCGGCCTGCGCCGTCGACTCGGCGAGCGCGAGACGCGCCCGCGCCGTCTGGCTCGGGTCGATGATCACCTGGTACGAGCCCGCGAGCACCTGATGGGTCGAGCTGAAGTCGCGGCGGCGGCGGTTGACCGCGTACGAGGCGATGCCGAGCATCATGCCGAACCCGGCCCCGATGAGCGCCGCGGCGAGCACGAGCGAGAAGTCGGGCGCGGGCGAGAACAAGAACAGCACGAGCCCGAAGAACAGGCCCACCCACGAGCCGCTCGCCGCCCCCGCGATCGCGGCGCGCCCGTAGGTCATGCGACCCGTGATGCGCTCGACGGTCTTCAGGTCGCTGCCGACGATCGCCATGCCCGAGACCGCGAAGTCGGCCTTGGCGAGCCGGTCGACGACCTTCTGGGCCTCCGGGTAGGTCGCGTACTCGCCGAGCACGTCGCCCTGCGGGACGGTCGGCGGCGCGGCCGGACGGCGGCCGAAGAGGCTCGGAGTGCTCACCAGGCCATTCTGACAGCCCGCCGATAAGGTTGTGCCGTGAGCAGCACCCGCGTCTTCGTCGCCCGCCTCGCGGGATGCGCGGTCTTCGACCCCGTCGGCGACCGCGTCGGTCGCGTGCGCGACGTTCTGGTCGTCTACCGCCGCAACGACCCGCCGCGCGTCATCGGCCTCGTTGTCGAGGTTCCGGGCCGGCGCCGGGTGTTCGTGTCGATCGGCCGGGTGACGAGCATGAGCGGCGGCCAGGTCATCACGACCGGCCTGATCAACCTGCGCCGCTTCGCCCAGCGCGGCGGCGAGGTGCGCGTACTCGCCGAGCTCGTGGGTCGCGGCGTGCAGCTGCGTGACGGCGGCGGTTCCGCGACCATCGAGGACGTCGCGATCGTCGAGTCGGGCCTCGGCGAGTGGACGGTCGACCAGCTGTTCGTGCGCAAGCCGCGCAGCGTGCCGGCGCCCTTCGCGAAGGGCGCGACGATGTTCGTGCGCTGGGGCGACGTCATCGAGCAGACCACCGGGGCCGTGCCGCAGAGCGCCGAGCACCTCGTCGCCTCCTACAACGAGCTGCTGCCGGCCGACCTCGCCACCTCGTTGCTCGAGCTGCCCGAGACGCGCCGCATCGAGGTCGCCGAGGAGCTCTCGGACGAGCGCCTCGCCGACGCCCTGGAGGAGATGCCCGAGACCGCGCAGGTCGAGATCATCGCCCAGCTCGACGATGAGCGCGCCGCCGACGTGCTCGACCAGATGGAGCCCGACGACGCGGCCGACCTCATCGCCCAGCTGCCGACCGTGCGCGGTGAGCACCTGCTCGAGCTCATGGACCCGGAGGAGGCGGAGGACGTCCGCTTCCTGCTCAGCTACGACGCCGACACCGCCGGCGGTCTCATGACCACCGAGCCCATCATCGTCTCGGCCGACGCCACCGTGGCGGAGGGCCTCGCGCTGATCCGCCGCCACGAGCTCGCGCCCGCCATCGGCGCGGCGATCTGCGTCACCCTGCCGCCGTACGAGCCGCCGACCGGGCGGTTCCTGGGCATGGTGCACTTCCAGCGGATGCTCCGCTACCCGCCGCACGAGCGCCTCGGCACGATCATCGACCGCAGCATCGAGCCGGTCGGGCCCGACACCTCGGCCGCCGAGGTCTCGCGCCGCCTGGCCAGCTACGACCTCGTCTCGCTGCCCGTCGTCGACGAGAACCACCGCCTGGTGGGCGTGGTCACCATCGATGACGTGCTCGACTACCTGCTGCCCGACGACTGGCGCAGCGCCGACCATGACACGACGGTGCCGCCGCGCCGCCGCGCCGCCGCGCCCGCTGCCCGCATCCGCCCCGAGGAGGGCCGCTGATGGCGGCGCGCGATCGTCGGCGCGAGCGCCGGCCCGAGGTGCGGCTCGACTCGCCGAAGGGCCTGCGCACCCCGCTCGTGCCGCGCTTCTCGACCGGCAACGACCGCATGGGCCGGTTCTCCGAGGCCTTCGCACGCGGCATGGGCACGCCCTGGTTCCTGGTCGGCATGACCGTCATCGTCACGGTGTGGCTGGTCTACAACACCGTGGCGCCGGTCGAGGCCCAGTTCGATCCGCGGGCGCTGAACTTCACCCTGCTGACGCTGATCCTGTCGCTGCAGGCCTCCTACGCGGCCCCGATGATCCTGCTCGCGCAGAACCGTCAGGACGACCGTGACCGCGTGCAGATCGAGCAGGACCGCCAGCGCGCCGAGCGCAACCTGGCCGACACCGAGTACCTCGCCCGGGAGGTGGTCGCCCTGCGGCTGGCGCTGAAGGAGGTCGTCACCCGCGACCACCTGCGCACCGAGCTGCGAGCACTGCTGGACGAGCTGGATCGCCGCGATCGTGAGGATGTTGAGCGAGCGGATGCTGAGCGAGCGGATGTTGAGCGAGCGCAGAGCGGCGCGGGTGACGTGAGCAGCTCCGGGGCTCCGCGGACCGATGAGCGCTGAGCCCTCGGGCCCGGCGCACGACCTCGCGGGGCGCGTGCGGGCCGCACTCGAGCGCGTCATCGACCCGGAGATCCGGCGGCCGGTCACCGAGCTCGACATGGTGCCGAGCATCCGCGTCGACGGCGACGCCGTGCAGATCGACCTGCGTCTGACGATCGTCGGCTGCCCGGCCGCGACCGCGATCGAGCGCGACGTGCGGGCGGCAGCCGAGAGCGTCGACGGGGTCGGCGCGGTCTCGGTCGGCGTCGGGGTCATGGATGCCGCGACGCGCGACGCGCTCATCGCACGGCTGCGCGGCACCCGGCCCTCGGGTCACCCGTTCACGGCCGACTCGCTGACCCGCGTCATCGCGATCACGAGCGGCAAGGGCGGCGTCGGCAAGTCGACGCTGACCGCCAACCTGGCCGTCGCCCTGGCGCAGGAGGGCCTGCGGGTCGGGCTGGTCGACGCCGACGTCTTCGGCTTCTCGATCCCGGCGCTGCTCGGCATCGCCGACGCGAAACCCACGCGGGTCGGCGACATGATCATGCCGCCGCGCGCGCACGGGGTCGCCGTGATCTCGATCGGCATGTTCGTGGATGCCCGCACGGCCGTCTCATGGCGGGGGCCGATGCTGCACCGCACGGTGCAGCAGTTTCTCACCGACGTGCACTTCGGCGATCTCGACGTGCTGCTGCTCGACATGCCGCCCGGCACGGGCGATGTGGCGATCTCGGTGGGGCAGCTGATGCCGCACGCCGAGGTGGTGGTGGTGACGACGCCGCAGCGGGCGGCGGCCGATGTGGCCGAGCGCTCGGGGCTGGTGGCCCGGCAGACGGGGCAGACGGTGATCGGCGTCGTGGAGAACATGGCCGGGCTGGCGCAGCCCGACGGCAGCGTGCTCGAGCTGTTCGGCTCGGGCGGCGGGGCCGAGACGGCCGCGCGGCTGGAGGTGCCGCTGCTGGCGCAGGTGCCGCTCAGCGTGGCGCTGCGCGAGGGCGGCGACGCGGGCGAGCCGATCGTGCTCGGCACCCCGGGCGGGGAGGACGACCCGGCGGGATCGGCGATCCGGCGGCTGGCGGCCGAGCTGGCACGACGGCCCCGCGGGCTCGCGGGGCGCAAGCTCTCGCTCGCACCCCGCGACGCGGGATCGTCCCGGGCCTAGTAGCGCTCGATCGCCGGCACGCGACGGTAGCCGTCACGGCTCGCGACGACGACCGTCGCGACGACGGCGCCAGCGGCGAGCAGAGCGATGATGACGAGCAGAGCGGTCATGGCGGGGGTTCTCCTTGCTTCCTGAACACCTCTATTCCAGCCCTCGTCATGCTTTAGCACAATCGATACTTTCTGAACTAACCATGCAGTTTTGCTTTAGTGTTGAGACATGGATGTCCGCCGCCTGCAGCTGCTGCGCGAGCTCGCCGACCGCGGCAGCATCACCGCGGTGGCCCGGGCCACCCACCGCACCGCATCCGCCGTCTCGCAGCAGCTGAAGGTGCTCGAGGCTGAAGTGGGCGTTCCCCTCACCGAACGCCGCGGTCGCGGGCTCGTCCTCACCGGCGCGGGCCTCGCGCTGGCCGACACCGCGCGCCGCATCGCGGTCGCCATCGAGGCCGCCGAGGCGCTGTGGCAGGAGTTCGCCGCGAGCCCGCAGGGCATCGTCACCGTCAGCACCTTCCCCACCGCCGGGCAGATGCTGTTGCCGGGCGTGCTGCTCGCCGCCCGCGAGGAGCCCGGCCTCGAGATCGTCGTCACCGACCACGACCTGCCGCAGCCCGAGTTCGCGATGCTGACGCCCGACTACGACCTCGTGCTCGCCGACTCGCAGGGGATCCCGGCGCACTGGAGCGAGCAGGGGCTGACCGTCGTGCCGCTCATGACCGAGCCCTTCGACGTCGCGCTGCCCGCCGGCCACCGGCTCGTCGAGAAGAGCGTCGTGCGCCCCGCCGACCTCATCGATGAGGACTGGATCGGCGCGCCGCTCGGCTACCCCTACGACCGCGTGCATGACCGTCTGGCGGCCGTCATCGGCCGCGAGCCGCGCATCGTGCAACGGATCATGGACAACATCATCGTCGAGCGCCTCGTCGCCGCCGGCGTCGGCATCGCCATCCTGCCCCGCTTCACCACCCGGAGCCACGGCAACGGCATCGTGACGCGCCCGATCACCGGCCTACCGGCCGAGCGGCAGATCTCGGCGCTGCTGCGGGCCGACCGCGCCGAACGGCCGAGCGTGCGGCGTGTCATCCAACTGCTGCAGGCCGAGGCCGAGCGCGTCATGGAGGGCTACCGCACGGTCGGCGAGCCGCGCACGGTCACGGCGGCGATCCCGATCGTCGGGGGCGCTGGCATCGGGGGCGCGGGGGTCGGAAGCGGCTAGGTCGCCTCGGGGTCGAAGGGCGCCGGGCGCCCCTCGCGGATCAGCCGCTGCCGCTGCGCGTAGGCCGACTCGCGGGGCGCGGCCGCGGCCACGGCGCTCGGCCGCGTGGGCGGGGCTTCGTCCTCCAGCAGCGCCTCGCGGATGATGCGGCGCGGGTCGTACTGGCGCGGGTCGAGCTTCTTCCAGTCGACGTCGTCGTAGTCGGGGCCCATCTCGTCGCGCATGCGCTGCTTCGCGCCGTTGGCCATGTCGCGCACGGTGCGCACGAAGCGGCCGAACTGCGCCGCGTAGCCCGGCAGCCGGTCGGGGCCGATGATGAGCACGGCGATGAGCCCGATGAGCAGCAGCTTCTCGAACGTCAGGCCCCAGGACACCCCTCGAGAATAGCGGGGCCAGCCGGGAGGTTCGCCCTAGGCTGGGGGCCGAGAAGGAGCACCGTGGCCAGCAAAGACCTGTCGTGGAAGTACGTCGAAGACCGCACGGTCGAACCCGACGTGATCCGCGGTGCGCGCGCCCAGTCGCTCGAGCTCGGCATCGAGCCGATCAGCGCGGCCACGGGCGCCCAGCTCGCGGTGATCACCGCGGCCCTGGGGGCCGAGCAGCTGATCGAGATCGGCACGGGTGTCGGAGTCTCCGGCCTGTGGCTGCTGCACGGCGCACCGGAGGCGCAGCTCACCTCGATCGACGTCGAGGCCGACCATCACGAAGCCGCGCGCCGGCACTTCACCGAGGCCGGGCATCCGGCGGCCCGCGTGCGTCTCATCACCGGTCGCGCCCAGGAGGTGCTGCCCCGCATGAACGAGGGCAGCTACGACGCGGTGCTTATCGATGCCGACGCAGCGGCGATCGCCGAGTACCTCGAGCACGCCCTGCGACTCGTGCGCCCGGGCGGAGCCGTGCTCGTTCCGCACGCGCTGTGGCGCGACGCGGTGCCCGACCCTGCTCGGCGCGACGGCGTCACCGTCGAGCTGCGCGGCATCCTCGCCGAACTGCTCGACTCGCCCGTCGTGCGGGTCGCGGTGTCACCGGTCGGTGACGGGCTACTGCAGATCGTGACCGCGCGCTGAGCGCGCCGCCGGCCGATCGAGGGCTGCCGAGTTAGCCGATCGCGGCGGCGAGCGCGTCGTGCAGCTCGCGGGCCTCGTCATCGTTGACGGAGACGACCAGGCGGCCACCGCCCTCGAGCGGAACGCGCACGATGATGAGGCGACCCTCCTTGACAGCCTCCATCGGTCCGTCACCGGTCCTGGGCTTCATGGCAGCCATGCGGCCTCCCCTTTCGCTGAAATCCTGCTCCCATTATCCCTTACGGATGCTCAACGGCTAAATCGACGGGAGGCCGTGCGGTGACCAGCCGGTGTCACGGGGGCGTCCAGTCGTAGCCGTCGACCCACCAGCCGAGGTGCACCCACGCGACCTGCCCGGCGATGCCAACGGCGATCGCGAGCGCGGCCAGGGCCACCCGTACCGCGCGGGCGGTCGCGGGCGACCAGCGGGCCCCGACCCGACCGGTGCCGACGCTCGCGATGCCGAGCGCGATCGCCCCGAGCGCCGGGGCGAGCGGCACGAGCAGCCGAAACGTGCTCGACTGCGGGAAGAAGACGGCGAGCAGGTACAGCGCGTAGGCGATGAGCCAGAACCGCAGCTCGAGCGGCATGCGCCGCATGGCCGGCAGACGGAAGGCGAGCGCGGCGAGGGCCAGCATCCCGATCAGGATGCTCACGCCGAGCGCCTCGCCCCCCGAGAACGGCGCGCCCGCGAGCGCCAGGTCAGGCCACCAGATGCGCCCGCCCCACCAGGCCGCTCCCTCGAACCAGGGCGTGAACGGCAGCAGCTCTCCCTCGCCGATGTAGGGGCGGCGCCAAGCGAGCTCGGTATCGAGGTAGCCGCGCAGCTCGCCCGTGCTGAGCGCGACGATGCCCGGCCACGCCAGCCCCGCGAGCCCCGCGATGACGGCCGCGAGCCCGAGCCGCACCCGCTCGAGCGGCGGGAAGGGCTCACCGCCGCGCGTGAGCCAGCGCCACCCCCACACGAGCGCGAGCAGCAGCGCGAAGGCGAGCCCGCTCGGCCGGGTGAGCGCCATGACCGTGACGACGACCGGCAGCAGCACCCACCGGCGTTCGAGCACGAGCATCAGCGCACCGAACAGCAGCGCGAGGTGCAGGCTCTCGGCGTAGCCGACCTGATAGATCGGCGACAGCGGCGCGACGCACAGCAGGGCGGTCGCGAGCAGCGACGTGCCCTCGCTCAGCCACCGCCGGCACAGCCGGAAGAACAGCAGCGCCGCGACCGCGCTCGACATGACCGAGATCGTCACGGCGACCGCGGCGAAGCCCTGCGGCGAGGTGTCGCCGGTGAGCGCCATGCCAAGGCGGATAAGCCCCGGGTACACGGGCATGAACGCCCAGGCGCTCTCGCCGGCGAGCCCGTTCTCGTCGCGCGGAATCTCGGTCGGGTACCCGACGACGCTGATGATGTAGTACCAGTGGGCGTCCCACAGCCGCGCGAAGTCGAGGTAGCCGGGGCTCGCGCCCGTCCACGCGTTCTCGCCCTGCCGGGCGGCGAACGACAGCAGGATGCTCGTCGTGACGAGCCGCGACGCGGCCCAGATGCCGAGCACCGCTGCCCACCACGGCGTGCGCCGCAGCACCGCGAGCGCGCCGTGCCGCGAGCTCGCCGGCGGGGGCGCGAGGGTCGTCACCCCGCCTGCGCTCCGGCCGCATCGGCCGTCAGCCAGGCGCGCAGCCCGCGCTCGCAGGCGAGCAGCTGCTCGACCGGCACCCGCTCGTCGTCGGTGTGCGCGAGGGAAGGGTCTCCGGGGCCGTAGTTGACGGCGGGAATGCCGAGCTCGGCGAAGCGGGCCACGTCCGTCCAGCCGAACTTGGGCTGCGGGGTGCCGCCGACCGCCGTGGCGAAGTGCTGCGCGAGCTCCGCATCCAGCCCCGGGCGCGCCCCGCCGGCGGCGTCGGTGACCCGCATCGAGACCGCGGGAGCGACCGAGGCGAACAGCTCGCGCAGCTCCTCCTCGGCCTCGGCGACCGAGCGCGAGGGGGCGAAGCGGTAGTTGACGGTCAGCACGGCCTCGTCGGGGATGACGTTGCCCGCGACCCCGCCGCGGATGCCGACGGCGTTGAGCCCCTCGCGGTAGCGCAGGCCGTCGACCTCGATCTCGGCCGGCTCGAAGCGCGCGAGCAGGTCGAGGATGGGGGCGAGTCCGTGGATGGCGTTGACGCCCATCCAGGCGCGCGCGGAGTGGGCGCGCCGCCCGGTCGCGGTCAGCTCGACGCGGAGCGTGCCATTGCAGCCGCCCTCGATCACGGCGTTGCTCGGCTCGCCGAGAATCGCGAAGTCGGCGGCGAGCAGCTCGGGCCGCGTGCGGGCCAGACGGCCGAGGCCGTTGAGGTGCGCCTCGACCTCCTCGTGGTCGTACCAGACCCACGTCACGTCGTAGGCGGGCTCGGCGAGCGCGACGGCGAGCGCGAGCATGACCGCGCAGCCGCCCTTCATGTCGACGGTGCCGCGGCCGTGCAGGGTGCCGTTCTCCAGCCGGCTGGGCAGGTTGCTGTTGACCGGCACGGTGTCGATGTGGCCGGCGATGACGACCCGCTGCGCGCGGCCGAGGTGCGTGCGGGCGACGATCGCGTCACCGTCGCGCAGCACCTCCAGGTGGGGGGCGCGGCGGCGGAGCACGCGCTCAATCGCGTCGGCGAGCATCCGCTCATCGCCGGAGACGCTCGCGATGTCGACGAGCGCCGCCGTCAGGGCGACCACGTCGTCGAGGGGCAGGTCTGCAGGCGGCGTGTTCACGCCCCCAGCGTATCCGCCGACCCAGTTCGCTCATTCGGGTGCGACGGCGTGGAACCGGGCGCGCCGCCACTGCCGCACGGCGTGTCGGGCGCCGACCCCGCACGACCGACCGGCACGACGGCGCCGGTAGCCTGGAGTCATGTCGAGCACCCCCATCGCCACGGATTTCGAGCGCGCCACCCGCCACGCCTGGGGCTACGGCCTCGCCACGGTGCGCGAGTCCGACGGCACCGTGCTCGACACCTGGTTCCCCTCCCCCGAGCTCGGCGCGCTGCCGCACGGCCGCGACCCGTACATCGTGCCCGCCGAGATCGAGCACCTGCAGGGCGACGACCCGCGGCGCGGCGTGCGGCGCGAAGCGCGCACCGTGACCATCGACCTGGATGCGGCGCCGCAGTCGACCCCCGACGCCTACCTGCGCCTGCACCTGCTGTCGCACCGGCTCGTGCAGCCCAACACCCTCAACCTGGACGGCATCTTCGGCCACCTGCCCATCGTCATGTGGACGACCGCCGGCCCGGTGCACCCCGACGACTTCGACGCGCGCCGCCCGCAGCTGCAGCAGGCGGGCATCGCGACGCTCGGGGTCGACAAGTTTCCGCGCCTGCTCGACTACGTCACGCCGACGCGCGTGCGCATCGCCGACGCCAGCCGCGTGCGCCTCGGCGCCTACCTCTCCCCCGGCACGACGGTCATGCACGAGGGCTTCGTCAACTTCAACGCCGGCACCCTCGGCACCTCGATGGTCGAGGGCCGCATCAGCCAGGGCGTCGTCGTCGGCGACGGCAGCGACATCGGCGGCGGCGCCTCGATCATGGGCACGCTCAGCGGCGGCGGCACGCACCGCATCACGATCGGGCAGCGCGCGCTGCTCGGCGCCAACAGCGGCATCGGCATCTCGATCGGCGACGACTCGGTCGTCGAGGCGGGGCTCTACGTGACGGCCGGCCAGAAGGTCGTCGTGGTCGACGGCACCGTCGGGCCCGACGGGCAGCCGCGCACCGTCAAGGCCGCCGAACTCTCCGGCGTACCCGGACTGCTGTTCCGCCGCAGCTCGCTGACGGGCGCGGTCGAGGTGCTGCCCCGCACGGGCGCTGGCGTGCAGCTCAACAGCGCCCTGCACGCCTAGACCGCGGCCGGGGGATGCTCGGCACGAGCATCCCGCCGTCGACGCGAGCGGGCCCGGCTCGGCTAGCGCTGCGGCCAGTCGCGCGCGGGCGAGCCGATGTAGAGCTGCTGCGGGCGGCCGATCTTCGTGCTCGGGTCGTCGTTCATCTCGCGCCAGTGGGCGATCCAGCCCGGCAGGCGGCCGATGGCGAAGAGCACCGTGAACATGCGGGTCGGGAACCCCATGGCCTTGTAAATAACGCCCGTGTAGAAGTCGACGTTCGGGTAGAGCTTGCGCTCGATGAAGTAGTCGTCGGCGAGGGCGATGGCCTCGAGCTCGCGCGCGATCTGCAGCAGGGGGTCGCTGACGCCGAGGTCGGCGAGCACCGCATCCACACTGGCCTTCACGAGCTTGGCGCGCGGGTCGTACGACTTGTAGACCCGGTGGCCGAAGCCCATGAGCTTGATGCCGTCTTCCTTGTTCTTGACGCGCTCGACGAAGCGTTCGACGCTCTCGCCCGAATCGCGGATGCGCGCGAGCATGTCGAGCACCGCCTCGTTGGCGCCGCCGTGCAGGGGCCCCGAGAGGGCGTTGATGCCGGCCGAGATCGAGGCGAACAGGTTCGCCCCCGTTGAGCCGACGAGCCGCACGGTCGAGGTCGAGGCGTTCTGCTCGTGGTCTTCGTGCAGGATCAGCAGGCGGTCGAGCGCTTTCACGAGCACCGGGTTGACCTCGTACGGCTCGGCCATGATGCCGAAGTTGAGGCGCAGGAAGTTCTCGACGAAGCCGAGCGAGTTGTCGGGGTAGAGGAACGCCTGGCCGATCGCCTTCTTGTGTGCGTAGGCGGCGATGACCGGCAGCTTCGCCAGCAGGCGGATGGTCGAGATCTCGACCTGCTCGGGGTCGTGCGGGTCGAGCGAGTCGCCGTAGTAGGTCGAGAGCGCGCTGACGGCGCTCGACAGCACCGACATCGGGTGGGCCTGGTGCGGCAGCGAGTCGAAGAACCGCTTGAGGTCCTCGTGCAGGAGGGTGTGGCGGCGCACGCGCGAGTCGAAGTCGGCGAGCTCGCTCGCGGTCGGCAGCTCGCCGTAGATCAGCAGCCAGGCGACCTCGAGGAAGGTCGAGTTCGCGGCCACGTCCTCGATGTTGTAGCCGCGGTAGCGCAGGATGCCCTGTTCGCCGTCGATGTACGTGATGGCGCTGCGCGTCGAGGCGGTGTTGACGAAGCCGTAGTCGAGCCCGGTGAGGCCGGTCTGGCGCGTGAGGCTCGACATGTCGATGCTCGAGGCACCGTCGACGCTCGCGACGATCGGGAACTCGGCGGAACCGCCCGGGAAGTGCAGGGTTGCCTTCTGGTCGGTTCCGGTGGGAGCGTTGTCGCTCACGGCGCCTCCTCGCAAGGGGTGATCAGGGTGTGATCGGTGGTGGGGGCGGGGTCCCGGCACGAGCCATGGTGGTGGTGGCGGCCCGGGAGTGACCCGGTTACAGCCTAAGCGCAACCGGGCACCAGTGTGGCACCCCCCAAGAGGTCGGCTCAGGCGTTGGAGAGGTGCGCCAAGCGCGCGACGGCCGCCGCGATGCGCTCGTCGGTGGCGGTGAGCGCCAGGCGGACGTGCCGCGAGGCGTCGCCCTCGTAGAAGGTGCCCGGCGCGGCGAGGATCCCGTGCGCGGCGAGCAGGCCGATCGTGGTCCAGGCGGGCTCGTCGCGGGTCGCCCAGAGGTAGAGCCCCGCCTCCGAGCGGTCGATGCGGAACCCCGCGCCCTCGAGCGCCGCCCGCAGCGCGACGCGGCGGGCCCGGTAGCGCTCGCGCTGCTCGGCCACGTGCGCGTCGTCGTCGAGCGCGGCGACCATGGCGGCCTGCACCGGCGCCGGCGGGATCAACCCGGCGTGCTTGCGCACCTCGAGCATCGCGCCCACGACCGCGCTGTCGCCCGCCAGGAAGGCTGCCCGGTAGCCAGCGAGGTTCGACTGCTTCGACAGCGAGTAGACGCTCAGCAGGCTCGTGCGGTCGCCACCGGTCACGGCCGGGTGCAGGATGCTCGGCACCGGCTCCTCGCCCCAGCCGAGCTCGGCATAGCACTCGTCGTTGACCAGCACGGCCCCGAGCGCGCGGGCGCGCGCGACCGCGACCCGCAGGGCGTGGACCCCCAGCACCGCGCCGTCGGGGTTGCCCGGTGAGTTGAGCCAGATCAGGCGCGTGCCCTCCGGCCAGCGGGCGGGGTCGTCCTCCGCCACCGCGGTCGCGCCGACGAGGGCGGCGCCGACCGCGTACGTCGGGTAGGCGGTGCGCGGGTGCACGATGGTGTCGCCGGGCCCGAGGCCGAGCAGCAGCGGCAGGAGGGCGACGAGCTCCTTCGATCCGATGGTCGGGAGCACCGCATCCGTCGTCAGACCGACCACGCCGCGGCGCCGGGCATACCAGCGCACGATCGCCTCGCGCAGGGCGGGCGTGCCCATCGTCTGCGGGTAGGCATGGGCGTCGGTCGCGGCGACCAGTGCCTCGCGGATCACGGCCGGCGTCGGGTCGACGGGCGAGCCCACCGACAGGTCGACGATGCCGTCGGCGTGCTCACGGGCGCGCGCCGCGAAGGGCGCGAGGGAGTCCCAGGGGAAGTCGGGAAGCGCGCTGCGGGTCACCGGAGGGCTAGCCCTGCGGGGGCACCGCGGCGACGACCGGGTGGTCGCCCGCGATCACGCCCACCTTGGCGGCGCCGCCGGGCGAGCCGATCTCGCTGAAGAACTCGACGTTGGCCGTGTAGTAGTCGCTCCACTCGGCCGGGAGGTCGTCCTCGTAGAAGATGGCCTCGACCGGGCACACCGGCTCGCAGGCGCCGCAGTCGACGCACTCGTCGGGGTGGATGTAGAGCATCCGGTCGCCCTCGTAGATGCAGTCGACGGGGCACTCGTCGATGCACGCGCGGTCCTTGACATCGACGCAGGGCAGGGCGATCACGTAGGTCACGGCAGTGAGGGGTCTTTCTCTTCGGTGAACCGCGGGGATGCGGGCGCCGCAGCGCCACCGCCCTCCATGCTAGCCGCCGCGGGCCGGGGAGCCCGCTGGATGCGCGGCCAGCCGAGCACCACGAGCGCGATCATCGAGACGCCGATGAGCCAGGCGTAGCCGATCGGGTTGCCGGGCACGAGCACCGAGCCGTCGGTGATGCTCGCCATGAGTCCCACGAGCAGGATGGCGCCAACCGCGCCGGCCGTTGCCGGCCCGCGCACCCCGCCCCACACCCGCAACCCCGCGAGGTAGAGGCCGAGGGTGATGAGCGCGATGATCAGGCCGATCGGCGGCAGCGACTGGTGCGCCAAGGTGCCCAGGAACCCGAGGGCGGCGCCGCCCCCGAGAGCGAGCGCGATGACGCCCGCGCGGGCCGCCATCGCCATGCGGGCGTAGTCGGGATCGATGCGGGGCACGCGCTCAGGCGTCCAGCCGCAGCATCCACCCGTGCGGGTCGGGAAGCCGGCCGTACTGGATGTCGGTCAGCTCGGCCCGCAGCGACATCGTCAGATCGCCGGCCGCGGTGTCGGGGCTGCCGATCGTGAAGTCGGCGGCCTTGATCATCGCGATCGGCGTGACGACTGCGGCCGTGCCGCAGGCGAAGGCCTCGACGATGTCGCCGGATGCGGCACCCTCGCGCCACTCGTCGATGCTCACGCGGCGGCGCTCGACGCGGTGGCCGCGGTCCTCCGCCAGCTGCAGGATCGAGTCGCGGGTGATGCCCTCGAGGATCGAGTCGCTCTTCGGGGTGACGAGCGTGCCGTCCTTGTAGACGAGCACGATGTTCATTCCACCGAGCTCCTCCAGCCACTTCCCCTCGACGGAGTCGAGGAAGAGCACCTGGGCGCAGCCGTGCTCGGCCGCCTCCGCCTGCGCGACGAGGGAGGCCGCGTAGTTGCCGCCGGTCTTCGCCGCCCCCGTGCCGCCCTTGCCGGCGCGCGAGTACTCGGTCGAGAGCCAGATCGACACGGGCTTCACTCCGCCCTGGAAGTAGGCGCCGGCGGGCGAGGCGATCACGTAGAACGCGACCTTGTGCGCGGGCCGCACGCCGAGGAAGGCCTCCTTGGCGAACATGAACGGCCGCAGGTACAGGCTCGTCTCGGGAGCGCTCGGCACCCAGTCGCCGTCGATCGCGACGAGCTGCCGCAGCGCCTCGATGAAGTACTGCTCGGGCAGCTCCGGCAGCGCCAGGCGCTTCGCCGACCGCTGCAGGCGGCGGGCGTTCGCGTCAGGGCGGAACGACCAGATCGAGCCGTCGGCGTGACGGTAGGCCTTCAGGCCCTCGAAGATCTCCTGCCCGTAGTGCAGCACGGCCGCGGCCGGGTCGAGGCTGATCGGGCCGTAGGGCTGCACGCGCGGGCGGTGCCAGCCGCCGCGCTCGCTCCAGCAGATGTCGACCATGTGGTCGGTGAAGTGCTTGCCGAAGCCAGGGTCGGCGAGAATCGCGTCGCGCTCGGCGGCAGGCTTCGCCGCGTCGTTGCGGGTCACGGCCCAGGCGAGGTCGGGCGTCGCCATCGGAAGGAGAGTCGTCATGGGGATCCTCGAGAGGTCGCCGGCGTCATGGATCCGCCGGGTGAGCGTGGCTACAGCGTACTGCCCGGGCCCGAGGGTGGTCTCAGGCCAATCGGGCGGCGATGGCGTCTCCGACCTCGCTCGTGCGGCGGGGTGCGGTTCCGCGCGCGGCGAGGTCGGCGAGCACCGCGGCGCGGATGCGCGCCGCGGCATCCGGCAGCGCCTGCTGGTCGAGCAGGATCGCCGCCGACAGGATCGCCGCGGTCGGGTCGGCCTTCTGCTGCCCCGCGATGTCGGGCGCGGAGCCGTGCACCGGCTCGACCATGCTCGGGAAGGCGCCGTCGGGGTTGAGGTTGCCCGAGGCGGCGAGCCCGATACCGCCGCCGATCGCGGCGGCCAGGTCGGTGAGGATGTCGCCGAACAGGTTGTCGGTGACGATCACGTCGAAGCGCGACGGGTCGGTCGCGAGGAAGATGGTCGCGGCGTCGACGTGCAGGTAGTCGACCGCGACGGATGCGAACTCGGGCGCGACGCGGTCGAGGGTGCTCTGCCACAGCGCGCCGGCGTGCACGAGCACGTTCGTCTTGTGCACGAGCGTGAGCTTCTGGCGGCGAGCGGCGGCCTGCGCGAACGCGAAGCGCACGACCCGCTCGATGCCGAAGGCGGTGTTGATCGAGACCTCGGTGGCGACCTCGTGCGGCGTGCCGGTGCGGAACCGGCCGCCGTTGCCGACGTACGGGCCCTCGGTGCCCTCCCGGACGACCACGAAGTCGACCTCGCCCGGATCGGCGAGCGGCGAGGCGATGCCGGGAGCGAGGAAGGTCGGCCGCAGGTTGACGTAGTGGTCGAAGGCGAAGCGCAGCTTCAGCAGCAGCCCGCGCTCGATGATGCCACCGGCCAGGCGCGGGTCGCGCGGGTCGCCGCCGACCGCGCCGAACAGGATCGCGTCGTGCTTCGCGAGCGCCTCGAGGGTCGCCTCGTCGAGAATCTCGCCGGTGGCGAGATAGTGCTCGGCGCCGAGCGGATAGGCCGTCTCGGTCACAGTCGCGTGCCCCTCGACGGCGACGCGCAGCACCTTGAGCGCCTCGGCGGTGACCTCGGGGCCGATGCCGTCGCCGCCGATGATGGCGAGGTCGAGCGTGCGGGTCATGGGTTCCTCCTTCGTCTGACGGCTTCGTCGCCGAGCAGCGGGTCGCCGGTGCTGCCTGCTACAGATCGACGATCGTGATCTCACGCATGAGGTCGGCATCGATCGCGGTGCGGACGCGCTCCAGGAGCGCATCCGGAACCCGCGAATCGACGGTCAGCACGCTCAATGCCGGCCCGCCGGCCTCGTGGCGGGCGATCTGCATGCCCGCGATGTTGATCGCGGCCTCACCGAACTCCTTGCCATAGATCGCGACGATGCCGGGGCGGTCGGTGTAGAGCATGACGATGAGGTGCTCGGCCATCGGCACCTCGACGTCGTAGCCGTTGATCTCGACGATCTTCTGCACCTGCTTCGCGCCGACCAGGGTGCCGGAGACACTGAGCTGGGTGCCGTCGCTGAGCGCGCCGCGGATGGTCAGGAGGTTGCGGTACTCCTCGCTGGCGGCCTCGGTGAGCAGGCGCACCGCGACGCCGCGCTGCTCGGCGAGCAGGGGGGCGTTGACGTAGCTGACCTGCTCGCTCGAGATGCGGCTGAACACGCCCTTGAGCGCCGCCAGCTTGAGCACGCTGACATCGTGGGCGACGATCTCGCCGCGCACCTCGACGTCGATGCTCGCGAACGAGTGGTGCGCGAGGCCGGCGAACACCTGGCCCAGCTTCTCCATGAGCGCGATGCCCGGGCGCACGGTCGGGTCGATCGCGCCGCCGGCCACGTTAACCGCGTCGGGCACGAGCTCGCCGTCGAGCGCCAGGCGCACCGACCTCGCGACCGCGACGCCCGCCTTCTCCTGCGCCTCGTCGGTCGAGGCGCCGAGGTGCGGGGTCAGCTGGATGCCGGGCGCGCCGAGCAGCGGCGAGCCGGTGGGCGGCTCGGAGACGAACACGTCGAGACCGGCGCCCGCGATGCGGCCACTGGTCAGGGCCTCCAGGAGGGCATCCTCGTCGATGATGCCGCCGCGGCTGGCGTTGACGATGCGCAGGGTGGGCTTGGCGAGCCCGAACTCGGCCGCGCCGATGAGGTTCGTCGTCTCGGGCGTCTTCGGGATGTGGAT